>Ga0189290_100097_pt1 | contig 74180 bp, 76 predicted proteins | sample UW140minimetaG_FD_130318 | JGI IMG/M metagenome (GOLD analysis project Ga0189290, IMG submission 130318) | Marine microbial communities from the Costa Rica Dome - UW140 mini metaG | ecosystem: Environmental > Aquatic > Marine > Oceanic > Photic zone | place: Costa Rica: the Eastern Pacific...
TACCTGACATTACAATAGGGTGAGCTTTCCAACTTTTCTTTTTAAGTAATTGCTCAAGAAGTTTTGGCGCATCTTTTTTTATTAAAATACGTCTCTCAAAATCTAATCCAGCACTGTACCCCCAATATTCATGACTATTTCTTGCATAGCAATATATACAACCATGTTCGCAGCCCTGATACGAATTCATAGAAAACGTCATACCAACATCTGGACTTGTAACTTTATTAACTATAGTTTTAGGAAAAATTTCTAAATACAGTGTTTTATTTTTATCTACTGTTTCTCCTTCTTTCTTACAGTATTCTAAAAAGTCATCACGAGTTTCGTATTGCAATTCGAAAAAACGGTTGTGAACATTTAGCTGAGCACCACGTCCTTTTATAATAGCATCATCCAACATATTTTATGATTTTTGTAAAATTACAAAATACCAAAACAAAAAACAGATTAAACTATTTATTTTATTAACAAATGATTTATTTTCCTGGAAACTCGGCTTTACGCTTCTCTAAAAAAGCAGTAGTTCCTTCTTTAAAATCTTCAGTTCCAAAGCATTCTCCAAATTGCTTGATTTCTACGTTAAATCCATTAACACCATCTTTAAAGTTTGCATTAACCGCTTTTATAGCTTTACTAATAGCCACAGATGAATTTCTCATAATTTTACTAGCAATTTTTTCAGCCAACGGCATTAATTCTTCCGCTTCTACTACATCGTTTACAAGTCCATAACCTAAGGCTTTATTAGCATCTATCATTCCAGCAGTCATTACCATTTCCATAGCACGTCCTTTGCCTATTAATTGAGGTAAACGTTGTGTTCCTCCATAACCAGGTATAACTCCTAATGACACTTCTGGTAATCCCATTTTAGCATTTGTACTTGCTACTCTAAAATGAGCAGACATTGCTAATTCTAATCCGCCACCAAGAGCAAATCCATTTACTGCTGCTATTACCGGAGTTGATAAATTTTCTACAAAATCGAACAATAATGCTTGACCTTCTGCAGCTAACTTACCTCCATTTTCTACATTAAAATCTGCAAATTCGCTAATATCTGCTCCAGCTACAAAAGCTTTTTCACCACTTCCTGTAATAATAATCACTTTACTATTAGCATCCTCATCTGCTGTTTTAAAAGCATTATGCAATTCATTAATAGTTACTTTATTTAAAGCATTTAGTTTGCTTGGACGGTTAATAGTTATTGTTGTAATTCCTTTTTCGGTAGTGGTTAAGATATTTTCGTAGTTCATTGTAAAATATATTTACATCTCTTTAATAGAGATTTTTAATTAGTATGTTAATGTTTTCTATAGTAGGGCCTACCCTTTTGGAAAAGCTACGGTAAATGTTGTCCCTTCTCCTTCTTGAGACACAAAGGTAATCGTTCCTCCATAAGTTTCCACAATATTTTTTACCATTGGTAAGCCAAGCCCCATTCCACTTGTTTTAGTTGTAAATTTTGGCTCAAAAACTTTAGGCTTATTCTCTTCAGTAATACCTATTCCATTATCTGATACTTTAATTTGTACAGTGTTATTTTCTTCAGAAACTGTTACAATTATTTTAGGCACTTGACCTTCTGGAATGGCCTGAATACCATTTTTAATTAAATTGGTTACCACACGTATTAATTGTGTTCTATCAAACTTAGCAATTAATTCCTCTCTATCCGGTTGAAAAGTAATGTAGTTCTCGTTAAATATATCTAGCGATAAATGCACCACCTCAACAACATTTAGCATTTCGTTTTGTTGTGCTGGCATTTTAGCAAAGTTTGAAAATGCTCCGGCAATAGTGCTCATTGTATCTATTTGCTAAATTAATGTTTTGCTATATTCATCCAGTTTTTGATATATATTTTCATCATTAGGATTAAATTTACGTTGAAAGCTTTGCACTGTTAAACGCATTGGTGTTAATGGATTTTTAATTTCGTGCGCCACTTGTTTTGCCATTTCCCGCCATGCTTGTTCTCTTTCACTTGCTGCAAGCTGTACAGCACTTTCTTCTAGTTCATCGATCATACTGTTATATGAGTTAACCAGAATGGAAATTTCTTCGCTTACATTATCTATTACTACTTTTTCGTTCCGCTTTTCTAGTCTAGTTTCACGTAATTTATCCCCTATAGCTTTTAACGATTTTGTTATATACTTAGATACAAAGAATGCTAAAGCGATTCCTATTAAAAGTACTATTAACGATGTATAGCTTAACCTCTCTAAAAATTCATCTAACTCTTTTGCTAAAAATTCATCTTTTTCAAGATAAGGCAAATTAATTATAGCTAAAGGCTTAGATCGCTTATCTAAAATATAGATGTAAGAGGATAAAAATGTATCTTCTCCTTCTTGTCTTTTTTCTACATAACGATGTTCTGCAGTATTTGAAAGTGCATTTAAAACTTCTGCTTCGAGACATTTCTTTTCTACTCTAGCATTTAATTCTGCTTTAGAAGAAATTAAAAAACCTCCTTCTAAATCGTAAATATCAATATCTTGATTATGGATATCCGCCGTTTTATGTACTTCCTTCTTGAAAATTAAAGCGACTTTCTCTGGAATAATTTCATAAGACGTCTCTTTTAATTCATAACTTAAACTAGCTATTATAGCTCGTTCTTTACGCTCTAGTCGCTGTTTATTGTAGTCTTGCGTCTCTTCATTATATTGATGTATTGCTATAGCCGCTATAAGTATAGAAGACAATAATACCAACAATATCATCGCAATAAATATACGTACTCGTAAAGACAGTTTTTTTAACCTCATGTAACTCCTTAAATAACTATTATAGTTAGCGACACAATAATCACACCACTTATTTTATATGGCAGGATTTAGATTTATTACGCATTTGGGTTCTTCTCTCTAATACGCTTATATAACTTAAATCCTAACATTAGTAATATTCCTAAAACAAAAATACCAATAACTCCAAAAACCCAATTAATAGCGTTTTGTAGTATTACTAAAAACACAACGGCAAATAAAATAAAAGTTGCTCCTTCATTCCATAATCGCATAAAGCTAGAACTCTTTTTAATAATGTCATTTTGTAATTGTTTATAGTATATGTGCGTTTGTATTTGATACAATATTAATAAAGCAACAAATCCCAATTTCACATGCATCCAGGGTTGTTCTAAATAACCAGGTCTTAATACTAATAATATAACGGCAAATATGGTAGCAAGTATAGAAGATGGCCATGTTATAATAAACCATAAACGTTTTGCCATTAGTTTTAATTGCTTTCCTAAAATTTCCTTTTCTGGAGAAGGTTTATGGAAGGCTTCTATTTGATATACAAATAATCTAGGAATATAAAATAGCCCTGCAAACCACGTTACTACAAAGATTAAGTGTAATGCTTTTATGTAATAATAGTACTCTCCCATAACATAAGTTATATTGTAGCAGTAGATTTTACTGCCCATTCATTAATCCACTTCGATAAAAGAGAAACCCAATCCGCATCAGCATTTAAACACGGTACTGTTGTAAAATCCTCGCCTCCAACTTCATGAAAAATTTCTTCGCCCTCCATTGCTATTTCTTCTAAAGTTTCTAAACAATCACTTACAAATGCTGGTGTAACAATTGCCATACTTTTTAAACCTTTTTTACCTAAACGCTCTATAGTTCTATCTGTATAAGGTTGCAACCAAGGGTCAAACCCAAGCCTAGATTGAAAAGATGTTGAATAAGCACCTTCATTTAAATTTAATTTTTCAGCAACTAATCTCGTTACTTCATAACACTGGTGTCTGTAACAAAACTCATGCGCTTTAGATGGGGTATTACAACAACTTCCATCAATTTTACAATGAGACTTAGTTACATCGCTCTTTCTAATATGTCTTTCTGGAACACCATGATAAGAAAACAACAAATGCTCATATGTTTTATCTTTTAAATGTCTTTCTATAGAGTTTGCTAGTACATCTATATATTCTGATTCATTATAGAATGCTGGTAACGCTTCTATTTTTAAGTTTGGAAAATTTGTTTTTCGTATTTCCTCTGCTAAAACCAATATTGTCTCTGTTGTAGCCATTGCAAACTGAGGGTATAACGGAATTAACATCACTTCCTCAACACCTTTATCTACTAATTCTTGGAACCCTTTTTTAATTGTCATACTTCCATAACGCATTGCTAGGGCAACAGGAAATTCTACTTGTTGTTGCACCTTATCTTGTAGTTCTTCTGACAAAACAATTAATGGCGAACCATTGTCCCACCATATTTTCTTATAGGCTTCAGCTGATTGTTTTGGGCGTGTATTTAATATAATCCCTTTTACAAGTAATGTTCTTGCCCAAAGGGGAACATCTATAACACGCTCATCCATTAAAAATTCACCTAAATATTTTTTAACATCTTTTGGTTCTGGACTATCAGGGGAACCTAAGTTTACAAGTAAAACGCCTTTTTTCATTTACACTCTTTTCTTTTTATTCATATTATCTTATAAAACACAGATAAAGGATACTGTTAATTTCGTATTAGATAAGGGGTTTTATTTACTAAAAATTCAATAAAACGATCTAATAGCAAAAATACAACTCTAAATTATAATACACTCATAAATTAATCGTTCAAAATAAATAAAGGGTTCCTAAAGCATTTCATAAAAATCTCTTAATTAAGCTGTATTTTGTAACTTTCAAATTATTTTTAATACTATTATTATACATATTTACTATTCTATTCTAATTTTTTAATGACAAAAAAACTTCTATACCTAGCCTTATTTTCATTTTTAATAAGTTTTTCTCAAGAAAAACAAAAAAGCTTACTTTGGGAAATATCTGGCAATGGTCTTGAAAAGCCATCTTATATATATGGTACTATGCACGTAAGTAAAAAAGTTGCTTTTAGGCTGGATGATGTATTTTTTGAGGCATTAGAAAACAGCGAATCTATTGCCTTAGAGTCTGATCCTTCGACATGGTTAGAACATAACTACGAAACTCTTTCCTTAGTACCTCAAAACTTTTCTAGTGGTTATAACAAGTCTTTTTACAGTTCTCTTTTTAAAATGAAACCTCCAGAAGAATTAGTAATTAGACGTATTATTCGTTCTGATAATAATATGATTAATGGTTATTTATATCGTAAACAATCTGATCTAGATAATTTTGAAGAAGAGACCTATTTAGATATGTTTATATATCAAGCTGGTAAAAAGAAAAACAAACCTATTATTAGCCTAGAAGATTTAGAAGAAGCTCAATATTTAACTTCTAAAGCAAGTAAAAATGCTTATAAAAAAAACCCAGACCCTTGGTTAGCTGAATTATACGAAAAAGAGAATCCATACTTATTACAAGAGAACACTTATAGAGAACGCAATCTTGATCGATTAGATTCTATAGGACATGCTTCTAACACTGAGTTTTTTAGAGAGCACATGCTATATAAAAGAAATAGTAATATGGTTTCTGTATTAGACTCTGTATCTAGAAAGAAATCTGTATTTGCAGGTGTAGGCGCTGCGCATTTGCCTGGAAAAAAAGGCATGCTTAATTTACTAAGAGAAAAAGGCTATACAGTAAAACCTTTATTATCGAAAAGAACAAAAAAAGGAAAAGAAACAAAACAAGCATTAGAAAGCTTTGTTGCAATACCTAACTTAAAAACTTATACTACCCCCGATAATTTCATCACCATAAAAAGTTTTACAGACCTTAAAGAATTTTATTATGGTGGTCAAAAGTTTATTATAGCACCAGATATGACAAATGGAGCCTACTTAGCAATAAGTAGATTTAATACTTTTGAATATTTACCTAATGATAAAACTATCTCTTTAGATAGATTAGATAATTTCTTATTCGAAGACATCCCAGGGGATATTATTTCTAAAACAACAATAAAAACTCCTTTTCCATGCATCAGTGTATTAAACAAAACTAAAAAAGGAGATTTCCAAAAATATCACATCTATAAAACGCCTTTAGAAATTATTATTATAAAACTAGCTGGACCAAAAGACTATGTTTTAAATTATGAAAAAGACATTTTTGGTTCTATAAAATTTAAAGAACCATCAATAGAACAAAAACTAATCACCTCTCCATTTAATAAATATGAGGTAATGTTCCCAGTATTTAATAGCTCGGACAATTTATACAATGCAGGAAACAAACTGTTACAGGGTGTAATAAATAACAACTATTACTTTGTTAAAGAATCTGTTGTACCAGATGTTAATTACATAGAAGAAGATGCTTTTGAAGCCAAATACATTGTAGAAAAATACCTTAAAGATTTAGAACTAAATATTAGCTCTGAAGGCTTTTTGAAAACGACTTATAAAAGCTACAAAGCTATCGCTAAAATAGACTCTACATCTAATAGAAACATACATATAAAAAGTATTGTAAAAGACGGCAGTTACTATCTTTTAGGGTACATAGGAGAACAAAGTAGCAATGGTGAAAAGTTCTTCAACTCCTTCTCTTTTAAAAATACTCGTTATGATGGCTTCGAAAAATTTATAGACACTTCTCTCCATTTTTCTGTATTAACAAACACAAAACCAATTACTCCTCCTTATAATAATTATGATACTGAGGACCAAAAACCTTACGATAGACTTAATAAAAAAACCATTTATTTCTCTAAAGCGAATGAACAAATTTATGTAAGCAGAACAAAATTTCATGATCTAAAAATGTATCATAATATTGATAGTTTATGGAGTGAAATAGATAATAATTTAAAAGAAAACACTGAATACTTTGACCCTATTATTACCCATAGAAAAAAGAGTTTTGATAACAATAGTTATTTTTACAGTTTTAAATATAAAGATTCTTTAAGTGCTAAAGTTGTTTCAGTAAAGAATATACTAAAAGAAGGTGTACTTTTTGAAATTAAATCTCTTACAGATTCCATTGCCAAACCGTCTACATTTATTACAAATTTCTACAATAGCTTTAAACCCAAAGACACACTTTTAGGAATATCTATTTTTAATGATAAAACTGAACATTTTTTCACAGCATTAAAAACAGACGATAGTATTGTACTAAAAACAAACCGTATGTTAAAATTTAATAATAAGCATGCAAATAAAATTATTAGTCTTTTAAAATCTTATAAATTCCCCAAAAACAAAGCGCATATAAAAAGTAATTTAATAGCTGAATTAGGCAAGTTAAACAACCTTAATATTATTCCCTTTTTAAAAACGCTATACATAGATTCATATTCCGACCCAGAAACTCAAACCGATATTTTAAGAGCAATTTTAGGACGTAAAAACAAAGCAGCTCAATATCATTTTATAAAACTATTAAGTAAAGATTTACCTTTAGACACTTATACCGTAAAACCACTATTTAGAAACTATAGAGACTCATTAGAATTAAAAAAAGAACTATACCCAAAGCTTTTAGAGTATTCAAGTATAACGGAATACAAAGAACCTATATATAATTTACTTTCTAAATTAAAAGATAGCAGTTTGGTAAAACCAAAAATTTATAAACGTTATAAAAAACAAATTATAAATGATGGTAAAATAGAAGTAAAACGAAACTTAAGTAAAGACAATAATTACAATTCATTAGATATATATGTAAAACTTATATTTCCTCATAGAAAAGAACAATTAGCAAAAGAATTCTTTAATAGATTATTAGATGTTAATGACGCATATGCTTTAACAACTTATTATGTATTGCTAGAAGAGGCTAACGAATATATCCCAAGCAAACTTAAGGTCAAAACACTTTATAATTATAAAAACCAAGCATTACTAGTTAGAATGCTTTATAAAAACAAGCTAAAGCCAAAGTATTTAAAACAATATATAGATCAAGAAAAGTACGCAAAATCTTATCTTTTTGATGATGTAGAGTTAAAAGTAAATAAAGACTCTATTTCTTTTTTAACACGTAAGATGTTTACAACAGACAACAACGAACAGGGCTCAGTATACTTTTATAAATTACATAAAATAACTGACTATGGCGAATCTAATAGATTATATTATGTTGCTTTTTTAACTCCAAAGAATACAAAAGATATTGTAACTCGAAGATATTACAAATCAGAATATAGAGGAGATAAAATAGGGGAAACAGACAAAGTTGAAGAACTTATAAAAGACATATTAGAGCTTATAAAGTATAAAACCAGAAAACGGATTAATAGAAAATATTAAGATTTCCTACTCTCTTTAAAATGGGCTTTTCAGATTCCTCCTTTAAAATCAAATACTTTTAATATTTACTTAATAGTACACTATATTTTTGGCCACAATTCCATGTTGAGGAATTGATAACCTGAATTCTGAGAAAATATTATAGAAGCCTGTTAATTAGGCACAAGAAAAATGAGTGCAACAAAGCATAAACCCAATAGAGGATGAGTAATTATATTTTATGCTTACTATATTTGACGTGACACTAAGTTAAAAAGTAAACTTATCTAACTAAATTAACTTTGAAAGAAGGGTTTAAACAAAAGCATAAAAGAAACAGCCTAACCATTCCATTCACATTATACCCCCTCTTTTTCTCAAGTTGTATAAAAAGTATTCATTAATATATTAAAGAATACTTAAAGATAAAGAAACAAACTCTGCTTTATTAACAATACGGAGGGTCATTATCAATCAAACATATCAAAAACAGAATGGAAACAGTGATGGAATTAATCTTATATAGTATACTATAAATTAAACCACAGACTGAATATATTTTTTAGGAGTAGTCCCATATTTCTTTTTAAAAGCTGCAATAAAATGACTAGAAGTACTATAACCTACTTTCAATCCCACTTCGTTAACATTATGTTCTCCTGACTCTAATAATTTTCTAGCAAATTCCATTTTGTAATCAAATAAAAAACTAAAAACAGAATCTCCGTAAATTTGTTTAAATCCTTCTTTTAGTTTTTTTAAACTCAATCCTATTTCATCTGCTAATTCTGTTAAAGTAGGCGGCTCCGACATTCTATTAATTACAATATCTTTAGCTTTTCTAATTTTTATAACATTAGTTTCATCTACTAAAAAAGGGCATTGTTCAACATCTGCATCTTCACTTCTATTAAAATACAAGCTCAACAACTCATATGCTTTACCTTTAAAGTAAAGATTCTTTATAGACTGATTTAAATTATAGTTAATTAACTGATTTAAAACAATGGCCATAGAAGGTGAAATATTACCATCTTTATAATATTTCTTATCCCTATTATCCTCACTTAAAAAAGTGATATAGTCTGCTTCTTGCGAAAACAAACCATGAAATTTTTTAATAGATATAAGTATTGATATTAGCCAAGTATTAGTACTTGCTTCTAGGTTTATAGGTAAATCACGCTGTGGATTATATAACAATAGTGAATGTTCTTCCTTTACATCTAAAGCATACCTACCATTGTTAAATTTAAATTTACTATCCCCTTTAATACAAAAATGAAACTGAATAAAGCTACTATCTATTTCTCTTACAATTATTTGAGAATTATCCTTATCATTTTTATAAGTTAATACGTAAACTCCTTCATCTACTTTTGTTTCATTAAAAGAACCTATAGCGACATTTTTTAAATTATTATTTTCCATATTTGCAAGTTTGTTTATTTAGATTCATTCTAAACTAAAGCGTTAAAAGTATTGCTATCACTACAAAAATAGGTATAAATACCTGTTTTTGCTATAAATAGTATATAAAACCCATATAGCGACACTAAAAGTTCTTCCAGCGTTATTTTTTTTTAATCACTACCTCTATTTTTGTGCCTGTAATAAAAAAGCTCAGAAACTACTAGATGCAGGACAAAAAAACGACATACTTCTACGCTATTGGATTAAGCTATAAAAAAGCAGATGCAGAGATAAGAGGTCATTTTAGTTTAGATGAAACTGCTAAGCTTAATTTACTTAAACAAGCTAAAAGTAATAATATAGAAAGCTTAATTGTAACTTCTACTTGCAATAGAACAGAAATTTATGGTTTTGCCGAACATCCCTTTCAACTTATTCAACTACTTTGCGATAACACAAAAGGAACTGTAGAAGAATTTCAAAAAGTAGCATATATTTATAAAAGTAAAGATGCTATTAATCATTTGTTTCGTGTAGGTTCTGGATTAGATAGTCAGATTTTAGGAGACTTTGAGATTATTAGTCAACTTAAAAAAAGTGCAAAGCTATCTAGAAAACATAATTTACTAAATTCTTTTATAGAACGTTTATTAAATTCTGTAATACAAGCTAGTAAACGTATAAAAAATGAAACTGAAATCTCTTCTGGAGCCACATCTGTTTCATTTGCTTCTGTACAGTATATTTTAAAAAATGTAGAGGGCATTTCGGATAAAAACATTTTACTTTTCGGAACTGGAAAAATAGGGCGAAATACTTGCGAGAACTTAGTAAAACACACCAAAAATGAGCATATCACCTTAATTAATAGAACTAAAAACAAAGCAGAAGCAATTGCTGGAAAATTTAATCTAATAGTAAAAGACTATTCCGATTTACAAGAAGAGATCAATGCTTCGGATGTTTTAATAGTTGCTACTGGTGCACAAAATCCCACAATAGATAAATATTTAATTCAATCTCAAAAAAAATTATTAATCTTAGATTTATCTATTCCTAAGAATGTAAATGCAAATGTTTCAGAATTAGAGAATGTAACACTAATACATTTAGATGATTTATCGCAAATTACCGATGAAACATTAGAAAACAGAAAAGCACATATTCCTCTTGCTGAAAGCTTAATAGAAGAAATAAAAACAGAATTTAATAGTTGGCTTGAAACTCGCAAATTTGCACCAACAATTAAAGCTCTAAAACATAAATTATTAGACTTTAAAGCTGCTGAATTAGATACTCAACGTAAAAAAATATCTAATTTTAATGAAGAACAAGCAGAATTAATAAGTAATAATATCATTCAAAAAATAACCAATCACTTTGCTCATCATTTAAGAGAAGATGACATTTCTACTAATGATAGTCTTGAGCTTATAAAAAAAGTGTTTCAGTTAGAACAATTACAAAATGTCTAAAACAATTAGAATTGGTACTCGCGATAGTGAATTAGCGTTATGGCAAGCCAAAATAGTACAAAGTCAGTTAGAGCACTTAGGTCATAAAACAGTATTAGTTCCCGTAAAATCTACTGGAGATATTGTATTAGACAAACCACTATATGAGCTAGGAATTACAGGTATCTTTACAAGAACTTTAGATATCGCTATGCTAAACAACGATATAGATATTGCTGTACACTCTCTTAAAGACGTTCCAACATTATTACCAAAAGGCATTGTGCAAGCTGCAGTTATAAAACGTGGTAATGTTAGAGACACCCTTGTTTATAAAGATAATGAGGAGTTTTTAAGTTCTAGAGAAGGAGTAATTGCAACCAGCAGTTTGCGCCGTCGTGCACAATGGTTAAATCGTTACCCTACTCATAAAATTGAAGATATTCGAGGTAATGTAAATACACGTTTACAAAAAGTTGAAGATAGCGAAACATGGAATGGAGCTATATTCGCAGCTGCTGGATTAGGTAGATTAAACCTTAGACCAGAAGAAGCTATTAATTTAGATTGGATGGTTCCAGCTCCTGGGCAAGGAACGATTATGATTACTGCATTAAGTGAAGATGAAGAAACACTTGCTATTTGCAAGGAAATTAATCATGAAGAAACAGAAATATGTACAACTATAGAGCGCACCTTCTTAAATAGATTAGAAGGCGGTTGTACTGCCCCTATTGGAGCTTTAGCGTTTATAAAAGATGAAGAAATTCATTTTCATGGTATTCTCTTAAGTCCAGATGGTACTAAAAAAATTGAAATAAAAAGAAGTAAAAAACTAGGAGAACATAGTGATCTAGCCATTTTTTATGCCGATTATATCATAGAAAAAGGTGGAAAACGTTTAATGGATAATATTAAAAACTCGCATAGAAAAACAAATGTATATTCTACTAAATCGTTTACAGAAGATCAGCGTTTACTTTTCAACGAAAAGGTAGCCCCTGAGAGCTCAGATTTTATAAAAATAAACTTAAACAGGATTCATCCACGTCATTTAAAAAATGAGATTAATAATGTTGTAATAACAAGTAAAAATGCCGTAGAATCCTTAGTAACAAACTATTCTGCTGCAGAATTACAATTTAAAAATATATTTTGTGTTGGTCGCCGCACTAAACGCATGGTCGAAAGAAGAATAGGACCAGTAACACACACAGCTAAAAATGCAAAAGTATTAGCCGATTATTTAGTAGAAAATATAGACGGTAATAACGTTACTTATTTCTGTAGTGATTTAAGATTAGACGATTTACCAACAATTTTAACCGAAAACAACATAAAGGTTAACGAAATTGAAGCATACCAAACCAAACTAGATGCTGTAAAAATAGAAGACACAGTTGAAGGTGTCATGTTTTACAGTCCATCTACCGTAAAAAGCTATAAACAAGAGAACAATGTTAAAGAAGGTATGATTGCGTTTTGTATTGGAGAGACAACTGCAAAAGAAGCTCAAAAACACTTTAAAGATGTTAGAGTTGCAAAACTACCTACCGTAGAAAGTGTTATAGAATTAGTAAATGAGCATTACGTATAGCTCTAGTTTACTGCTTACAGAATTAAAAAATAAAGTACAATTAAAAAGATTTCTGCCTTTGCAGAGAGAATATAAGATATGTTGAAGAACGATTTATTTTTAAGGGCATTAAAAGGTGAAATTGTAGACCGTCCACCAGTATGGATGATGCGTCAAGCTGGAAGATACCTTCCAGAATTTATGGAAATTAAAGCAAAATATGATTTCTTTACACGTTGTCAAACACCAGAATTAGCAAGTGAAATTACTGTACAACCTATACGTCGTTACGGTATGGATGCCGCTATTTTATTTAGCGACATTTTAGTAATACCGCAAGCTATGAACATAGAGGTACAAATGAAACCTAATTTTGGTCCTTACTTACCTAATCCTATACGCTCTCAAAAAGATACAGATAACGTTATCGTTCCAGATGTAACAGAAGCATTAGACTATGTTTATCAAGCCATAAAAGCTACCAAAGAGAAACTTAACGATGAAATTCCACTTATAGGTTTTGCGGGTTCTCCATGGACAATTTTATGCTACTGCGTACAAGGACAAGGCAGTAAAAACTTTGATAAAGCCAAAGAGTTTTGTTTTACTAACCCAGTAGCTGCGCACCAATTATTGCAAAAAATTACAGATACGACTATTGCATACTTAAAAGAAAAAGTTAAAGCAGGATGTAATGCTGTACAAGTATTCGATTCATGGGGAGGCATGTTATCTCCTGTAGATTATCAAGAGTTCTCATGGAAATATATTCAACAAATTATTGATGCACTAAAAGACCACGCCCCAGTAATTGCTTTTGGAAAAGGGTGCTGGTTTGCCCTTAATGAAATGGCTCAATCTGGAGCCTCTGCTTTGGGAGTAGACTGGACATGTTCTGCAAGAAATGCGCGTTACTTAACTGGAGGAAATATTACACTACAAGGTAATTTCGACCCTACTCGTTTATTTTCGCCACCTGCAGAAATCAAGAAAATGGTACACCAAATGATTAACGAATTTGGTAAAGATAAATATATTGTTAATCTTGGACATGGAATTTTACCAAACATCCCATTAGATAATGCAAAAGCGTTTATAGATGCTGTAAAAGAATATAAAGTATAAACCTTTTAAGTTTTATTCTGTAACAGAAAATAGGTTTTTAAGTCTTTTAAGCAAGCTCAACCAAAACGAATGAAGATGATAAAAAACATATTTACAGGAATAAAAGCCTATTCTGGAACATTTGCACTGATATCTAAACTAAAGCTTTGGAAATACTTTTTAGTACCAATTATCATTAGCATTATTACTGCATCAATAATTGGTTTTACAGCCTACGGATTATCCGACAACATAGGCGCTTTCATAGCAAGAATTTGGCCTTGGGATACTGGGAAAGAAACTTTCACTTCTATCTCTAGTTTTTTAGGAGGAGCTACAATTATTCTAATTGGGTTTATTTTATATAAACACATTGTAATGGCATTATCCGCACCATTTATGAGTCCTGTTTCTGAAAAAATAGAAACCCACTTAACTGGTGTACAAAAACACGAACACAGAATTACCTCTTTTAAAGAACAGTTATGGAGAGGTATTAGAATTAACGTAAGAAACCTCTCTAAAGAGTTATTATTTACAATTCCTATTTTAATTATTAGCTTTATTCCTGTTATTGGTATTTTCACCTCACTATTGCTTTTCTTAGTACAAGCCTATTACGCTGGATTTGGCAATATGGATTACACACTAGAACGCCACTACCAATACGGAGAGAGTATAAAGTTCGTTAGAAAACACCGTGGAATAGCCATAGGAAATGGCATTATTTTTATGTTGTTTCTTTTAATTCCAATATTAGGTATTATCATTGTACTACCCTTATCTGTTACTGCGGCAACCTTAAAAACTGTAGATTTGTTAAAAGCTGAAAATGAATTAATAGCAAACAAATTGTAACCAAATGATAGGAAGCTTTAACAAAGTATATATAGACAGTATTAAACTAGTAGATGCTAAAAGCATCCACCAGTTAATGGTTTTAAATACAGATCGTTTTAAGCGTTATTTTCCTAAAACTTTAGAACAAAATATTACCGAAACACTTTCAGAAGCTTTTGTAAAAGCTAAAGTTGATAAATTTCAATTAAAAGAAGAATTTCTATTCACTATTAAAAAGACCACACCCCAAGAAGTCATTGGTTTAATCTATATAAAAGAATTAGATTGGGTAAAAAAGCAGGGAGAATTTGCCTATTGTATAGGTAAAAACTATGGAGGAAAACATCTAATGAGTAATGCTATAAAATTGCTTTCAGAATATGCTTTTACAAATCTAAACCTAGAAACTCTTCAAATTATTGTACATAAAGACAATACTCCAAGTGTAAAAATAGCTTTAAACAATAAGTTTAAATGGATAAAAACATTATTAAATGAGTACACACCAATTGGAGAACCTCCTTTAGACATGGAACTTTACGAATTATATAAAAACAACTAATGACACACTTTGTTATTGATTGCTCAGTCCCTGTTCTCGACTTATTAGATCCCAAAATATTATTACAGGAAATTCATGAAACAGCCCTAGCATCAACATTATTTCCAGAAGCAGATATAAAAGTAAGATTAAACCCTTTTAAGGAACACTACTTTGTAGGTGGTAAAAAAGACAATTTTATTCATGTTTTTGCAAATATAATGGAAGGTAGAACAACAGAACAGAAAGCAAATTTGTCGAAATTAATAGTTAATAAATTAAAACACTTTTTCCCTGAAGTCCCTATTACATCTATAAACATTAGAGATTTTCAAAAAGCAACTTATTGCAATAAAGCGATGGTATAAGTTATTAAATCCTCTCTATAAGACACAAAAACAACTAATGATAGATTTAATACAAAAAGCAGGCAGTAAAACGGCTCTTAAATACGGAGTTTTATTCTTTATTAGTATTGCTTTCATCACAACTATACTACTTTTATTATTAGTTTTTTTTGGAGATTTATTAGCCATGTTTTCAGTATTATTTCTAGTCATTGCTTATATTATATTTCTTACAATAATCACTATTCCTTTTATAATTTCATTACGATATTTTGGAAAAAAGCTAGCTATAGATATTTACAATAAAAGAAGCCTCATTAAAGCTTCGCAAAATTTTCATTTTCAATTAATACAGTATTATGGACACTTGTTTTAATTAGTGTTCTCTTTTTTTCTATGGGAGGAGCCTTTATATTTGTAATTATAAGTTATGCTGTATTAATAGTTGTTTTGAATATACTAACAACATTTACTATTGGTTTATTAATCGCAAAAAAATCACAATCAAAAATTAAGGAGCTTCTTGTTTCAATCAATGAAAACAAAAACCTTCATAAAAATAAAATAGATAATGAAAGATAAATTCTTTAATTATATCCACGAATTACAAGACCGTATAACTTCAAAATTTGAAGCTATAGATGGTAAAGCTAAATTTAAGGAAGATCTTTGGGAACGCCCACAAGGCGGTGGTGGAAGAACTCGAGTTATAGAAAACGGAAATGTTATTGAAAAAGGAGGTGTAAACATTTCTGGTGTACATGGTAAGTTACCAGAAACTATGCAAAAATACTTTGGTGTGGAAGACGCAAACTTCTTTGCATGTGGTTTAAGCCTAGTAATACATCCAAAAAATCCAATGGTACCAACAGTTCATGCTAATTGGCGCTATTTTGAAATGTACAATCAAAATGGAGAGATGGTAGATAGCTGGTTTGGGGGTGGCCAAGACTTAACACCTTATTATTTATTTGATGAGGATGCAACACATTTTCATCAAACTTGTAAAACCGCTTGCGATAATCATAATCCAGAGTTTTACCCAAAATATAAAGCGCGTTGTGATGAATACTTCTACAACTCTCATAGGAACGAAGGTCGTGGTATTGGTGGCTTATTCTTCGATTACTGTAAAGCTTCTGAAGACATGACTATGGAAAAATGGTATGATTTTGTAACCGAAGTTGGTGATAGCTTTTTAGAGGCCTATGCTCCAATTATGGAAAAGAGAAAAGCATTAGAATACACTGAATCTCATCGTAAATGGCAAGAAATTCGACGTGGTCGTTATGTAGAATTTAATTTAGTACACGATAAAGGCACTCTTTTTGGCCTAAAAACAAACGGAAGAATAGAAAGTATTTTAATGAGCTTACCTCCACATGTACAGTGGGTTTACGACCATAATCCAAAAACAGGGAGTGAGGAAGAACGCTTAATAAAAATATTACAAACTCCTATAGACTGGGCTTAAATTATAACAATGAATTGCTATTGCGGAAACTTAGAGAGCTACACAAACTGCTGCGAAAAAATTCATAAAAATATTAATAAAGCATTAACAGCTGAGCAATTGATGCGTTCTAGATATAGTGCTTTTGTTTTAGCCAATGGTGATTATTTAATGCAAAGTCATCATACTTCAACATGTCCTATAAAAGAAAAAAAATCCATTATTAAATGGGCAAAATCTGTTCAATGGATAAAGTTAGAAGTGCTTAAATCCTCTAAAGGCTTGCAAAATGATACTGAAGGCACAGTAACTTTTAATGCTTATTTTTACGAAAAAGGAAAAGTGGATATTATTCATGAAAAATCTGCCTTTGTTAAGGAAAATAACCAATGGAAATACTTAGGATTAAGTAACTAATATATAACCCCTAAAAAAACATGTTAAAACTTATTAAACGAACTGGCTTAATTATAAATTGGAAAACACTAATTATCACAACCTTATCTATTGTTTCTACCGCATTTTGCCTGCATTTTCATATAAAAGCAAATTTTCCTTTAACCCTAATAAGTACTGCGATTGTATTCCCTATTGTATTTTCTATAGGCGGTGCATATAAGCGTCGTGAAGTAGCTTTAGATGAATATGGTTCTATTAAAGCACATGGTCGTGCGTTATATTTTGCAGTGTCGGATTGGTTAGAAAATCCACCAAAGGAATTAAAAGAAGAATTAAAAGTTCATTTAGCAGATTTAATGAATTCTTGTAGACTCATTTTTACACACTCTGTGGACGAACTAGAACAAAATGAAAAAGAAGTCTATAACAGTTTTAGAAAACTGTCTTTATTTATAAAGGGTATGCGTGGACATGGACTACCTTCTGGAGAAGCCTCTCGTTCTAACCAATTTTTAAGTAAAATGATGATTTCTTTTGAGCGTATTAAACACATTTATCAATACAGAACACCAAGAACTTTACGCACATATAGTGACATTTTCATTGTAATTCTACCTATAATATATGGCCCTCATTTTGCCGAAAATGTAACAAGTTACAACTATGGTTTACAATATGCAGTACCAATTTTATTTAGTGTTATTTTAGTTGCTTTAGATAATATACAATCGCACTTAGAAAACCCATTTGATCAGCAAGGAGAAGACGATGTTGATATTAATGTCGAAAAATTTATACGTAATTTAGAATAAAATCTCCCTAATTTATAGGTCTTAAGAAAATACCAATATTTAGCACTTACTTCCATATAGTCACAGCTCTTGTTGTTTTAATAAACGAGGCGCTTATATGATGCAATCTTGCTTTTAGCAACAACTTTCTACCTTCAGTTTGTCGCGTATAAATTAATTTAGAGCTCCCTACAAAAGTGTTCCAGTGTTTCTGAAAAGTAAGAGCCTTGTTCTTTTTATCTCCAAATAATTCAGGAACAGGGTATAAATTTTCAATATCTAATGCTTTTCTAAAAAGATTTTTTTTAATTATTAAATAACGAGGAGATTCTATTGGTGCTAATAAATCGCTTAACGCATTATTAAAGTGAGTTTCTTCTAATTGGGTTCCTCCCACTAATCCACAAAAAACAGTGCCATCATCTTCTAAATACGATTCCACATATAATGTTTCAACAGGACTAGTTAAATAGCTTAACGTATTAAGTGTTGCTAAAATAGCATCACCAAATTTGTGAATTTCTTTATATAAAAAACCATGCTTAATATAAAGCCTAATTGCCTTATATAATTTCACCCCAAAAGTTGCTGTAAAAGAAGCTAATAAAATGTATATAAAAAATAAAAAACCTTTATTAATAACAACTTGTATATTACTTACAATGAACTCAAGAAAAAATAGAGATATAGAAAAAGTTAATTCCAGAAAAACAAACTTTACAACATCTAAGAAATAGGCTCTTTTTTTTAATTTAAAGGGGACTTGATCTAAATAATTAAATCGTATTTTCTTTCCCAATTTCATACCATTACCAATAGCTTTTCGCCATTTTTGAGTAACTAAATCACGGTTAGACGCCAACTTTAATGTCTTAACATTTAAAGACTCTACATCTCCTTCAAAAATATAATCTGGAAACTCTAAACGCTCCATCCCGTTTTCAATAAACGGATAATCGTTATTAGAAACACCTAAAAATGTTTCAAAACGCCTTCTTAAAACATCTACATCATGCCCACCTGTTTCTACAGTAGGGTCTATACATGCCAAATGCCAAATATTACCTGTTTTGTTAGGTTTATCCTGATGTTTCCTAATAGCCCTGCCTCTCATTTGATTAGACGATACAAAGGACCCTACAAAGGAAGCAAGCACTAAACTATTAATGGAAGGTGCATCCCAGCCTTCACCTAACAACGACTTAGTGCCAATAAGTACTTTTATAACCCCAGCTTCAAATAAACGAGTTATTATATCAATTATAGCCTTTTGATTATTTTGAGACCCCGAAACACTTAAAAAATTAGAATCTAACGCAGAGTATGAAAACGTGTACTCTCCTGCATATTTTTTAAAAGACTCTTTAATAGAATTATGTACAATAACAATACTTCCTGTTAATACAGCTATACTAGGTGTTTCTGGAAAAGACTGTTTTATAAAATGAAAAATAGGTATTGCACCAATTTTATTAATTTCAGAAAAAGTTGCTGGAGTTACTTTTAAAAACTCTTTTCTAATATAATCGGTTAATATAACGCAACGTAATTGATTTTTTAAATTAGAATATTCAAAATTTACAATGGTTTCAATACTCTTTAATTTACTTACACTATTCGTTAAAGACCTGTAAATGTTTTGCCCTCCGGTAAAATTCACACTTTTATTATCGAATAAATGAAGCTTTTTTAATCTTCTTCCTAACGAAGACAAATATTCTTCATCCTTATAAAGTTGTTCTCTATCTTTAACTAATATATTTTGAAGCAATATTGTTACCCATTCTAAAGATAATTCGGGAAACGTTATAGTTTCTGTTTTAGAAAACCCTAAAACAATTAATTTTTCTTTAGATATTATAAAACCTGTAGCATTCAAAAAAATTAAAATTGACGAAAAGTATGCTGTATTAGCATATAACTCATCTAGATGATTTTCTGTTTGACTATAAAAACGATGGTTTTTTATAAATATAGTAAAGCCCTCGTCTTTAATTAGCTCTTCAACAAAACTGGCTGCTTTTTGTCTAAAATCATAAATAAAATCAATTTCTAATTGTTCAGGTTTAGATAAATACACATAATCTTGATGCGGACACAAATCTGTTTCTCTAACCAATTCTGGAACAGAAATCTCTTCATCAATTTCCCCACAAAGTGCAAAATATTTCGAAATCTCTGCTTGCTCACTATCGTAAGGAGGCGTGGCCGTTAAAGAAACATTTATAAAAGGGATATTATTTTTTAAGATCATTAAACACTGCCACCAAGTATTCTTTAAATGATGTGCTTCATCTAAAACAAAAACATCAATAACATTTGTTTTAAAAAAATCGCAATAACTTTCTTCTGTTTTAAACGTTTTATAAAACGCATGCAACGATTGGTATGTTATAAATGTAATAGTAGCAGGTTCGCTAATATTAAATGAAACCGATTCAAAATTTTCATCTTTAGTGAAAAACTGTTGCAATCTATTTTCCCATTGATTCCTTATTGCTAATGTTGGACTTAAAATAAGTGTTTTTTTATTTATTCTTTTTACAAGTTCTATTCCTAGAATCGTTTTACCAGATCCAGGAGGCGCAATAATATGAAAGTGATCATCTTCTATGTATTTTTCAAAATTATTTAAAACTCTAGATTGATATGTTCTCCATGTGTGAATAAAGTTTAGTTTTTCTAGCGATGAACCCAATACATAAATTATTTTAATAGTTAACTTTGCTAAAAATAACGAATTCTAAAAATCTGAATTGCTATTTAATTAAAATTTAAGTTATGTATCCAATAAGAAGAAATCGAAGACTAAGAACGAGTGAAGCTATAAGAAGTTTAATTCGAGAAACCATTATATCTCCAAACGATTTTTTAGTCCCTCTATTTGTTGTAGAAGGCAAAGGTGTAAAAGAAGAAATTGCGTCTATGCCTAACTATTATCGTTTTAGTTTAGACTTATTGGAAAACGAAATAAAAGAACTCTGGAAACTAGGTTTAAAATCTGTTTTATTATTTGTAAAAGTACCCGATAACTTAAAGGACAATAAAGGTACAGAAGCCTTAAATCCTAATGGGTTAATGCAACGTGCTATTAAAACAGTTAAGAATATTTGTCCAGAAATGCTTGTCATGACTGATGTAGCTTTAGATCCATATTCTTCTTTTGGTCATGATGGTATTATTGAAAATGGAAAAATTATAAATGATGATACTGTAGAAGTATTAGCAGAAATGAGTTTATCTCATGCCGAGGCTGGCGCTAATTTTGTTGCACCTAGTGACATGATGGATGGACGTATTTTAGCCATTCGCGAAACGTTAGAAGACGAAGGCTATACAGATACAGGTATCATGAGTTATTCAGCTAAATATGCTTCTGCTTTTTATGGCCCATTTCGTGATGCTTTAGATTCTGCTCCTGCTGATGTAAAAGATATTCCAAAAGATAAAAAAACCTATCAAATGGACTATGCTAATCGTTTTGAAGCTATAAGAGAAACCGAAATGGATGTAGATGAAGGTGCAGACATAGTTATGGTAAAACCTGGACTATGCTATTTAGACATTGTTCGTGAAATTAAAAACGAAATCGATGTTCCAGTTGCAGTTTACCAAGTAAGCGGTGAATATTCTATGTTAAAAGCTGCTGCAGAAAGAGGGTGGCTGGATCATGATGCTGTAATGCTAGAACAAATAACAGCCATAAAACGAGCTGGTGCAGACCTTATTGCAAGTTATTTTGCTAAAGATGTTGTTAAATTATTATAACATTTTTTATTAATCTTATATCTATTTGGTGTAAGTAATTAAATAAGGCTGCGACTTCTAGAAAAACTACTCTAGAACATGAAAAATATAAGCATCCTATTTTTTATAATCATAGCCTTAACTCTCAATAGTTGTATTGGTGAAGATATTATAAATGATGAAATAGATCCAGAATTAAGAATTTTAAATCCTATACAAAGTATTGCTGTATCAGAAACATACCAATACAACGCTAGGTATTTTAATAATATTGGTCAAGAAGAAGAAGAAGCCACTGTTACATGGTCTGTTTTAAATGAGTCTATTGCAACAATAACAGCTAACGGCTTACTTACAGGAATAACCGAAGGAGAAACTACAATTAATGCTTCTGTGACTTCTAGTAATGGAATTGTAACAGAAAACAGTACTACTATAATAATCACTATGGATACTGTTACACAAGAACCTATTTTAAAAACAGGAGTTATATCAACAACTAGTAGTTACGTTTTAACTGGTGATTTTACAATAGAAGAAATTGAAAATACAGATAATCTTTTGCTTTCTGTACAAAGTAATTACCAAGCTTCAACAAGCCTTCCAGGACTATACTTATACTTAACAAACAACCCAAACTCTATAAACGGTGCTCTTTCATTAGGACCTGTCTCTGTTTTTAGTGGTTCTCACACATACAATATAGACAATGTTGGAATAAACGATTACAATTATTTATTGTATTGGTGCGAACCTTTTGGGGTTAAAGTAGGAGTAGGGACAATTAACGATTAATAACTTTTAATAATGAATTCAAAACAACTAACTTTATTAGTATTCTTATTCTCTTTATGCTCAAAGCCAGCATTTTCTCAGTGGACAAAAGAACAATGAAAAGGTTATTATAAGTTATCTGCTTGGTATTTAGAATCCGACCAGCACTATACCGACACAGGAGATACAGATCCTAACATAACAAGAGGACAATTTAATATTAATTTTTATGGAGAATATGGACTTACAGATAAATTAGATATTGTTGCATATATTCCATTTTTTTCAAGAGTATACCAAAATGATGTAATTTCAGGAACTTCAGGAGGCACAATTGGTGTAGGCGAAGATCTTAATTCTATTGGAGATATAGATTTAGGAGTAAGCTATGGTTTTATAAACACTGGCAAGTTTGCATTATCTGGAACCTTAAAATTTGGACTCCCTACTGGTAATGATTCTGGCGGTAGTGATGGAAGCTACCAAACTGGAGATGGCGAATTTAATCAAACACTTTTAATAAATGCAGGAGCGCCTTTTAAATTGGGTAATACCTCACTTTACTCTAAAGCATATTTAGGATATAATAACAGGACTCAAGATTTTTCAGATGAATTTAGATCAGGATTTGAAATTGGTGCTAATTTTTTTAATAAGAAACTATGGCTTATAGGGCGTGCAGACATAGTTAAATCACTAAAAAACGGAAGTTTAAATGCTCAAAATAGTCAAGGTAGTATTTTCGCTAATAATATAGAGTACACAAGTTTAGGCGGTGAAATAGCTTATTATTTTACAAAAAAATGGGGAGCCTCTCTTAACTATACAGGAGCAATAAATGGTAGAATAATATACGCAGCTCCTTCTATTTCATTTGGAGTATTTCTAGACATTAAATAACATTTTTATATAGTATAAAAACAGTGTTATTTTTATGCGCTACAATTATTAGGCTTTTCTTTATTTGTTTTTGAGGTTAAAACAAGAAAATAATACTAGAGAGGTATGTGCGACACCAATACCTCAACCCATATGTGGTACTATAAACTTAACAGAATCCAATCTTACTAATAATGCAATAAAAGGAAAAAGTATTTTTAATACCAATTGTGTAGCTTGTCATAAATTAGATAAAAGAATGACTGGTCCTGCACTAAAAAATCTGAGTTCAAAATACGATTCAATAACACTCTACAAATACATTCAAGAGAAACCTACCAAGTTTCTAAACAGAAAGAAATTAACTTTTACTTGTACTATTTTCCCTCAATTAACACAACAAGACATTTCTAATTTAATAGAATATACTAATTAATTTCAATAAAAAAGGGGGATTACTTTTTAAGTAACCCCCTTTTATTTTGATGGAAGCAAAATTATTATCTTATTTGATAAATATAAACAAAAAGTAGGTGTTAACCTACATTAATCTTGTTTGTTTTTATTAATTAAGTCTAATTAGATAATATTAGCTACAATTTAAAAGCCCTACTTGTTCTTTAAATTACTTATAATAGATATTTATATACAAACTTAAAAACACCTGTAAAACATAATTTTTAAGGCATCAAGAAAGCAATTAAAACTAATTAATGACTACTAGTTATTCTAAAAATAGACACTATTAAACTAAGAAGCATCTTTCTACTTCTTTCAGATTATAACTAAATCTTTTTAATTAAATTAGCGAAAACAAAATCACTCAATGACTTTACTTATATTCTACGCTCTTATCTCAATATTTTTTTCTTTTTTATGCTCAATTCTTGAAGCAGTATTATTAAGTGTAACACCAACATTTATTAATGTAAAAAAGAAAGAGGGAAAACACTTTGCAAACGAATTAGAAGCATTAAAAAAAGATGTAGATAGGCCTCTTATTGCTATTTTAACATTAAATACCATTGCTCATACCGTTGGAGCTATTTTAGTAGGTGTACAAGCTAAAGTTGCTTATGCTGAATTATATGGTAGTGAAACAAAATCTGTATTTGGAATTACGTTTACAGAAGATTTAATGGTAGGTGTAGTCTCTTCTATTATGACAATTTTAATATTGGTAGCTTCAGAAATAATCCCAAAAACTATTGGTGCTACTTACTGGAAAGGACTTACAAATTTTACAACAAAAGCACTTAAAATTCTTATTTTTCCTTTACGCTGGACTGGTATACTATGGATTTTGCAACTAACAACGAAACTTATAGGTGGCAAAGGGCATCACGGGAGTGTACTTAGTCGAGAAGATTTTCACGCCATGACAGATATGGCAGCAGAAGAAGGTGTTTTTTTAGAAAGCGAAAGCACGGTTATAAAAAACCTGTTAACATTTAAAGATGTTGTTGCTAAACATATAATGACACCAAGAACAGTAATGAAAACCGAGAGTGAAACCACTACTGTAGAAGATTTTTTTAAAAAAAATATAAATCTTCGCTTTTCTAGAATCCCAGTCTTTTCGGACACAACAGATAACATTAAAGGCCTTGTTTTAAAAGATGAAATCTTTAAAGAAATGGCATTAGGAAATGGCTCTAAAAAGCTATCAGAAATTACTCGCCCAATTATTATTGTTAATAGAGATATAGCTATACCTAGATTATTTGAACAATTAGTTGAAACTAGAAATCATATGGCTTTGGTTGTGGATGAATACGGTACTGTAAGTGGTTTAGTAACTATGGAAGATGTTATAGAAACCCTATTAGGTTTAGAAATAATGGATGAAAGCGATAACGTATCTAATCTTCAAGTACAAGCTAGAAAAAATTGGGAAACTAGAGCAAAAAAACTAGGTATATTAGAAGACGATACTAATAACAAATAATTTCAATTATGGAAACTTGTTACATCAATTCACCTTTAGGTATTACAAAAATTAAAGGAGATGAAAATGGTATAACTTCCGTTTCTGTACTTAATACCGAAGAAAAAATTTCTGATGTTATTCCAGAAGTTTTAGAAGATTGTGCCTTTCAACTTAACGAATATTTTGAAGGTACTCGTAAAGAATTCAGTTTAAAACTGAACCCTCAAGGGACACCATTTCAAAATAGCGTTTGGAACGCTTTATTAACTATTCCTTATGGGAAAACCATGTCCTATTTAACTCTTTCAAAACAACTTGGAGATGTTAAAGCTATTAGAGCAGTCGCTAATGCCAATGGTAAAAATCCACTTTGGATAATAGTACCTTGTCATAGAGTTATTGGAAGCGACGGAAGTTTAATAGGTTATGCTGGAGGCTTACATAGAAAACAATGGCTTATAGAACACGAAAGCCCATATAAACAGCAATCCTTATTTTAGAAAATGTATAAAACTATAATAACATTTCTAAAACGTTTCTTTAGCGAAAGTCAAATTTATAAATACGGCTTTAATTGGTCTCCAATGTATAGGCGCACAACAGCAAGAGTAATTGATGTTAGCAAAAACCTACACTATGTAAAAATAAGAATTCCAATTAATTGGAAAAATAGAAACTATGCCGGTTCTATTTTTGGAGGCAGTATGCTCTCTGCCACAGACCCTATTTATATGATTCAGCTTATTCAAATATTAGGTGATAATTTTGTTGTTTGGGATAAAACAGCAAGCATTAAATATAAACGTCCTGCAAAAGAAACTATTTATGGTGAATTTATTTTTTCTGATGGAGAGATACAAACTATTAAACAACAACTTTTAAAGCAAAACGAATTAGAAATTACTAAGACAATGACTTTAGAAAACAATAAAAAAATAGTCTTTGCAGAAATTACTAAAACCATATACATTGCTAACAAGTTGTTCTATAAAGAAAAACTAAAACAAAGAAACCTATCTAAAAAATAGTATGCGTGCATATTATTAATTTCTTATCTTTATTTCCTAAACTCCTTGTTATGAAATTTCTAAAAAAATTACTTAAAATTGTAGTGGTATTTTTTGCTTTAATAATCGCCCTTCTATATATAACAGATACAGATTATCTAATAAAAGCTGTACGCACTATTTATATGCAAGGTTACACTACTGCTTTTTTAGACGACTATAAAAAGTTCGATAATAGAACAATAACAATAGACAAACCTCAACCATGGCCTAACCACAAAAATTACAATTCTGTTAAAGAAACTTCTATACTACAAAAGGCCAATAACGATTATGGTACAGTGGCATATATTATTATAAAAAACGACAGTATTTGGTTTGAAAATTATTATGATAATTATAATGCAAACTCCAAATCTAATTCTTTTTCCATGGCCAAGAGTTACGTATCTGGACTGCTAGGAAAAGCTATTAAGGATGGTTATATAAAAAACTTAGATCAACCTGTAAGTGATTTTTTGCCAACATTTAGCAAAGGTAAAGCATCAAAAATGACAGTTGGAGACCTCTCATCTATGGCATCTGGAACGAATTGGGATGAAGCTTATTATTCTCCATTATCTATAACTACTCGCGCATATTTCGATGATGATTTAGAAAAAGTAATGCTAGGGTTAAAAGTTGTAGACGAACCAGGAAAAGCTTTTAAATATGCTAGCGGAGATACACAGATGCTAGCAATGGTCATTGAGAAAGCAACAGGCAAAAAATTATACAATTATTTAGAAGAAAGTTTCTGGAAACCTCTTGGAGCAGAAAACGAAAGTTTTTGGCAAGTAGATAGCGACGATCACGATTTAGTAAAAGCATACTGCTGTATTGCTAGTAATGCTAAAGACTTTGCGCGTTTTGGAAAACTCTATAAAGATTACGGTAAATGGAACAATCAACAAATATTAGACTCTGCTTTTGTTGCCAAATCATTAAAACCACGTTTTAGCAAAGTTTACGGTTACGGTTGGTGGTTAAAAGACTATAAAGGTAAAAATTTTAAAATGATGCGTGGTCACTTGGGCCAATATGTTATTGTACAACCAGAAGACAATATTATCATAGTACGTTTAGGTCATCAAAAATCTCCAGATGCAGCTGTAGGTCATTTTACTAATGATATTTCTATTTATATTGATGAAGCATATACAATGCTGAATTCAAATCTTTAAAAACAATTAATTTAAACATAATTTATGATCTCAAAACTTAATTTAGAAAACATACTGTTCTTGGATATTGAAACTGTACCGGAAACACAATATTTTTCAGAATTAAGTAAAACTAAACAAGAATTATGGGATTTAAAGTCTAAATATCAACGTAAAGAAGAATTCTCTGCTGAGGAGTTTTACGAACGAGCAGGTATTTGGGCAGAATTTGGTAAAATTATTTGTATATCGGTCGGATACTTCACGATGCAAGGTGATATTCGATTATTTAGAACAACCTCGTTTTTTGGAGAAGAAGCAAAACTCTTAAAAGACTTTAAAAATCTAATTATTTCTCATTTTAGCCAAGCGAAACACCTGCTTTGCGCTCATAATGGGAAGGAGTTTGACTTTCCTTACATAGCAAGACGTATGATTATAAATAATATTGAATTACCATATAAATTAAACCTCTTTGGAAAGAAGCCATGGGAAGTACCACATTTAGACACTTTAGATTTATGGAAATTCGGTGATTACAAAAACTATACATCCTTAAAACTTCTCACTAATGTTTTAGGAATCCCATCACCAAAAGACGACATTGATGGCAGTGAAGTTTATAATGTTTATTATGAAACTAATGATATAGATCGCATTGTTACCTATTGTGAAAAAGATACTATAGCTGTGGCTCAAATTTTATTACGATTACGTGGTGAAGCTCTTTTAGAAGATGATGAAATCCTTCATGTATAAAATAATTGAAGTTAGATAGATAATTTACGTATACAACCACTTTACACAACTATAATAGTTTTCTAAAAAAAAAGCCTCGAATTATATCGAGGCTTTTAATATTCAGTTAGTTAATTATAATTATTCTTTAATAAAGCGTTTAGTAATCTTACTATCTTCATTAGAGAATTCTACGAGGTAAACAGCTGCTTCTAATTCAGAAACATTGATGCTATCTGTACTTAACTTGCCTTTAGACACAACTTGTCCAAGCATGTTATATATTTTATAATCTAAATTTTCTATAAAAGTAGAAACGTTTAACAATTCTCCTTTTACAGGGTTTGGATAAATCCTAACATCTAATACTATATCACTATCGGCATTTGCACTTCCAGCGGCAAAAGCATTAAGGGTTGCAGATGTTGTTAAATTTATATTATCTATAGCCACGTCAGATTGCCAAGTTCCTCCAGTTATACGGTTAAAACGCAGTTGAAGTCCTGTTCCAACATAAGCAGAAAGATCTAAAGAAACTGTATTCCATTGATTACCTTGGTTCCCTGTTTGACTCCATATACTTGTCCAAATTATTCCATTATCATTACTAGCCTCCAAGTCTACACGACCTCCATCTGTTGAACCAAACATATGATAATCGAAAGTAAATGTTGCTCCAGATACTCCATTAAGATCTAGGCATGGAGAATTTATAATAGCTCTTTTATTAGGAAATCCTGTACCGTTACCTGATGCTTCTACGTATATATAAGATGCTCCTTCCGATCCCGTAGATGGACCTGTTCCATTAGAAGGCGTACCTCCCGAATCTCGTGTCCAATTTAAATCATCCCCACCAGCTTGTGTCCAAAGGCCAATACTAGACTCAAAACCTTCAGCATATGGAGCCGTTTGCCCTCCAACACATCCAGAACTTCCTCCTCCAGCGATAAGTTGAGCATTATCTAATGCAAAATCCGATTGCCATGTACCTCCTGTGATACGGTTAAAACGTAATTGAACAGATCCACCAGCATATGCAGATAAATTAATTGAAACTGTATTCCATTGATTTCCTTGATTTCCTGTTTGATTCCATAAACTAGTCCAAGTTGCACCATCATCACTGCTAGCTTCTAAATCTACGCGACCTCCATCTGTTGAGCCAAACATATGATTATTAAAAATAAACATTGCCTCTGTTTGAGTTGTTAAATCAAAACAAGGGGAATTTAAAATAGCTCTTTTATTAGGATACCCCGTTCCATTTACAGAAGCTTCTACATAAACATAAAAAGCTCCATCAGCTCCAGTTGAAGGTCCTGTTCCATTAGATGGAGTACCACCTGAATCTCGTGTCCAATTTAAGTCATCTCCACTGTCTTGTGTCCAAAGACCAAAATTAGCCTCAAAACTCTCCCCATAGGGTAAAGAATCCACACCATTTGTACAGCCTCCTGGAGGTGTAGTTGAATTAGTCGTTATATTTAATGTATTACTAAATCCCGAAATATTTCCAACTGCATCTTTTGCACGTACTCTAAAAGTATAAGCAGTATTAGCCGTAAGCCCTGTTACTTGCATTGTAGTATTTGTAACATCTCCTAAACTTGTATTCCCTTGAAAAACTTCATAAGCAGCAACTGCAACGTTATCAGTAGAGGCATCCCAAGATAAATCTACTGTTGTTTGTGTAGCTCCAGTTGATACTAAATTTAAAGGCACACTTGGAGCTTCAGTATCTACAACAGTTGAAGTAATACCAAAAGCGTCTATTGCAATATCTCCTTGCCAAGATGTTCCAGTTGTAGCTCTATATCTTAATTGTATTGTTTCATTAACATAAGCAGTAAGATTTACATTTTCACTAACCCAATTAATTCCTTGATCACCAGTTTGCGACCATATCTCAGTCCATGTTTGAGCTCCATCTACTCTAACTTCTAATCTAATGGTACCAACAGCATTACCAATCATTTGATAATGGAAATTTGCTGTTGGGTTTGTTAAACCTGTTAAATTAAAGCATGGAGAATTTAATATAGTATTCTTTCCTCCAAAATTCGGGCTAGATGCTTCTACATATACGTAATGAGTTCCCTCAAATGCGCCTACAGGGCCCGTATTATTAGAAGGAGTTCCTCCGGTATTAAGTGTCCAGTCAAAATCATCTCCAGTATCTTGAAACCATACTCCTAAAGTGTTTTCGAAACCTTCATTATATGGAAAACTAGTAATAGTTGTATCACATGTTAATGGTGGTGGTGGAGAAGAACAACCACTTGTAAAAGATGCTGTTTGATCATTATTTGAATTCGTTCCTCCATTAGTGTTTTCTACAGCATCTACTCCTACTCCTCTTTTTGCAAAAGCATCCCAAATTAAACAATTATATTGCCCGCCATAAAGATCTTGGTCTGCTTGTAAAATACCATCTCTACCTGAAACAAACCCTGGATTATTTGCTGTGTTTTTAAGTCCCTCAATAACTAATGCCATAGCAATATTATTTCCTCCTGTACCTGTATATAGATTAGAATCATAACCTTCCAAATCAATAAGATCCCATGTCATATCCCATAAAATAGTTGCAAATGCATAACCTACACCATGAGGCACTGCAAGTCCAGAAATATCATTATAATCTGTTCCATTAACCGCTGTATCTGTAGAATATCTAGTCGGGCGAATTCCTGGTCCATCTGTAGCTTGACCTATTGCATAAGTACCAACACCTCTAGCTGTATCTCTAGTATCACCTGGACGTATTGTTAACACTAAGCCTAACCAATCTGACCATCCTTCTCCCATTTGTTCCGACCCACCTAATGCATTTGTTCCTGGCCCTCCTACCAAACGAGTAGAAATACCATGACCATATTCATGAGCAATAATTACATTATCTAAATCCCCATCTCTAGTTGGGTTAGTAAATAAGAACATTTGCATTCTTGGGTTACTCCCATCTGGCGGGGTTGCAAAGTTTGCATTATTTGTACCACTACCGTCTTGTGCATCTGCATTTACAGAATCGCTACCTACACCTCCTTTACCATAATTGTTTTCTTGAAAGTTTCCAGAAGATTCATTAAAACCATACTGATAGAATACATCATGCATAATATTGTTCCAATAAAATAAATTTGTTGTAGCAGCTGGTAAAAATGTTGACGGTGCATTATTTAAGTTTAAAGGAAAATCAAAATTTAACGCACTTCCTCCATCTGGCGAAACACCTATACCGTTATTACCATTTGTATCATCTTGAGCTCTTACATTATTTCCTATCGTTGATGTAAACTCTGCTCCTCCACTTCCATTAGTATCATGCCATCCATAAGGGGATGCTAATGCGTTGGCTGGATCAGTTACTATTGTTCTACTTCCATGATTTGGACTTTCTATTCCTAAAGGGTAAACATTATACGACCCTCCTCCTACAAATTCAGATGCTACATTTTTTTCATTTAAAAATGATTCGTTTTTTTCTATGGTTGATACAATATCATGATCATGATTTTCATGGTTAGAGTCTCCAAAATCACAAGAGATAACCCAATCTTGGGTATAAAGTACTTCACCAGTATTAGCATCTATATTTTCACTCCACCAATGCTCTCCATTTTTTTGATATAGGTTAACATTCCAAACTAATCTTAAAGTTCCGTTGTACTTTTGATATAATGGTTTTACTTTAATAGGTTCTACACTTATTCCTGAGTTTTTATATTCGTAAACACCTTTTTGATTTTTAGCACCTTTAAGTACTGGATTTTCTAAACGATGCTCATTAATTGTTTTTAACACAGCTTCAGCCGGAGTAATTGTTGCTGTTGATGTATTCACTTTAGACGATACATCCGAAACAAATTGATTAATCTCCCATGTTACTTGGTTATTTTTAATTGTTAGTTTATAACTAGCAAACTGTATTGGAGTATCATTATAATACTGTTGCACGTATACATGTTGAATTTCTGGATTTAACGAGGGGACCACATCAGTAATCTTCCATTCTGACAAATCTTTTTGTCTAGATTCTGAAGTTTCAGAGATATTATTGAAATGATTTTGAACGACATTTTTAACTTGTCTTTGAGAGAATGATAATTGTACTGCAAAAATTAGCAATACAAACAATTTGCAACTGTTTTTCATGATAATAATTTAGTGGATTGGTTAATATTCTGTTTTATAGATTATTAAGGTAACAAAAAAACCGAATGATTATTCGGTTTTTGTTTTTTTTTCGATGAAATACATTTTAACCTATTAAATCAACAAATATCTACCTTATTATATAACAATAAAAGCCTCGATTAAATCGAGGCTTTAACAAAAATTAAATTTGGTTGATTTTTATAAATTATTGCTTAATAAACTTTTTAGTAACCACCTTGTTATTTACATTAAATTGAATCATGTACAATTCTGTTTTATAATCACTAACATTTATACCACTACCTGTTGTGTTACCTCTTTTTACTTCTTGCCCTAACATATTAATTATAGTATAAGGTAGATATTTGTTGATTTAATATATAAAACATTTTTTACAGGGTTAGGATAAATATTAATAGTAGTAGTTTCAGCTACTAACTCTCTTACATTACCTCCACTAATATTTATAGTATAATCTTCTACCTCTCCATATTGGCAACTTTCGCAAGATGTTGGTACACCTTTATATCATAGATGCACACATTCTTGTTGCTCCATTTACTGCACTATTAGGTATAGTAAACGAACCACTAACAGGACTAGTTTGTGATGCAGATTTTGTCCATACAGTTTCACCAGAATCTGTGAAATCACCGTCTCTATTATAATCTATAAATACAGCATAACCTTCGTTATATTTAGTTCCTGTCCACGTTGGTGTAATTGTAGATGAAGCCCTTTAGACAAACTTGTACTTGTAGAAGTAAAGTTAGAATATCCTGTACTTGTAGTACCAACTCCAGATGTTTTATTTATAGAACCTATTCTTACACGAGAAATATATTCATCGCTTGTACTATTTCAATTAGATAAGCAATATTGATTACCTGTTTGGCATGGAAAACAAGAACCTCCTCAGTCTACTCCAGTTTCATCTCTATTTTGAACGCCGTCTGTACAAATTGGTTGTGGAGTTACCGAACCACATTTATCAGACAATGCTATACTTCTTCTAGCTCCACCAGCATTTATCACTGCTTGCATTCTATTTTTTTGTCTAGTAGTAAAAAGGTTTAAACATACATCGTTAGAATAATCCATATAGTTTTGGTACATATCTACCGATACACATGAAACTCTCCCTGTAGGACAGCCAGAATTAGATGTTTGATGAGTAGGTGTACCACTTACAAAATCATTACCACAGTTCGAGTCCCCCCATATGTGTCTTAAATTTAAAAAATGACCTACTATCATGTGTAGTAGTTCTCCCCTTATCGAATGGAGCTGTAACAGACCCTATTCGTCCAAAATAATTATACCACTTAACCGCACCATCTTTAGATGCTGCTCCTCCAGGAAATTGTGCGTATCCTAAAATTGTTTGTCTTTATCCATTACGTAAAGCTGTCATTTTAGGAACAATCCACATATTTAAATACTCATTTGTATTCCAAGTATCTACACCTCCTTGTGACGCTTTTTTTATATCATCTCCTGTTTCCCAATCTTGGCGTGTTACTTGTTTTCTTATAATACCAGATGTAGCATTTCCATTAGAACCTACTGTTGCCAAACAAAATTCAATTTCTGTATCTGCTGCTTGAGACCAAGTATTATCTGCATCTGCATTAGTTCGCCTAAAATCTTCATTCAATACATCTAATTGAGATTGAATTTGAGCCAAACTTATATTTTCAGTACTATTTCTATACAACACATGTATAACGACTGGTAATGTAATAATGTTTCCTATAATTTTATTTTGAGAACCAGAAACTTCAAGTTCTTCAACTTTAAGCTTAGTAAATTCTTCTATTTGATCCATACAAGATTGAAGTGTTGGATCTTGTTGTTTTCTGTGTTCTAAATTATCCATAGAAGCACACTCTCTTTGCTGCTGAGCAAAAACAGTTAACGAAAACAGAAAACCAATAAATGATAAAATAATTGTTTTTTCATGAGGATAATTTAATGATTTTATTATTAGAGTTAAACTGAATCATATATAATCCAGATTTTAAATCACTAAAATTAACTTCGTTAGATAATGTTCTTCCCTTAGCCACTTGCTGCCCTATAGCATTAACAATTATATACTCTAAATCTGAATTAGATTTAACATATAATGCATTCCCTCTTACTGGGTTAGGATATACACTTATTGTATTTGATAAGCTTTATTGAATATCTACTAGTGTATTAACTACTGTTGAAGTGCCTGAGATAGATAAATTATCTATCGCCATATCTCCTTGCCATGTAGTACCAGTAACACCATTAAATCTTAGTTTCACATTACTATTACCCGCATAAGTATTTAAGTTAACTGTTGCTGTTTGCCAAGAGTTCCCTTGGTTTCCTGATTGACTCCAAACTGAAGTCCATGTGCTTCCATCATCTGTACTAGCTTCTAGGGCTAAGCTTCCCATAGAATTAGCCCAATACATATGATATCTATAAGTCAATGTTGTACTACTTAAGGAACCAAAGTTTAAACATGGTGAATTTAAAATTGCTCTTTTAGTTGAATAATTTGGTGTAGAAGATTCCATGTAAATATAGTAGCTTCCTTGGTTAGCACTTGATGGCCCTGTATTTCTAGAAGGCGTACCTACACTCCTTAGTGCCCCATTAAAATCATCTCCACTAGCTTGTGTCCACGATCCTAATGTATTTTAAAACCCTTGACTGTATGGGAATGATGTTATTCCCGAAGTACATCCTGTTGGGTTTCATCCAGCCCCACCGGTAGTTCTGTTTACAGTTATAGTCCTCTACTTCTCCATATGAAAACGCTTCACATGATGTAGGAACTCCATTATATTTCATAGATACACGCATTGTTGTTTCTCCATAAGTTGCTGAAGATGGTACAGTAAACGAACCTGAAACCAGTGTAGTTTGTGATGCAGTTTTTGTCCATACTCTTTCTCTAGAATCTGTAAAATTTCCATCTTGGTTATAATCTATAAACACTGCATACCCTTCATTGTAAAGAGTACCTGTCCATGTAGGTGTAATTGTTATTGAGAAAGATGCTCCTACCGATAAATCTGTTGAAGTACTTGTAAAATCTGAATATCCAGTACTTGTTGTACCTACTCCAGAAGTTTTATTAATCGACCATAATTGTACTCGACTAATATATTCATCATTAGTATTATTGCCATTAGAGCTACAGTATGAAATTCCACCTCCGCCAGAGAATGCTGCTCCAACTCCAACTGCGTGCCAAGCACTTGTTTCTGCTATTTCTTCCGCTCCTCCAGCTCCATATAAATCTTTAGCTTCTTGAAATCCTTGATCTTTTGTTAATACTGGTGTCGTATTTACATTATCTACATTATAAAACTCACCACTCATAGTATTAACTCTACCATTTTTAGCATGTAATGTATATGTAGCAAATTCTACAGCAATGTTATTGTAATTTTTGTTGATATTTATGATGTACATAACCGAGGTTATCTGTCTCAGATTTAACTTGAACAAAGGAGTTATTTTCGCCTGATTGTAGTTGATTTCTAAAAAGAGTATTAGCATCTTATAATCTATAAGGTGATTCTTTTTGAAAGACAATCAAACCAGGTTCTCCATTAGCAGTATTAATTTTTTATGAAAGGTTTTTTTGTTCTTGCTCATAACTTGATACACTGATTAGACCAGCAAGTGATGTAAGAGAAAGAACACGTAGTATTTTTTTATTCATAACTTAACGAGGTTTTTGGTTGATTAATTAATTTTTTATGAATTTCACTGAAAAATTCGTAATGAATCTATCAAAACCAAACCGAGAAAAAAGAATCATTCTCTAAAAATTACGGGTTTTACCGTAATAAACTTATTTATAAACTATTAGGTCAATTTCCAAAATTATTTTTACAGTTTTTCATTTAATTTATTAAAGACACTCCCTTTTACTGTCCATTATATACCATTCGTCGGATTTAAACTGCAATTCGAAGTTTTTAATACTAAAAGTGTCAAAAAATTATATTTTATTTAATAAATTAATATCACTAACCAAAATACTATAACATCAATGAGTAAAAAAACCAGTTATTTTCTAGGGATTTTACTGACTATTATTCTAGGTACAATTCTGTATTATTATTTATGTTGTAAATCTTGCAATAAGGATGATAATAAAACAACAGAAATTGAGACAATAGTCCCTGAAGCTCCCAAAATTAAAGATCCTACAAAAAGTGAATTTTCTATTATCGACTCTAAAAGCGGCATGTCTTTTAAGACTGGAGATAATTTTAATTTTAAAGCCTCAGGCTTTTCTATTCTAAACCCTATACCGGAAGATTTAAACTCCGAAGTAAGAAAACTAACTAATTATTTAAATAATAACACCAATAAAGTTATTGATGTCACTGGTTATTATACAGGTACAGAAAAAAACAATAGCGCTTTCCCTAATTTAGGATTAGCAAGAGCAAATATTGTAAAAAATTATCTTATTAATAACGGAGCATCATCTAAATCTATAAATATCTTCGGAAAAGCAAACGACAGCTTAATACCCAATACAAAAAGCATATACTTAGGACCTATAGCTTATTCATTAAATACAATAGATATTAACGATAATTCCACTAACAAAAGTTTAAATGCTTTAAAAGAAGAAATAAAAGCGAACCCGTTAATTATGCATTTTGAAATAGGTAATACTAGCATAAAATTATCGTCAGAACAACGTGATAAAGTAGCTAAAATTTCTAGATATGTCGATAAAACAGATAATACAACAATACAAATTATTGGGCATACAGATAGCAAAGGAAAAAGATTAGACAATATTACATTAGGAAAAAATAGAGCCAATGGAATTAAGGAATACTTTATGAAAAATGGAATCTCAGAATCTAAAATACAAACTTCATCTAAAGGACCTGATCAACCTGTTGCAGATAATAGTACTGAAGAAGGACAAGCGAAAAACAGAAGAGTAGTAGTAACCATTAACTAACAAAACAAAAAATTATGTTGTGTATATTAATACCAATTTTAGTAGGACTTATAAGTGCAGTTTTAGGCTACTTATTAGGAACACTTTTAAAAAATAAAAATAATAACGTAGATATTAATGTCTTTAAAAATAGAATAGCTATACTAGAAGCAGATCTTGAAGCTTGTAAAGCAAGTAAACAGGCATCGAGCGGTATAGCTTCTGGAGCAGGCAATGGAGGTATAGGGTCTAATATGATGGCTTCAAATTTAACAACTAAGTCTGAGAATGAAGCTACAAATGTAAGCGCATTAACCTTTAATGCAGATGCAGCAAAAGCTATTTTTGGAAAACGTATAAAAGAGAACGACTTAACAGTAATTGAAGGTATTGGACCTAAAATACAAGAGTTATTTCATAATCATGATATAAAAACATGGGTTGAGTTAGCTAATTCTAGTGTAGAAAAATGTCAATCTGTTTTAGATAACGGAGGAGAACGTTTTAAAATTCATAAACCTGGTACTTGGCCTAAACAATCGCTATTAGCTTCTGAAGGCAAATGGCAAGAGCTTAAGGATTGGCAAGACGAACTAGATGGAGGTAAATAAAAAACTAACTTAAAAAAGCCTTTCAATTGAAAGGCTTTTTTAAGTTTAAATAGATTGAATATACTTATCTAGTTCGTCTTTTGAATTTAGTTTTAGTTTTTTTCTAATTCTGGAACGAGCCATTTTAATGGAATCTTGACTTACCCCTCTTATTATTGCAGTTTCCTTTATAGATAGATTTAACTTTATGAAAGCACATATTTCTCTTTCTGTTTTAGATAGTGAAGGGTACCTTTCCATAATAATCGCTTCAAAATTATTATTGACATTATTAATATCACTTTCTAATACAGAAAGTCTATTCTCTAATTTAATTTGTGACTTAACATCATTAATTATAGATAGTAAACCACTACTTTTTGCTTCATTATTTATATTAACAAAAAGGGCCATTCTTTCTAAAAGAAGTTTCAAAAAATTAGTTCTAATTTTCTTATCCGTAATAATACTTACAATATCTTTATTTTTAGCTTCTAATTTTTGATTTAAAATTTTCTTTTCTAAAGTTGTATTTTCTATAACCAATTTATTTATTATATTTTCTTGTTTTATTCTAGAGTTTCTAACCTTGAACAATAAAAATAATACTAGAATTAGTATTAAAAATAAAAATAACACAGCATACAAGTAGTGTTGCTTTTGCTTTAATTCTTTTTGTTTTAAGTATGCGATTCTTCTTTCTAATTTTATTTTTTTTTCGTAGCTAATTTGAATTAAGTTAACATAACTATTAAAAACATTTTTATTTAATGTCTCCTGATATTTTTCTTTGTAATTTAAACTCTCTTGGTATTTAGTAGACACGCGAACATAATCTTCAAGTTTGTTAACCTTTTTTAGGTAGTCCAATTTAAGTTTTAAATACAACTCATAACTATTTACATCTGATTCTTGGTTAATTTTACTTCCAAAAAAAATACTTAATGAATCATCTAATTTCTCAAGGTTTATATAATCTTCTAGCAACAGGAGACAATTATACTTTCTTACATCAAATTTACCAGCATTAACTAAATAATTATTTAACTTATAAATATTTGAAGCTTTATTATAACATGAATAAGCTTTTTTGTATTCTTTATTTTGGATTTTTATATGTCCTATATTTTCTTCAATATTTGCTTCAAAAATCTTGTGCGGTTTTAATTCTGGATTCAATTCTTTTTTTGCCTTAATAAAATAATCCAAGGCCTTTTTTAAATCTCCTTTACCTTTATTATAATAAAAAAAACCTAAATTATTTAGAGACGAGGACAACCACAGCTTATCATTTAGTTGTTTAGCCTCTCTATGAGCCTTTTTATATGCTAAAAGTGCATTATCATAATTTTCCTTTACAATATATATTGCGGCTATATTACTATAATTAATAAATCTTTCTATGTTAGGATTGGGACAGCTTGTATCCATTAACTTAGAAATCTCATAGTATAGTTTTAGTGCTTCATCATATCTAGATGCCTTCTTTAAATAAATGGCGTAATCAGACATAACAGAAATAGTATATATTTCATTTTTCATACCTTCTTCTTTAACGATACGATAGGCTTCAATAATATAATTTAACGCTTCTATTTGCTTATTCTCATTATATTTAATTAGGGTAAGTAACCTGTAACAATTTACTTGTAATTCAATATCATTATTAATTTTGGCTTCTTCTAAAGTATTTACAGCAAGATGAAAACTCTCTTCTGGTGTTTCTAAAAATTTAGCGTTGTATAAATCAGCTTTTATTTCTTTCAAGAGTTTAGACTCTTTTACATTACAATTAGCTAAGCAATGATCAGGAAAAGGTTTATCCTGACTATAGGAAAAGGGTGAGAAAACAAAAAAACAAAGAAATAAAGAAATAAATAAGTAGGGAGCATACATACTAAAATAATTTTTTTTGCATAATCTCTAAATTTGATTTCAAAAATAGATTAAAAAAAATAGATTGTTACATTTTGTTACCTATAAATTTCATTTTAAATAAAAGCTTTCTATTAGATTAGTCTACCCTAAACCCCTAATCCCTATATTTATGCTATGTGTTCACAACTACATTTTCAATAATCGATTCTTGATTCTTGATTCTTGATTCTAACAAACTATTATTGTTCTATGTTTTTAGATTTTGCATTCAAATAAAAGCATATAAAATCATAAAATATAAAGGTTCTATTGTTCTATATGGTGTATAGTTAAACACTATAGGGAGCATCCCCCCTACTGCTGTATGCTATTTATATAAATTTTAACAAAAAACTAATTAATACTCTATTTATAATGAAAAACAAATTAATTATACTGGCTCAACTTACTTTACTATTCCTATATATAAAATTACCTGCACAGGTAGGTATTAACACAACATCTCCCAACCCCTGTTCTATATTAGATATTTCATCAACAGATAAGGGCGTGTTGATTCCTAGAGTTAATTTAACTAGTACATATGATACTGTAACTGTAGCAAACCCAATAACTTCATTGTTAGTTTACAATACAACAACAACAATAGGCACCAACAGAGTTTCTCCTGGGTTTTATTATTGGAACGGCACTAAATGGTCTTCTTTATTAGATAACTCTAATACAGTGAGCAATTGGTTAACTACTGGTAATGGAAACATTGCTTCTAATAATTTTTTAGGCACTACAAACAATAATAATGTAAGTATACGTACCAATAACACAGAGAAGGTAAGAATTACTGTAAAAGGGCAAATTGAAACCTACAACATAGGGCAATCTGTTTTTATAGGAAGAAATTCTGGAAACAATAGCAATATAAACTCTGCTTTGGCAAGTGTATTTATAGGTGAAAATTCTGGCTTTAATAACTCCAATGGAATACGTAATACTGCAATAGGTGCTTTTTCTTTAGAAACCAACACTTCTGGAATAGAAAATGTAGCTATAGGCCATAATGCTTTAACTAATAATACAAATGGCAATGGTAATGTAGGTCTTGGTTTTAATGCAGGAAGATTAACAACTTCTGGAGCAGACAATGTATCTATTGGTAGAAATTCTGGTCCTAATGCAAATTGGATAGGAAACTCTGTAAGCATAGGTACTAACGCTACAACAGATGGATGGGGACAAGTAAGAATAGGCAGTACAAGTGTAAGTAGTATCGGTGGTTATGCCAACTGGACTAATTTATCTGATGGTCGTTTTAAATTTAATATTAAAAAAAATATTCCTGGTTTAAACTTTATAGAAAAGTTAACACCTGTAAGCTATAATGTAGATTATGAAAAACTAAACACTTTTTTAGAGGTAACACCTTCCAAAACACATACTAATTTTATTAAAGAGAAACAGGCTCAAAGGCAAATTGGCTTTATTGCTCAAGATGTAGAGCATACAGCAAAAAGCTTAGGGTTTAACTTTAGTGGTGTTGAAATCCCTACAGACAAAAATAACTCGCATTATGGATTAAGGTATAGTGAATTTGTTGTCCCTCTGGTAAAATCTGTTCAAGAGCTAAAACAATTGGTAGATTTACAACAAATAGAAATAGAAGAGTTAAAAGCTTTAATTAAAGAAAATAAAAAATAACCCCTATAAATTAACTTTATTCTATGAGAGCAATTTCACTTTTTTTCTGCAAAATTAATTTTCTAGACAGAAATAGGGTTGCAGAAATAATTTTTAACGATGGAGAACTTTTAAACCTAAAAAAAATAACTGAACTACATCGTGTCCTTTTAAACCAATATAGCTCTAATTCTTTTTATTTATTAATAAATAAAAAAAATAGTTATTGTTATACGTATAAAGCTCAGTTAAGATTAGCAGACTTATCATTAATTAAGGCTATAGCTATAGTTAATTACACGAAAATTAATGAACTAAGCACAAATTATATAATGAATTTTGGAAAAAAAAGCACAATTAAACATAAAAGCTTCTATAACAGAGAGTCTGCTTTAAATTGGCTTGAACATATTAGCTATACTTTACCTTTCTTAACACTCTAACTGCTTCTTTGTAACGTATGTAAATATCAGCGCCAAACTTTTTTAAAAAGGGTTTGGCTGCTTTTAGTTTATCTAGTGCTTCTGGAAATGAATTGAGATAACAGATTAAATACTTTACTGGTAAATTTTTCAATTCTTTTTCTTCTACTAAGTTTAGGTATATATTCTTTTTTAGTTTTTCTAATAGGACATTATTGGCATTATATATATGAAACAGCATTTTTTTATCATATTGAGGAGCTTTAAAGACTAAAGTGCTATCGATAGTATAGTTTGCATTATTTCCAAAATTTATAATAGTTTCTTCAAGAGGATAATATTTAAAACTCTTTTGAAGCCCTAATTTTACATATTCTACAATTTTAAAACTATTATTATCTATTACTATTGAAACCTCATCTAAAGCTGAGAAAAATAAACGCACTTGTTCATTTATAAGCTCTATATCTACTCTAGAATAAAACACCTCATTCTTAACTTGTTTTTTTTGACCAGACCAACACACTACAAAATACTCTTTAAATACTCTGTATTGCGGGTTGTAATCTTCTCTGTTTTCCATAAAATCAAAAACACCATCCAGAGTATACTCTATATTATTTTGCGAGTGATTTTCTATGGCTTGTACAATTTTAGAGTTTACATCTTTGATATCACTTTCAAATACTTTGGGCATACTTATACTACCATCTCTGAAAAAGACAGCTCCTCCAAAATATTTCCAAATATTCTTACGAAGTGAGGTTAATTTATCCATAGGACGTATAGTAACTAAACCTACTACTTTATGCTCTGGTAAATGAGGAAAAGGCACATTTTCGTACTGAACAATTGGTGGATTGGTTAAATATGCATTTATAAGGTTCTGTATTTTACTATCGTCAAAAAAGTCAACACCTATAATATTATTATCTGTATCTTCTACCCCAATAACTATAAAAGAATTGTTTTTAGGATTACTATTGGACAAAGCACAAACGTGTTTTAAAAACTTAGCTTTCCCTTCCTTTTGCCCTATATCTATTTTGCGTTTTTTATCATAAAAACTATTCTCATCATTATGAGCGAGTAAGTTTTTAATTAAAAGACGCTTATTAATCATACTATATTTTCATTAATTATCCTCTTCATTCTGTTACACCTATAATAACTCCAAATTTACCTTCTAATTGCTCCCATTGTAAATCAGGCAAATAGGTTTTAGAAACAAAACCATCTAAATATAAAGCATTTTCACATCCGTTGTTTTTAAAATATATTACAAAATCGTAAAAATTAATTTTTGTTTTAGACATTGCAAATAATAGCTGTCCATCTGGTAATATCTAATATTTAAATTTTTAGAGCTTTTATTAAACTTAGAATGCAATACACCATTAATTAATAACATTGGCCCAGATTGAGTAGCATATTTAATATTTTTATTAGTAACAAAATTAGATGTTGTTTCTATTTTAGCTTCTTTACTATTTGTTAGATAAAAGGCACCATTAGGGTGCAAAAAAAGTTACCATAATCTTTTATTTTTTTATCAATTCCTGAAAGCACTTTAAAATCTTCAACATATAAACCTTTAGGAGAACTATCTTTATTATACATTCCTCCATTAGTCGCAAACAGTAATTGCTTGTTTTCTTTTTGAAGCTCAGTTTTCAATTGTTTAAAATTAAAATAATTAGAATCATTTTTTTGTTTCCAATAGAACTTTAAATGTTGCTTTTTAGGGTTTACAATGTAACTTAATATTTCTGGAGAGACTGTTAAAATTGTTTTGTCTTCCTTTTTGAAAGAATAAAATATAATCAAACTTGTAAGCACTATACCTCCTAAATATGCAGCTATTTGTTTGATCATAGTAAATGAAGTTCTTTCTTTATATTTTCTCTAGCTTTTATTTCAAATTGACTCCTAAAATGTTTTGAAAAAAACAAAGATTCTCTTTCCAAAAAATGTGTTAACACCTTTTTTCTTCCTTTGTTATAAATAAAACTAGGATACATTCTATACTCCTTTCTTATATTCAAACAATAAACTTTATAAGTACCCCAGTCTGAACCTAATATTAATAAATCTAAATCCAACAAATACGCATTATCTCGGTTTTGAAAACACAATACTTCATGCTTTTTTGTTGAAACTATTAAATCTGATATAAATTCTAATCTTTTTTTATTAATAGCAAATGACTTTAAGCAATTTATAGCAAAAACCGCACTTTGCTCTTCATTATTATTTTTAGTAGATCTATATACAATATCGTGATACCATATTGCAAAACATAATGCATCAAAATCTGCAATTTTACTTTTAATTGCTTCGGCTTGAATTAACATATTATAAATATGCGAAGCGTTATGATAACATCTGTTTTTTCCTGTGTAAGCTTTGAAAAGCTCTTGCCAAAAACGGTCAATAACTTCTTGGTCTTCGCAATATTTTGAAGCCAAGTTATTCCATTCCGCCTTTAACCAATTTATCATAAATTCTTTTTTACTATTGTAGCACTAGCCTGAGCTGTACAGAACATTAAAACATCAGCAATATTTACATGAGGAGGTCTCGATACTGCAAAATAAATGACATCGGCTACATCTTCTGCTTGTAAAGCTTTATATCCTTTATATACATTATCTGCAACAGCATCTCCTTTGTAACGTACTTGAGAAAATTCTGTTTCAACCAAACCAGGATTTACAGAGCCTACTTTAATCCCGTAATCATTTAAATCTATTCGCATACCTTCAGTAACTGCTACAACAGCGTGTTTACTAGCACAATACACATTTCCTTTTGGATAGACCTCTTTTCCTGCAGACGATCCTATATTTATAATATGCCCAGAATGTCTCTCTGTCATTTGGGGTATAATGGCTTTACTAACATATAGTAATCCTTTCACATTTATATCTAGCATAGCATCCCAATCTTCTATATCTCCTGTTTCTATAGGGTCTAATCCATGAGCGTTACCTGCATTATTTATAAGTATATCTATCGTTTTAAACGCTTCGGGTAATTCTTCTATAGCCTTAAAAACTTCTTCTTTATCTCTTACATCAAAGTTTAGGGTATGTATTTTAGTTTGTTTAGACAATGTTTCTTTTATAGTATCTAAACGTTCTTGGCGCCTGCCGCAGAGTATTAATTTAATACCATGCTTTGCAAATTTATGAGCAGTTGCTCTACCTATTCCGCTTGTTGCTCCTGTAATTAATGCTACTTTATTTTTCATATTTACTTATGCGATTCCCATAAACTGGAACTATTTTAAATTATTATTATCACCTTATTTTCTGCCTTTACAAAAGTAAAAATTAAGGCACTTTATGCCCTTGACAAGCCACTAACATTAAAAACCAATCTTCTAATTCTAAATCTATTGTTGTCGCTTTGCTTGCATCGCTTATTCTTGTCATATTCGTAGTACCAACTACTGGATGAATACCTGCCGGATGTTTTAAAATCCATGCCAATAGTAACTGATCTTCTGTTGCATTATACTTATCCATAAGTACTCCTAATTGCTTATGAATACGCCTAGTTTGTTCTACATCTTCTTTAAAAACAGTGCCTAAAGGAGACCACGCCATTGGCTTATAACCATTAATCATCATATTATCTAAAACACCATCATGCATTGCGGTATGCTGAGTTATAGAAAATTCTATTTGATTAACAGAAATCTCTACAAATTTAGAGATTAAATTTAATTGAGAAGATGTAAAATTAGAAACACCAAAAGCTTTAATCTTGCCTTGCTTTTTTAAAATAGAAATAGCTTCTGCTATAACTTCCGGATGCATTAACGGGCTTGGCCTATGTAATAACAATAAATCTAAGTAGTCAGTTTTTAAATTTCTAAGAGACTCCTCAGCAGACCAAATAATATAATCTTTATTGTAATTATAATGTTTTACACGATTGTAACTTCTGGTTTCTCCTATATATTGAATTCCACATTTAGAAATTAATTTAATACTATCTCTATTAATTCCACTTTCTACAAAAGCATTACCAAAATCTATTTCTGTAGTATAATCCCCATAAATATCTGCATGATCAAACGTATTAATAGCGTTATCGTTACAACAATGTATTCTATCTATTATTTCTTTTTTAGAAAGCTGAGCTCCCCATTTCCCCCAAGTCATCACACCTGCAATAACTTTAGAATACTCATTATTATTCATTGTTTTATTTTTTGAAGTTTAAAAATAGGGAACTAAATAAGGTTAACGAGTGTTAACAAGCGGAATTTTTAACCAATTATTAACAATGTATCATTAAAAATTTTAACAATTTGCACTTCCCGAATATGAATGTTAAATTCGTGAGTTTTAAAAATCAAATATGATGGAAGATACAGGTACAATTGATATTAAATCTATTAATGAAAAAATTGAAAAAGAAAGCGCATTTGTCGATATGCTAACGCTAGAGATGAATAAAGTTATTGTGGGGCAAAAGCACATGATAGAGCGTTTACTAATTGGTTTATTAGGTCAAGGGCATATTCTACTTGAAGGTGTTCCTGGTTTAGCAAAAACGTTAGCTATTAATACACTTTCTAAAGCAATAGACGGTAGTTTTAGTCGTATTCAATTTACTCCAGATTTATTACCTGCCGATGTTGTTGGTACCATGATATACAACATGAAGGATAATGATTTCTCTATAAAAAAGGGACCTGTTTTTGCAAACTTTGTTTTAGCAGATGAAATTAACAGAGCGCCAGCAAAAGTGCAATCTGCACTTCTAGAAGCAATGCAAGAAAAACAAGTAACTATAGGAGAAGAAACATTTAAACTGGATAAGCCGTTTTTAGTAATGGCAACAATGAACCCTGTAGAACAAGAAGGAACTTATCCTTTACCCGAAGCTCAGGTAGATCGTTTTATGCTAAAAACAGTTATAGATTATCCTAAGCAAAATGAGGAGCAATTAATTATGAGAGCCAACTTAAAAGGTAGTTTCGAGAAAGTAAATCCTGTAGTTTCTATCTCTCAAATATTAAAAGCTCAAGAGGCTGTTCGTGAAGTGTATATGGATGAGAAAATTGAGAAATATATCTTAGACATTATTTTTGCAACTCGTTATCCTGAAAAATATAAACTAGCAGATTTAAAACCTTTAATTTCTTTTGGGGCATCTCCTCGTGGTAGTATAAATCTTGCAACTGCTGCCAAATGTTATGCTTTTATTAAACATAGAGGATATGTTATTCCAGAAGACGTAAGAGCAGTTGTATACGACGTTTTAAGACATAGAATTGGTATTACATACGAAGCAGAAGCAGAAAACATTACCTCTGTAGATATTATAAATAAAATTGTAAACGAAATAGAAGTTCCATAGTAAATAGCTTGCAGTAAATGATGATTTACTCAAACCCTGTATATACTGCTAATGCAAATCGAGAACTTTAAAAATGGATACTAAAAAATTACTAAAAAAAGTACGTAAAATTGAGATTAAGACTCGTCGTTTGTCTGATCATATCTTTGGAGGAGAATACCATTCTACCTTTAAAGGTCGTGGTATGACTTTTAGTGAAGTAAGACAATACCAGTTTGGAGATGATGTTCGTAATATAGACTGGAATGTAACTGCTCGTTATAACGAACCTTACATTAAAGTTTTTGAAGAAGAACGTGAACTTACCATGATGCTTATGGTAGATATTTCTGGTTCAGAATTATTTGGAACAGACCAACAATTTAAAAACGAAGTAATCACAGAAATCGCAGCTACTTTAGCATTTTCTGCAACACAGAATAATGATAAAATAGGGTTAATTCTATTTACAGACGATATTGAATTATACATCCCTCCAAAAAAAGGACGCTCTCATGTACTTAGAATTATTCGTGAATTAATAGAGTTTAAGCCAAAAAGCAAACAAACTAATATTTCTGAAGCCTTTAAATTTTTAAGAAACGTTATGAAAAAGAAAGCTATTGTATTTATGCTTTCAGATTTTATTGCAGACGATTATAAACAAACACTAAAAATAGCCGCTGGAAAACACGACGTAACAGGAATAAGAATATACGATAAAAGTGAAGAATCTATCCCTAATTTAGGAATGGTGCAAATGCAAGACGAGGAATCAGGGGAATTAATGTTGGTAAACACAGCGTCAAAAAAAATACGCGCTAATTATAGTAAGTTCTATAAAGAAAAAGTAGACTATTATAAAGACAGTTTTGCAAAATCTGGAGCAGGATCTATAGATTGCCGTGTAGATGAAAGCTATGTAAAAAAGCTACTAGGCTATTTTAAAAGAAGAAATTAAATTAATGACAATTTAATAATGACGTATTACGAATTAAATAGAATAAAAAATAGATTATACCATAGGCATAATAAGACCAATACTGTGGTTATTATCTTTTTCTCTATATTATTTTCTCTTTTCTCTATATCACTAGATGCACAAGTAAAAACATCTATAGACTCTACTTCTGTAAAAATTGGCGAGCAAATAACTTATAAAGTAGAAGTAGAAGTTGACACAACATCATTTGTTATATTTCCTGAAGGGCAAACATTTCTTCCTATGGAAATGATAGAGTCTTATAAAATTGATACAACTAAAAAAGATGCTAAATACAACCTAATCAAAAAATATGGGCTAACACAATTTGACTCTGGTAGCTATACAATTCCTAGACAAAAAATTATTATTGGAGATAAGCCTTTTTTAACAGATTCTTTATATGTTGAAATCAAGAATATTGTTATTGATACTACCAAACAAGGGTTATATGATATTAAGCCAATTATAAAAGTTGAAAAAAGCCCAAGCAACTGGTGGAAATATCTTTTACTAGTTTTAGTTATTTTAAGCATAATTGCCTTTTTAATATATTGGTTTGTATTTCGTAAAAAACCATTAACAGAAGAAGAAGAAATAGCATTGCTTCCTCCATACGACAGAGCTAAGTTAGCCCTACAAAAACTAGATGATTCTAGATATCTTGAAAACGAAGAGATGAAAGAATATTACTCTGAGTTAACCTTTATTATTAGAAAGTACTTAGACGAAAAAGTTTATGATAAAGCTCTTGAAAGTACGACAGACGAGTTAGTCTCTAGATTAAACCTATTAAAAGATGGTAACCAAATAGAGCTAAGCAAGGAAGATATTAGAAATATTGAAACCATCTTAAAACGTGCGGATTTAGTAAAATTCGCTAAATCTGAACCTGATATAGCCCTAGCAGAAATTGATAGAAAAACAATTGATCTAGAAATAGATCATGTAAAAGAAGCTTTACCTGAACCTACAGAAGAAGAGAAACTTCTAGATCAACAATACAAAGAAGAACAAGAGCGTAAAAATAAACGCAGAAAAATAATACTAACTAGCGCTATTGTTGTTTTTTTAATGCTAGCTACACTTACAGGTTTTGGTCTTAAATATGGATTTGGTTATGTTAAAGACACTATTATTGGCCATGAGAGCAAAGAATTACTAGAAGGTAATTGGGTTACTAGTGAATATGGTTTTCCTCCTATAACAATTAGTACTCCTAAGGTTTTGAAAAGGGAAGAGGTTCCAATTCCTGATGAATTAAAAGATAAAGTTTCATCTACTTCGTTTCATTACGGAGACGCACTAGGTGGTTTCAATATAATAACATACACTACAAATTACACATCAGAAGGTAATAAAAAAATAGAAATTGACTTAGAAAAGCAATTAGATGGAAGAATCAAAATAATGGAATCCCAAGGAGTAAAAGATATAGTATTACTCAACGATAAATTTGTGACTCCTAATGGAGCTGAAGGTCTAAAATCCTATGGAACTTTAAGTTTACCTGTTGCTGACAGTGAAAAATTAATCTCTGGTAATTTTATAATTTTACAATTTACTACAGACAATATTTTACAACAAATAATTATTACATCAAAAACAGGTGATAACTACGTAAAAGATATCATAGAACGCATAGTAAATTCAGTTGAACTAAAACCTAAAGAAGAATAATGCTTGAAGGTATAGAATTTTTAAATAAACCCTTTTTCTGGTTGCTTACGTTATTACCAGTAGCAATACTGTGGTACATACTTAAGCATAAGAAACAAACTGCTGAACTAAAAATTTCTAGTTTAAAAGGATTTAAAGTTACTAAATCATGGCTACCTAAATTAAAGCACATATTATTTGCTATACGTTTAATTGCTCTAGCGTTTTTAATAACAGCACTAGCCCGACCTCGCACAGTAGATGTATCTACAAAAACGAAAACAACAAGAGGTATAGATATTGTTATGGCTATAGATGTTTCTGCCAGTATGCTAGCTAAAGACTTAAGACCTAACCGGTTAGAAGCATTAAAAAATGTTGCTACCGATTTTATAAAAGGACGACCTAATGACAGAATAGGCCTAGTAGAATATGCAGGAGAAAGCTATACTAAAACACCTATAACAAGCGACAAATCTATTGTTTTACGATCCTTAAACGAAATAAAATATAACTCAATTATAGAAGGAGGTACAGCAATTGGTATGGGGTTAGCAACCTCTGTAAATAGATTAAAAGACAGTAAAGCCAAAAGTAAAGTTATTATTTTACTAACAGATGGGGTAAATAATTCAGGATCTATTAACCCTAAAATAGCTAGCGAACTCGCTGTAGAATTTGGTATAAAAACCTATACAATTGGTTTAGGAACTAACGGCATGGCATTATCTCCGGTAAGAATAAAATCAAATGGACAATTTCAATATGGTAGAGTCCCCGTAGAAATAGACGAAAAACTGCTAAAAGAAATCGCGCAAGCAACTGGAGGAAAATACTTTAGAGCAACCAACAATAAAAAACTCTCAGAGATTTACGACGAAATTAACAAATTAGAAAAAACAGAAATAGAAGAATTTAAATTCTATAATTACGAAGAAAAATATCGCTTTTTTGTATGGGTAGCTGGTCTTCTTTTATTGTTAGAATTACTATTACGTTATACTATATTTAGAAGTTTCGTTTAAATGAAAAAAGGAGTCATCATACAAGCAAGTTCTAGAAGTAAGGGAAATACCTTTGCAATGGTATCATATTTACAAGAGCAAACAGGTTTTGATGTTGTTGATTTAAACACAAAACAAATAGGTCATTTTGATTACGAATTTAAAAACCAAGATGATGATTTTAATGCTCTATTTAAAAATATTGTTACTAATTACAATATTATTGTTTTTGCAACTCCAATATATTGGTATACTATGAGTGGACTACTTAAAGTTTTTTTAGATAGAATTTCAGATTTCTTAAAAATTGAAAAAAACTACGGAAGACAACTTAGAGGTATGCATATGGCAACCTTAAGTTGTAGTGATGAAAACGAAATATTTGAAGGGTTTACTATGCCCTTTATAGAAAGTGCAAAATATTTAGGAATGTTTTACAAAGGCCATATACATACTTGGCTTGAAAATGAAACTATTTCTAAAACAATGAAAATAAAAATTAAAACATTTAGTGAAAGTATTACAAATGAGCACTAAAACGAAATAAATATGTTCGATTTACTAGAAGAAAAAATATGGTTTTGGACGTTACTAGTTATCCCGGTAGTTGTGGTAATGTTTTTAGTGCTACAACTTTGGAAACGTAGTGCCCAAAATAAGTTTGCTAACAAAAAAATAATAAATAGACTAAGTCCTAATAAATCTGTTTTTAAATCTATATTAAAACTAGTGGTTTTATGCTTAGCATTCGCAAGCTTATCTATAGCTTTAGTAAATCCTAAAAACGGGTCAAAATTAGAAACAGTTAAACGAGAAGGTGTAGATATTGTCTTTGCAGTAGATGTTTCTAAAAGCATGCTAGCAGAAGATGTCGCCCCTAATCGACTAGATAAATCTAAGCAATTAGTAACTCAAATTATTAATAACTTGGCAAGTGATCGTGTTGGAATAATAGCTTATGCAGGAAAAGCGTTTCCACAATTACCAATAACAACAGATTACGCATCGGCTAAAATGTTTTTACAGAACATGAATACCGATATGCTATCGTCTCAAGGAACAGCTATAGATGAAGCTATTACATTAGCAAAAACTTATTACGACGACGACCAACAAACCAACCGTGTATTAATTATAATATCAGATGGAGAAGACCATGGTGCATCATCTTCTAGTGTCGCAGAAGAAGCAAGCAAAGAAGGGATTAGAATTTTCACTATAGGAGTAGGTGATACAAAAGGAGGACCAATACCAATAAAACGAAATGGTGTTGTGCTTAATTATAAAAAAGACAGACAAGGAGAAACAGTAATAACCCGTTTAAATGAAGAGACCTTAAAAAGTATAGCAGACGAAGCAAATGGAGCATACATAAACGGACGTATTACCTCTAATGTTGTAGACGAAATTAAAGAGATCCTAAACAAAATGGACAAAACTGAGTTTGAAGCTAAACAATTTGCAGATTTCGAAGACCAGTTTCAATGGTTTTTAGGCATAGCTATCTTTCTATTATTTTTAGATGTTTTTCTTCTAGAAAGAAAAACAGAATGGCTAAAGAAATTAAATTTATTTAACGAGAACTTTTAATCAATTAATAGCATAATTAATTTTATAAAATCATTAACAAGAAAAAGAAAGATGATTTTATATCTTTAAAAGTCAAGAAAGTACGAATTTAAAGTAAAATGAAACAAATAATAACATATATACTATTACTAACAACTATCTTTTCTTTTGCGCAAGAAGAAGATAAAGCGTTAGAGTTAGCTACAAAAAGAGCTAACGATTTAGTTTACGAAGCAAATGATTTAGCTAGTAATGATAATTTTGTTTCCGCTGAAATGGAATATCGTAAAGCATTATCTGAAAAACCTACAAGTGTAGCCGGCACATACAATTTAGCTCATTCGTATTACAAAGAAGGTAATTATGAAGAAGCATTATACCGCAATAAACAAGCTGCAAAGCACACCACAAACAAAGCAGAAAAACACAAAGCATTTCATAATATAGGAAACATTTTAATGCAAAATAAAAAATGTAAATTAGCAGTAGAAGCATATAAAAATGCTTTAAGAAATGATCCTACGGACAATGAATCTAGATACAATTTAGGTCTTGCCAAAGACTGTGCAAAAAAACAAGAACAGGAACAAGAGCAAGACGACAAAGGAGACAATAAAAAAGACAAAAAAGAGGACAAAAAAGAGGACGAGAATAAGGACAAAAAAGATAAAGACGAGAAGGACAAAGAAAAAGAAGATAACAAAGATAAAGGAGATAAGGATAAAAAAGAAGGGGACGACCAAAAAGACGAGGAAGGAAAACCTAAAGATGAAAAAGATGATAAAGGAAAAGAAGGAAATGACAAGAAAGAACAACAAAAACCACAACAACAGCCTGGACAACTATCTCAACAACAAATTAAAAACTTGTTAGAAGCAATGAATAACCAAGAACAAAAGGTTCAGGAAAAAATGAATGCTAAAAAAGCAAAAGGAATAAAAGTACAAACTGATAAAGATTGGTAATCGTTTTTCATTAACCATTATGAAACAAATAAAACACATAACGTTACTTCTATTAATACTTAGTACAAGTATACTTTCGGCTCAAATTAAGTTTGAAGCCAAGGTAAGTAAGAAGAAATTAGGGATAAACGAACGTTTACGAGTTGACTTCGAGATGAACAAAGATGGAGATAATTTTAATGCTCCTAATTTCGATAACTTTAAAATTGTAGCTGGACCGAATCAATCGGTAAGCACCTCTTGGATAAATGGAAAACGCTCATATAGAAAAATATATACCTTTTTCTTAGCACCACAAAAACGAGGAACCTTTACTATAAAACAAGCAACCATTGTTGTAGACGATCAAGTTTATAAAACCTCTCCAATAAAAGTTACAGTAACTAAAGCTATAGACAAACCTAAAGACGGTAATAATGCCGATTATATTGCTTCAGAAAACATACACTTAGTTGCAGATGTTTCTAATTACACACCATATTTAAATGAAGCAATTACTGTAGAATATAGACTATATGTTTCACCTAATACAGGTGTTAGCAACTGGCGAGAAATAGACAATCCTAAATTCGATGATTTTTGGAGTCAAAACATAGACATAAAAGGTCTTAAAATATTAAACGGGACCTATAAAGGAGAAGATTACCGTTATGTTGTACTACGTAAATCGGTATTGTACCCTCAAAAAACAGGAAAATTAAATATCGAGCCACTTAGTCTTGACATTACTGTAGATGTACCCACTAACAGAAGAGATATTTTTGGAGGTCGTTTAATGACTCAAGTACATAAAACCGTATCTGCTGGTAACAGAACCATTACTGTAAAACCTTTGCCTGAAGCTGGAAAACCACTAGATTTCACAGGTGCTGTAGGTGAATTTCAATTTAGTCTATCGACCTCTAAAACAGAACTTAACGCCACAGAATCTTTACAAGCAAAAGTAGAAGTATCAGGAAAAGGGAATTTAAAGTTATTCGAACTTCCAAAACTAAATGTACCAAGCTCATTAGAAGTATACGAACCAGAGCATCAAGAGTCCATAAAAACAAATACAAGCGGTATGCAAGGCCGCATAGCAGATAGTTATACGATTGTCCCACAATACAAAGGAAAATACCCTATACCTAGCATATCATTTTCATATTTCGACATAAAAACAGAAACATACAAACGTCTTTCTACCAAAGAAACTGTTATAAACGTTTTAGAAGGCCCTACTTTTGGAAGCGCAGAAAACATATCTAATAAAACCAAAGATTCTTCAGGAAAACAAGCTGTAGTTTTAACAAACGATCAGTTTGCTTTTATAAAAACTACAGCAAATCTAGAACCAAAACAAACTAGTATTTTCTTTAAATCCACATCGTTTTGGGCTGCCTTATTGCTTCCTTTTTTAGCTATACCATTAGCTATAGTATTTAGAAAAAAGAAAGCAGAACGCGATGCTGATGTTGTTGGTAATAGATTAAGAAAAGCAGATCGTTTAGCAAAACGTTATTTAGGAGAAGCTAAAAAAGCATTAGGCAACAAAGAGAGCTTTTATATTGCCCTAGAAAAAGCATTACACAATTATTTAAAAGCAAAACTTAACATAGAAACTAGCGATTTTAGTAAAGATAGAATTAAAACATTATTATCTGAACGAAAAGTTGAAACATCTGTTATTTCAGAATTTGACAGCCTTTTAGAAAGCTGTGAATTGGCGCGATATACACCTTTTACTTCTGTTACTATGCAACAAGATTATGACAAGGCAGCGCAAACCATTAATAAAATAGACAAACAGATAAGGTAAGTTTTATTAAGCACAAAGATTATAAAAGCAATGAAATCATTATTATACATATTACTTTTTCTTTTAGTTGGACATCTATCTGCACAAAGCAACATTGTTTTCGAACAAGCAAACAAATTATATAACGAAGGCAAATATGCTGAAGCTTTAGATAAATATAATGTTATTTTAGATGGCAACACACACTCTGCTGAACTCTATTTTAACATTGCTAACGCGCACTACAAATTAAACCATATTGCACCAAGTATTTATTACTACGAAAAAGCTGCAAAATTAGCACCAAATGATAGTGATATAAAAAATAATATAGCATTCGCTAATAACATGAAAATTGATGCGATTGAAACCTTACCAGAAATTGGCATTAAAAAATTCATGAATAAAATAACTACTAGCTTTACATTCGATGGCTGGGCAAAGTTATCTGTTATTTTAGTCTTTGGTTTTGTTGTTTTATTCCTATTATATTACTTTACATACACTACTACCACTAAACGATTATATTTTGTAAGTAGTTTAGCTTCTATCTTTTTAGCCTGTATTGCTTTAGCATTTACATTTCACAATTACAACCTAGCACAAAAAGATAAAGCAGCCATTGTATTTGCGCAAGAAAGTCAAGTTAAAAGTGAACCAAATAATAGAAGCGGCGAAGTATTTACACTACACGAAGGCACTAAAGTGCAGATTTTAGACACTGTAAGTGATTGGAAAAAAATTAAAATTGCTGATGGTAAAACTGGTTGGATTGCCCAAAAGGATATTAAAGAACTTTAAATCTCTGAAGACTCTTGCTCTTCTTCTCCATTATTAATAATACTTGGGAAAATCATAGGGGCTAACGATTTTACTGGTTTATAAAGTATAGAATCGTTAATACTTTCCTCATCTATAAACGTAATAGTATTATTCATTTTATTAAAAACAATCAATACAACACTTAAAATCAGTCCTATTTTAAGCGCTCCAAAAACGCCTCCAAGCAACTTATTTAAAATTCCTAAAGAAGCAAAATCAGCTAGCTTAGTTAAAGCCTTTCCTGCTAAAGCAATAACGACTATTATGATAATAAAAGTAATTGCAAACGCAGTTATGTTTATAGTTTGCTCACTCCACTCCGTCTTACTTTCTAGATAAGATGCTACAAAATTACTAAAATGTATCGCTCCATAAACACCACCTACTAAAGCTACTAAAGAAGCAACCTCAACAAAAAGCCCTTTCATAAACCCACGAACCAAGCCAAACAATAAAAGTGCAGCTAAAACAATATCTATAACAGCCATAATATTACGATTTTTAACAAATATAATAGTTTAAAAGTAAAACCTAAGTATCGCATTTGGCGCAAAACCCAAAGAACGTTGTTCTTATTCTATTCAACTCAAACTCTCCATCATTTACACCACCATCTACTCTATAAAATACAGATAATGGGACTTGCCTTGAATATATATTTTGAAAAGATAAACCTAAAACAAATTGTTTTGCTATACTATTAGAAAAGTTAAACCTATACAATAACGAAGCATCAAAGCGATGGCAATCATTTAAACGAATTCCATTAATTGGCCCGAAAACAATATCTTCATCTGTTGTATTAAAATCTTCTACTACCGTATATGGACTACCTGTTCTATACATCCAACCTAAAGAAAATTGCCAATCTCTTATTTTATAGCTTGAAGATATTCTAAATTTATGAGGAACATCGTTATTTCCTAAAAACGAATTAGTAGCTATTTCTTCAAAATTATAAGTATAACTTAACCAAATATCAAAATCTTGAATCTTCTTTTTAAGTAAAACATCAATTCCAAAAATAGTACTCTCTCATTCAGAAAACTCACTTGCTGCATTGGTAAAACCATCTGTAAAAGAAGTTAACCCATTTATTTTTTAAAAATAAGTATCAACATCTATAACAAACCCTTTTTTATCAAAAATAAGCCCTCCCGAAAATTGAGTACTTATAATATGGAATGCCGCTATTATCTGACAGTGTCCAGATTTGATGATTCAATAATTAATTTTATACTTGTATCATAAAAGTAAAAGCTATTCTCAGAATCTACTGGCAATACCTCACCGTCATCTTCAATAATTATTTGTTGCTACCCTGGTATTTGGAAATACTTTATTAGAAAGCGCATTGTAAGTTGGTGTTTGGAGTACATCTATATACGACCGCCTAAAAGAACCAACGACTGCTACAGATTTTGAAATTGGTGTTTTTAATAACGCGTCAATATGCGTTCCATTAATTCCTAATTGAGCTTGTGTAGAACCCATTACTTTTCTTTCCGTAGAAATATCTATAACTCCAGAAACACGATCCCCATATTCAGGACTAGCTCCGCTTTTGTATACTTTAGTTTGTTTTACTATGTAAGGATTAATAGCAGAATAAGAACCACTAATTATACAGATATAGATGCAAGATCGTTTAGAGGTTATAGAAATCAATATGTTGGTATTGGGCTAAAATGTAAACTATAATAGAATAACAAGCATATATATCTTAAATTTGTTTTTTATAAAAACACAAAGCAAAAAGAGAGCTATAAAATGTCTAGAGATCAAGAATTAAAAGAACGTTGGGAGTTAGTAGTACAAAAGCTATCTAACCAATTTGCAGATGGAGAAACTTTAGACCTAGACGCTATTATTTATTTAATAGGTGTACAAGAATTAGGACAATTAGAACGTAAATTTAAAAAAGACCATAAGTTAGATTTAATGCATATAGCTATTTGTAAGCTTCTAGAACCTTACGGTTATTATGAGTTCGATTTTGTTGATAAAGACGGCTGGCCACATTATAAAGTAAAAGAACAGTTACCGCATTTAAAAGCAGGAGAACAAAGTATTTTAATGAAAGAAGCTATTGTAAGTTATTTTTTAGAAACAAAATTTATTAGTTAACATAATTTTGGCATATTGTTTGTGAGTTAAAAAGAATCAATCAAAAAACGAACAAACAATGAAAAAATCACTTTTACTTTTAAGTGTTTTCGCTATCATTTTTACATCATGTAATAACGATGACGATAGCCCTCCACCAACAATAGATCCTATTATAGGAATCTGGACGTACCACAAATCCTTTATAAACGATGTAGAACAAATCTTAACTGATTGTGAAACGGAAGCTACATTAAATTTTAATTCAAACGGTTCTTACTCGTATGCATTTTACGAAGTTACTTCTGGAGTTTGCCAACTAGAAGAGTCCCTTTCCGGAACTTGGACTAATGCCCAAGATGGCATGTACACAATAACTTTAGAAGGAGAGGCTACCACAGGGCCTGTTACTTTTGAAAACAACACTTTTTTTATAGTTACCACAGAAATTAATCAAGGACTGGCTATTGTTTATAAGGAGGTCTATATAAAGCAGTAATAATTTATAGCTATTAAATCAATTTAACACCTTCACTAATCAGGAGGTGTTTTTTTATTATTAAGTATTTTAAAGTAAAATATGAAAACATTAAAACTATTATTATTCAGCTTTTTTACTATTACGCTGGTAGCTTGTTCATATTACAAAGATTCTGCCCAAGAAACGCAAAATACTATCATTGGAACATGGAAACTATTTAAATCTTATGAAAATAATATTCAAATTTCTTTAAATTCATGCGACATGGAAGAATCCATGATTTTTAGAAAAAATGGCGATTTCTTAGCATTATATTATAACTATCTAAATAGAACTTGCGTATTAAATAATAAGATTACTGGAGTTTGGGAAAATACAGTAAATATTTACGACATTACAATAGATGGCGAAATAGAATCTAAAGAATTCTTTTTCGAAGATTATAATACATTTTCTTATGTATATACAGAAACCTCTTCCGGGGGTTAGTTATAATTTATAACGACACTTATAAACGATTATAATTCACCCTATAAACAAATTATAACATCTTCAAATATATAGTGACGTTTTTTATACGAGATATTTAAAATAGCAAATGGTATTATGCATAAAATCACTAAATTTGCCATCATTTTATAATGATCATCATGATAGACAAGATAAAAGAGCTTATAACAGAAGCAGAAGCATTTAAAGCACAATCTAAAGAAGAGGTTGAGGCTTTCCGTATAAAATACTTAGGTAAAAAAGGTTTACTAAACGATTATTTTGCTGAGTTTAAAAATGTAGCAAACGAGCAGAAAAAAGAGTTTGGACAAACCATTAACAAGCTTAAAAAAACAGCTGAAGAAAAAGTACATGCTTTAAAAAATGAACTAGAAGCTAGTGAAGAAGAAAAAGGAATTTTTGGTGATTTATCACGCCCCGGAGAACCAATTTCTTTAGGAGCTCGTCACCCAATATCGTTAGTTAAAAATCAAATTACAGATATATTTTCTCGCATAGGTTTTAATGTTAGCGAAGGTCCAGAAATTGAAGATGATTGGCATAACTTTACCGCCTTAAACTTACCAGAATATCATCCAGCAAGAGACATGCAGGATACGTTTTTTATACAAACCAATCCAGATATATTATTACGTACGCACACCAGTTCTGTTCAGGTGCGTTATATGGAAAATAACCAACCCCCAATTCGTACAATCTCTCCAGGAAGGGTATACAGAAACGAAGCTATTTCGGCACGTTCTCACTGCTTTTTCCACCAAGTAGAAGGATTATACATTGATAAAGATGTAAGCTTTGCAGATTTAAAGCAAACCTTACAATACTTTACAACAGAGCTGTTTGGTAAATCTAAAATCAGATTACGTCCATCCTATTTTCCGTTTACAGAACCAAGTGCCGAAATAGATGTATATTGGGGATTAGAAACTGAAACAGATTATAAAATCACTAAAGGTACTGGTTGGTTAGAAATAGGTGGCTGCGGTATGGTAGACCCTAATGTTTTAGAAAATTGTAAAATAGATTCTAACGAATATTCTGGGTTTGCTTTTGGTGTAGGTATAGATCGTATTGCTATGTTATTGCACCAAATAAGCGATATCCGTTTGTTAAGTGAAAATGACGTGCGTTTCTTAGAACAATTTAAGAGTGCTTTGTAAAAACACTAATTAAAATAAAAAGTAAAAGCCAAATGTAAATAAACTACATTTGGCTTTTACTTTTTATTTATTCTTTTCTTATTTATTAAACTATAAAAAATCTCATAAATTCACTTATTTCATATGCCACAAAAAGAGTTACAATAGACAATTCTTTAATCATCCTTTTTTTCTTTACAAACATTAAAAAATAACACGCTATTGGTATTATCATTAACAGTTGTATTAGACTTATATATGGATAATGTTGCGTTTTAAAGAAAAAGGAAACAAAAGCAGCTAAACCAATTACTAAATTCAACCAGTTTTTGTGCAATACACTATAGATAGAATATATAAAGCTCAAAACTCCAAAACATATAAACGCTATATTTATTAACAAATTACTTTCCGAAAAAGATAAAATAAAGCTTAATATTAGAGCTACTAAAATACCTTTTAAAAAATTGGGTTTTGTTTTTTTATAAAGAAGAATTCCAACACAAATTCCAATGATGATTATAATTCTTAATTCTCCCATATTAATTCAATTAACTCTATAAAATTTCATATATTCTATTTTATCTAAAGCATAATTGACTAAAAGTATTTTCTATTTTCTTCTTATTAACATCATCAAAACAATCAACTATACTTACTTATTTTATCTTTTGAAGATTAAATTTTACTCATATTTGTAATAAAAACCAACCAAATGTTACAGCATATAATCAATAGAAGATAACTTCTTCTTATTTTTGCAGCATTAATTTAAACAGAGTCTTGCTTAAGCAAGAAATAGTATGAAAAAAGATATCGAAATCCCAAAAGTTGAAGGCGTTTACATTGCTATTGTTAACGAGTATAATTCTATTTATAAAACTCAAGATTGGAACGCTTATATTATAAATGATAAAACTGAAGATTTAGATATTGTAATTATTGTTACTAGTGGGTATTCTGAAGAAAAAATAACTTCAACCATGCGCAAAAAACTAGATAAACTTCCTGCAAAAAGCTATGCTAAAATAGAATTAATGCAAGAAGATTTATTTGCCCTTAACAACCAGTTCAAAGTGTCTTTTTTTCAAGGTAATCAAATATTCGACAAAACCTTTTTGTTTAGAAAAAACACTATTAATTTAAAAGCCTTACAACCTATTCCTTTAATGGAAGCTAGAGGTGTTTTAGTAAAATAGTTTTAACAATTTAATCTTTCAAAATTTTTGTTGTAAACAAACCATTCTCTGTTGAAATATTTAACAAGTATAATCCAGAACTTAAAGCAGACATATTTATAACTGTATTTTCTTTTACAATTATATCCTTTTTTAATACTTGTTTCCCTGTTATATCATAAAGAAAAATAGCCATATTATCTTTAATGTCATTAAACTTAATATATAATTCATTTTGCACAGGATTAGGAGACATCGAAATAGATTGCACTATATTAAATTCTGGCGTGCTTAAATTATCTATTGTAATCGATTGGTTTTGAGTATTTATTTCCCCACATTTAGTAACAGTAAGTGAAACCATATAATCATCGTTTGCCAAATATGTATGCGTTGGATTAGAATCTGTAGAGGTGTTACCATCTCCAAAATCCCAAGAATAACTATCTAAATTATCTACGCTACTAAAAGCTACCTCTCCATCAACTATTGTTGTTGTAAAACTTGGATTAGCGTGGTTTACAGTAAAATCCCAATCTGCTATAACATTATAAACAACTGTTTTTGTTGCCAGTTTTATTGTAGAAGCTTCGGTTTCAGACAAAGTAGAGTTCCACGTTATTAAAGTAGGGTCCAATTTATATATCATAGTATAAAAAGCTGTGGCTGCAACATAAGACCCTGTTAAAGATGGATGAGAACCATCTCCCGTATACAAATCTATTTCTGGATGATTTTCTCTTAAATAGCGCCATACGGCTCCAACAGGAGAAACTTCGGCTTCGTTTTCGTTCGCCATAAACGTATAGGTCGTTCTAATTGCATCATCCATGCCTTCATAAGTACATACCCATGGATAAGCTGCACAATTACCTGCATCTCCATTTTCACGCCCCCAAGTCATATAAAACATAGGTTCAGAACATTCATTGTTAGCTCTAATTGCATTACAAAGTGTTGTTGCATGAGGGTACACATCTGTTTCCATTTCTGTTTGATTTAAAGACGTCTCTTGACTTTGTGCTTGCAGGACTACATAATCCCAATCATTAGAGTTAATTTTATTTAAAGTAGTCGCATTTATAACATGATTTAAAAAGCGGTAACCTCCAGGTGTATTAGAATCGTATACAAGTGTATTTCCTGTACTTGTAGCCATACTACTCACCATTGAAGGTAAATTATTAAATGCTGTATAACTATTTCCTAAAAAGAGTACTTTTTTAGAATCTTGCCCCTGTAGTGTTAATGAAAAAAAAGAAAAAAGAATAAATGGTAAATAATGTTTCATTTTTAGTAATCTAAAATAATATTACTTCTATTAAACAACTTAAAAGCCAAGTTCCCTAATCTAGATAAATTTTAATTTCACTTCATAAAACTATAGATTATTCTCGTTAGTTAATAAATATAACCACAACCCTAGGTGTACTCTATTACGAAAACTTAATATCGCACTTAAACGATAAATATAATTACAACGTTCGTTTTCTATATAAAATTATTAAAAAAACAAATTCCCTCATTACAAACAAAAAAACATAAACAACTGAAAACCAATATAAAAAATAACAGAACACAAATAGTTAATATTACACTTTATCGTGTTTTTATGTCTTTTAATCGGATTCCTAAATGATTTCGCCTTTTATTTTAAAAGAAAGATAATATAGTTCTTTTATTTTGAAGTAAATACTTACAACTTATGTGTAAAGCCTCCCAAATACTAATATTCGTTTTTCTATTATTTAATTTTAATAGTTACTCTCAAACTGGTCCAGGTGGAGTAGGAAATACAGATGGAACTTCCGATTTAATTCTATGGTTTAGAACAGATAATGGTTTAATTACTTCTGGATCTAATGTATCATCATGGGAGAACTCTGCTGGTTATTCTGAATTTAACCTAACACCCTCAAGTGGAACTGCACCAACTAAAGTTTCTAATGCCGTTAATGGTTTTGATGAAGTGTTATTTAATGCTCAAGCATTTTTATATACAGGTTTAAACTTAACAACAAGTAATTTTGTAACAAATCAAGCCTCAACATTTACAGTAACACAATTAGTTTCTAAAACAAGCTCTAATACTTATGGTACTTATCCTTTAAATGGGAATCGTTTTAATGCTCACATACCATGGAGTAATAATCAAGCTTATTTCGATATAGGGCAATGTTGCGGAAGCTCTGCTAGATTACAAAAAAACCAATCACTAAGCAGTTATTACAATTATTCTCTATGGACCTATGGAGCTAATGCTTCATCAGGGAAACAGATGTATAGAAATGGTAATTTATTAGTAAGTAAAAATGGAACCTCTACATTTAATAGACACAGTACAAGTCGTTTTCAAATAGGTCAAAATTATAAAGGAAAAATTCCAGAAATAGTAATATATAAATCTAAAGTAAATACAGCACAGCGTATCATTGTAGATAATTATTTATCTGCCAAGTATGGCTTATCTTTATCTTCTAATGATTTATATACTCAAGACAATTCTGGTAGTGGAGATTTTGATTATAATGTAGCAGGTATAGGTCAAGCATCAGACGGAACTAACCACACCAATTCTAGAGGAACAGGAATAGTACAAATGCATACACCATCTAGTCTATCTAATGGAGAATATTTGTTTTGGGGAGAAAATGTTAAAGATGCTAATTATGAATTTTCAACTGACCCTGTAAACTATATGGAACAATTAAGTTCTAAATGGAGAGTATCTAAAATAAATAATTTAGGAACCGTAACTGTTAGTTTTGATATTTCTGCAATAGACCTTTCTAAAAAACAAAGTTGCCAACAATTACAATTAATAGTAGATAGTAATAGTGATTTTTCAACTGCCGTTAGTTACAACTTAACAATAACTGGTAATACAGCAACTGCTACAAATGTTTCTTTTAATGATAACGATTATTTCACGCTACAGTTTTTAGATGAAATTACTTGGGACGGCTCTATATTTTTTAATGGATCTGGTACAGCAAATGCGCCTAATGATACAAACGAATGCTTAAAGTTAACTGTTAAAGTCGGATCAACAGCAATATTAACCTCAAATGCCCATGTTAGAGAAATTGAAATAGAACCTGGAGCTATGTTAAAAGTAGACAATGGTATTTTGCTAGAAGTAGAAAACAAAATTATAAACAATGGCTTTATAGACATAGAAGGCGAAGCACAATTAATTCAAAATCATACAGGGATAGATACGAATTCGGGTACAGGAGAGTTAAAAATAAGTCAACAAGGTTCTTTAAACTTATACAATTATAATTTCTGGAGTGCTCCTGTAAATAGAGGAGGAGCATGGAAAATTAAATATTTAGAGGAAACTAATGGCGTTGTAAATTTTGCATTTCAAAATGATGCTAACCCTACAACAAGCCCAATAACTTTAAGTAGCAAATGGTTATACGGTTTTAATGCAGTACAAGGCAATTATTATGGTTGGAATTATTTAGGTATAGATACAGACATCTCTCCAGGAATTGGATATTCTATGAAAGGTTCTGGGCAAACACCTACAGCTTCTATATTAGAAGAAAATTACTTCTTTAAAGGCAGCCCTAATAATGGTGATTATACATATACAGTTACTGCTGGCAATAACTTTTTAGTAGGAAACCCATACCCTTCTGCATTAAACGCTATACAGTTTATTAACGATAACTTATCTGCTATTGATGGCACATTATATTTCTGGGAGCAGTTTGAAACAAATAATACGCATATAACAGCCGATTATCAAGGTGGTTATGCTACTTTAAATTTAATGATGGGAGTTAGTGCGGTCGCTGCACCAAATACTAATGGAGGAGTATCATCTAAAGGAGCACCAAAAACTAATATACCAGTTGGCCAAGGTTTCTTTGTTAATGTAGATAATGGAGGTACTTTAGTCTTTAAAAATTCGCAACGTGTTTTTGCAAGAGAATCTTTATCTGAATCTACCTTCTTTAAACAAAATACTTCTGTTACTAATACTATAGATAGCCGCACAAAATTATGGCTAACTTTTTCTGACCCTATGAATAGAGAAAGAGAGCTTGGTTTAGGATACGACCCAAATGCTACAAATGGTTACGATAGAGGTTATGATGCGATAGACTATAGTAGTTTACCAGATAATATATCTTGGGCAATTACAGATTATAAATTATCTATCCAAGGATTACAATCTTTTAATATAGAAGATGAAATGTCGCTATTTGTAAAAATAGAAACACCCGGAATCTATACAATGACGTTAAAAGACACTGCAAATTTTCCTGAAGACACACCAATCTATTTAAAAGATAATTTAAATAGTATTTATTATAACTTAAAAGAGGCTCCTGTTTCTTTATTTTTTGAAGTTGGAGAAGATGACACAAGATATTCTATAGTTTACAAACAAGAAGAAACATTAAGTATTGATGATAACACATTATCTAATAACGCTTTTTCGGTTACTTATAATAATCAATCGCAGCAATTAATCCTTAATAATTATAAAGATTTAGGCACTATTAAAAACTTAAACATTTACAATTTGTTAGGACAAAATATTTTATCATTAAATAAATTAGAAAGTAATACAATTACATTATCTCAATTATCTAATGCACTATATGTTATAGAAATTATAGAAAAAAACAATGGTAGATTAACACGAAAATTTATCAAAAGTTAATAATTGATGGTTAGTTGACACTGGAGATGTTATTTCCTGCCAAAATCGGCAGGAATCTCTCCCCAAGCTTTTGTTTCCCATTTAACAATAGTAGTTGTATAACTATTATTTTTAAGCCAGAGTTCTGCACGGTCAACTAAATCGTATACAGGTTTATTTTTAGCATTGCGTTCTAACTTAGAATTACATTTCTTTTTACACACCCAACTCATCGCTGTCCTAGAATCTGTATAAATAATACGTCCGCTTTTATGTTTTTTTAAAAAACTTAATCCATGCACTAAAGCTAAAAACTCTCCAATATTGTTTGTACCTTGCTCAAAAGGGCCTTGAATAAACAACTGTTTTTTACTTTTAGTATCTACACCTCGATATTCCATAATACCAGGATTACCACTAGAAGCTGCATCTACAGCTATAGAGTTATAATTAGGTTGTCCAATTTTTTTTAATTCGGCAGCAGTTAATTCGCTTTTAAAGTTTTTATTTTTTCCAATATAATCAAAATAGTTACCTTCTAAAGCCTTTTTAGCCGCTTCTAAAGAGTCGAAAGACTTATATTGGGCTCCTTGAAAATCTTTAATTTGCTTTTTACAAGCATTCCAAGTTTCAAAAACCCCAATTTTGTGACCTTTCCAAACAGTATAATATTTCTTCTTTTTACCCACTCTTAATTATTCCTAAAACATTAGAAATCCTCTAAATTTAATTTCCTTCAGCTAATAATTTTTCCACTACTAAAGGAAAATGTTCCATTTCTAATTTATGAATTTTAGAAGCAACATCATTAGCAGAATCTGTAGATAATACTTCGCATTTAGCCTGAAAAATAATTGCGCCCTTATCATAATGCTCATTTACATAATGAATTGTTATCCCTGTTTCTGTTTCTTTTTGGTTTACAACAGCTTCATGAACATGCATTCCATACATGCCTTTTCCTCCAAATCTTGGAAGTAAAGCTGGATGCACATTTATCACTTTATTTGGAAACTCGTTAATAATATGCTCTGGAAATTTCCACAAAAAACCTGCAAGGATAATTAAATCTGGTTTCGCTAACTTTAAAATATTTAGCACATCATTTGTTCCTATAAAAGCAGTCCTATTAAAAGATAATGCGCTTACTTTCAGTTTTCTACACCTCTCCAACACTTTGGCATGAGGATTGTTGGTAAGAACTTGAATGACAGAAGCATTATCTCTGTTGTGAAAAAACCTAATTAAATTTTCAGCATTAGTTCCACCTCCGGAAGCAAAAATTACAATACGTTTCATTTTACAGATTATAATGTTAAAATTGTTCGAACAAAAAAAAGAATAATTATTAACAATTACGGGGTAAAAATCAAGAACTTGAACTTTATTTATTAAATTCGAAACACATTTTTACGGTAAACTGTTGTTTTAAAATAAAGTTTTTTATTTTTGCGTCTTAATTAAAACTAAAAAATTAAAATTATGTCAGACATTGCATCAAGAGTAAAAGCGATAATCGTAGACAAATTAGGAGTGGATGAAAACGAAGTTGTAACTGAAGCGAGCTTCACAAACGACTTAGGAGCAGATTCATTAGATACTGTTGAGTTAATTATGGAATTCGAAAAAGAATTCGATATTCAAATTCCAGATGACCAAGCAGAAAACATTGCAACAGTAGGTCAAGCAGTTTCTTATATTGACACTGCAAAAAAATAAGCACTAAAATTTATGGAACTTAAGCGAGTTGTAGTTACAGGACTAGGAGCACTTACACCAATTGGAAACACCAAGGATGAATACTGGGATGCTCTAATTAATGGAAAAAGTGGCGCTGCGCCTATAACCTATTTTGATACTGAAAAGTTCAAAACAAAATTCGCTTGTGAGTTAAAAAACTTTAACGTGACGGATTTCATTCATAGAAAGGAGTCGCGTAGAATGGACAGGTTTACGCAGTACGCAATGGTCGCATCTGATGAGGCTATTGCGGACGCAAACCTAAACTTAGATACCGTTAACAAATTACGTGTTGGCGTTATATGGGGAGCAGGAATTGGAGGTTTAGAAACATTTCAAAACGAAGTATTAAACTTTGCAGATGGAGATGGAAGCCCTAGATTCAACCCTTTCTTTATCCCAAAAATGATTGCAGATATCGCTCCAGGAAACATTTCTATAAAAAATGGTTTCATGGGACCTAACTATACAACCGTATCTGCATGTGCCTCTTCTGCAAATGCAATGATAGATGCCTTAAACTATATACGTTTAGGTCATTGCGATGTTATTGTAACTGGAGGAAGTGAAGCTGCCGTTACTATTGCAGGAATGGGAGGATTTAATGCAATGCACGCTTTATCTACAAGAAACGAAAGCCCAGAAACTGCTTCAAGACCTTTTGATGGAACTAGAGATGGTTTTGTATTAGGAGAAGGAGCTGGAGCAATTATCTTGGAAGAATACGAACATGCTAAAGCAAGAGGTGCTAAAATCTATGCAGAAGTTGTAGGTGGAGGCTTATCGTCTGATGCTCACCACATGACTGCACCTCACCCAGAAGGAGTTGGTGTTGTAGCCGTTATGCAAAATTGTTTACAAAATGCTGGATTAAAGCCAGAAGATGTAGACCATATTAATACACACGGTACATCTACTCCATTAGGAGATGTGGCAGAATTAAAAGCCATCTCTCAAGTATTTGGAGAACATGCTAAAAACATAAATATTAATTCTACAAAGTCTATGACAGGGCATTTGTTGGGAGCTGCTGGAGCTATAGAATCTATAGCATCTATACTAGCAATGGAGCATGGTATAATCCCTCCAACAATTAACCACTCAACAATAGACGAAAATATAGATCAAGAATTAAATTTAACTCTAAATAAAGCACAAAAAAGAGACATTAAAGTCGCCATGAGCAATACTTTTGGATTTGGTGGACATAATGCTTGTGTGTTATTCAAAAAACTAGATTAGAATTCGAATGAAGCGCATTCGAAACATATTCGGTTCTCGTTCTAAAGAAAACGAGGACTTTTTTATGGCCGTTTCTAAAATTTTAGGATTTAAACCTAAAAATTTAAAACATTTCGAAACTGCGTTTACACATCGTTCAATGAATATAAAAAACAGTCAAGGACACACTATTAATTATGAGCGATTAGAATTTTTAGGAGACGCTATGCTAAGCGCAGTAATAGCAAATCATTTGTATCTGGAAGTTCCAAGCGGAGACGAAGGCTATCTAACAAAAATGCGCTCTAAAGTAGTAAGTAGAGAACATTTAAACGAATTAGGTAGAGACTTAGGACTTATAAACTTAGTACAAAGCAAAATACCAAAAGGACAATTTGGAGATAACATACATGGTAATTTATTTGAAGCTTTAGTAGGAGCTATTTACTTGGATAGAGACTATAAATACTGCGAAAAGTTTATTTACAAACGTGTAATTATCCCCTATGTAGATATAGAAAAACTAGAAGGTAAAGTTATAAGCTATAAAAGCTTATTAATAGAATGGTGTCAAAAAGAAAAGAAAACCTTTAATTACAATGTTTATGAAGACACAGGAAATGATAACATGCGTCATTTCTCTGTAAAACTATCTATAAACAATAAAATTGTATCCAAAGCAAGAGCGACTTCTAAAAAGAAAGCAGAAGAAAAAGCATCCAAACGTGCCTATTTTGTTTTTCAAAATCAGATTTCTAGAACTCTTTTAATGTAACAGTAACTAATTACATTAAATCAATTAAAACCTAACAATACTATAACGTTTGCGTAACTATTTCGTACAAAAATGTGCGATAATAAAGGTTTTATATGCTATATTTACAATTAATTCTAGCAATAAATGGCTATTCATAAACTCGTTTTAGACGACTTTTTAGAAACAGAAGTATATACTTTAATTGGTATACATTGCACTATAGAAGATTACAGATTAGCATATCTTTTAAACAAGGCATTACAAATAAACCTAACCAGAAAACCAAAAGATATAGACAATTGTAACTTAAAAACTACGTATCCTATTTTTGAGTGGGAAAACCCATCGCAATTGACCATATGGAATTTAGTATCAAACAGTTGTAAGGTAAAAAGTAATCCAGACACCAATACAGTAAACTCTCTATTTAATGCACAACAAACCAGAACCAAAGTATATCATTTGGTGCCAGAATATAAAAAAGTAAACTATTTACTAAAAATAGAAAATGAGTTAAATAGTAATAGAGAAAAACTCATTTTAGATAAAATACTAAACATACCGCAAGTTGTTACTGCATATACTATAGATGCAGAGCAATTAAAAGCGAAAGACAATTTAATATTTAACTAATGTTAAAAAGAAAAAAAACCAAAATAGTAGCAACCTTAGGCCCAGCTACAAGCTCAAAGAAAACCTTAAAAGCAATGCTTGAAGAGGGAGCAAATGTATTTAGAATTAATTTCTCTCACGCCGATTATGATGATGTTAAAGAACGTGTACAAATAATTCGTGAATTAAACGACGAGTTTGGTTATAATGCCTCTATTTTAGCGGATTTACAAGGGCCTAAATTAAGAGTTGGGGTAATGAAAGGAGAAGTAGTAGTAAAACCAGGAGATGAAATTGTTTTTGCAACAGGAGAACGTTTCGAAGGCACAAAAGATCGTGTTTATATGACCTACGATAACTTCCCTCAAGATGCTAAACCAGGAGAGCGCATCCTTTTAGATGATGGTAAATTAATTTTTGAAGTCGTTTCTACTAATCAAAAAAGCGAAGTAAAAGCAAAAGTAATACAAGGAGGTCCATTAAAATCTAAAAAAGGAGTAAACCTACCTAACACCAATATATCTCAACCAGCACTAACTAAAAAAGATATAGAAGATGCTAAATTTGCTTGCGATTTACATGTAGATTGGATCGCCTTATCTTTTGTACGCCATGCTGAGGATTTAATGGTGTTACAGGAACTTATAAAAGAACATAGCGATCATAAAATTCCAATAATTGCTAAAATTGAAAAACCAGAGGGCGTTGCTAACATTGATAAAATTGTAGCTTATTGCGATGGGCTAATGGTAGCTAGAGGTGACCTAGGAGTAGAAATCCCTGCAGAAGAAGTGCCACTAGTACAAAAACAACTTGTGCATCGTGCAAAAAAAGCTAGAATACCTGTTATAATAGCCACACAAATGATGGAAACTATGATAAATAGTTTAACCCCAACACGAGCAGAAGTAAACGATGTAGCTAACTCTGTAATGGATGGAGCCGATGCCGTAATGCTATCTGGCGAAACCAGTGTGGGCCAATACCCAGTACAAGTAATACAACAAATGGCAAGCATAATACGTAGTGTAGAAGACTCTAGCCTAATACAAGTACCACAAGAGCCACCACACATACGCACCAAACGTTACATAACAAAATCTATATGTTACCATGCTGCACATATGGCAAACGAAATAGACGCCAAAGGCATTTCTACACTAACCAATAGTGGCTATACAGCCTTTCAAATATCGGCATGGAGACCTAAAGCACATATTTTAGTATTTACATCAAACAAACGTATACTAACACAACTAAACTTACTTTGGGGAGTAAAAGCTTTTTTTTATGATAAATTTGTAAGCACAGACGAAACCATAGAAGACGTAAACAAAATAGCACAAGATAAAGGGTACCTAGAAAAAGGAGACATGCTAGTAAGTTTAGCAGCTATGCCAATACAAGACAAAGGTATGGTAAACACTCTTAGAGTAACCAAAATATAAATAACAAGAGCGTTACCACAAGGGTCGCGCTTTCACTACTCGCTCTCTGCGAGGAGCTTAAACAAATCGTTCAATCGCTAACGCGAAAGCAGTAACAATACATTAAAACCAGTTATAACTCTATAACTGGTTTTCTTATTTTTTTAAAACAAAGCAAATTCTTCTTTTCTTATAATACAGAATATATTTTATACTCTAAAAAAAGCGCTCAGTTTTAAATATTATAGCAAACATTCTAATGACTTTAACAACAATTTGTTTTAGGGTTTTTCTTAGTTTAAATGTTAAATACATATCAATATATAAACAATTAACAATTTTATATGTAATTATTGTTAGTAAAAAACCACTAAAACTCATATTAATACAATAATAAAATCCTAAATATTATGATAAGCACACAAATAGAAACCATAGAAAAAGAGCAAATAAAATTTTTAAAGTTTCCTAAAGAAGACGTTTTAAGTACTAAAACAGAACAAAATAAACGCTTCATAACACTAAAACGCGCTATGGCTTTAGGTAATTTAGAACGCGGTAAAGTAGGTATTTTATTTATGGATAACGATGGGTTTAAAAAAGTAGAAACCACCGTTTGGGGTGTAACCGACAAATCTGTAATACTTAAAAAATCTACAATAATACCGCTAAAACGTATACTATGGGTGTCTTAAAAAGTAGCTCATAAAAAGTGACCTAAAATCCCCTAAAACTAACCACCTCGTATCTAAAAAAGCCTCAATTAAAAAATAGCTACCGCGTTACTGTTTGCAATAACACTACTGTTTTTATTGCTTTTATCGTTTTTTATAAAAGCATTGTTTAAGTTTAAATAAAACATATTAAAACGCAAACTTTAATTGTACAGTAACTGCTTTAGGCTTCTCTTTTTTTACTTTTTTCTCTGTATTTAAGTTAGATAAAGAGATGCCTAGTAAGCGTACAGAGTTATTTAATTTATCTTGATACAATAACTCCTTAGCTGTTTCCAGAATTAAAGACTTATCACTAATAAAATAAGGCACCGTTTTACTTCTGGTTTGCAATGTAAAATCGCTATATTTAATTTTTAAAGTCACAGTTTTTCCAGCAACTTTACTTTTATTTAAACGCCTAGCAACTTCATCGGCAATGCGATCTAGTTTTTCTAACATAAACACCTCCGACGATAAATTTTCATTAAAGGTACGCTCTGCAGCCAACGACTTCCTAATACGATTAGGTTTCACCTCACTATGTTGTATACCTCTAACTATATAATAATAGTGTTTGCCCGATTTACCAAAATTAGTTTCTAAAAATGTAATGGATTTCGCTTTTAAATCGGCACCTGTAAAAATGCCTTTTTGATACATTTTTTCGGCTGTAACTTTACCAATACCGTAAAATTTTCTAATATCTAAAGCCTCTAAAAACTCCAAAACCTCTTCTGGGTTTACAGTTTTTTGCCCATTAGGTTTATTATAATCACTAGCAACCTTGGCTATAAACTTATTTATAGAAATCCCTGCGGAAGCGGTTAAACCCACTTCGTTAAAAATACGTCTACGTATATCTTTGGCAAGCATAGAGGCACTTGGATTTCCTTTTTTATTTTCTGTAACATCTAAATACGCTTCATCTAAAGACAGCGGTTCTACCAAATCGGTATAGTCATTGAAAATAGCACGTATTTTTTTAGAAATCTCACTGTAACGCTCATAACGTGGGCGTACAAAAATTAAATCTGGACATAATCGTCTCGCTTTTACACCACTCATGGCACTTCGCACACCATATTTACGTGCTTCGTAACTGGCAGCACTTACAACTCCACGTGTACCACTGCCACCAACAGCCAAAGGTTTACCTTTTAGCTCAGGATTATCCATCTCCTCTACAGATGCATAAAAGGCATCCATATCTACATGAATAATTTTTCTAATTGGTAAATCGCTTTGCATACTGTAAATTTATAACATGTTTAACCAAAAGTTGGTCGATATTTATAAATATCGACCAACTTTTCTTGTTTTACAGCAAAATAAGGGGCTATATTTGCTGTAATAAAAATAAAACTGTAACAAAACCTAAACAAAGGATACTTATTAAAAGTAAAGCTATTACAACATAAAAATACGTAGTACTACGTATTTTATAA
>Ga0189290_100099_pt1 | contig 72683 bp, 57 predicted proteins | sample UW140minimetaG_FD_130318 | JGI IMG/M metagenome (GOLD analysis project Ga0189290, IMG submission 130318) | Marine microbial communities from the Costa Rica Dome - UW140 mini metaG | ecosystem: Environmental > Aquatic > Marine > Oceanic > Photic zone | place: Costa Rica: the Eastern Pacific...
CCCAATCCACAATTGCATTTGCTCCTGTTACATTAAATACTGAGGCATCACATGTTGTTGTATCATAAGGACTAGTTGTTGGTATATAACCTGCCACACGTAAATCATCTCTCATTAAACTCTCTTCTCCTGAATTTGGATTTAATGCTGCTCCTTGTAAATATACTTTTGGAGACACTCTAACTCTAAAGGCTGATTCTGGACCAAAATAATATGTTCCTGCTAAACCTGTAAATGTTCCTGTCAGCGCCGTATTAGATCCATAAGAAGACACCGTTAATGGTACTATTTCTCCAGAACCTTCTCTTAACGCTACTAGCGACGCTGTGGAAGTAAACTCAGCCGCTTCAAAATAAAAGGTAATATCTACATTCCCCGTACTTGTATCTGTTGGTGTTATCGTAAACGATTTATCCATTACTAAATTAGGTGCAGTACTTCCATTATAAGGTTGTGTACTTGTCCCTGCTCTAGATACAGATGTATCAACACACCCATAATCAAATCCGTTTGTATTATTATAGCTTATCATTAAATTTCCACTTGTACTTCCATAAGAATATGCAGTACCTGCACTTGGTAAATCAATGTTATTTGCCTCCCCATTATTTACTACAGCTTGAATTGCGACTGGCCCTGGTTCTGTCAGTCTAAAATTATCTAACAGAAATCCTTGCCCCCAAGCACCTGCATCTCCATAAAGGAAAGAAAAATGCGTTGTCTCATCTGCTGCTGGAGTATAGGTAAAAGATACAGAAGCCCATGGCACAGAAGAAGCTGCTGCTTGACCAGTCCCCGTTGCCGTCTTAACTAAATCTGCTCCTATTGGCCAACTTGCTTGATTATCATTTGATAATTCTATTCTAGCCGTATCATTTGCGTATTGATTATCGAAAGCATAATCGAATGCTATAGTATATGTTACTCCTCCTGTCAACGCAACTCCAGTAGAAGCTATACGTTCTGCATCCATAGTACAATTACATTGGTCATCATTTACGAAAACATAGTTCGTTGTGTTTGATTGATCTGTATTAAAGTACCCAGCGTCTGGAAATCCTCCATTATTTGTTACTGCAAAATTAGAAGTTCCATTTCCTGTTACTGTCCAATTAGTTAAACCAGATTCAAAATCATCCTCAAAAACCGGCACAGCTGGACCAGACACTAAAGGATCAAAATCATCATCTGTTATTGTTAACACATAAGAGCTTGCTCCTGCAATAGCATCCCCGCCATTAGCTTCTAAAGTAAATCCTACAGTAAGTGTTTCATCTCCTTCAATAAAACTATCATTAAAAACTCTAATAATTATATCTTGAGACCCTGTTACACCAGCTGCAAAAGTTGCATTAGTTGTCATTAATTGAAAATCTACTCCATCTGTTCCTGTTGTTCCTGTTACAGAAAATGTTGCTGTTGCTGTAGCAGAAGCTCCAAGACCTAAAGTTAACGGTACTATTACATCTGTAAATGCACAATCAGAACCTTCTACTTGAGTTCCTGTAGTCGTTGCAAAAGCAACTGTAGGGACTGAAGGTGCTGGTACAGTATTATCTGTTGTATTATTACTGTTATTTGTTCCTTGACTCGCGTTAAGGCCTACTCCTGCGTCTGCAAACACTTGCCAAATGATATCTGTATTAGCTCCTCCATAAATAGCTGCATCTGCTGCTAAAATCCCATCACGGCCATCTACAAACCCTGGACTACATGGTTGTAACTTCATTCCTTCCATAACTAACCTTAAACAAATATTGTTTCCTCCGGTTCCGTTATATATATCTGTATCCCATCCATAAACATCTATTAAAGCCCAATTAAGCTTCCACAAAATTGCAGACCATATAGATCCTACTCCATGTGGTACAACAGCTCCTCCAAGATCAGCATAACTTTGTGTATTAGTCGTGCTGTATGGCTGTGGTCTAATTCCTGCTCCATTAGGTCCTTGACCAACTAGCCAAGTTCCGATTCCTCTTTGATCTGCACCTGTATCTCCTGGTTCAATTGTTAACATTAATCCTAAAAAATCAGACCAACCTTCACCCATTTGCTCATTTGTGTTTAAACAGCCTGAATTTCCTGCTCCTCCTGTTAATCGAGTAGAAACACCATGTCCATATTCATGAACAATTACTGCATTATCTAAATCTCCATCTCTTGTATTACATACATACATTTGCATTCTTCCTCTTCCTCCATCTGCTGGCGTAGCGAAATTAGCATTACAAGTTCCTGAACCATCTTGTGCTTCGGCACGAACACTATCATTTTGTGCTCCTCCATTTCCATAATTATTTACTTGAAAATTACCTGATGCTTCATCAAAACCATAAAGATAAAGTACATCATGAATTATGTTTGTCCAATAAAATAAATTTGTAACAGCAGCATCAATACTTCCTCCATTATTATTCACATTGGTATCTATAGCAAAATCGAAATCTAAACTCGCGCCTCCATTTGCTCTTTCAGCATTAGTTCCTGAACCAGTTCCTGTTATTGTACTAGAACTATCATCGTATGCATCGCAGTTATTTCCTATTGTATAGTTAGACTCTGCTCCAGCAGCTCCATTAGTATCATGCCATCCGTAAGGAGACGCTGTTGCATCTGCTGGATCGCTAACAACTGAACGCCCTCCATGACCTGGAGACTCAATTGGCATAGGATAAACATTATATGTACCTCCTCCAACAAATGATTGTGAGTTAGCATTTACGTTATAAGTATCTGTAAGATAATATTCTTCTTCACAATCACTATCTAAATTTACATTCTCGTTATGATTATGATCACTATGATCTCCTTCTAAATTACAAGAGTTTGTGAAATTGTATTTTGTTAAAATATCACCAGTATTTGCATCAACTATAAAGTTATACCAATCTATAGACTTTTTATCTTCTATAGATAATTCCCAAGCTAATACAGCTCCAATAGTATCCTCATAATAATAAATTTGCTTTACAGGAATATCACTATTAGAAATCCCACCTTTATTATATAAAGTTGCTCTATTTTGATATTCAGTCCTTCCAGTACGATTTATATTTGTTCTCTTTTTTAAGCCTATAACTTGTCCATAGCCCATTTTTTGAGAAACAGACGCTATAGCTTGCTCTGGAGTAATACTTGCAGAACGTCTTTGTACTATTTTGTCTATATCTTTAACAAAATTAACATGACTTACTATTATCTCTCCTTCTTTATCTGTATGCAAACTAGACTCAGTTCCCATAACTTCTATATTATCTATAGCTTGTCTAATATACATATGATGTATACCACTTAAAGAACTAACATGCTCTGAAGAAACAACATAATCTGAAGTCTTCTTTTCGCTAACTAATTGCTTTAAAAAAGCTCTAGATTTAATTCTTTCATTTGGTTCTTGAACACCTTTAACCGATAATCGTTTATTTTGCTCTAATTGTGTAGAAATTGTAGTACTGTTAAGTTTTAAGCTACTCTTCTTTGTTTGTGCATTTAGTTTTACAACTAATAAACATAATAGTGTAAATACAAAATATGTTCTTACAGATAATATTTTGTATACACTAAAAGAAAGGTAATTCTTTCTCATAATGAATTCATTTTATGGGTTAGTAATCTGATAATTCACACAGTTGAACTCAGGAAAATTCAATGCCCTCAAAAATAACACTTTAACCTTTTTTCAGGTTGTTTTGTAGTTATTTTCGACAAAATACACCTAATTAAACACTAACAATCTGAAATACAAATAGTTACATACGTGTTAAAAAATAACACATCTACTTCATTCGGTTATAAAACCTCTATTTATTAACAAAAAAATTATGTAAATAATAAAAAAATAGGTGTTATTCTGTTATATTTTCATAACACTATATGCTAAGGCACAATTTTTATCTATTTCTTATAATTAAATAAATTATTTAATACTAAGTTTTATCAATTATTAAAACATTAATCACTTCTTCTCCATAGTTTGTAACACACTCCTTTTTTATACCTATTAGTTTGATAATAAATGCATTACAGATACCTCTTATAAAACAAGAATATAAGATGAAGTTGAAGTAAAACAAAAAACCTTGGCTATTAATAGCCAAGGTTTTTAATATAAAAGGATAAAATATTGTTTTTTATCCTCCGAAATCGTCAAAACGTATGTTTTCGTCATCTAACCCAAAATCTTCTCCCATTTTTTGAACTGCATTGTTCATTAATGGTGGTCCACAGAAATATAATTCGATATCCTCAGGAGTTTCATGTTTAGATAAATATTGATCTATTACAACTTGATGTATAAATCCAACGAAACCATCTCCTTCTTGATCATCAATATCCTTTTTAATTTTCCAATTATCTGCCTCTGTAGGGTCCGATAATGCAATATAAAACTTGAAGTTTGGAAAATCTTTTTCTAAAGCTCTAAAATAGTGGATGTAAAACAATTCTGCTTTAGAACGACCTCCATACCAATACGTAACTTTACGGTTTGTTTTAAGTGTTCTAAACAGTTCGTATAAGTGAGATCTCATCGGTGCCATTCCAGCTCCCCCTCCTACATATAGCATTTCTGCTTCAGATTCATTAATAAAGAACTCTCCATATGGTCCAGAAATTGTTACTTTATCTCCAATTTTTTGATTAAAAATATAAGACGATGCTACTCCTGGGTTAACATCCATCCATCCACCTTTTTCTCTATCAAAAGGTGGTGTTGCTACACGCACATTAAGCATGATCTTTCTACCTTCTGCTGGGTAAGAAGCCATAGAATAAGCTCTTTCTACCAAGTCATCATTTTTCATGACTAAAGGTCTTAAATTAAATTTATCCCAATCCGCTTCAAATTTGTCCGGTTCTCCTGGATGATCTTCTGGATGAGCAGAGATATCCATATCTGAATATTTAATCTCACATTGGGGAATTTCAATTTGTATGTAACCACCAGCTTTGTAATCCATATCTTCTGGAATCTCGACCACAAATTCTTTAATGAAAGTTGCCACATTATAGTTAGACACTACTGTTGCCTCCCATTTTTTTATACCAAATACTTCTTCAGGAATAGTAATCTCCATGTCCTGTTTTACTTTTACTTGGCAAGATAAGCGAGCTCCATGCTGTAATTCTTTTCTTGAGAAGTGAGGTGTTTCTGTTGGAAGAGCTTCTCCTCCTCCTGATAACACATGGCATTCACACTGAATACATGTTCCACCTCCACCACATGCAGATGGTAAGAATATTTTATTACCTCCTAAAGTAGATAGTAAAGTTCCTCCTGAAGCTACTTCTATTTCTCTTTCACCATTAATCAAAATCTTAACTGGACCTGATGGTGATAATTTTTGTTTTACAAATAATAATAAACTTACTAATACAAGTGTTATTATTAAAAAGGCTACTACAGTTGCTACTATAGTTCCTGTTGTTCCTGCTGCTAAAATGATCATACTATTTTGTTATTTTAGTGTTATTAGCTAACTTTTTATCCTCTTTAGAAGTTTCTACTTTTACTGTTTTATCTTCTTTTTTAGTTTCTTCTTCTCCGCCAGTTAACATCCCTCCAAAACTCATAAATCCAATTGCCATTAATCCTGTAATGATAAATGTAATCCCTAATCCTCTTAATGGAGCTGGCACGTTAGAATATCTTATCTTTTCACGGATTGCAGCAATTGCTAAAATTGCTAAAAACCAACCTATACCAGATCCAATACCATAAACAGTAGCTTGACCTAGTGTAGGGATTTCACGAGATTGCATAAATAAAGACCCTCCTAAAATAGCACAGTTTACGGCTATTAAGGGTAAAAAGATACCTAATGAGTTATATAATGAAGGAGAAAATTTCTCCACTACGATCTCTACTAACTGTACCATTGTTGCAATGGTAGCTATAAACATAATAAAAGATAAGAAGCTTAAATCGTAATCTGCATATTCCTCTCCTAACCAAGATAATGCACCTGGTTGCAAAAGATACTGATCTAATAACCAGTTTAAAGGTACTGTTATAGCTAATACGAAGATTACTGCTGCTCCAAGTCCAACTGCTGTTGATACTTTTTTAGATACTGCTAAGTATGAACACATTCCTAAGAATGTAGCAAATACCATGTTATCTATAAATATTGATTTGAAAAATAATTCTAATAATTCCATATTTCTTTCAATTTTTAGTGCTTACTTATTAAGTACTAATTAATCTTCAATTAAAGCTTTGTTTCTACTACGTTGTACCCATATAATAATTCCTACAACAATTAATGCCATTGGAGATAATAACATAAATCCATTATTTTCATAGCCTAATGCATATAACCCTGTCTTCTCAATTGGATCACCCAACACTTTAAATCCTAATAAAGTTCCTGAACCTAATAATTCTCTAAAGAAACCTACAATTATTAATATAACTCCGTATCCTAAAGAGTTCCCTATTCCATCAAGGAAAGATTTCCAAGGTCCATTTCCTAAAGCAAAGGCTTCGAAACGTCCCATAATGATACAGTTTGTAATAATTAAACCTACAAATACAGATAAAGTTTTACTTAATTCGTAAGCAAAAGCTTTTAGTACTAAATCTACAATAATAACTAAAGAAGCCACTACTATTAATTGTACAATAATTCTAATTTTTGAAGGGATTATATTTCGCATTATTGATATTACAACATTCCCTACTCCTAAAACAAAAAGTACAGAAATTGCCATTACAATAGATGCTTTTAGCTCGGCAGTAATTGCTAAAGCTGAACATATCCCTAATACCTGAATAGTAATTGGGTTATTATCTGCTAAAGGATCTAATATTAAACTTGCGTCTTTTTTTGATAAAAGTCCCATATATTATTTTTTTAATTTTTGAAAGTAAGGTAAATATAACTTTAAGTCTGTTTTAATCATTGCTGTTACACCATCTCCTGTAATAGTAGCTCCTGCAATAGCATCAACTTCGTTATCTGTTTTTTCTGTATTCTTAGGATCGTTATTTCCTTTTGCTACAGTAATCCCTTTAAATACACCATTAGACATTAAATGCTCTCCGATAAAATCGTCCATAAAGAAACGTTGCTTTATGTTAGCACCAAGTCCAGGGGTTTCTCCTTTATGATCAAAATAAGCTCCTTGTACTATCATATTTTCATCTAAAGCAACATATCCCCAAATAGCATCCCAAAGTCCTTTACCTCTAATTGGAGCTACGTAAAATGTCTTACCGTCTTTTTCTCCAACAAATAAAGGTAAGCGTCTTACTTTTCCTTCTTTAGCTTTGGCTTGTTCTTTTTTAACGTCTATAAGGTAAGCTTGATCATCTTCGGTTACTTTATCTCCTTCTATTACTAATTGCTTAGTAATGTATTTTGAAAATGCCTCAGGAGCTTTATCTGTAGAAATAAAAGTAGCACTACTTTCATCATTATCGTTTACACCCATTGCATACAAAATGTTTTGCTGCTTTTCTAAACGTTTATTCTCTGTAATTTTTTCCTTTGTTGCGCCTGCAATTCCAGCTAACAATGTTCCTACTATTAATACCATTCCTATGGCAAATAGTATTGTATATGAATTTTTATCTGTTTTATTTTCCATCGTTATACAGCTTTAGCTTTTAAACGTTTCATTCTTTTCTTCACATTACCTTGTACTACGTAATGATCAATTGTTGGAGCGAATACATTCATTAATAAAATAGCCAACATTACTCCTTCTGGATATGCTGGGTTGAACACACGAATCATAATTGAAATAAATCCAATTAAAAATCCATAAATCCACTTTCCTTTATTAGTCTGTGATGCTGTTACAGGATCTGTAGCCATGTAAACTGTTCCAAAAGCAAATCCACCTATTAATAAGTGCATCCAAAATTCTGTATTCATTAAGCTATAAAACTTACTAGACTCTGATATAATGCCTGCATCTACAACTCCATTAAAAATTAAGCCCATAACTAAAGCTCCTAATACAGATGATAGCATAATTCTCCAGCTACCAATTTTAGAAAAGATTAAAAATAATCCTCCTAATAATATCAATAATGTAGATGTTTCACCAACAGATCCAGGAATAAAGCCATAAAACATATCCATCCAATCATAACCTATTGGGTTATTTTGAGCTAAACTTCCTAAAACTGTTTCTCCAGAAATAGCATCAGGTGTACCTGTTCTTTCTACAGCTTCATGTACCCATACTTTATCTCCAGACATCCATGTTGGATATGCAAAAAACAAAAATGCACGAATAGTTAATGCTGGGTTAAGAATATTCATTCCTGTACCTCCAAATACTTCTTTCCCTATTACAACTCCAAAAACAACAGCTACTGCTAGCATCCATAAAGGTGTATCAATTGGCACAATTAAAGGCACTAACATTCCAGTTACTAAGTACCCTTCTTCAACTTCATGTCCTTTTATTACAGCAAATATAAATTCTACTACAAGACCAACAACATAAGACACTATGACTAAAGGTAACACTGTCCATGCACCAACAATAAAGTTATCCATTGTTAGAAAGTTATCGAATAAAGAAACTTCTGCAGCAATACCTTTTGCTGCATCTATAGCAGCATAATGTTGATAACCAGCATTGAATATACCAAAGATTAAACAAGGAATCAATGCCATAATAACAGTGTTCATTGTTCTTTTTAAATCATCGGCAACTTTTATATGAGTTCCATTATGTGTGGTCTCATTTGGCAAGTATAAAAATGTGTGGATTGCGTTAAACGCAGGAGCCATTTTAGTTCCTTTATACTTTTCCTTTAAATTATGTAAATTACTTTTTAAACCCATTATCCTATTTCTTTAAGCATTAAGTCTAAACCTTTTCTAATAATATCTTGATGTGGCTGCTTAGACACACAAACAAATTCTGTTAAAGCAAAATCTTCTGGTGCAACTTCATACATTCCTAAGGCTTCCATCTCGTCTAAATCTTTATACATACAAGCTTTTAGAATTTGCATTGGAAAAATGTCTAAAGGAAATACTTCCTCATAAGTTCCTGTTGTTACAAAGGCACGATGCTCTCCATTAGTATTAGTGTTTAAATCATACTTTTTCTTAGGGAATAACCATGAGAACGTTAATGCTCTAGAAGTAGACACTTTATTAAACACTGGTTTATTCCATCCAAAAAATTCATAATCGTCTCCTTCTGGAATAACAGAAATAACATTACTGTAATAATCTAAACTACCATCTGGCTTTATTTGCTTACCAGTTAATGCGTTTCCAGAAATGATACGATCGTTAGCATCTTTATCTATTCCGTTATCGTAAACCATAGTTGCTACTTCACTACCAATAATTGTTTTGAAATATCTAGGTTTTTTAACAGAAGAACCTACTAGTGCTACGGTACGTTGTGCATTAAATTTCCCAGTTAATAATAACTCTCCTATAATTACTAAGTCTTGTGCATTTACAGTCCAAACAACTTCTCCTTTATTAATAGGATCTATTTTATTTATCTGAGTTCCTACATTTCCAGATGGGTGAGGTCCTGACACCTTATGTAATGTAATACCAGATAAACCAGACAATGGAGAGTTTCCATTTTTACCAACACTAACATGTAATTGACCATCTGTTAACTTGCCTAATGCAGTAACTGCTGCTTGTAGCTCTGCCTCTTTACCTTGTAATGTATAATCTAAATCTGCTGCTAAAGGGGCACTAGCATAAGCTGAAACAAAAATTGCTTTTGGAGCAACTTCCGGGTTTGCAACAATGTCGTAAGGACGTTGTTTAACAAAAGCCCAACAACCAGATTCTAATAATCTTGCTTTAATATCATCTGCTTTCGCTGAATCTACATTTAAAGCGCCAAAATCATGATGTGATTGTGTTTTGTCTGCTTGAAGTTTTATTGCTAATATTTTACGTTTTTCACCACGTGCAATTTCGATAACCTCTCCAGATACTGGTGAAGCAAATTTTACATTTTCATTGGATTTATTAAAAAACAAAGCTTCTCCTGCTTTTACTTTTTCTCCAACTTTTACCGATAATTTAGGAATTACGCTGTGAAAGTCTTCTGGTCTAACTGTATAAAAGTTGCTTACAATAGCATTCTCAGTTGCTAGTTCTGCTGCACCTTTTAACTTTATGTCTAGACCTTTCTTAATCTTAATGTCGTTTGACATACGTATAAATCTATTTGTTAATAGTTTAGTGATATGATTTCCTCTTTACAAAAAATCGCTGCGAAAATACGAATTTTTAATACATTTATTAAGGCCTAAACACACCTTGCTATTTATTTATATCAATTCTAAATAACAAAAACTGATTAAGCATAGATTTTGTTTATATTTACATAATAATTAAAATTCTAAAATGCAATTTAAACTCAAGTACTTAATTCTTCTTTTATTTTCAACTTCCATTTTTGGTCAAGCTGAAGAAATTCAGCCGCAAGATTATATTAAAACGATTACTTTTAAAGGAAACACCCCAGAAAGCCAATTACCAATATTAAGGCTTGGAGAACGCTTTGTTTTAGAGTTCGACGCTTTAAACGGAGATGAAGAAGATTATTATTATGAAATTAAACATTATAATTTTGATTGGACACCTTCAGTCTTAGTTCAATCTGAATATTTAGATGGCTTTAACGAACAACGTATTAGAACTTACGACAACTCTTTTAACACCTATCAAATATACTCTCATTACAGATTAACTATCCCCAATAGACAAACTAAAGGAATAAAGAAGTCTGGGAATTACTTAATAACCATTTATAACGATGATGATGAGATTGAATTCACAAGAAAGTTTATGGTTTATGAAGAATTGGCCAATGTAGGTGTATCTATAAAACGATCTCGAGATGTTGCTTTTGTTCAGGAAAAACAATCTGTAGATATTGCTATAAGTTCTACAAACATGAGATTTAACAACCCAAAGCAAACAATAAAAACTGTTCTAATAAAAAATAATAATTTAAATACAGCAATTACTGATTTAAAACCACAATATATCTTAGGCAATGAATTACAATATCGTTATACAAAAGAATCAAGTTTCTTTGGCGGAAACGAATTTTTCTACTTTGAAAATAAAGATTTGAGAGCTGCCAATAATGCTATTCAATTTGTAGAATTAGGAGATATTTACAATCATTACCTATTTACAAATATCTCTAGAGCAGATTCACCGTACACATACAACCCAGATATTAATGGTAATTTTTTAATAACTGCTCTAGATGCAGACAAACCATATATTGAAGCAGATTACACAAAAGTACACTTCTCATTAAAACTAGATGAATTACCAGAAAACGAATCAATTCATGTTTATGGAAATTTCAACAATTACGCTGTAGATGACTCCACTAAAATGACATATGACAATGAGAGAGGTTTATATAACTCTTCATTAATATTAAAACAAGGATTCTACAACTACAAATATGTTCTAGTAGATAAAAATGGTGTTATAAATGAGAATGCGATTAGTGGAAGTTTTTATCAAACTGAAAACAATTATAAGGTTTTAGTATACTATAGAGACCTTGGATCTCGTTATGATAGAATAATTGGAATTGGAGAAGCCAATTCTGTAAACATAACAAACTAAATATTTTATAAGAAAATTAAATTTAATACACTACAACATCAATCATGTAATTAAATTAGTGTAATATTTATTATTTTTGCATTATTAAAAACGCATTAACATTTAATGGTTCAACAAGTTACAAGAGGCATAAAAATTTCGGTAGAAACTAATTTTGAGGGTACGTTTTATAAAAACTACAAAATACACTTCACTTTTGGTTACAAAGTTACTATCGAAAATCAGAGTAAAGACTCTGTACAACTCAATGCGAGACATTGGGTTATTCTTGATGCTTTAAATAATATTGAAACCGTTAGCGGTGAAGGCGTCATTGGAAAAAAACCTGTGATTAAACCTGGAGAGTCTCACACTTACACATCTGGATGCTTGCTAGCATCGCCATTTGGTGCAATGCAAGGACATTATAGTATGATTAATTTAACTACTACCAAAAAGTTTAACGTTGCCATCCCTTCATTTAAATTAAGTGCTCAATTCGCGCTTAACTAATTTTCCTATTAAATCTATATGTTTTTCCATTTTGCTCAATATGGAAAAAACTACAATTAGAATAATGCACAAATTTATAATCTTCTTTATAATCAAAAGAAGTATCTTTTACTAAATAAACAGCATCTACATCTATATTGCCATAAGGTGAAATTCTACGATACCTATATTCCCCCTCTATTTCTGTAATATACAATTCATACCACGCCCCTGCTGCAATACCCGATAGCCACTGAGCTTGATTACTTAATCCTTTTACAGGTTTTGGGTGTAACGTTCCTATAAAGCTAGGAGTATGATCTTTCAACCTATCTAAAAAGCAACGTAAATTTTCACTTTTTTGTGTACCTGCAAACTTTAATATTTCTCCATGTTCAGTAACTAAAAAAGGATACTCACCTGTATTAGATAACAAAACATTACCAACAGTACTTGGTGTAAACCATTTAGATTGTATTAATTTCTTTTTTATATTTTCATTAGTAACAGATTGTATTAAAGTATCTGTTACAAATCGTGCACAGTTACAAGCCCGTTTTTTAAATGCAGCATAATAAATAAAATGTCTATTTTGCATTGCAGTAATATGTTCTCTCGCTCTTTTATAATCTACTAAATCACAAACAGACGCTACTAAATCACCATCACCATGCGTTAATTTAGGGTGCGTTGCTAAAAATTTCAAAATAGCATTAAGGTTAGCTATCTCTCCATCTTTCATCTCTGCTTTTATAGGAAATTCTAGTTCGTTATCTGTATCCCTTCCTCTAACTCTACCATTAGGCTCTGGTGTAATATAACGACCAAAATCATGATACTCCAATATACCAGTTACTTTACTAACAAGAACTAATGCAGCATGCCCAGCACGCACATAATTTTTTTTCCCAACCCCTATGAAACGCAAAAACGGTGAATACCACTCTTCTGCAACCATAACAATAGTATCAGGATAGGCCAATGTTAAAATAACACCTGTACTCTTATTCATTGACAACTTCTAAAAAGTTAAATAATTTGGTAGTTGTTTCAAATGTATTTAAATTCTCAAACCTCATATCTACTCCATCATCATTTTTTTCAACTTGAGTAATGCTTGTTGTTTTTACATGCCCACGATCCATGATTACTCCATAATCCTTATTACCCTCTCCTGCATTTTTATGGAACTTTAGTGCACTTTCTAGAGTAAATTTATTTTCGGCTTTAAAATCATTAAACCATTGTAAGCGTTTTTGCTTTTTATCCTCAGAGTATAACGTAGATGACGACCATATTTTTGGTTCTAATCGCAACTCAACAAAATGCTTATTTTCTCCATCCCAAACCAGTTCATAAAATTTAAGTGATTTATTCCAATCTGCTATAACTATTGTAAAAGGCTCTATGTCATTAAAATCATACAACTCCACAGATAATTCAATAGCGTCTGCAACCAAGAGATCACGAACTACAACACCTCTACTTTGCCTATAATTATCTTTACGCTTATGAATAACGAAACCACCATTCAACAAACATATTAAACGGTTTTTATCACTAACACCAATCCAAGATCCTCCTGACAATTCATCCTTAGGAAGCAACATTCTAGTATTATTTATAGTATAAAAATCAGGATTTAATGCAATTCTATTAGGCACCTCATCTCTACTTGAGGTTAACACAAAATTATCATCTCCTTTAGGAAAAATAGTTACTGTACACATAAATGCAATAGTCTAAAAATAGAATAGCAACTTACAAAAAAATAGTAAGAATTCAGAATACGATTGGTATTACTTTTCGGCATAAATAATCACTAAAAAAAGTTGTAACTTTGAACTTCTAAATTTTAAAACAAAAAATTAAAATAATCATGGGAAAAGGATTTTTCAATGTACCAGTTGCAGTAAACGAGCCTGTTAGAGGTTATGCACCAGGATGCGAACACAGAGAAGCCATAGCAAAAGCCTATAAGGAAATGTATAACAGCAACCTAGATGTACCAATGTACATTAACGGTAAAAATGTTACTACTGGAAACACAAGAACAATGTCTCCACCGCACGATCACCAACATATCGTTGGTCAATATCATTTAGCTGAAAAATCTCATGTTGACGATGCTATTTCTACCGCACTTGAAGCTAGAAAAACATGGTCACAAATGCCATGGGAGCATAGAGCAGGAATCTTTTTAAAAGCAGCAGAGCTTATTGCTGGACCTTACAGAGCAAAAATAAATGCTGCCACAATGATGGCACAGTCTAAAACAATACATCAGGCAGAAATTGATGCTGCATGCGAATTAATAGACTTTTTACGCTTTAATGTTCAGTACATGACAGATATCTATCATGAGCAACCAGAAAGCACAAGTGGAGCATGGAATAGATTAGAATATCGTCCATTAGAAGGGTTTGTATATGCCGTAACACCTTTTAATTTTACAGCAATCGCAGGAAACTTACCTGCTTGTATGGCAATGATGGGCAATGTTGTTGTATGGAAACCTAGCGATTCTCAAATATACTCTGCAAAAGTTGTTATGGATGTTTTTGAAGAAGCAGGTGTACCTCCTGGAGTTATAAATGTTGTTTTTGGAGATCCTGTAATGATTACAGAAACAGTATTAGCTAGCCCTGATTTTTCTGGTTTACACTTTACAGGCTCTACTTATATATTTAAAGAACTTTGGAAACAAATAGGAAACAATATTCACAATTATAAAACTTACCCAAAAATAGTTGGAGAAACTGGAGGTAAGGATTTTATAGTAGCACATAAATCTGCAAACCCTAAACAAGTTGCAACAGCAATTTCACGTGGAGCCTTTGAATTTCAAGGACAAAAATGTAGTGCAGCTTCTCGTGCTTATATTTCTAAAAGTATATGGGAAGATGTAAAAAAATATGTTATTGAAGATGTAAACTCATTTAAAATGGGATCTCCAGAAGACATGAGTAACTTTATTACCGCAGTTATTCATGAAGGATCTTTTGATAAATTAGCAAAATATTTAGATCAAGCTAAAACAGATAATAATGCAGAAATCATTGTAGGTGGTGGTTACGACAAGAGTAAAGGTTATTTTATAGAACCTACAGTAATAGTAACTAATGATCCAAAATACACTACAATGTGCGAAGAATTATTTGGCCCAGTTATTACTATTTACGTATTTGAAGACGATAACTATTCTGAAACATTAAAAATTGTAGATTCAACAAGTGACTATGCATTAACAGGTGCTATTTTAGCTCAAGATCGTTATGCTGTTGTTGAAGCAACAAAAGCTTTAGAAAATAGTGCTGGAAACTTCTACATTAATGACAAACCAACAGGAGCTGTAGTTGGACAGCAACCATTTGGAGGAGCTAGAGGCTCAGGGACTAACGACAAAGCGGGTAGTGCCTTAAACTTATTACGCTGGGTATCTCCAAGAATGATAAAAGAAACATTTGTTACTCCAACAGATTATCGCTATCCTTTTTTAGGAGAATAACTATTCATCTAAAAAACAAAGATAAGCCTCAAGCATAAAACTTGAGGCTTTTTCGTTTTAATCGACAAAGTGACACAAAAAGCATCAAAACAATGTATAATATTTAGTTTTCAATTAGCTTTAACTAATTATCATCAAAAAAACCTTAAAAAAACTTATATTTAGTGAAATTACTTTTAGAATGAAAAAAATCTACCTCCTAACCTGTTTAGTATTGAGTACCAACCTATTTGCTCAAAACAAAATCAGTAAATTAGATATTTCAGATATGGAAACATCTATTCTATTTACAGCGTTCCCCATCATAAATATTAATGATTACCAATCTAACATAAACTCTAAATACTCTTTTTATCAAGCTTATAAAGCTATTGCTGAAAATGATATAAAAAAAAGATTGCCCAACTTAAACAACTTAATAGATAATACCAAAAAAGACTTTTCAAACAACACAGTTTCTCTTGGTATTTTAAATACTAGTTTTGAAATAATAAAACCAGAAACTTATGAGAATGGCAATTTAATTATAGACTCTGAAGGCGATTTAATAAAAACAACAAATGATTACATATATAACAAACATGAGCTAGCTATAGTTGCTCCCTTACAAGTAAAACATAAGGGGCTAAAAGTTAATTTCAATCTTTTTGAAAAAAATATATTTAACACAACGCAAAAAACAATAACGAATATAAAGATAGATTTTGGGAATGAAGAAGGCTTTAAAACAATTTCTAAAAACAGTAATATTACTATTAACTATATAGTGGACGGTTCAAAAACTTTAACTTCAGAATTAACTTTTTCTGATGGAACCTCTACAATTAGCAAATCAACAATAGATATTAAATACTCCAATACAGATTTAAACACACTTTTTAACCGCGTAGTTAACACATTTGATTCTTCTAATACACCAGCTCCAAACTTAACTCCATACGGAGAATTCAACAATATAGGAACTGGTGAATACGAAATATTTTTAAGTCCAGATAACATTCTAGATAAACCTATTTTTTTAATTGATGGTTTTGACCCAGGAGACAGTAGAGACATTACTGGATTATATTCTTTATTAGACTATGATAATGATGGAACTAATTCTAATTTAGCAGATGTAGTTAGAGCAGAAGGTTATGATATTATTATTTTAAATTTCCCTGTATACACTAGAGTTTCTGATAGTGTTATAGTTGATGGAGGAGCTGATTTCATTGAACGCAACGCCATGCTATTAGTTGAATTATTAAATATAATTAATTCAAGTAAAATAACTGGAGCTGACGAAAACGTAATTATTGGCCCAAGTATGGGTGGGGTGATCTCCCGTTACGCCCTAAATTTCATGGAAAACCAAAATTTAGATCATGATACGAGATTATGGTTGTCCTTCGATGCTCCTCACCATGGAGCAAATGTCCCTATAGGTTTTCAACATCTATTCAATTATATGGCATATGGTTTAGATTTAGGAGGCCTTGGAGGAGACCAAAGTATAGTTGCCTTAAGACCAATAGTAGATGGTATGTTAAAATCTCCTGCAGCAAGGCAAATGCTAATAGACCATTTCGAACCTCATCTAGCTAATGGGAGTACTGTTGATTTTGATCCTAATTTAAAATTACCAATAAAACATCCTTGGAATACTATTTTTTATACAGAACTAAATAACTTAACAACATCTGGTTACCCTGAAAACACAAGAAATATTTCTATAATAAATGGTAGCGGTATAGGCGCCCCTTACCTAGATAAAACTGGTAATGATATTTTACCAAACAGAGAAATACTTAATACTACAATAGAAGATGTTTCTTTTCAAACAGATGCCACATTTAAAGTTAAATATACTCCTTACTCTGGACAACAAAATCAAGCAAGTTATCTTTTTATAGATTCTTTCTTTCTTTGTTTTTGCGATTTAACAGCGAGTGCAACTGTAGAATCTGAATCTTTTTCTAATGGTATAGACGCAGCTTCTGGCGGTTTATTTAATATAGGCGCTATAGCCGGAAGCCTAGGTACCGACCCCTTAATTAATTCATTTTTTAACGCACTACAAACAGATTATTTTAACTTTATTCCTACAGTTAGTTCTCTGGCTCTAGAGAATGATGGGAATATAAATTGGTTTCATGTTCCAAACAATTTAACAACCGCTTCTCTTACAGTTAATAACACTACTCCTTTTGACGCATGGCATATACCAGATGACAACGAAGAACATGTTACTTTAACTAACTCCAATGTTAATTTCGCTTTAGATGAAATTATAGTACGCTCTAGTTTAGCAGCTAAAGTTTATTTACAAGGTCCTTTATTAAATAGCACTGATAACATGATGAAAGACGATTTACGAATAGCAGGTATAATTCCAACAACGAGCCCATATAATAACGATATAACCATAGCACCATCTATTTTAAATACTACTGGCCCAGATGCAATAGTCGATTGGGTTTTTGTAGAACTTAGAGATTCTTCTAATAACACTAATATAATTGCAAGTCAATCTGCATTAATACAAAGAGATGGAGATATCGTTAATATAGATGGAAGTTCTAACCTTCACTTTAACAACACACCTTCAAACAATTATTTTGTGGCTATAAAACATCAAAACCACTTAGATATTATGTCAAATACAGCAGTTCCGTTATCAAGAATTGCAACCTCTTTAGATTTTACAAATGCAAATAATCAAATTACATTTGGTACAGATGCGCAAACCTCTTTTGGAGTACCTGAAAATACAGTTGCTATGTGGGCTGGTGACTCTAATAACGATGGACGTTTAAACTATTTAGGAGCACTTAGCGATGTTCCAAATATTAGAAGCCAAGTATTTAACGATCCAAACAACTCTATATTTGGTGGACCTCCAGTTGCCACCTATGGTTCATTAGGGTACTACACCTCAGACATAAACATGGACGGAATGAGTTTTTATGCCGGTGGAACAAGCGATGTATTAACTATAAGAAATAATATTTTCAACAACCCATCAAATTCTGTATTTGGAGGACCTCCAGTTGCAACTTTTACATTTACACAACAGCTTCCAGAAGGTGCAAGTAATTAAAATAAAAAAAGCAGCGATTAGCTGCTTTTTTTATTTCTTATATTTTAGAGGCAAATACACTACTTTTTTTGTTTCGTAAAAATCCTCTGTATAGAAGTCACTCAAATTATATAATGTAGTAGACTTATAATCTTTTAATTCTTCACTTAAATCACCTCCTTTTAAATATAATATCCCATTTTTTAAGTCATGATTACTTGTTTTTTTAATCTTTCCCTTAACCCAATGTACAAAAGTTGGCATAGCTGCAACTGCTCTACTTACAATAAAATCATATGTAGCATTAATCTCCTCTACTCTTGTATGTGTTGTTTTAACATTTTTCAGTTCTAAACCTTCAACAACCTCATTAACAACTTTTAATTTTTTAGCTATACTATCAACTAAATGAAATTGACATTCTGGAAACAAAATTGCTAATGGTATTCCTGGAAACCCTCCTCCAGTACCAACATCCATAATATCACTTCCTTCTTTAAACTCAACAACTTTAGCTATAGCTAATGAATGTAATACATGTCTCATATACAACTCATCAATATCCTTCCTAGAAACAACATTAATTTTAAGGTTCCAATCTTGATATAACGCCTCTAACTTTGAGAATTTCTCAATTTGATCTTTTGTTAGATTTGGAAAGTATTTTAAAATGAGCTCCATAATTGTAAAATTTTTGCAAAAATATACATTTTATAGTCATAATTTTATGATTTCTAATATTAGTTAAGATGCTTTAATTAATTATATTTGCCCCAAAATATGATTCGCAAAATTTAAGCGTTATCATATAAAAAAGTATATTATGACAGAACAATCATTATCATTTTCAAGAACAGATTCTGCTAAGTTCTTTAGAACACTAAATAAACGAGTAAACTCTTATTTTAAAGACAATAATATTAAGCGTACAGGAAACTGGAAATTATGGATTAAAACAGTTATTATGTTTTCCATATTTTTAACTCCGTATTTTTTATTATTGACATTGGACATGCCTGGTTGGGCTAAATTACTATTAACTGTTGTTATGGGAATTGGCATGGCTGGTGTAGGAATGAACGTTATGCACGATGGGAACCATGGTTCTTTCTCTAATAAAGCATGGATTAATCGTTTAATGGGAAGTAGCATATACATATTAGCAGGAAATGTATATAACTGGAAAGTACAGCACAATGTATTACATCATACCTATACTAATATTCACGGACATGATGAAGATTTAGAGGCTGGACGTATTTTACGTTTTTCTAAACATACGAAATGGCATTGGCACCACAGATTTCAACACTACTACTCAGTTTTACTATATGGTTTATTAACAATAAACTGGGCTATCACCACAGATTTCCAACAAATGAAACGTTACATGAAACGTAAACTATCGTATGGCGAATTCCCAAACCCAGTTGCTAACTGGAGTAAATTAGTTATTTCAAAAATAATATATATATCTATGTGGATTGTATTACCTATGCTTATTTTAGATGAAGCCTGGTGGAAAATCCTATTAGGCTTCTTTATTATGCACTATACAGCTGGTTTAATATTAAGTATTGTATTTCAATTAGCACATGTTATGGAAGAAGCAGAGATGCCTTTACCAGCAGAAGATGGCACCATGAAAAACACTTGGGCAATACACCAACTTAAAACAACTGTTAATTTTGGTCGTAAGAGTAAAATAGCAAATTGGTTTACTGGAGGTTTAAATCATCAAGTAGAACACCATATTTTTCCACACATTAGTCATATTCATTATGGAAAAATAGCAGAAATTGTAAAAGCAACTGCACTAGAATTTAATTTACCATACAACGAATATAAAACTACCCGTAAAGCGATTGCTGCCCATTTTAGATATTTACGTGAAATGGGAATGAAGCCAGCTTTACAAGCCTAACAACACAATTAATGAGTCAACAACTTTCAGAACGCATTTTAAACATGGCCACGTCTGCAACTTTAGCTATGGCAGCTAAAGCCAGAGAATTAAGAGGCGAAGGCAAAGACATTATCGGATTAAGTTTAGGAGAACCAGACTTTAACACTCCTGGTTTTATTAAAGAAGCAGCCATACAAGCTGTTAACGATGATTATAATTCGTACACACCTGTAGATGGGTACGCAGAATTAAAAGAAGCTATTATAACTAAGTTTAAACGTGATAATGGATTAAATTATACTTTACCACAAATTGTTGTCTCAACTGGAGCTAAGCAATCATTATATAATATTGCAATGGTGATGCTTAATGAAGGTGACGAAGTTATTGTACCTTGTCCATATTGGGTTAGCTATAGTGATATTGTCAAAGTAGCTGGAGGTACACCTGTAGAAGTAAAAACATCTATAGATACGGATTTTAAAATGACAGCTTCACAATTAGAAGCAGCCATTACACCAGAAACAAAAATGTTGTGGTTTAGCTCCCCTTGCAATCCTAGTGGTTCTTTATATAGCAAAGAAGAACTAGAGGCTTTAGCAGAAGTATTAAAAAAACATCCTAATATTTATGTTGTTTCTGATGAAATTTATGAGCATATAAATTACACTGGAAAACCACATGCAAGCATGGCTGGTATAGATGGTATGCAAGATCGAACTATAACTGTAAATGGTGTTTCTAAAGCATTTGCAATGACGGGCTGGAGGATAGGCTTTATAGGAGCCCCTGATTGGATTGCTCGTGCTTGCAATAAAATGCAAGGACAAGTTACTAGCGGTGCAAATTGTATTGCTCAACGCGCTGTAATTACAGCATTAAATGCAGAACCTAGTACAGTTAAATACATGATAGACGAGTTTAAAACACGTCGTGATTTAGTACTTAATTTACTTAATGATATAGAAGGTTTTAAAACCAATACACCTGAAGGTGCATTTTATGTATTTCCAGATATCTCTTTTTTCTTTGGAAAAACATTACGAGGAAAGACAATAAATAATGCTACAGATTTTTCTTTATACTTATTAGAAGAAGCCCTTGTAGCTACTGTTACAGGTGATGCTTTTGGAAACCCTGATTGTATTAGATTGTCTTATGCTGCGTCACAAGAGCAAATTATAGAAGCCATTAAACGAATTAAAGAGGTTGTAAGTTAAGACCTCACAATTAAAACTAAAAAAAGCCACGAAAATTTATTTCGTGGCTTTTTTATACAAGATATATAATTGTTGAAATTAAAATTAGCATAAAAACACTAAGAGCAGTAATCTGCTTTATTCTAAGTATTTTGTGCTCCTTTTGTATACGTATTCTAATTTTTATCAATTCATCTCTTTTTGCTTTCGGCAAATTGTATTCTGTTTTATTTTTTATTCTACCCCCTAATGTATTTTGTAATCTAACCCGTTTAGATAACAACGATCTGTTACTTTTAATTGAAGCGTTAGCGCTTTGAGCTATACTAAAACTCACCCTAAACTAAGTATATTAATACAGAAACTATAATACCCAAAGAAAAACTAAATAAAACAAGTCTTTTTATTTTTCGCTTTCTATTCTCTTTCTGCAATCGTTTTTTTATTTTTTCTAATACAGCAGAGGTAGCTTTTGGTAAATTATATTCTGTTTTTTCAGTAGAATTAGTAACAAAACTAAACCCCTTATCATTTCGTTTAATTCTTAAGTTCTTATTATTACGTATGGCATGTATCGCCGCCACCATCGCACCTTCTCCTCCCATAATATATATTTTTTAAAGTGAAACAAATTGATTTTAGACATAGATCTTTAATACCTATGATTGTATTGCATATCATAGATTTCCATATCTAAAAAAAAGCGGCTTTATAATATATGTAGCACAATTAAAAGAATTGTTACATAACTAGAAAAGGAGTTTTTATTTTATTTATTACAGAATTAATTAAAAGCCATTAATAGCACCAAAACAAATAAAGAAATCTTTAACGATGCAGAAACTGCACAGTTTGTATTATACTGCTTACTTTTTATACGCTGTTTAATACTAAACAGAGATTGTTTTGTTAACGTATTAAAGTTATACTTTACAACTGACTTATATCTAGAACTTAAAATACCTGATGGTAAATTATGCTTAAAAGAATATTGTTGCGAAAAAGGGTCTAAATCTTGAGAGCTTACAATTAATTTCATAATGATTGATGTTTTGTAGTTATATAATTACAACGAGTTACTCTTAAAAATGTTACACTATTATTTTTTAGCCTTTAGCTACAAAAGCTACTTATCAATAGTTTTTATTGAATTAGTTATTTAAATTCTGTATATTATGATAATTTTTCATGTATTATATTATGAAGTATAAGCAGCTATCCCTAAAATCGTTTATATCGAATAGTTTATAAAATTATCTTTGATCATGAAATCACAAGAGGTGTTTATAAAAGAAACCATAAAGTTTTTAACCCAAGAAAAACATAGCAACAACAGTAATGAATACATTAAAGAAATTACGTCTTTTATAGGCAATTTATTTAATGTAAGCTATGTATTTATCAACGAATACTCTCTTGATTCTCCAAAATTCATTAGAACCAAAGCTTATTATTCTTTAAAAGAAGGCTTTCTTCCAAATGTTGAATATGAATTAAACAACACCCCTTGTCAAAATATTATAGACAGTACAGACTTATGTATTTACGCTAATAACGTACAATCTATTTTCTTTAAAAACGAATTAGTCAAACAATTAAACATTAAAAGCTACGCAGGCATTCCGGTTTGGGGTTCTTCTAACATTCCTATAGGTTTAATTGCAATAGCAGATTGCAAACCTCTTAATTCAAAAATCATAAAAACTATAGAGTTCGTATTGCAAATTATAACTGTAAAGGTTTCACAATTATTTGAAAAAAGAATACATAAAAAAGAATTAGAGTTACAAATAAAAAACTTAGAACTAGCTAATACGAAAATTAGTGAAGAGGAAGCTAAATTTAGAGAAGTATTTAAAAGATCTGAAGACGCTATTTTTATAATGGAAAATGACATTATAGTGGATAATAACAAAGCAGCTTTGGAGTTATTTGGCTATGACAGTAAAGGACCAGTATTCTCCCACCCTGCTTTATTATCTCCAAAGCACCAACCTAATGGAGAGCTTTCCGTTAAGAAAGCAAGAAGAATGGTTAAACAAGCTTTTCTTAAAGGCTATCATCGTTTCGATTTTGTTATAGAAAAAGAAGCAGGACAACTAATTTATATTGAAACGACAATAATCGTAGTAAAAAATACTTCTGATCATAAACTATTTCACACAACAATAAGAGACGTTTCAGAAAATAAGCGCTTAAAAAACAGAGAGGTTTCTAGAATGAAAATCCTGGATAAAATAACTCAAAATGCTCCCTTAAAAAACATTTTAGAATTTATTGTTAAAGATGTTGAGAGAGAAGACAATAATCTTCTTTGTAGTATTCTATTGGTTAATAAAAACAAAACAAACTTACTAATAGGAGCAGCTCCTAGTTTCCCTCCTTTTGTTAATCAAGCCGTAAACGGTTTACCTATTGGAGAAGGCATAGGAAGTTGCGGCACCTCAGCCTATAGAGGAAGTAGAGTAATTGCAGAAAATATTCAAACTCACCCTTATTGGAAACCTTACACAGATTTAGCCTTAAAAGCAAATTTACATTCTTGCTGGTCTGAGCCTATTATTGGTTCTCACGGAGATGTCATAGGCACATTTGCAATTTATAAATCTACTCCTAGTGTTCCAGATAAGTTAGATATAGAAAAAATTGAATTTTTAGCTAACATTACCGCTATAGCCATAGAACGAACACAATTGGCAGAAAATCTTATAAAAGCTAAAGAAAAAGCTGAAGAAAGTAACCAGCTAAAATCTGCTTTCCTTGCTAATATGAGCCATGAAATAAGAACTCCAATGAATGGTATAATTGGTTTTTCAGAACTTTTAAAGGAGCCTAAACTATCTATAGAAGATCAAAAAAACTATCTTGAAATCATTGAAAAGAGCGGCAAAAGAATGTTAAATATAATTAATGATATAATAGACATTTCTAAAGTTGAATCTGGCCAAATGAGCGTTTTAAAATCTCCAACAGACATCAATGAATTAACAAACTACATGTATACTTTTTTCAAACCATTAGTTGAAGAAAAAAACATACTACTTAAATTTAATAAAACTCAAATAGACAGTAATCTAATCTTAAATACAGATAAAGAGAAAATCTATGCTATTTTAATCAACTTAATTAGCAATGCAATAAAATATAGCAACAAAGGAACTATTGAATTTAGTTTTACAAAAAAAGATAAGTTCATAGAATTCTATGTTAAAGATGAAGGTGTTGGAATACATAGCAACAAACATGACGTGATTTTTAAACGTTTTGTAAGAGATAACGACTCTAATAAAATGGCTATTCAAGGGGCAGGTTTGGGCTTACCCATTTCTAAAGCCTATGTCGAAATGCTTGGAGGCAAAATATGGATAGATAGCGTACCCAAAAAAGGCACAACTATATATTTTACAATACCCTACACACCTCAAACACCTTTACAAAAAAGCATAGATTATACAATAAAAAAAACGAAAAACAGTATCACAAAAAAGCTTAAGTTTTTAATAGCTGAAGATGATAAGATTTCTGAAATGCTAATCACAAAAATCTTAAAGAAGTATAGTCGAGAAATTTTAATTGCTAAAAATGGAAAAGAAGCTATTGAAAAATGCGCAAATCATCCAGATATTGATATTGTTTTAATGGACATTAAAATGCCTGAAGTAGATGGCTATAAAGCTATCTCCGAAATACGAAAGTTTAATAAAGACTTAATAATAGTTGCTCAAACCGCTAACGCATTTAATAATGATAAAATAAAATTGTTAAATGCTGGCTTCAATGAGCATTTATCAAAACCCATAAACAAAAAAGCATTAATCAACATTATTAGTCAATATCCTAACACATAAAATAACCTTAACAAGAGAAGAATCATCTATTTCGCCAGAAAAAAGGTGTTAGCAGAATTAAAACTGTAAATAGTTCTAATCTTCCAATAAGCATTAAAAACGAAGACCACCATTTACCTAGAGCTGGTAAACCTGCATAGTTATCTACAGGTCCAAAATCACCAAAAGCAGGACCAACATTCCCTAAACTAGACGCTGCCAATCCTATAGCCGATTCAAAATCTATTCCCATCATAGAAAAGACTAAAGCACCTACAATAAAAGATAACATATACAATATAAAAAATCCTAAAATATTAAATACAATGTCTCCAGAAACGGCTCTACTATTATAACGTACTGGCAATACTGCATTAGGGTGTAGTGTACGTTTAAATTCTAAAAAACCATTTTTAATAGTAATTAAATGCCGTACAACTTTTACTCCTCCCGAAGTACTTCCTGCTGAACCTCCTAAAAACATAAGTCCAAAGAAAAAAACAGTTAAAAAAGGAGTCCACAAAGTGTAATCTGCCGACACAAAACCAGTTGTTGTTATTATAGCCAGCACTTGAAATAGAGCATGACGAAATGCACTTTCAGCTTGCCCCCAAACCATAGGATGACTTATAGAAGACACTCCAAAATCTGCTTTAAAATAAATAATTAACGATGCAATAATTGTAAATAACGTTATAAATTTAAAGTATAACTTAAATTCTTCATCATGTATAATTTTCTTCACCTTACCTTTAAATGCAAAATAACTTAATACAAAGTTTGTTCCCGCCAAAAACATGAAAACAATAATTATGTATTGTATTATAGGAGCATTATTCCAATGTGCAAGACTAGCATTTTTAGTAGAAAACCCTCCTGTAGATAAGGTAGACATGGAATGGTTTATAGCATCAAAAAAAGACATTCCTGCAACATTTAGTAAAATAGTTTCTGCCGCAGTATACCCAAAATAAATAAGCCATAAACGTTTTGCTGTATCTGTAATACGAGGATGTAATTTATCGGCATTAGGCCCAGGTGCTTCAGCTGCAAACAACTGCATTCCACCAATGCCCAATAATGGCAAGATCGCAACAGCTAAAACAATAATTCCCATACCACCTATCCAGTGTGTTAAACTTCTCCAAAACAAAACTCCTTTGGGTACAGCCTCTATATCGTTTAAAATAGAAGCTCCTGTAGTTGTATATCCAGACATGGTTTCAAAAAAAGCTTCAGTTAATCCTGGGATTGCCTCTGTAAGAATGTAAGGTAAGGATCCTGAAAGTGCCATAACAATCCAACCAAAGGATACTACAATATATCCTTCACGTTTATTCATCTCCTTTTTGTGTTCTCGAGTATAATACATAGCAAAAACACCTATTAAAAAAATGACGACGCCAGACAGAGAAAGTTCGAAAGTAACTCCATCTTTATATATTAAACTTATTAATGCTGCCAATAGCATAAAGCCTCCATTAAATAAGAGTAGTAGTCCAAAAAAATGAACTATTATTTTATAATTAAGTTTTAAGCGCTTACGCATATTTGTATTATAAGAATAGTTTTTCTACTTGTTTTATAGACCTCGGTAAGCAACACACAACGATATAATCCCCATCTTCTATTCTAAAACCACCTAAAGCAATAAGTCCTTCTCCATCTCTTATAACTCCGCCAATTATTGCAGAACGAGGGAATTCAATATCTTTTATAAGTTTATTACAAATTTTAGAGGTCGCTTTTACTTTAAATTCAAGTAGCTCTGCATTCATATTATTCAGTTTGGTCATAGCTACAACTTCCCCTTTACGAATGTATCTGAATATATTATTAGCTGCTAGTAGTTTTTTATTTATTAATGTATCTATTCCTATGGATTGAGATAATTCAAAATAATCCATATTTTCAACTAACGCTATAGTTTTTCTTACTCCTTTAGATTTTGCTACCAAACATGACATTATATTTGTTTCAGAGTTACCTGTTACAGAAATAAAGGCGTCCATGTTCTCTATATTCTCTTCATCTAAGAGCTCTACATTCCTTCCATCACCATTAATAACTAATACGTTTTCTAACTCATCTGCAAAATCAAAAGCTACATCTTTGTTTTTTTCAATAAGTTTAACATTAAAGTTTCTTAAACTTAAATCCCTAGATGTTTTATAACCAATTTTACTACCTCCAAGAATCATTACATCTTTAATAGGTTCATTGATCTTACCAGTCATTTTACACAACTCTTCCCCTCCTCCTTCGCTAGTTATAAAAACAACTGTATCTCCTTCTTTAAATTGTGTATCCCCTCTAGGTATAATGGTGTACTGAGTACCAAAACGCTGTATGGCAATTGGCACAAAATGAATTTCTGAAAATAACTGCGCAGCATCTTTTACAGACTTTCCTACAAATGATGCTGTTCTAGATAAGTTTAAACTTACCATGGTCAACGCTCCTCCTTCAAACTGATAACTATCATTAAAAGCAGATTGATCTAGTAACAACTCAATCTCTGAAGCGGCTAATGATTCTGGTGAAATTAATTCATCTATTCCAAAACGGGTAAAACCTACTTCATCTTTATTTGTAATAAACTCCGTATTAGAAATTCTAGCAATTGTTCTCTTACTTCCTAATTGCTTAGCTAATACACAAACTGTAATATTTGTAGTTTCCGAGGCAGTTACAGCTATTAACAAATCACTGTTATTTACTTTAGCTTCTTTTAATATTGCTATAGAAGTTGCATCACCTTTTAAAACTTTTATATCTAAGTGGTTTTCAGCATAAGCAAGACTAGCCTTATTCGTATCTATTAAAGTAATCTCTTGAGATTCATAAGATAATAGTTTAGCTAAATGAAAACCGACTTCTCCAGCTCCAGCAATAATTATTTTCATCTAATTCTCTGTTATTTTTAATAGTAAGAAAGGCAACCTAACATTCATTATTTGTGGATGACGTAGGCTATAACATGAACAATTCATTCTTTTATTTAATATAAAAAGGATAACAAAGATAGTTAAATTAACTTTTTTAATCACAATTAATTATGTGTTTTAAAGCCCCTCAAATATACTTATGAGTCTAATACAATATGTAAAAGCGATTAAAAACCATAGAACGAACCTTATTTATATATTTAGCATGTACTTTATGAAAAACATCGTAATTTTGTAAAAAAATAAATTTTGACAAAAGTAAAGCCTTATAAAGATAGTGACCTTGGTAAAAAAGAACAAGTCACTAAAATGTTTGATACTATTTCAAAAGATTACGATGGTTTAAACCGTGTTATTTCATTTGGTATTGATATTAAATGGCGTAAAAAGGTTGTGAAAATTGTAAAAAAAGGACAACCCGAATCTATATTAGACATAGCAACTGGAACTGGTGATTTAGCAATTAATTTAGCAGAAACCAATGCCAATAAAATTGTTGGCTTGGATATTAGCCCTGGTATGCTAGAAATTGGTAAAGAAAAAGTAAAGTCTAAAAATTTAGATTCTAAAATTGAAATGATTTTAGGTGATTCTGAGAATATGCCTTTTGAAGATAACACCTTCGATGCTATTACTGTTGCTTTTGGTGTTCGTAATTTTGAAACATTAGATAACGGGCTAAAAGAAATTCTTCGAGTACTAAGACCAGGAGGAACTTTTGTTATTTTAGAAACTTCTATGCCTGACAAAACACCTTACAAACAAGGCTATAATTTTTATACAAAAAACATATTACCGTTAATAGGAAAAACATTTTCAAAAGACAGAAGTGCTTATAAATATTTATGCGAATCGGCGTCTGTTTTTCCTTATGGGGAAGCTTTAAACAATATTTTATGTAATATTGGGTTTATAAATGTTAAAGACTTGCCACAAACTTTTGGAGTGGCTACCATTTATACAGCATCAAAACAGTAATAATGAGACACATACTTATATTATTCACCCTTCTATTTGTGATAAATACCAGTTCTGCACAACTTTTCACCAAAGAAAAAGTACAGAATAACCAGAACATGGATAAAAAATTATTAAGCTGGGGGTATTATTTTGGGGTTAATAATCTTGATTATAAGTTTGATTATAATGACAATAAAGGAGATATTACTAATGTAAAATCTACAGGATTTAATGTAGGTTTAGTTGGAGATCTACGTGTGAATGATTTTATAAATGTAAGATTAGAGCCAGGACTAGCAATAACAACTAGAACTTTAATGTATCCTGAAAACTATCTTGAAGGTGTTCCAGACACTAACGACTCAGATTTTTTAAGAGAAGTAAAATCTACATATGTATATGTCCCTTTACTTTTAAGGTTATCTACTAAAAGACATAATAATTTTAAGCCATTTGTAACATTTGGAATAGCCACCTCTTTAAACTTATCTAGCAACGAAAAAAACCCTGATGATAATAGTAATGGTGAATTTAGGACCAAAAAAAATGTAATGTTTTACGACATTGGTTTTGGCATAGATTTTTATTTATACTGGTTTAAATTCACTCCTTCTATTCGTGGTGTTTTTGCAATTAATGATGAGCTAGTAAGAGATTTTGACCCTAACAGCCCATGGACTAGTAATATAAATTCTATGAAAACTCGTGGTGTTTTTATAAACCTAACGTTTAGATAATTTTATTTTAAGCCTTACAACGATTTAACTTCTTTTAAATTCGCTTAATAAAATAGCTGTTGCAGTTGCTACATTTAAGCTTTCTGTTGCTTGTAAATCTCCAAAGCGAGGAATCGCAATTCTTTTAGATATTAACACCTCTATAGGTTTAGATATACCGTTAGCTTCATTCCCCATAATTAAAACACCTTTATTTGGTAATGTCGTTTTATAAACATTATCACCATCCATAAAAGCCCCGTAAATAGGCTCCTTAACTTCCTTTAAAAAATGCTTTAAATCTACATAACTAACATTAACTCTAGTTATAGACCCCATTGTTGCTTGTATAACTTTAGGATTGTAACAATCTACAGTATCTTCACTACATACCAAATTATTAATGCCAAACCAATCGCAAAGCCTAATAATAGTTCCTAAATTACCAGGGTCTCTTACAGCATCCAAAGCCACAACTAATCTATCTAATCTAATTTCTTGGATCTTAGGAATCTCAAAAAGAGCTAATGCTTTATTAGGTGTTGTTAAAAAACTTATTTTTTTAAGTTCATTTTCTGTTATTAAAGTTTCTAGATTGGCATCAATATTGAAAGGTACTGTGCTAAATACATGATTTAACTTTAATGAAGATTGTAAAAGTTCGTTAATAACCTTTACACCTTCTGCTACAAAAAAGCCTTCTTGAGACCTATACTTTTTTTGCTTTAAACGCGTTATTAGTTTTATTTGGTTTTTTGATAGCATTTAAAAAATGTATTTTTGAATCGGTAGTAATTCAAATTATAAAAAAATTGAGAATTAGTACTATTAATTAATCATTTTAAGGTTTAGCTATTTGAAACAACAGCATTCAAAAATAATACTATTTATTATAATTACTAGTTTTTTCACAGCTTGTAATTCGGTGAAACGAGTAGCATCAAACGAGCATTTATTAACTAAAGCTACAATTACTGTTAATGAAGAAACGGTTAATAATGAAGTAACGACTAATCTACTATACCAAACACCTAATAAAAAGCTCCCTTTTTTAAACCTTCCATTAAGACTATACATTTATAATACTGCTAGACCAAATATAGATTCTATCTTGCAAGCAAGATTAGAAAAGAATCCCAACAAAAGAAAAAGATTAGAACGGTTTTTATCGAAAAAACAACTGAATAAATACCTCGAATCAAGAAAAAAGTTTAATAATTGGATTAAAAGAACTGGTGAAGCACCAGTAATTGTTAATGACACGCTTACTAAAAAATCTTTAAATCGTTTAGAGAGTTATTATTGGAACAATGGCTGGTTCGATGTAAAACTATCTTCTCAAACAAAAAGAGATAGCAACCAACGTGCAAGTGTAGACTACAAAATAGAAACAGGTAAACCTTATATAGTTGATTCCCTTTCTACATCTATCGCTTCCCCTATTGTAGATTCTATTTATAAATCTACCAAAGAAAAATCATTTATAAAATTAAAAGAACAGTATAAAACACAATCTGTTTTAGCAGAAAAAGAACGTATTACAAACCTTATGCGTAACTCTGGTGTTTATCATTTTTCTCAAGATTATTTTTACTTTGAAGTTGATACTTTTGGAAAAACTAAAACTGTTAAAATAGATCTTCAAATAAAAAACAGAGCTATTAGAGGTGATACTTTAAGGCGACAACCCTTTAATATTTACAACATAAAAGATGTTAACATCTACACTAATAGTTCTTTCGAAAGTAAGGATAAGCTTATAATTGATACAACAAAATATGATGGGTTTAATATATATAGTACTGAAAGATTACGATATACTCCAAAAACATTAACGAATGCTGTTTTTATTAAACCAAATAGTATATTTAAAGATATTAATAGACCAAGAACTTCAAGAAAATTAAGCAACTTAAAAACATTTAGATACCCTAGAATAGATTATATAGAAAACCCTGACACAACACTTACTGCTAATATTTACCTAACACCTTTAAAGCGATTTTCTTTAGGTTTTAGTGCTGAAGCATCACAAAGTAATATCCAATCTGTAGGTTTTTCACTTAATCCAAGCTTAATTATACGCAACCTATTTAAAGGAGCTGAAACGTTAGAAATTTCGGGGATTGGTTCTATTGGAGCTTCAAAGGATGGAGCTAATGATAGAGATCAATTTTTCGACATTAATGAGATAGGTGCAAATTTAAACTTATCGATTCCACGATTATTTTCACCTTTTAATACAGAGAAAATAATACCTGGCTACATGTTTCCCACTACCCGAATAAGTATGGCAGCAACAAGCCAAACTAATATTGGTTTGGATAAGCAAACTTTTACAGGAGCATTTAATTATAGGTGGTACCCTAATAGCCGAGTAACTAATCGATTCGACTTATTTAATATACAGTTTGTAAAAAACTTAAATACTTCAAATTATTTCGGAGTTTATAAAAACTCTTTTAACACATTAAACTCTATAGCAATAAATTCAGGCTATATTAACTCTGGAGAATCTTTATCTATTCCCAATCAAGCAGACCAATTTATTATAGATGCTACAAATGGGACATTAGGAACATCAATTACGCCTAACGACTTGCAAAGAGTTAATTCAATAAATGAAAGAAAAAACAGACTTACAGAAGACAACCTTATTTTCTCATCTAATTTTAACTATGTAAAAGACAAAAGGGATAATTTATTCGATAATGATTTCTCAATTTTTAGAGCAAAATTAGAATTAGCTGGAAATCTTTTTGCTGCAACATCAAAAATTTTAAACTTAGAAAAAAATGACAATGGTAAATATGAGCTCTTTAACGTAGCTTATTCACAATATGTAAAAACAGAGTTAGATTACATTAAATATTGGGATTTAGGCAATAAAAATGTGTTTGCTATTCGTACTTTCTTTGGTATAGCAATTCCTTATGGAAACTCATCTAATATTCCTTTCTCCAAAAGTTTCTTTGCTGGAGGTGCTAATGACAACCGTGCTTGGACAGCTTATAACTTAGGCCCAGGAAGTTCTGAAACTACTAACGAGTTTAATGAAGCCAACTTAAAAATTGCTTTAAGTGCAGAAAACAGATTCAACATTTTTGGAGATTTAAACGGTGCCTTCTTTATAGATATAGGTAATATTTGGAATGCTCTAGATGATGTTGAAGATGATTCTGCAACTTTTACCTCTTTTAAATCTTTAAAAGATATAGCTGTAGGTACTGGGTTTGGTTTACGTTGGGACTTCAATTTTTTTGTACTTAGGGGAGATATCGGTTTTAAAACTTATGACCCATCTTACAGAGATAGAAATAGATGGTTTAACGATTATAATTTTTCTAATGCTGTATATAACATAGGTATAAACTATCCTTTTTAGCATTTAAAATTAACACTCACAACTACAACGTTTTCGGCGTTTTATCTCGACTTTTAGTTACTAATAATCAAAAAATGTTTACTTTTGGGCTTCAATTTTTTTCAACTAAAAACTAAAACATGTCACACCAAATAAAACCAGGAGTAGCAACAGGAAAAGAAGTTCAAGCTATATTTAAGCTAGCAAAAGAAAAAGGATTTGCTTTACCAGCAGTAAATGTCGTAGGTTCTAATTCTATCAACGGTGTTTTAGAAACCGCTGCAGCTTTAAATGCCCCAGTAATTATTCAGTTTTCTAATGGTGGAGGCGTTTTTAATGCAGGTAAAAGCTTAAGTAACGAAAACCAAAAAGCTGCGATAGCTGGATGTATTGCCGGAGCAAAACACGTACACTTAATGGCTGAAGCATATGGAGTACCTGTAATTTTACATACAGATCATTGTGCAAAAAAACTACTACCATGGATAGATGGTTTATTAGACGCCAGTGAAAAACACTTTGCAGAAACAGGTAAGTCTTTATACAGTTCTCATATGATTGACTTAAGTGAAGAACCTATTGAAGAAAACATAGAAATATGTAAAACTTATCTTGAACGTATGAGCAAAATGGGAATGACTCTAGAGATAGAATTAGGGATTACTGGAGGAGAAGAAGATGGTGTAGATAATAGCGATGTCGATGAATCAAAACTATACACCCAACCTAAAGAAGTTGCTTATGCATACGAAGAATTAAGTAAAATAAGTAACCAATTCACAATTGCTGCTGCATTTGGAAATGTACATGGTGTTTATAAACCAGGGAATGTAAAACTTACACCAAAAATATTAAAGAACTCTCAAGAGCACATCTCTGAAAAATACGGAGTACCCCACAATCATATAGATTTTGTATTCCATGGAGGGTCTGGATCTACAGTAGAAGAAATTCGTGAAGCAATAGGTTATGGTGTAATAAAAATGAATATTGACACAGATATGCAATATGCATTTATGACTGGAGTTCGTGATTACATGAAAGATAAAGAAGCATATTTACAATCTCAAATAGGTAACCCAGAAGGCGAAGAAGTACCAAATAAAAAACATTACGACCCAAGAGTGTGGTTACGCAAAGGAGAAGGTACTTTTGTTGAAAGATTAAAAAAATCTTTCAAAGACCTTAACAATGTTAATACTTTATAAAATAATTTAAAGCCTTACCTTTTAATTAAAAACAAAACTTTAATTTTGCAGTTAGGCTTTATTTATTTTCATTTGTTAAATAAATGATGTCTTTTAACAAAACGATATAGATTAATTTGTCTATATCCTTAAAACATTAAACCGTAAATAAATATTATGGCTTGGTTCAAAAGAAAAGAAAAAGGTATACAAACCTCTACAGAAGAGAAAAAAGATATTCCTAAAGGATTATGGTATAAATCTCCAACTGGAAAAGTTATTGATTCTAAAGAATTAGAAAAAAACTTTTATGTAAGTCCTGAAGATGGTTACCATGTAAGAATAGGAAGTAAAGAATATTTCGAAATATTATTTGATGACAACGAATTTAAAGAGTTAGATAAAAACTTATCTTCTAAAGACCCTCTAAAGTTTGAAGATACAAAAAAATATCCAGATCGTTTAAAAGCTGCACAAGAAAAAACAAAACTAACAGATGCCGTACGTACAGCTGTAGGAAAATCTAAAGGTGAAGATTTAGTAATAGCCGCAATGGATTTTAGTTTCATTGGTGGATCTATGGGAAGCGTTGTTGGAGAAAAAATAGCTAGAGCGGCTGACTATGCTTTAAAAAACAAGTTACCATTCATGATTATTTCCAAATCTGGTGGAGCACGTATGATGGAAGCAGCACTATCATTAATGCAATTAGCAAAAACATCATCTAAATTAGCTCAACTAGCAGAAGCAGGATTACCATACATTTCTTTATGTACTGATCCAACTACTGGAGGAACAACAGCTTCTTTTGCGATGCTAGGAGACATTAATATTGCAGAACCTGGAGCTTTAATTGGTTTTGCAGGCCCAAGAATTGTGAGAGATACTACAGGAAAAGAATTACCTGAAGGCTTCCAAACTTCTGAGTTTTTATTAGATCATGGTTTCTTAGATTTTATTTCGCAAAGAAAAAACTTAAAAAACAAGATAAATTTATATATAGATTTAATAATGAATCGACCATTAAGAGCATAAAAAATAAAAAAGCGATCTAAATTTAGATCGCTTTTTTATTTTCCTACCACTACTTACATACAAATTATTAACAATCAATAGATTTAATTAAAACCTGAAAGTTTTAATTATTTAGCTTCTTTCTTAATAAAAAGAACTATATTTGCCGCTTGAAAGAAAAACTTTCATATACATAACAATCATTTACAACAATATTAGAATGTATTTATCTAAAGAAAAGAAAGAAGAAATCTTCACAAAACACGGTAAAGGAGCAAACGATACTGGAACTGCTGAAGGACAAATTGCATTATTCACTTACAGAATAAACCACTTAACAGAGCACTTAAAAAACAATCGTAAAGATTACAATACTGAGCGTTCATTAGTAAAACTGGTAGGTAAAAGAAGAGCTTTACTAGACTACTTAACTAAGAAGGATATTTTAAGATATCGTGCGATAGTAAAAGAATTAGGATTAAGAAAATAATCTAAATAAAAGACCACGCCTGCGAGCGTGGTTTTTTCTTATATAACAACTCGTTTTGGAAGAGTTTAAACTCCAAAATTGAAGAAGCTAATTATAGTTTTTCATTGGTCACACAACTACTACAACAACACAACGACCATTGTTTAATTAGAATTAAAAAAAAATTATGATTCCAAAAGTTTTTAGAGAGGTTATAGACCTTGGAGATGGAAGAGAAATTTCTATCGAAACCGGAAAATTAGCAAAACAGGCCCATGGCTCTGTTGTTGTTCAGTCAGGAAACTGTATGTTATTATGTACCGTTGTTTCCAATTACAAACAAGCAGATGTAGACTTTTTACCACTAACAGTAGATTACAGAGAAAAATTTGCTGCAGCTGGTCGTTACCCTGGAGGTTTCTTCAAAAGAGAAGCTAGACCAAGTGATGGAGAAGTATTAACAATGCGTTTAGTGGATCGTGTACTACGTCCGTTATTCCCTAAAGATTATCACTCAGAAACTCAAGTGATGATTCAGTTAATGTCTCATGATGAAAACGTGATGCCAGATGCAATGGCTGGATTAGCAGCTTCAGCGGCTATTCAATTATCCGACTTTCCTTTTGAATGTCCTATTTCTGAAGCTAGAGTAGGTAGAATCAATGGAGAATTTGTCATTAACCCCACCAGAGCACAATTAGAAGAATCTGATATAGATATGATGATTGGAGCGTCTGCAGATTCTGTAATGATGGTTGAAGGTGAAATGGACGAAATTTCTGAAGAAGAAATGACTGAGGCTATTAAGTTTGCACACGAAGCTATTAAAATACAGTGTGAAGCCCAATTAAAATTAGCTGAAGCATTTGGAAAAAAGGATACTCGTGAGTATGAGCCGGAAAGAGAAGATGAAGATTTAGCTAAGAAAATTCATGATATGGCATACGATAAAGTGTATGCTGTCGCTAAAGCTGGTTCTTCTAAAAAAGAAAGAGGAGCTGCGTTTGGAGAAATAAAAGAAGAAGTTGAGGCTTCTTTTTCTGAAGAAGAATTAGAAGACTTTGGTGGATTAGTTTCTAAATACTACTCTAAAACAGAAAAAGCTGCTGTTAGAGATTTAACATTAAATGAAGGGTTACGTTTAGATGGACGTAAAACAGATGAGATTAGACCAATCTGGTGTGAGGTAGATTACCTACCATCTACACATGGTTCTTCTATATTTACTCGTGGAGAAACTCAAGCATTAGCTACTGTTACTTTAGGTACATCTAGAGAAGCTAACCAAATAGACATGCCTTCTTATGAAGGTGAAGAGCGTTTCTATTTACACTATAACTTCCCTCCTTTCTCTACTGGAGAGGCTAGACCTATTCGTGGAACATCACGTCGTGAAGTTGGTCATGGAAATTTAGCACAGCGTGCTTTAAAAGGTATGGTTCCTGAAGATTGTCCTTATACAGTGAGAGTTGTATCTGAAGTATTAGAATCTAACGGTTCTTCTTCTATGGCAACAGTATGTGCTGGTACAATGGCAATGATGGATGCTGGTGTGCAAATGAAAAAACCTGTTTCGGGTATTGCAATGGGATTAATCTCGGATGCAGACTCTGGAAAATATGCTGTTTTATCAGACATCTTAGGAGATGAAGATCACTTAGGAGATATGGACTTTAAGGTTACGGGTACTGCAGATGGTATTACTGCTTGCCAAATGGATATAAAAGTAAAAGGATTATCTTATGAAATCTTAGTTAATGCATTACAACAAGCACGTGATGGGCGTTTACACATTTTAGGCAAACTAACAGACACTATTGAAACTCCTAATGAAGATGTTAAGTCTCACGCTCCTAAAATGGTTACTAGAGTAATCCCAAATGAATTTATTGGTGCTCTAATTGGCCCAGGAGGAAAAGTAATCCAGGAATTACAAAAAGAAACAAATACTACCATTGTTATTAATGAAGACCCAGTTACAGAAGAAGGTATCGTAGAAATATTAGGTACTGGTCAAGATGGTATAAATTCTGTATTAGCGAAAATTGACGCTTTGTTATTTAAACCTCAAGTAGGTAGTGTATACGAAGTAAAAGTTATTAAAATGCTTGACTTTGGTGCTGTTGTAGAATACATGGAAGCTCCAGGCAACGAAGTACTACTTCACGTAAGTGAATTAGCATGGGAACGAACTGAAAATGTATCAGATGTTGTAAACATGGGAGATATTTTTGATGTTAAGTATTTTGGAATAGACTCTAGAACACGTAAAGAAAAGGTATCACGTAAAGCAATTTTACCAAAGCCTGAAGGATATAAACCTAGACCGCCAAGAGATAATAATGATCGTGGTGGACGCGATAATAAAGGAAAAGGTGGACGTGATAATCGTCGAGACGATAGAAAACCAAGAGAAAATAAAAAAGAGTAAATTACTTAACCAATTATTACTGAAGCCGTTTAAAATTATATTTAAACGGCTTCTTTATTTTAAAAAAGAGTATATTGATACTTTATTTATAATAAACGTTCAAATAACTAGGGTATATAACTTATAATCTGTTTTTTATAACGGGTACATTCCCCTTAATATAAGTGCTCAAATAACAGTAAAGAATTCCCTAAATCCTCTACTAAAATGACCAAGAAAAACATAATAGCATTGCTGTTATTATTATTTAATACAGCTTTAATTGCTCAATCTAATAAGATTAATAAAGATAGCGCTAAAGTTCTATTAGATTCTGGGTTTAAAAATATTGGACTAGGAAATCTAGACCAAGGAGTTGTAGAACTTTTAGCTGCTCTAGAATTCGGAAAAAAGCATAATGATGATGATATTATTGGTAATGCAGCTAATTCTCTTGGCGTTGCATTTGTTGAATTAAAAAATATGGAAAAAGCAAATAAATATTTTGCACTTTCTTTAGAAAAAACAACATCAAATTCTTCTCGAATTGTAGATTATAATAATATAGCTAACTTATTTGAGATGAAAAAAGATACTACTAACGCTCTTAAATATTACAACTTATCTAGAGATTTATGTATTAAAATTAAAGATTCTTTTCAAATAATATGGCCTTCTGTTAATATCGGTTTTATAAAGTATGACCAAAAAAAATATAATGAAGCCAAGATTCATTTCTCTGAAGCTCTTACATGTTTTGTTCCTAATTCAAAACATCAACCTATAATTTTCATAAAAAGCAATATCCATCTAGCAAAAATTGAAACTATAAATAAAAAATATAAGTTAGCTCAATCTTATTTAAAAAAAGCAGATTCTTTATCTTTTATACGTAATAACTATGATGAACTTTTTAATGCAGAAAAAGTTAGGTACAAAATATTTAATGCAACTAATCAAGAAGTTAAAATTAGAAAATCTTTAGAGAATCAAGTTAAATATATTAGGATTAGTAAAGAAATACATGAAGCCGAACTAATAAAAAATAGCAAATTAGAGCAAAAATTATTAGACAAAGAAAGAAACTTAGAGTTTTCCAATAAACTTAACAATACTCAAAAAGAAACATTACGAAAAACTAGACTTTTCACATATATAGTATTATTTTTTTTAAGCATAACCACTATAATTTTATATTTGTTACAACGTAGTAATTACTCTAGAAAAAAACTAAATGATGACTTAATTGCTAAAAACAAAGTGCTATCTGAAGCAAAGGAAAAAACGGAATACGCTTCAAAACTAAAAGAAAACTTTTTCTCTACTATAAGTCATGAGTTAAGGACTCCTTTATATGCTGTTACAGGAATTACAGATATTTTAATAGATGACAACCCCAAGAAAGATCATGTGCACTACCTAAAAACATTAAAATCTTCAGGAGAACATTTACTAGGTTTAATAAATAACATACTACAGATTAATAAATTTGATGCAAATAAAATTGAAATTAATAGTATTGATTTCAATATAAGATCACTCATTAGTAATATTAAAGAATCTTTAAGTTATTTAAAAACAGAAAACAATAATCAAATACATATACATATAGATGAAGCCACTCCTATTGCATTACAAGGCGACTCTTTAAAAATAGCACAAATAATAGTAAACCTTTTAAGTAATGCTTTAAAATTTACAAAAAATGGGAATATTTGGATTATTATTAAATGCATTGAAAAATCTAAAGGCACTGTTACTTTAAACATTAAAGTTAAAGATGATGGTATAGGAATTTCTACAGATATGCAAGCTCAAATCTTTGAAGACTTTTATCAAGAATCAATGAGATTAGATAGAAACTACGAAGGTACAGGACTTGGTTTAGCAATCGTTAAACGCCTTCTTAATGCAATGGGGAGTGAGATAAAAGTAAATAGTACTCCTTTAAAAGGCTCTACATTTTATTTTGATTTAAGATTAAACATAAAAAACAAAGATACAGTTGTTGAACGCAAATTAAAAGCAAACATAAACTTAGAAGGCAAACACTTTTTAGTGGTTGATGACAATGCTATAAACCTAATAATAACCAAACGTATTTTAGAATCAAAAAATGCCAAAGTAACTGTTGCTGAAAATGGTTTTGAAGCAATAGAAAAAGCTAAAGAAGATCTTTTTGATATTATATTTATGGATGTACATATGCCCAAGATGAATGGTTATACAGCTACAAAAGAAATAAAATGTTTTAATCCTACGATTCCAGTTATTGCCCTAACTGCAGAAACTTTAGACGATAATAAAAATAAAATTATAGAATCTGGTATTGATAGCGTTATAACTAAACCATTTGTTACTGAAAATTTCTTTAATGTAATCAAGAAATTTCTTTAGCCCATGCTTTTATAAGCCATAAATTAATCCAATTGTTAGATAACTCATACCAAAATTTGAAGGGAGTCTTTTTTTAAATAAATTATATGGAACTAAGAAATAATCTAGTTTCACTCCTATATTACTATTAAAAATAGATGTCCTTATTGCTGTTCCGATATTAATAAAAACTGTTTCTACTCCGTACACACTATCATTTTCTTCCTTAGGCTTACCAGTTTCAATATCAGTTTGAAAAAATCCAACCCCAAGACCAGATTTGGTATCCCAATAAACCCTATTATGTATTCTTTTTACCTTAGTAATCCATACTCCTATTCCTCCACTTAAAGAAGCTCTTCCTTCCAGCTTTTCATTGTCGGCAAAATATATAATCTTTTTTTCTTCCTTTGGAATAAATAAAGAGGTTCCTACATCAAGTCTTATCTTTTCATTTATAGGAAAGCCCATATATAACCCAAATCCAATACTTTTGCCTAATGTGTTAGATAAACTTCCTGTGGGGATAAAAGTGTTTAATTCTAAAGTACATGTACTTGCCAATTCCCAATTATAATTATCTGTATTTATATTTTGAGCAGAACTTACTACACAAAAAATAAAAAGACCTAGCATAAAAACTATTCTCTTCATCCTTAAAATTTTATTGTATTCTTTCAAATTCAAAAGATGAATTATAACGATGTCCAGATCTCATTATTAATAAAAAAGCCCCTTCATTACCCACTGCTTCATTAACAATTAAATTATTATTTTTTGAAATTGCTAACCGTCTTTTATTATTTAAACACCCTCCAAAAATATATGGTATGCCATAACAATCTAGTTGCTTATTATCTAAGTAGAACATCCCTTTTTTTAGTTTTCCTCCTAATTGGGCTTCTTTTATTAAAACCTTATTTTCAAATAACTTTACAGATAGACTGCTTTTAATTAAATCTAATTGAACGAAATAATCATTTTGATTATGACTTTGATTTGATAATTTATTTTTTCCTTTCCAATATTCATTTACAATCTTTCTATATATATTAATATACCTCAATGAATCCTTATCTACATTTTTAAATTTTCCTCCAAACCTTTTGCTTGGGTAAATTTTATATTTCCCGCTTATTGTAGATAAGTTTTCTTCAGAAAGCTTAGTATAATCTTTTGAGAAACCTCTTTTAGAAAATGAAGCACAATTAGTAAATATTGTCATCATTATTAAACTAACGGGTAAAATAAATTTCGCCTTCATATATTATTCAATTTTTAAATTCAATTCAAAATTATTGCTATAATCGCACAGTAAAAGTTTAAAAACACCAATTGTTTATTTATTATTTGCGATAATCACAAATAATGATTATTTTAAAAAATGATTCAAACAACTTTTATTCAACACTTAAAAAACGAATTACCTAAAAACACTTCTATTATAGAGGCTGTTGCAACTGCTTTACAAATAAGTTATGATGCCGCACATAGAAGAACAAGTTTAAAAAGTAAACTTTCTTTAGAAGAAAGTGTAACATTAGCAAATTATTACAATTTATCATTAGATCGCTTATATGAAACTACTGGAACTCAATTTGTCTCTGTAGAAAAAACTAAACATATTGGACATGAAAGAGAATTACAATTATATTTTGAAGAGTCTTATACCTCCCTTTTTCCTCTTTTAAAACAAAAAAATAGTAGGATCCTATATTCTGCTAAGGATATTCCTTTGTTTTACAATTTAAACGGAGATATGCTAAGCTCTTTTAAATATTATGTATGGCTAAAATTATTAGATTCTAGTTTCCAAAATAAAAGTTTTGAATCTTTTACTCCTAGCCTTTCACTTATTGAGGCTGGAAAAAAATTAGGAAGCTTATACAAAGACCTAATTACAAGCGAAATATGGGATATAACTACAATAAATAGCACTTTAAAACAAATTCATTTTTATTTTGAAGCTGGTCAAATTGAAATAGTAAATGCTTTAAAAATGTGTGAATTATTAAAATTATTAATGCAAAGTGTAGCAAAAAAAGTTTTTTCTACGAATGAAAAATTTCAATTCTATTATAATGAGTTACACTTAATGAATAATAATGTTTTAGTAAGTACTCCACATACACAATCTTTATATGTCCCTTTTACATTGTTATCATATTATAAAACAAGTAACAAACAAACTTGTAAAGAAGCCGAAGTATTTTTAGACAAACAATTACAAAATTCTAAACTATTAAATACAGCAGGGGAAAAAGAACGCAATTTATTTTTTAATAAAATTTATGCTAAAATAAATGCTTTGCAAAAGCTAATAGAAGCAACACAAGTATTAGATTTTGAGTAAATTACAGATAATTCAATTATATAAACAAGGTTATTAAAGAATCCTCCTTGACTTAAAAAAAGGGCCAAATAAGAATAATTTAAAACTTTTGTAACAAAATGTAACTTTTATACGTATAACTATTGACAGCAAATTATTTACCTACAAAAAAATCACATATATTTTAGATGAGACAACTTAAAATTACCAAGCAGGTAACAAATAGAGAGACCGCTTCTTTAGACAAATATCTACAAGAAATAGGAAAGGTTGATCTTATTACAGCAGACGAAGAAGTAGAATTAGCTCAGCGAATTAAAGCTGGTGATCAAGTTGCTTTAGAGAAATTAACTAAGGCAAACTTACGTTTCGTTGTATCTGTTGCAAAGCAATATCAAAATCAAGGGTTAACATTACCAGATTTAATTAACGAAGGTAATTTAGGATTAATTAAAGCTGCACAACGTTTCGACGAAACTCGTGGATTTAAATTTATTTCCTATGCAGTTTGGTGGATTCGCCAATCTATATTACAAGCATTAGCAGAGCAATCTCGTATAGTTCGTCTACCACTTAACAAGATTGGTTCTATTAATAAAATAAATAAAACTTTTGCCTTTTTAGAGCAAGCGCATGAGCGTCCGCCAAGTGCTGAAGAAATTGCAAAAGAATTAGATATGACAATTAACGACGTTAAAGAATCTATGAAAAATTCTGGACGTCACGTTAGTATGGATGCACCTTTAGTAGAAGGTGAAGACTCTAACTTATACGATGTATTAAATAGTGGAGAATCACCAAATCCAGACAGAGAATTATTACATGAGTCATTACGTACTGAAATTGAAAGAGCATTAGAGACATTAACACCCAGAGAAGCAGATGTTATTAGACTTTACTTTGGTTTAGGTAACCAACACCCAATGACATTAGAAGAAATTGGTGAAACGTTTGATTTAACACGTGAGCGTGTAAGACAAATAAAAGAAAAAGCAATTCGTAGGTTAAAACATACATCTAGAAGCAAAATATTAAAAACTTATTTAGGATAAAACACTATCCTAATTACAGTAACAAACAGTTATTCATAACTGTTCGTTTTTTGATTGATGAAAGAACCCACGGCTGATTACCGTGGGTTCATTTTTTATAAACAAGTATAGCTCCCCTATAAAATTATTAAGCTATGCTAAAAACAATATGCTATGTTAGTAGCTCTTATAACGATTTAAAAAGTAACGATTTAAATAAGTTATTTAATGCTACTATAAGAAACAATACCCGTTCGAAGATTTCTGGTATTTTAATTTATAAAAACGGAAATTTCCTACAAATACTTGAAGGAGAAGCAGATAAAGTAGACAATCTTTATCAAAAAATCTGTTTAGATACTAGGCATCATGGTGCAATTTTAATTATTGAAACAAAATTATGCGATCGCATTTTTGATAGTTACGACAAAGAGTTTCCAATAATTAATAACAAGAAGCAAATGTCTAAACTTAAACATTACCTTAATTGGCTTAAAGAAGCAGAGTTACAAAAGGTTAATAAACTTATTAGGGTAATAGAAAACTTTATTGAAGTAAAAGTATTGACAGCAACATAATTCTTTTATTTTTGCTGAAACAAACAACTCAACAATACAACAAACAATGACTTCAAAGTTAATTGCCCCTTCGGTACTTGCGGCAGATTTCGCAAACCTTCAACGTGACATAGAAATGGTTAACAATAGTGATGCAGACTGGTTCCACATAGATATTATGGATGGCGTTTTTGTACCTAATATCTCTTTTGGTATGCCAGTTTTAAAAGCGATATCTAAACATGCTACAAAAACTATAGATGTGCATTTAATGATTGTAGATCCTGATCGCTACATAAAAACCTTTGCCCTACTAGGAAGTAATGTACTTACTGTTCATTATGAAGCCTGTACGCATCTCCATAGAACTTTACAAGCTATTAAATCTGAAGGAATGCAAGCTGGTGTTGCATTAAATCCACATACTAATGTAAATGTTTTAGAAGACATTATAAATGATATAGATTTAGTATGTATAATGAGTGTAAACCCTGGCTTTGGGGGACAAAGTTTTATTGAAAACACTTATAATAAAGTAAAGCAATTAAAAGAACTTATTAATAGAAAAGAAGCTAATACTAAAATTGAAATAGATGGTGGTGTTACAGATAAAAACGCAAAAGCATTAATAGATGCTGGTGCAGATGTTTTAGTTGCCGGTAGTTACGTTTTTAAAAGTGAAAACCAGATAGAGACTATTAAAGGATTAAAATCTATTGCAAATAGTTAATAGCCACTAAAATTAAAGTTAAGCATTCCTTTAACTTTTGCATAAATCTCTGGAAATTGACTTTTAAATTCGTGAGGCGTTTCTATAAAGGTTTCTATTATTACAGATATAAATTCAAAGTGGTTGGTATACGCATAGTCTCTTAAATATTCTGATGCTACCAACCGCTCTTTATAATCTTCATTTTTTTCAAGAAACTCTGTAATTTCAAGAAACGTATTAAAAAAGATAATGGCAGTAATCCCTTTTTTCTTTAAACAACTTATATGTAATGCGTGTATAAATTCATGTATTCCAAGATTTAAATTATCGTTATCTATTTCGTAACCGTGTAAAAAATCTTCCCAAGAAAAAACTATAGCTTTAAAAGCTGGGTTAAACTCTCCTTTATGATATTCTTTATTTGTATTAGAGAAAAATACTTTAGGATATAATAGAACCCGATCAATTAATCTAATTTTATAATCTCTATAACCAAAAGTAATCATTGTTGCTGTTGCTGCTACAAGCACTTTCATTCTATCAGTTACTTCCAAATTATCTTTACCTATAAATTCTTTATTATTAATGAATTTATTTACTCGGTGTTCAAAATAACTTTGATACTTTGGTGTTAGTTTTTGATAGAATTTAAATTCTTTTTTCAACACACTCAATTGTTCTTTCGGCAATGATGTTAACCATAAATATATATGATTAAAAAATGGTTTTTTATGTATTGAAGCATGCCTATATTCAAGGCTTAAATATATCCTATATACAACTAACAGAATTAAAAATATAGTAGCAAATAATAATACATATTTAGTAACTAGAGGATTTTCGAATTCTTCTTGAGCAAAAATTAAAAGATGGTTCATATAATATAAGTAGGGAAAATCCTGTTTAGGTTACAACTATTTTTATTTTTAAGACAAGCTAAAATATAAAAACAAACATTAAAAAGTTGATTTCTTATCGAGTTCAGGTAATACTTGATCTATCCTTCTTGCTAATTCTGGTAATTTTATAGTAGGGATAGCAGGAAATAAATGATGCTCTAAATGATAAAACATACTAAATGTAATTTTATTTTTCCATCCTTTTCGTTGAGTTCTTGCAAAATTAGGGTTATCATCTGTGTCATGATGCACAGTCCAAACTGCAAAAAATGCCATTAAAAACTCTCCTATAATCATTACAGACACATGATAAATTAAAAAATCAATTTTAAAGTAAAATACTAATATTAACATTATAACTATAGAGGCCAATTCTAGTAAAATATTACACACATACTTTTTATTGCCAATTTGCAATGCTACTTTATGAATTAGAAACATATGAACTGGCCCATATAATATAGCTCCATACCAAGTCATCCCAGCAGATTTCCCTTCATAATCTTTATCTGTTAAACAATATTTATGATGCCTAATATGATTAAACTTTATAGCATGAATAGAAGCCACCATTAAAACACTATTAATGTAAAGCGAGAGCCATGTTAAAAATTTGTTTGTTCCTAATGAATTATGAAACCCATTATGAACCTGCCTTAAACCAGTCAAGAAAAAAAACCCTGAAAAAGGTAGTGCTAACCAATAATATTCATAATAAGCTAATGTAATAGATATAACAAACCATGGAATGGTAAGATTATTTTCTATTAACATCTCTTTTAATGTCAACTTTCTTAAATCTTTCCACTCAACATTATTTAATATTTCTCTGTGCGTCATGTATTAATTTAGTTATTAAAATAAGTTGTTGTTGCAGATTTTCCAGAATTATACAAATTAGTTTTTTGCTCTTCTGTTAAATTAAAGTCGGTAGCAGAGATCCCTAAATCATCAACATTAACTGTTCTATCTTTATCTGTTGAGTCCCTTTCAAAGTCAATTTTTTGAGTGTCTAATAACATCTCAAATACAGCTTTTACATAATCTAATAAATGATCGTATTCTAATCCATTATTTAAGGCTGGTTTTCCTAAGTCTCCAAAATGAAAACCTAATGTTTTCATATTTGCACCATCTTCATCGAAGGCTGTTATTGGATAGTTATAAGTTAAACCTCCATCTACATAAATATGATTATCAGGTATATTATTAGTAAAAGACCACGCTTTAAAAAACAACGGAATAGACATTGATGCCCTAACAGCTTCTGCTACTATAGTTTTGGGTGTTTTTTCATAAGAAAACTCACGAGCTTGTTGCATATTTAAATCGGATGAAAACACTCTTAAATCTTTACATCCTAAATTTTTAAAATCTTCAAATGTAGCATTCTTATTTCCTATTTTTTTTTCAATAAACGATTGAATAAACCCTAATAAAAACTCACCTTCATACAAGCCATAATGTGTAGGAATACGTAGAGGATTCCAATGATCTTCAAAATCTTTAAAATCTGTAGCTTTAACTACTTTGGTTATAGACGCAGCATCATAATTAAGGCTTACCAAAGCTGCAGTAATAGCTCCAGCAGATGTACCTGCTACTCGTTTTACCTCTTTTAATATACTTTTCTCTTCTAACACTTCTATGGCTCCTGCATAAGCAATGCCTCTTACGCCTCCTCCTTCAAAAACAAGGTTCTCTATAGTATTCATAATTTATATGGTTGTTAAATAATTAATAACAGTAAGTGAAGGAAAAAAGAAATATTCCCCGCCTCTTATAGTTACAAAACGTTTCCAATTGTCTATATATTGATTTACGGGTTCTGCTTGTATAGTAAACTGCCCTTTATCGTTATTTGGGTTTCCTTCTGGGGGCACACCAATAATAACATCAATATCATTACTTAAATGACGTGGCTGATTATTATTAGACCATGCATGTTGTATAAATTCAAATTGTAGCTCTAAATTAGTATTAAAACATATAAAACATAAGCCTTTTTCTATTTTATCACTTCCTTCAGCGGCTGGTATTTCGTAATTTCTACCTCTTCTAATAATACGATGTCTTCTAGTAACTTTTAAAGACTGTTTTTTATCATACCACCTAAAGGTATCTCTTGGGTTATTTCGTCTTAAATGAGAACCAAAAGGACACTTTAAACCATCTGGATCATCATCTGCATATCCAAAATCGTCGTTATTAAATTCACCTTCAGGTTGCTCATCAGGATATTTCACTAATGAGGCTCCATTTGGCCATCTCCCAACACATTTTGCGGCTAATTTAACACTTGCAACTTTATCTATCTCTCCATTTTCTTTTCTTGTTTTGTCTTCCATAAAGTCCCAGAACTCCTCTACATGTTGTTCCATTTGTCTAAACACCATAAAAGTTCCATTATGTCCCAAATCCTTTTTTTTAGGCTTTGTAACATTACTTTTAAGTAAGTTAAAATCTCCTTGTTCTACTTCTAACAATGGTGAATAGGGGTATTGTCCATGTTCATTTATATACCCCATTAAAAACTCTCCGGTTTTAATTAAATCGTTTTCTGGACTTGGTTTTCCAGAACCTTGAATAACTGGCTCCGAAATACCATCATGAAACCCAAAAGGTTCTTTATTATCTTTTCTTAAATGCGCTGTTATCTCTTTTGTTATTGTTATTCCTCCAATTGTTGTAATACGATTTCTTTCTTCATTTAAAAATGTAGTTAATGCAGCTTTATCCTTAGCATGAAAAATTAAGGTCATATGCAGTGTTTTATCATTTGCTCCCCATCTCCATTTATCTGGAGCATTTTCACCGTAATCTCCTAATATTCTACTCCTATCTTCTGTTACAATACCTTCTCGAAAAGGTACAGGGAAATTTGCTACATTTTTATCATCTAATCCTAGTGCACTTAGTCCTTTTGGAGTAAATGCTATGTGCAATGTTTTTTCGGGATGAGTTGAAATGTCTCCTGAATCTATTAATGGAAAGATATCTTTAATCCATGCTTTTGCTTTAGTCGCATCTGTTACTTGAAGGAAAAAATAAGCTGTCTCGTACAATTTACCATAACCTCTAGTAATCATACCTTGAATATCGTTTAAATCTAATGTCTTTGGGTTATTAATTATAGCCATTGAAATGTGTCTTTTTAGTTATCGTTATATTCTACTTAACATGGTTTTTATCTCTTGATCATTCAATTCTCCCGAATTAAAAAGCTCTACTCTTAATTTAGATTTATCTACAATTTGTTGTAACCCATACCATGGGTAAGCAGAATACCAAATAGGAGTAAGCACCTGAGTTTTACGCCCCCACCCCATAAATTCTTGTATTTTGTACGAGCCTCCCCCAAACATGAAAAATGTTCTAGGATATCCTTTAGCAGCTCCATATATGGCATTTAATCCCCAACCATTATTATCTACAAAATCCCCTAAATACTCATCAAAACTACCATCGAAATTACTAAAAAACACAAAACGATTGCCTTCATCTATTAGCACCCATCTTGCAAAATGTATCGTTGGAGTTCCCATAAGTTGCCCTTCAACAAACCAACAACGAGCAGCATAACTTGTCGCCCATAAAAAGAACTTTAATCCTAATTTTCTTAAGCCTCCTTTTGTTTCAAAAACTTGCGATAATTGATTTTGATAAATAATATCTTCCTGAGACTTTAATTTTCCCAAACGTTTTAAAGGAATTTGATTCTGTGTAATTCCAAATGGTTTCGATCGTAATTCATAGAAAAAATGGATTAACATTATAAAAACTAACAACAATGGTAATATTAGTATTAACAATAATGCCAATGCTATTGTTTTAACATAATTCTTTTTTGGTAAGTGATAATATTCTCTAGCCCATTCCCATTTTGTGTCTTTAGCTAGAAATGTTTTTATTGATTTATATGCTTCCTTTCTATTAGTCCAATCTTTGCCATTCTCCTTTACATAATCTCTTACGGCATTATGTAACTCTGCTTCTTTATGCACTTGTTGCACCGTTCTATTTGGTGCGCCAACATAAAATCCTGGGGTTTTTATTTTATACTTTTGCAAATATGCTAAACGACTTTTATTGTCTCTTGCTCCTGCTTCTGGATACCCCGCACAATATGTGAAAATTTGATCTAAACCAAAAGGCAATATATTAACCAAATCTTTAAGATGCTGCTGTTCATCTCCATCTATATTAGCTGCATATATTAAACTTGCTGGAAACTTATCTGTCTTAGGAGCTATTATCCATCTAGCAAAATGTACTGTAGATATTTTTTTAAAAGAAAAAAAACTATCCTCTTTTGGAGGGTTTCCACCTGTATTTAATAATGTGGTTATAGCTTCTATTTGACTAGGAATAATAGGGATTTGTAATGAAACTGCGTTTTGCCTTGCCATATTATATTTTTATTAGTTAGTTAGAAGAATTGAAGGTTACAACATAATTATTTGGGAATGGCCCTATTGTTAATCCAGAACCTCTTCCTGTACTTCCTTTAGCATTTTTAACATTCTCTAAACGAAGTACAGCCGCTACCAACTCTGGAATAGTAACCGAGTTAATATATTTCCCATAACACTCATGTAGTGCAAATCCCCAATTCATATATCTTGATTCTCTATTATATTTAAATGTTTTTGGTTCTGGAAAAGTAACAGGGTCAAACATTGCACCCGATGTTAAGGCCATAATTTTTCTATTACCTTTTATTTTATATGTTTTATTTCCGCTTCCCTTAATAAATTGCTTCGTTTCATTAAAACGTAATACTCCAGGTTGTACCGGATTAAAACGTAGTGCTTCGTACACATAACCTTTAACAACGTCCATATTATACTGCTTCGCTGCAGCAATGGCTCCCTGTAATTCTTTGGGTCTTTTAAATAATTCTTCTAAAGCAAAAATTACAGCTTTACTCGTTGTTTCTTGTAAACCAGTTAACAGCCCTCCAATATTTCTTCTAATAACATCATCATCTACCCATAAATATTCAGACTCTTGTTGCATTAAAATTAATCTATTTAATAAATTATCTTTCAATATTTTTCCTTCTGCTAAATCCTTCTTACTTTTATCTATAAGCCCTCTAACCCATTTAGTTCTCTCTTGTCCAGAGTTAACTGCCTCTAAATGTTTCTCTTTGTTTCCTGTGAAATTAAGAAACAAATCGTAAAACATAGTACGCTGCCATCTTTTCATTTGTGATTTTATTGGCGCAGGCACACCAAAATAGTCTTCTAATACACCTAACAGTACATTATAATTTAAAGTTTGTACAACATCTAATTTCTCATAAGGTTGAGTTTCTTTACATATTTCATCGGCATGATTACGAATATAAGCTCTAATCCTATCTAAGTCTTCTTTATGTGTGGCTTTACGAACATAGTTTCGTTCTCTATCAAATTGGGGATTATTACGATCCATACCTAAAAAGAAAGTCCCTTTTTGGTCTGCCATTTTTTTAGCATTAATTTCCTTAATAGTAAAATCTAGATCTCTATTAAGAATATTTACTACTAAGTCATGTCGACTAACTACAGCTATTTTTGCTAGTCCAATATTAATTAAAGGTAATCGCTTTTGTAGAAAATAAAATATACGCCATTGATTGTTTGCTAGTTTCCCGATGCATCTACTAAGAATTCGTTTTATTACATTGGGGGATTTAGGCATTACCCCTAAATCTAAATTTATTGGGCGTTCTTCTTGATACATTTTTAAAACAAATTGTCCTGCCAAAGAACTCCTTAGCAATATAATTTCATGACGAAACTCTTCTGAAATTTCATTAAAATTTGTTTGAGCACCACCATATTCTACTGGTAATATTACTGGTGCTGCAATTGCAGCAAAAGCTAAATCTGCTGCTGTAAATTTATTTCCCGCTAAATATTTACGATTGTCACTTAACAGTTCGTTTACATGAGAAAAAACGTTTTTAACTTCTGCTAAAAAAACAATAGGATCTTCATTATTAAGATTTATTTTTTTAGAGATTCTTTTTTTATAAGCAGTATAACTTAATTTATATTTTACACGATTAAAAAATGAAACATTCTTTTTAAGTAATTTTAGTGTATTCTTTTTAGATCTAAATAATTCAGAATAGCGATAACGTTCTACTGCTTCATAAAACGTAGTTGTAAATAATTTATATAGCTCATAGACTTCATTTTGTAATTTTATGTTTGGGGGAAATAATTGTTTAGATTCGGGTAAGGTTTTATCAAAATCATGAATAATACTTTCAGATGAATAAATTAAGCGGTCTGTTTGTAAATACAAAGGGGTATCATTTGTTTCTTGAGAATCAATAATACGCCCTACTTTTTGCTCGCCTATTACTGGAGGGTAATTTTTTTCTAAATATTGAATTTCATTTAAATCTAATACCCATTTTGCAATTTCGGTATACCCCGAAGTGTTTACACATATTAAAGTAGGAACTCGTTTATAATAATTAAACGATTTGTAATATTTTATAGAATTCATAATAGCAGTAGTTTTAATTTAATTTTGTTGCATAATAAGTACAGATATCGTCTCCTAATTCTATACGGTTTGTTATAAACTCTTTAACACCCTGTTCTTCTTTAAAAAACACATATGTCCCTAAAGATTTACCTCTTACATCTTTGATTTTTTTAACTACGGCTAATGGGTTTATGTTAGTTTTTTGTAAATGATCTATAAAATCTTCAGGATTTCCTTGTATTCCTATCATTATAATATTATTCGTTTTTTGTAAACTTACAGATTGACTCGGACTGCAGTATGTCCAACTTGTTTTTAATGTTACTCGTGCTCTCATTCCTACTTCTCCTCCAAATAACAATCCATTCATTACCTTCATATATGCTTTTGAAGAAGCATAATGAGTAATATATATATATGTTCTATCTTTTGTTTTAAAAGGCCCTAAAGACAAAGGTGTATCATATTTTATACTTACTGCTAAACTTTTTTTAAGAAAGCTATCAAATAAAATTTCATCTCCTTCTTTTACCTGAAGGATATTAAACATGGGTTGTGGTGTAGACCAGCTTTGCTCTATAAAGGTTCTATAGGATAAAGCTTTTATTATACCTAATGTATCTAAAAATGTATTCGTGATTTTGCTTAGCATTTTTGAGGGTATTTTTAAGTAATACGAATATACTTTATAAGGTTTACCTTTTTACAGGTATAAATACCTAATTTACACCTAATACTACACTATATTAGAACTAGTAATTCTTAATTTATCGCCACCTCTTCTTTAAAGCTTAACAAACACGAAATCAATACTTTCTTAAACAAAAGTTAAACATTTTTGTTTTAATAGTAATACTACCATATATTTGTTAGATAACTATGGAGAACCTACGTATACATATAGCTATAAATCCAGATTTATATACCAAGAACCCTGAATCTTCAGATTTAGGAAAGAAAATAGTATGTAAAAGTATTGAGATGATAGATGAACTAGGTTTCGAAACTTTTACTTTTAAAAAATTAGGCACAGCTATTGGCTCTAATGAAAGTTCTATTTATAGATATTTTGAAAGTAAGCATGCCTTATTAGTTTACTTAATAAATTGGTATTGGAGCTGGATAGAATACAAACTAGTTTTTACTACTACCAATGTCCCTTCTGCTCACGATAGATTAAACAATGCTATAAAGCTTTTAACAGAACGTGTAGAAAAAGACAATGCTTTTACATTTATAAATGAAATGTTACTTAACAAAATTATTATTTCAGAATCTGCAAAAGCATACCATACAAAAGATGTAGATAAAGAGAATGAAAAAGGGTTTTACAAAACATATAAAAGAGTTGTACAGCGTGTAAGCGATATTGTTCTAGAAATAAACCCAAAGTTCGAATTCCCACATATGCTCGTATCTACAGTTATAGAAGGTGCCCATCATCAACGTTACTTCTCAAAGCACTTACCTGCTTTAACAGATGTAGAAGAAGGTAAAAATAATATTGTTAGGTTTTATACAGATTTAGTAGAAAAAACTATTATAGCATAATGAATTTGTTAAAGCAGAATATATTAAGCAGCTTAAAGTATAGTGTTTTTGCAATATTATTGCTAGGGATATTACTACAACCTCTATCGCAATTCATGACTATATTTAGTGATGAAAATATTGAATTAGCAATCCTTGAATGGGAGGAAGATAGTGGAGAGGAAGAAAAACAAGAGGACGATTCTAAGGGAGACGAAGAAAAAACCGAGCCTCAATTTCTTAATTCTCATAAACATCTTACAAGTACATCTACAATAACAATAAATTACACCGTTTTAGAATCTATATTAGATTTTAATTTAGAAATACTTGGTCCTCCTCCTAAACAGGCATAATCATTAACAAATTTCCCCCAGTTATTTTATAACTATAAATTACTGGTAAGTTTTCCTCATCCTAGGAAATAATCAAATATAATCATTAATTGAAGGTTACTTATTATTATACACCTTCATATCATTAAAAATTCATGAATAATTCAAATCCTCTTAAAAATTTTAAAGCCGATATCCCGGCTAGTATTGTCGTATTTTTTGTCGCACTTCCTTTATGTTTAGGTATAGCATTAGCTAGTGGCGCTCCTTTATTTTCTGGTTTAATAGCAGGTATTATTGGAGGTATTGTTGTAGGTACCATGAGTGGATCTCATGTTGGAGTTAGTGGCCCTGCTGCTGGTTTGGCTGCTATTGTTTTTGCAGCTATTGCTTCACTTGGATTTGAAAAATTTCTAGTAGCAGTTGTTATTGCTGGAGTTATTCAAATTCTTTTTGGAGTCCTTAAAGCTGGAATTATAGGTTACTTCTTTCCATCTTCTGTAATAAAAGGAATGTTAACTGGTATAGGTATCATCATTATATTAAAACAAATTCCTTACTTTTTAGGGTACATCCCAACAAAAGGGGAAGGTACATTTGCACCTATTTATACAGCCATAACTAATATTAGTACAGGAGATACGTTAATTGCCTTTATTGGAGTGGGAATACTTTTACTATGGGAAAAAGTGCTGTCAAATAAAGGTAAAATTTTCAAATTAGTTCAAGGTCCTTTAGTTGCTGTAATTGTAGGAATCATATTTTTCTTAATTTTTGGAGACTCAAGTACTTTAGGCATAGCTTCAAAAAACTTAGTAAATGTTCCTGTACCTGAAGATGCAACTTCCTTTTTAGCACAATTTACATTTCCAGACTGGTCAGTAATAGCTGATGCTGAAGTTCTTATTACTGGATTTACAATAGCTTTAGTAGCAAGTCTAGAAACTTTACTTTGTGTAGAAGCTACAGATAAATTAGATCCGCAAAAACGTGTTACACCAACAAATAGAGAGTTAATAGCTCAAGGAGCAGGAAATGTAATCTCTGGGTTAATAGGAGGTCTTCCAATTACTCAAGTTATTGTAAGAAGTTCTGCAAATATACAATCTGGCGGAAAAACTAAAACCGTTTCTATAGTTCACGGTTTCTTATTACTTATTTCTGTTATATTAATTCCACTAGTATTAAATAAAATACCATTATCTGTTTTAGCTGCCGTATTATTAATTGTAGGTTACAAATTAGCAAAACCTTCATTATTTAAATCTATGCTCGAAAAGGGATGGAAACAATTTGTACCATTTATAGTTACTGTTATTGGTATTGTTTTCGCTAATTTACTATTAGGTATAGCTGTTGGTCTTGCTGTAGGAATAATTGTTGTTTTAATTAAAAGTTTCCAAAATTCTCACTTTTTACATATTGAAGATAAAAGTAATGGAAAACATAAAATAAAAATGACTCTTGCAGAAGAAGTAACTTTCTTTAATAAAGGAGCTATATTAAAAGAATTAGACAGTCTTCCTAGAGACACTTACTTAGAATTAGATGTTAGAAAAACAAGATATTTAGATGATGATATTATAGAAATATTAGAAGATTTTTCTGAAAAAGCTAGAAATAGAAATATTGATATTCAGTTAATATCTGAAAGAGGCACACAGGAGAATCCAGAAAGCTTTATTCAGTTTTTTAAACTACGCCCAAAAAGCGCTTAAACTACTTAATACAATGCAAAAACCAAATTCAAAATATAAATTACTTGTTTTATTTAATGAAAGTAAAGCTGCAAACATAGCCTTAAATAATGCCATTAATTTAGCCGAAACTATAAATGGCTCAATAGACATTTTATGCGTAAAACCTCCTACCGATGTTACTAAATCTAGTAATCAATTGGCTGTAATGAGAGATATAAGTGATGTAGAGCGTGATAGCAAAAAGAAAATAAAACAACTTATTGACTCTATTTCTAATACTAAAAACCTATCCGTAAATCATCATTTTACATTTGGAAATGTGGTTAATCAAGTTAAAGAGCATATAAACACTACGCAACCAGATATTGTAGTTATTGGCAAAAGAAAACCTAAACTTGTAAATGCTTTAGGCGATGGACTTACTAAACATTTATTAAAAAATCATAATATAGAACTTTTAATTTCTGGTACTGAAACTGCTTTAACTTCTTTTAATAACCCTTCCTTAGGTTTTCTAGAAGAAATTGCACATAAAAATAAATTAAGTATAGCCGAAAATTTAAAGAGTAAAACAAGTAAGCCACTTAAAATTTTCAAAACTGTTCAAAACGGAAAAGAAAACATGAATTCTGAAATTCTAAATTCTGAATCTATAGAAACTATTGTTTTTGAATTTGATGAATCCTCAAAAGCTAATAATATTCCTAATTACGTACATAAAAACAATGTTAATTTACTTTGTATTACACGTAATGTAGCACAATCATTAAAACACATAAATACTCAAATAACTAAAACTGAAGTACCAATTTTGGTACTAGCAAATTAAAATATATTAATATGAAAGCGCATACAAAAGAAACGCAAGACAAAATGACTCCAGCATTAGCATTGGAAGCATTAAAAGAAGGAAATACTCGTTTTAAAGCAAACGAAAAAGCAAATCGAAATTTATTAGAACAAGTTGAAGATACAAGCACTGGACAATTTCCTTTTGCTACTGTACTAAGTTGTATAGATTCTCGTGTATCGTCTGAACTTATTTTTGATCAAGGTATAGGTGATTTATTTAGTATCCGTATTGCTGGAAATTTCGTTAATGAAGATATTTTAGGAAGTATGGAATTTGCATGTAAATTAGCAGGGACAAAACTAGTAGTAGTTTTAGGCCATACAGCTTGCGGAGCAGTAAAAGGAGCCTGTGACCATGCTAGATTAGGGAATTTAACAGCTCTTATAAATAAAATTGAGCCAGCTGTAGAAGCTGTTACTGAACCTAAAGATGATGCTTTAAGAAATTCTAAAAACATTGATTTTGTTAACGAAGTAGCAAAGAAAAATGTATTAATGACTATAGATAACATTCGTGCTTCTAGTTCGGTTTTAGCCGAAATGGAAAATGATGGAGACATCAAAATCATTGGAGGTATGTATGATATTAAAACGGGAGATGTAAACTTCTTTTAATAACATATATACTTTTAATTTTTAAGTGTAAAACCCTATAAACTTTTATTATAGGGTTTTTTAATTTAATAAAACTAACTTTACTATTAAATTACTTCTTTATACAAATACTACTAATGGGAAACATAAAGTTCACAGAAAAAATTGAAATCAATTGTACCCCTGAGTTTGCTTTTAATTATAGTCAAGATTATAACAAAAGGTTAATCTGGGATACTTTTTTAAAAAAAGCAGATTTAATAAACGGAGCTGAAAGGAACAAAAGCATACTGTGTTGCAAAAAACGGATTAGGAATGACAACTGAATATATTACCTATAATAAACCTAAAGCAACAGCTATTAAAATGACTAAAGGACCAATCATGTTTAAATCTTTTTTAGGTTCTTGGTCATTTAAAAATATACAGCCTAACTTAACAGAAGTCATTTTTTTATATTCTTTTAAACTCCAATTCCCATTTAACCTGTTTAAGAATCTTATTAAAAATCATTTAAAAACTAATGTAAAACAAAGACTTAATGACCTTAAATCAAATATTGAAACGGAAACACATTTAATTCACAACCATTATTAGTTAAAAATTTTAGCATTAAGTTTTAATGCAGCTGGCCATTTTTTATCTCTACTAACCCTAAAGTCCTCAATTGCTTTTTTCTCATTCTTAAGTCTTAAATAAGCAACTCCTCTACTATATTCAGGTCGTCCATTATTTAAATACTTATCATTAATTACTTTCGTAAAGTATGGTATAGCTTCTTTAAATCGACCATCTAAATTTTCTAAAAGCCCTAATTTAAAATGAGTTGGTAAATTATTAGGTTCTATATCTAATACTTTAAGGAATTGAATTCTTGCACTTTTATAATCCTTATTATTAAAAAAATCGTTCCCTTTTTTAAAATGTAAAGTCATTTGTTCTATACTAGCTTCCGGCAACTTACTTGCAATAATATCTGACTTTGATTTAGGCGCTTTAATACTTTTTGATAATTTGCTTTTATAATCTAATAAACTTTTATCATAAGGATACCCCTTAAGGGCTAAATTAATTTCCTTTAATGCCAAAGAATCATTTTTATAATACACACGGATATCGTTACACATATTTATCCATGCAGATGAATTACCTGGCCTAACCTTTAAATGTCTGTTATATAAATCAAACAATGCAATAGTATCTCCTTTCTGTCTATATATATTTTTTAAAATATTAAAAGTAGATTCTATACTAGGGCCAATATCTGTAACTTCCTTAGAGTAGTAAAAGGCACTATCTCCTTTTTTTGTTACATTAAAAATCATAGCCTTTAAAATTCTTGGCCAAACATCATTTTCTACGTTATTAATAGACTTATTTAAATGAGACAAAGCAATATTATATTTCTTTTCATTAATAGCATACAAAGCCTTAATATCATCTTGTGTCATTCCAATTTGATTAATATATGGGTGCTTAGGCAGCATACTTATTACCTCATCATAAGAATATTTAAATTTAGAAGAAAAAGCATCTTTGGTTTTCAACTCGGTATTAAGTTTTAACTGAACGGTAGAAGCACTATAATCTTTATAATGAAAAACTATATTAAAAATTAAAAAAAGCAGACATATATATAAAATTGGTTTTTCTAGTTTTACCTTATTATTATTTTTATCGTCGTTATATTTACCCACTAATCCTAGTATAGCGGCTAGTATAAAAGAAAAAGTAACCTGTATAGGTGCTCTATGATGGGGAAAATTGAAAAAAGCATCGATGATATAAGTAAAAAAAGCTAAACCTAAAATAATAACAACAAGCTTATATGTGTCCGTTTTAACTTTAATATATAGTTTAAATAGTAATATTATAATTAGCAAATACCCGCCCAGGTATAATACAAAACCTATAACACCAGTTTCTGCTAGTATTTGCAGATAATCATTATGTACATGAGTTTGAAAGAGAATAGATTTATTTTTATTTTTTAACAACAGAGCTTTTTTAGAATTATGTCTCCAATTACCAACACCAACACCAATTATCGGAGATTTTTTAAAATCTGTAAGCGCAGAATTCCAAATTTCATTTCTACCTGAACCATTAACTAAGTTTATTTCATTTTTAGGATTATATAACTCTTTTTCGTTCTGTGGAAAAAATAAATCTGTATAAGAATTTAATTTATCCCCATGAATTTTATTAATTGAAATTGCATAACCAAAAGCAAACATACACACAACTAATAGAGGAATAATGATAGTTATGCTCTTTTTAAGGGAATATTTTACGTACACAAAATATAATATAGAAAAGGAAACCAAAGTAACACCCATTATAAAAACTGCTGTCCTAGCTCCAATAAGCAATAGACTAATTATTACTATTAGTATTGTAAATAAGACAGCATATTTATAAATAGATTTTATCTTACTAAATAAATATAATAGAAAAGGAACTTTAATAGCTATTCCAGTGGCAAGAATATTATAATTCCCGTATTTATGAGACATTCCTAAAAGCAACTCAGAAGTTCTTAATACTTTATATTTTGATGTAAAATAATACACTACTTCTATAGCTTCTATAAACACTACAAAACCAATTATTATACTTACACCGTAAAAACTAGGAGCATTCACTTGTCTAAAAATAACAAACAAGTTAAAAAGACTGAAAATAAAAGTAAAAATACGAGACAGATATATAATACTTTCATCGACAATTAAAGATTGAGTTACAGATAAACACGATACTATAAAAACTAATAACTGAATCCCAAAATACACCTTAATCAATTTTGATAGAGAAAAATCAAGATAACTTGTATAGTTATATACATAATAGCCAAATACAGAGAAATTAAGAATTGCCATGTATAACCATTGTGTAGCAGCAAAATCAAAAGCACCAAAAGAGGGAACAAATACGGTTATGATGTATAGTAATATAATAGCATAATCAATCAACCTCGTTGTTGTATGTATATTTCCCATTTTATAGGTCTATTTAAATTAAAAAAACAATTTAACAAAAAAAAGAGACCCACCAAAAGTAAATTAAATCTTACAAGTTATTATACTATAAGCTTTATAATTTTCATAGCTTCTAAAGCATGTAATAACAATGGATTCATTTCTATCTGACTCTGACTGTTAAGATAACTACCAATAGCATCTTTAATAACAGGAAATCTCTCTATACATGATACTAATTTTAGAAAATCTATATTAGGAACTTGATCTCTTAAAAAAGTTATTTTTTGATCTACATCTTCATTAGTTATTTTAAAATAACACATTGGAGTAATAGTAAATTTTTTAATTTCTTTAATCAACAAAATTCGTTCATACCAAAATGGTCTATTAACCCATCTACTTTCTTGCTTATAATACTCCTCTCGTTTAATAAGATAATCCTTGTATTGCTTTTTAATATCACTTTCATAAACTATAAGCGCATTAGTATCTCCATTACTAAAATTAAACAAAGCATTAGCTGCCGCTTGCCCCATTTTGAAACCCTTTATGATTCCAGCAGATGATAACGGATCAAAACTTTGAGCAGCATCGCCGACCTTAAGCCACCTCTCTCCATATACCTGAGAAGTAATTTGAGAATGAGCCGATTGTATATACACTTCTTCGGGCACTTGTTTAAAATTTAATCTAGCTTTAGTATGAATACTATCTTTAAGTTGCTGCTTCCAAAACTCTGAATGAGAAACTCCTGACGTTGTTAAAACTTTAGGATCAGTCATAAAAGTGCTAACAGTTTCACCAGTTGCAACTTGTACTGTATACCACCATCCATTGGAAGTAGACTCTACTAATAAATGGCTTTTACATACTGGTTCAACTTGCTTATCTATTAAATGCTTTGTAATACCAATTAAAGTATCTTTTTTATTCTTTTTTGGCTCAACAATATCAAAATTAAATTTACTTGTTCTACCACTTGCATCAATAACAAAATCGGCCTCTATTTTTTCTTTATTAAAAAATAACGTCCAATTTGTTTCATTCTTTATAATTTTTGAAACTCTATTTTCTAAATAAACTTTCACTCCTAACTTTTCACAATACTTAAGTAAAGCATTATCAAAATCAGGCCTAGATAAAATATAACTCTCACCAAAAGGGTTAAAAATAGATTCATTATGATGTATTTCTGAATCACCCCATGCATTTTGCACTTCGGAACACGGAATACTATGATCGTTTAAAATAGTTACAGGAATATTTAGCTTTTTAAACTCATGTAATGCTTCTGCTGCTAAATGTTCACCTACTACAACTTGGTTAGGCTTACTCGCATTAAATAATACTACTTTAAAACCATATTGATTTAACTTAATTGCTGCTGCAATTCCTGCAGGGCCTCCGCCGATGATTCCTATTGAAAGAGAAGAGATACTTTTTGTTTTAAGTTTAAATCCAAACATACAAAATATACTATTCTTAATCATCCGTAGAAGTACGAAAAAACAAAAACAGGTATTTATACTCTAACCTGTCTTTTTGTAATAATCTAATTTTAAATACTTAAACCTAACCAATACCGTAAAAAATGAAAACATCATTATTAATTCAAAAAACATCACGCATTAAACAGCTCATTTTTGCAGCTTTTATTTGTGTACTTCTATTATCCTTTAATAGTTGTTTATCTGGAGAAAAAAAAGGAACTAAAAACGAAGGTGAAAATGAACCTAAACCAGAAACAAATTCTATTGAACTTGTAAACGAAGATAACAATACCTATAGTTTTTTTGGCGCCAATGCTGCTCAAGTACCACATGACGTTCCTACGAAAGCAGATAGTACTCAAGTGGCATTATCAACTTTTGCATGGCAAGAATTTATTGCATTGAATTGGCCTTCTACTTATAATACATCTACTCATGAGAGAGGAAAACCAGATCTTACAAAATCTGTATCAGATTTTTTATCTCCGTCTAGTACAGGGCAGTTAGTTTGGCAAACTTACAAACACAGAGTAGAGATGTATCCTAGAGATACTACAAAATTCATTAACACATTTGATAGTGCTCCTCAATATTTTTATGATTTAGAAAGCGGTCAAAAATCTATTCTTGGTTTAAATTCAACAAAACCGTTAAATAGCATAACTACTGTTTTTAATAATCTAGATGAAACGTCTGAAATTAATTTATGTACACTTTTTGTAGAGGGTGATTCTTTAGCTCCTGGAGCTGGCAAATATAAAAATCCAGATACTGCTAGTGGGTTACCTGGAGCACCTAGAAGAATGATTTATGAAGCTAAAGGAAATCGAGACATGTTTGATTATGTTAAAAACTATAAATTATATGATAGCCTCACTAGAGTAACAAAAATTAAAAACACAGAAAAAGCCATTAAAAATGATGGTAAAGGAGCTGTATATCCTAACAAAAATATTGATTCTACTCTAATTGTATTTCCTTTTGGAGATAATAATGGAGTAGAAGGGTCTATTGAAATAAAAGCAACATGGAGACAATTAACTTTAAAAGAATACAATAGTAAAAGATACCTAACAGCACCTATTATTTACTACAGAAATATACCAAAAAATGAAAAGTCAGTAGCTTACTACGACATTGTACCTGGAGAACCAACTTACGACACAAACAATACATTAAAAACACTTCCTTATGGACTCGTTGGGTTACATATTATACATAAAACTAAAACATTTCCAAGTTATGTTTTTGCCACTTTTGAACAAATTGATAATTTAAGCACAACTATAGAACCATTAAATACATTATTCTTTTATAATAGGAATAATGATTTAAATACAAATAAACAATATGTGTTTGATAGATCTAAACCTATTTTAGAAGGAACTAAACAAGTAAACGCAGAAGTACACAAACAAATAAGAGCATTAAACACTAGTTCTGTATGGCAATATTATAAGCTTATTGGAGTACAAGGACATCCACAAAACAATGCCAATACAACAGATTATTTTTTATCGAATATTGTAACAGAAACCAACCAGACACTTCGAAATTTTGCAGGAACTTTAAATAACAATACAGGATTACCTAACCTAACAGCAATTAACTTATATCAAGGAAAAAAAGTATTTGTTCAAGGAGGATGTAAAGGTTGCCATGGAAATGCCCAAGATGCAGATTTTAGTTTTATTACTAAAAATGCGCCTTTTGATGGCGAACCAGATTTCATTAATCAGCCTTTAGTAGAAGACACTAAAGGAAACTAAACAATTATTTTTCAATTAAAAACATAAATTATGTCATTAGATACAATAGCATATATAAAAGTATTTCCAGGAATAGGTACAGCAAGAGTAGGTAATAGTCCAGATTATTTCATTGGACCAGAATTCCCAGGAGACATTCCTAATTTAAACAAAAATTACAAAGATGATAATGGACTTTTAAAACCGCAAGCTGCTAAATTTAGAGTGTACGGTTATGACTCAGAAGACAATGTAGTTGCAGAAATTACACATGATCCAAATAATGGTGTTTCATTGGAATGGGATGTGCACATGAGAAATTTAAAAGCCGCAAATTATGCCTTTCAAGGAAAATTTGGTTTTAATCCAGACCAATATAGAAACCCAGGAGTAACACCAAATACTCCTGGTACAGATCCAAACTCTAGAAAAAGTTTAATTATTGACCCTGGAGCAAAATCAATTTCAGGAATCACCCAACAAGGAGCAAGTGCAATTCAGTTAGATGGTGGTAAAATTTTCTCGGGCATTGGGTCTGCAGAAATTCCATCTAGCTTATTTAATAAAGGAGAAGAAGGTACAACAACTGTTACATATACAGAAAAAGAGGTTAGCTTAGGAAGATTAGAAACAGATGATTGTGGCAGATTAATTGTTGTTGGAGGAAAAGGAGATGCTGGTTGTTTGGTAGAACCACCTATTATTTTACAAAAAGGATCTGGAAATTTATATGTACAATTAGGCGAAGTACAACCTGCAACACCATCTACAGGTTCTTTTCCAGATACATTTTATACAAACACTATTCATTTACCATTATCAAACGAAGTGCAACAGGTTTTACTAGCAGGAAAACAAGATGGATCAGGAGACGTATATGTTGATGATAAAGTGGTTATAAAAGTAAATGGTACAATAATTTATTCTCACGATTTCAGCAATGGAAATAGTGGAAAAATAACACCTTTAGCACCTATAGATATTACAAAAAACATAAAACCTTACCTAGGAAACGATGTAAGTATTACTATTGAATATATTGATTTACACCCAGGTTCTAAAGGCGCTTCTCAGTTTTGGTTAGTATATACAAATATAGATCCAACTTCCAATGGGAACTCTTATTTTAATAACCCAGGATGGTACGATGACACTTCAGGGGGAAGCATCAATGCTAAAGTAACTATAAATGGTACAGTTTTTAAAACGAAGAATGATCCCAAAAAAAGAGGTTGGGTTGCTGTATCACCTCCAAAATATGTACCATCAATGAACAATGTTGTTTCATTATTAGATTTACAACTAGATATGTTTCCAGAAGTAGACCCAACGTCTGGAACTTTAAATTTTGCGATATTAGATTCTAATGGGCTTCCCAATATGGCCACGGGAAGTTCTACATTAAATTTCGCACCACTTTCTGGCGTGTCGGCAACTGGTAAAAGTGCACCTTCTATAGCAAGTTTTCAAGAAAAAAATTATTTAGCCTATACAGGTAATAATGGCAATAACTTATTAGCAGTTTCTAATGATGGGGGTTCAACATGGACCGAAAATCAAATAGGCACAAACACCACATCTCATGCCCCTTCAATTTGTGTATTTAACGACTTATTAATTTACGTAGTAGTAGGAGACAGCGGTCATTTAAACATAGGAACTTCAACTGACGGAAATAACTTTACTTTTCAACAAGCAAAAGCTTCCAAAGATTCTACTCCATTACTAGCATCATCTAGCCCAAGCGCAGCTGCATATAATGGAAGCTTATATATAGCTTATACCGGTCAGAATAACAGATTAGTAATAGCGCAACTTGGTGCTATAGAAGAAGGAAAATATACTTATACAGGTTTTCCTGAAAAAAGTTTAGCACATGTAGCACCATCTATAGGAGTCTTTTTTGGAGAGTTGTATTATGCCTATACAGGAACCGATAATAAATGTTATATAGGTTCGTATAACAACTATTCTCCTGCACCAACACCTCCAGTAATCAAATTTAAGTTTACACAAGTTGGCGGCTCACAAACCACAACATTAGCTCCAGCAATATCTGGATCACATGGAAAATTATACTATGCATTAATTGGAGCAGATTCTAATGTATATGTCGCAGTAGGGAAACCAGGTTTTACAAATTTAAGTTTTGTAAAACAAGGCAATGTAACAACCCATTGCGCTCCAGCAGTTGCAAATTTTAGTACTTTAACTTTTTATAGAGACATCTATCCTATTTTAAAAACGGTAACAGATTATGCTTGGGTAAATGAGCCTGCTTTTATAGGGCATGCGCCAGGTAGTTTAGGAGACCTTTTATTAGACAAATATATTAATCAGTCTGGACCAGGCGAAGCTAGTAGTACTCATAGAACCTTTGTATTCCGTGTTATCAGGCCTGCAGAACAGCTAACCCCTCTTGTTCCTCCGCCTCCAAAAGCTATACCTGATGGTGCAATACCAGATGGAGGAGTACAATCTGGAAGGTTAATGCCACACTTATTTGGAGAAGGTGGATCTACTTTAGAAAATACGTTTAACAAAACAAACTTCCCGAACCAATGGCTAAGTTTAACACCTCATCAATTATGGAAAATTCAAGAATGGGTTAATGGCAACTTTAAAATGGGAACTAAACCTTCTTTAACACCAAGCACAAAAACGTTTTGTTCGATTCCTTTAAAAGATCAACCTGCAGCTTTAAACTTTAGTGCTTTAGAGCCTACAGTTGGTGGTGGATTTCACCCAGGCATAGAATTAACCTATAACATGAAAGAGCCTGGGTACTTCGTAGAGGCTTTTCGTTTTGCAGATAATATCACAGATGATAAAGGCAATATTATTCAAGCCATTACCCCTGGTTCTGTGGCAGGTTATATGTCTATTCCATGGCAAGGTGATTTCTGGTCTTGTAATATTTCGTGGTGGGCTGCCATGAGACCAGATATAGTAGTAACTTTAGATAAAAAATACGATCCCCCTAAATTAAACAAAACACCTTGGTTTAGAGGGGAAGCTGTAGGTATCCCACCGAATGCAGATAATATTCCAGATTATGAGGGTGGATATGAACACATGGTACGTTACTGGTCTTACTTTGGCTTTGTAGTACCAACAATAGATCCAACTACCGGTCTACCAGATACAGATTTAGGTATGTTTGTTATGGAAGAAACAGAAAGAGCGAAATGCTTAGACGATGCAGGAGCACCTTGCACCCCTGTTAATCCTGCAGAGCCTGTTCATTTAGGAATAGCTCAACCCGCTAGACCTTCTAACCCTAATTTACCACATACATTTTATACTAAAACGTTTAATATTATAATTCCTGCAGCAAATAGTGTAATACTTAGTAGCAATGTAGATGGAACTGGCAATACTTTTGTAGATGACAAATGCGTAATTTCTATTAATGGAAATCAAGTATTTTCTCATGATTATAGTAATGAAAATAGTGGCAGAATAACTCCTATTTGTCCACAAGATATAACAGATAGTGTTAAACCTTATACAGGAAAAATAGTTACTATTACTATTGAGTATATAGATTTATACCAAGGCTCTAATAGTGCTTCAGATTTTTGGTTAACCTATAAATAAAATTTAACTAATTAAAAATAAAAGCTGTATTTACAAATTCTAGTAATCTAGATTTGTAATACAACTTTTTTATTTTTTTGTGACCCCAAATAGTCTAAGTTCAAACTTTTTAATGCAAGATTTGAAGTTAATAGGAGAATTTCTAAAAGGAAACCTAGGCACATTTTAATTCTCAATCAATCTTGATTTTTATTGCTTATTAAGCACGAATACAAATTTTAGATAATTTTTAACGTAGAACTGACAATAAATTTACGTATTCATCCTTTCTATATTAAAACTATATAGCTTTAATATAAACATTTTACAAGATTTGCACAAATTAAATTCAAACATATTTATGATTGATTTGTGTTATTTAGTAATTTGCTGTATCCTTGTTAAACATTTTACTAAATAAAGAATCGCTATGAATACATTTAATTCTCTTGATGAGATAAACCAACACAAGAAAAAAGGTTTTGAAGAGGTTTTTGGTTCTGTCAAACCAAAATTCCCAAATAAAACAATTAATAATGATTTATGGGAACAATTAAAATATAGAGCAAGGCCACATGAAGTTTATAACTTGGATTGGTCTAATTATAACGGATTAGATTACGGAAATCTATTTTTGCCTTATATAAAAACTATGTATAAAGGTGGAGGTGTTTGGTTGTACGATGGAGCAGAGCTATTTAAAGGGGTAAAAAAAGCTAAAAAAAAGGTATTTAAGTTTGATGAACAAAAACACCTTATTAGTATTATTAATTATACTTATCCAAAAGGAGTTGAAATAGAATACAAAAAAGTGACAGTTCAGCCAGCATCTCATGAAGTGTTAACCTTTATAGAGGTGGAACAAAACAACACAGTAGATATTCATTTTAAATTTGGAAAGCGGTTTAAAACACATTTAAACGAAGCTTTTAAAAGAGAAGGTAAATCTTTGCAAATTTCTAAATTAGAAAGTAATGCTTATAAAACAAATACAAAAAGTATTCAGTCGTTTTTTAAACAACAAGTAACGCATTATGACATGATGCGTTTTATCTTAGATAAATTAGGAGTTGAAGCACAATTAAACAATTTAGCAAATTACAATAGGTTCTTTTCCTCTAATGTAATTTCCTACATAGAAAACTTTACCATAGCAGGAAAGTATAAACCGTATGTGTTTATAGAGAAATCGCAGTATGATGTTTACTTCAAAACTGAAGAGCCTAAGAATGGAAATAAACGTATTATTCCTGAACCAGATGAAATGTATATTTGGCTAGTAAGTAAGGATTATATTACTTATGATACATCTTATATTAAAGTACAATTTGGTACAACTATTGCAAGAGATTTAAAGCAGGAAAATATTACCAAAGAATATATAGAACAACTTATTTTAGACCAGTTAAAATCTGAACTAGAGCAAAATATTTATAGTACTAAAACTATAAACAAAGGTGTTATAAGAGGTTTGGGGAATGCTATGTTAAGGCTTTGGATTTTAGACAAATTAGAGGAAAGCGAACTTAACAAAGAGGTGTTTAAAACTAATCCAAGTCTATTTCTTAGTTTACAAGCTGCTGATTTTGCAATAGGAAAATTAGAAGCAGTAAAATTTAAGGAACACAATTGGAATCCAAGATTAAGTAATTACACCCCATTTTTGGAAGGAAACACTTTAGATAATGCTTTTTATTGTGGTCTAATAAATGGTTTTATAGATGAGCTTAAAGCTATTCCAGAAATGATATCTTTATATGCTAAAATAAGTGGAAGTGAAAAAGAATATAATGCTTTTATTAATGGTATTAAAAAGCTAATCGATGAGGGTATAATAAAAACAATAATAGAAGCATCAACCAAAGAGTATGTAGCAGCGATTAAAGAGGGTAATGTAGAAAAACTATATTATAATTTTGGACATGATATAATTCAAATCGTCTCTTTATTAATTGGAGTGTTTCAATTAGCTAAAGGTATTTCTAGTTTTGTTAACTTTACGAAAAAGGCTTTAGATTTTATTAAACGTTTTGGTAGAGAAGGAATAGAGAAACTTAAAAAGCTTAATAAAAAACAAATCAAAGAAGTTTTTGACGAGTTAGAATCAGATAATATAAAAAAAGGAGACCTTAATTACGGAAGATATGGAGGTAAAATTTTAAACGACAAAGAAATAGAAGGTTGGAGAAGATTGCTTAAAAATAAATTTAAAGCGAAATTAGAAAAAGTAGACAGCTTTAGCGATCCTGATGTTTTAGCTCAATTTGACCCAAATACAAATACAATTAAGTACAAAGAAGGAGTTACGGAATATATAATGTCTCATGAGCATTTTCACGCAGAGGAGATGCATGAAATAGGATTTAAAAAATATGTAAAAGATGCCTCTTTAAAAGGGACGAAGTTTCCAGATGAGTATACAGATGTTAGTTTAACAAGGTCATACAAAAGAGAGAAATATGTACATGACCAAATAATAAAAAAAGGAGGTTTTAATAATCAGGAAATGCAGCATAATTTTTTTAACTTAGACTTTTATGCATACCATTTAGAAAAAAGAAATATAGCGATACCAAATTAGGATGACAGAACAAGCAATAATAGACAAAGTAAAAAAATACCTAGAGAAAAGGTTTTTAATAATAAATGAAAGTGCTATTTCTTATTCAGGAATAAGAGAAGACTCTCCTATATTCAATTCTAACGAACGAAAAGCAATGCATGTAGTGAATTATGCTATTGAGAGTGTTGAGGGGAATGAATACACAACTAATATATATACGATTACATTAGATGCAGAAACGAATGAATTTCAGTATATACTAGGAAAAAATATACTAGAAGAAATAGATGAATCCTAATCTATATATGCAAAAAAGAGAAAAATCAAATAAAAAAGAGCGACAATTATGTCGCTCTTGTAGACAATTTTGTCTATCTGTGACCGCGAAGGGATTACAATAATACATTCTTTATTTTATAACTTCAGGGGGTTATTTACACAATTCAAGTATATACAGAGATTTTAACACTTATTAATTTATATGTTAAAAAAATAAAACATGTTAAAAGTGGCAACGTTTGTGGCAACTAAACTATATTTGTTTTCACAACATTCAACTACAAATATGTATTTTAACCTAAAAGAACCTAATAAAGACAAAGATACTTTAATTATATTAAGATATTATATTTCTAAAAAAGAAGGTAGATTTGTGTATTCAACTGGAGAAAATATAAACCCTAAAGACTGGAATAAAATTGATAAAACTGCAAAAAACATAAGAGGAAGATCTGATCTAAGATCTATCAATAGAAAACTTGAAGAGTATTCTTCTTTTTTAGAAAAAACACTACTTTTTTTTGAATTAAATAATCTACAAATAAATAAGAATATTTTAAAAATCAAGTTTGATGAAAAATTTAATCCAAATAAAAGTAAAGCAACAAAGTTTATTTATTTCACTGAGTTTGTTGAAGATTTCATACTTAGAGCTCCTAATTTAATTAATAGAGTTACTAAGCAAAAATATAATTCTATAAAAATCGGTCATTATAAAAAAACAAACAATAGAGTAAAAGAGTTTGAAGAATATAGAATGAGTAAAATAAGATTAGACTCTTTTACTCTTGATATATATGATGAGCTTGTATTGTACTTAAAAGACAAGAGAGGCTATGCTACTAATACTGTTGGAGACCTAATTAAAAACATTAAAAAGTTTTTGAATGTTGCCGAAGATTTTAAATATAAAATTCACGCTGATTATAAAAAATCTTCTTTTACTGTTTTAAAAGAAGAAAGCATATCAATAGTTTTAAATGAAACAGAAATTAATAAATTATTACATTTTGATTTTTCAAATAATAAAAGGCTAGAAAACTGTCGAGACATTGCTATTATTGGATTATGGACAGGCTTAAGGGTTTCGGACTTTCTTTCCTTACCTATAATAAAATTAGAAGAAGATTTTATTACTGTTCAGCCTAAAAAGACTAAAGAATCTAGCGGTATAAAAGTTGTAATACCCTTACATCATAATATAAAAGAAGTAATTGTAAAAAGAGGAATGCCGAAAATGATTTCTGATGTTAAATTTAATGAGTATATAAAAGAAATTTGTTTAGAAATCGGAATGACTCAAAAAGTAAAAGGCAGTTTAATGAATCCTAAAACAAATAGAAAAGAAGTTGGTTTTTATCCAAAATATAAATTAGTAAGCTCTCATATTTGTAGAAGGTCTTTTGCTACTAATTTATATAAAATGAATTTTCCAACATTATCTATAATGAATATTACAGGGCATACAACCGAAAAAAGTTTTTTGAAATATATTAAAGTAACACCAACAGAACACGCAGAAAAGTTATTAGCACATTGGAAAGCTTATTATAATAATTAATCTCCTGTTATTATTTGTTTATCTTTTTTTAACTTCTAACAAATTGAGTATTTAATTTCAACTTCAGCAGCTTCTTCTTCAGTAATCAAAGACTGGCTTACAATATTATATTTAGTTTCATGGATAGGCCTTATTGCATAGCGGTTTTTATCATGGTAAATATAGTTCTCACTAAAATCATCATGCTTTTCAATGAAACTAATGATGTCTCCATCAAATTGTGCATCACTCCCTCCTCTCATTTTACCTGTACTAGTTAATTGAAAGATGATTATAAATAGCTTTCCATTATATTTTTTTCTTAGATCGTTATCTAAATCAAAGCCTTTAATGTATTGCCATAATTTTTTCATGCTATCTATAAAAATTACATCATGATCCTCAATATCTTTTAAAAAGTCCTGGATATTATTTTTTCCATAATGAGGTGAA
>Ga0189290_100100_pt1 | contig 72288 bp, 90 predicted proteins | sample UW140minimetaG_FD_130318 | JGI IMG/M metagenome (GOLD analysis project Ga0189290, IMG submission 130318) | Marine microbial communities from the Costa Rica Dome - UW140 mini metaG | ecosystem: Environmental > Aquatic > Marine > Oceanic > Photic zone | place: Costa Rica: the Eastern Pacific...
AATGATAGATACAAGCTTGCTCGTCTCCAAAATTCGCTGTAAAACTAAAAATATTCATCACCTTATTTTTACTCTAAAATAATGCTTTTTTATAAATTATGATATATTACGGATATTCAAAAAATTAATATTTAAAAGAATAATTCCAATTTAAAATTATTTTAACTCTATATCTAAAATTAAAGTATAAATTTTATTTCACAAAAAAATAACAATTCAAGGAATTTAGTAACCTCAGTAGCATTACTCAAATAAAAACCTTCAACTGTAATAAAATATTTTAAAAAAATAACACCTAAAAAGTGTTACCTATGTGTTACCCCAAATAAAAAAGCCGACTTTTAAAAGTCGGCTTATCTTTTGTTGTGCGGGCGGCGAGACTCGAACTCTATAAAACCTATTTTTAGTAAAATTAGCCCCTAGTATTAATACTTTACAGAATATTATTTTTTATAATTGACACGTTTTTGACACGTTTTTTATGTTTAAAACACCGTTAAAAAACTACTTTTAAGATTTTTAGGTTTCAGTATTTGCAACAGTATCAAATGCTATTGATAGATAAGTATCATTATTATCGTTTAATTCAATAGTTAAGCTTATCATTTCTTGTTTTAAATTCATTACTCTTCAATTTTTGTGAAACTTTAATTTGTGATAACACTGTTGTTATGTTTAGTAAAATGTAATGTTTAAAAGTTATCTCAAAATTCAGCAACATTATTAAAACATTAGCAATGTATTAATAATTTAGTAATAAAAAAAAGGGGGATATCCCTTATTATTCATCATAATTACATGAATTCACAACCTTGTTCGTTTTTTTCGATGAAATACACATATTTTCGACATAAAACAAAGTGCTGATTATCAATTAATTAATAACTTATTTTCATTTTTTTAGCTTACTTTTATTACGGTTAAAGCCGTAATATCTAACAAAAAGGTTAAGTGTTTTATTTCCTAATTACAGTAAGCTGTTTTATTAATCGTTTTATTTTTTATTTTTATTGAATAGCTAAAATTAATCATATAGTTAAAAAGTACTTTATAAGTATTTAGTAACCAGTAAAAAAAAGCCTAACATTTAAAATATATTTAAGGTGTAACAAACCATAAATTTATTTTATCATGAAAAAATTATTATTATTATTATTCCTAGTCGCTTTTACTTTTACTTTAACTAACTGCTCAGAAGTCGAAGACTTACAAGAAAATGAAGGAACAGAATTATCAACAGGACATGGAGAAGCAGGAGACCCTGATCCAGACCCAGATGCAGACGAAGAAAATATCGGCGGGTAGTATCATTATTTCTATAATATTAGTTCTAGTTGTTGGTTTATCAATAGCTGGAACTTTTTATTCTAATACAATAGAAGCTAGCTCTAAAGAATTATTAAATCACAAAAAAAAATATAAACCTATGATTTCTAATAGGGATAAAGGGTTTAGTGATTTAAAAAATGAATTATTACAAAATAAAATATCTTCTTCAATATTTGTATTAAAATATGATAGTATAAATGCTAATTATCACGCATCACTAAAATCATATAATATTAAAAAGCGTGAATTACTATCAAAACAAAAAGTGTTAGGTTATTCATCTTTTAAAAATCTAGTACTAACAGTTACAAGTAGGTTGTTTACATTAGTTATTGCTTTTTTTTACTTTAGTAGTAAAATAAGTCAACCATACTCTAGTAACTATAAAAAGATATTCTACTATACTATTTCTAGTTCGATATTATTGACCTCTTTATATTGGTTCTTTTGGAGTTTAATATATAAAGTTAATTCAATTGGAGAGTTTGATTTTGAACCATGGCATCAAAATACTTTAATGTATGTGTTACCGTTTATTATATTAATATCATCTTATTTTATAATAAAACATTTTCAACTTATTGAATACCGTTTATCAAAAATGATTGAGAGATTATTTAAAGGTTATTATGAAGATCTAGAAAATAAAGATTTGATAAACCCTAATAAGGAATTAGAATACAAAAAATATAGAGTAGAATTAACTGAAGAAGTCGTTAAGTATGAGTAATAGAAAAGCAGAAAATAAAGTGCTTAAATCTAAATACTTACCTCAGAAGTATAAAACGACCTACAGCGAAGATTTAAAACAAATAAAAAGAGAACGAGAGAAAAATTTAAATAAATTTAAAAATAGTGTTGAAGATATTTCTGAAAATGATTTAACTATTCTTTTTGCTTTTTCTTAAACTCAAGACTTTTCTCATAAGCTAATTTGTATGCCTCAGACTCAAATTTATTTTTAAATAGCTCATTTTCAATAAATTTACCCCAATTTCTTACTATAAATATAGCATCATCATCATCAATTAGATCATTTAAAGAACTTATACTAGCTTTTTGCGTTTTAGTGTCTATTATCATTTCTCCACTATCAAATAATACCCAACTCATATTCAAATCGGGGTATTTTGTCTTTATTTTTTTTAAATAACCACTACCAATATTCTTTCCACGCCTTAAAACACCCTCAGACATGTCACAGTTTCGAGTAAATTCTCTTTGACTAACTCCTTTATAGTCAAGGTATTGCATAATTTTTTGGTTTACATTCATGTAAAATAAGTAAAAATGTTTGCGTGATAAATATAATTGTCTTTACTTAGCATTAGTAAAACATTAGCAATGTATTAATAAAAATCAATACATACAATAAGGTGTTTCACTAGGCTAAAAATTATATTCATGATAACTAAAACAGAAGCAGATCAAATTAAGCAAATTCTTGGGCGACATTATACTGCATTAGTGCAAGAAGAATTAATAAAACTAAATGCAGTTAATAAAAAAGGCGATTTACACAGTGCTAACCAAATAAGAGGTGTTATGTGTGGAAATAGCAATACAATTATAGAACAGGCCATTTTTAATGCTGTAGAAACTAAACAAAACAGTATTGAAAAGGAAAAGGCTAAACGCAACAAAATACTCACAAAAAAAACCGTAGCGGCAACTACGGATTAATTTTTTATTAATCAATAATACTTAAACCTATGATTAACTCTAGTAAAACTACAACATTATCTCATTATCCACAAATAGCAGGATTATTACCAAGCGATTCTAATATAGAATTTATTGGTATTAGAGAAACTAAGCAGGTATTATGGATGCAACATGGCAACAATCATCATTTTGTAGACCTACCAATTCATTATTTCAATCTATTAAAGGAAGCCTATACAAACGACATAAATGCCGTAAAATTCTTAACTAAAATTGCAGACAAACTTAATAGACAAATTGAGCTATTTACATACTATATGTACGGCGATGTCGATAGTACTCCAGATATAAATAACGGTGTATTATCAGAATCTGAAAATTTTAGAGACTCGCAAAAATGCCCGAGCTTACTTTGGAACTCAAAAAACTTAACCATTGGAGACCACATTCTTACCGAAAGGCAATTGCTAATTATAGATTTAATCTCTGAAGATTTACCAGATAAAGCCATAGCAGCCACACTAGAAATATCAGCAAAAACTCTAGACTTCCATAAAACCAAGCTTTATAAAGCAGTTGGAGTAAACACAAAAACAGCATTACTAGCCTTAGCCTTTAAAAACAAAATAATTAGTTAGTAATGGCTTACTCAATATATAGTAATGAACTACCAGAAACTGTTATAAAAACCTATCCAGAGGTTAGACTAATGGAAGCCTTTTTTAGAGGTATGAAAATAAATTACACGTTGGTTTCATCCAATGGAGAAGAAATGCAAGTAACCTTTTTAAGATTAGAAACAATGAGTTTAGATGTATTAGAAACTAAAATAGAAATGGTTTTAAACCAAATTAAACTATTAGAAAGGAATAATAAAATTGAAAGTAAAGAGAAAGTAGAATTACAAACATACTACCGCAATAAATTAAGCTCTTATGTAAATAGAAAAAAATCTATAATTAATGCCATTAATGTTAATGCCGAAATTGTAACTCCTGTAATACACTAGCACGATGAGAAAACAGGAACCGTTTATAGCAATTCACAACAAAGTATTAGTATTAGGCAAGTTAGGTACTATTAAGAAATTAACGTTTTTCCCCTACCCTAAACACAACTATTTAAAATATGTACATATAAAAATAGAAGGCAACCTTAAAATGGCTCCTTATAATCCATATGATGTAGAAGAAATAATAACTCCAGATCCTATAGGAGAGTACATAAGTAGCCAAACAACAAAACACAACTATTTCAACCATACAAAATAGCCTGTATAAAACAGCTTTAATATAATGACTAACAGATATACACATACATCTATAGACCGCGTAAGGGAAGCAGATATCATTAAAACAATAGGTGATTTTGTAGAACTAAAACGCTATGGAAGTGTTTACAAATGCTGCTCTCCATTTACAAACGAAAAAACACCTTCTTTTACTGTATCTGCTACTAAGCAAATTTTTAAATGTTTCTCGTCTCATTTAGGAGGCGATGGAATAAAGTTTGTAATGGACCATAAAAATGTAGATTTTATTGAAGCTGTTGAAACTATTGCTAAGATTCATAATATTTATTTAGAAAAAGAAGCTGTAACTCCAGAAATACAGCGCAAGTTAGACCAAAAAGCAGAAATGTATAATTTGGTAAACAAATTTACTAGAAGCTTTGCTAATGCCTTTAAAAAATTACCAGACAATCATTGGGCAAAAGAATTAATAGCAGAAAGGCAATACAATAAAGAGAGTTTAATAAACTTTCAAATAGGCTATAATGGTAACGAAAACAAGCTAACCAAATGGACTATAGAAAATGGTACATTGGCAGTTAGTAAAGAACTTGGTCTATCGAAAACCTCAAATAATAGTTCTTACGATTTCTTTAGAAATAGAATTATGTTCCCTATTCATAACGAAAAAGGAACAGTGGTAGCTTTTGGAGGCAGACAAAGTAACGATACTAAACTAGATAAAAGCTATAAATACATAAACTCACCCGAAAGTTTAATATATAATAAATCTAATATTCTTTATGGCTTATTTCAAGCTAAACACTCTATAAATAAATTAGGTACAGTAATATTAACTGAAGGTTATACAGATGTAATTAGCATGCACCAAAATGGCTGTGATAATACTGTAGCATCATGTGGTACTGCATTAACTAATAAACATGCAAGCTTACTAAAAAAGTATGCCGAAGAAGTAATTTTATTAAGAGATGGTGATAAGGCTGGACTAAAGGCCATGTTAAAAAAAGATGGTGATATAGATATTTGTTTAGCTCATGGTTTAAAAGTTTCATTATGTATACTTCCAGATGGGGAAGATCCGGATACGTTTGCAAGAACTCAACTAGATATTTATACATGGATACAGGACCACAAACAAGATGCGCTTATTTACAAAGTAAATCAATACGATGTTATTAGAGATAGATATGAAGCAGATGTAAGTGATTTAAAAAATTCTATAAAAATACAAGTTAAAACCCTTGAAGCAGATTTAAAGGATGTTACTAACTTAAAAGACAATGCGCTTGAAGAAGCTAAAGCTAAAAATAAAAGCATACTAGCAGAAGTTAAAGAACTAAAATTAGAAGGACAAAAAGAGCTTAAGGAAATACAAAAAATAGATCCTTATAAAAAAGCACTTGCCGTTACAAATACAGCAGAAACATTATTTAAAATAAAGCATGAGGTAAAACGCACAGAATATGTAAAACAAATTGCCAAATTGCTTAAAATATCTGCTCCTGCATTAAAAGCAGAAATAGGAAAGTTTGAAGTTAAAGAAACCGAAGCTAAAGCAAAGGATACCAACAAAGTATCTATGCAAGGCATAAAATTACCTGATGGTGCCAACAAAGAAGAGTTTTTAGAGGGGCATGGTTTTGTTACAGTAGGCGATTGCTACTATTTTCATAGAATAAACTCTAACACCTTCTTTCAAGGCACCACTTTTAGAATTCAACCTCTATTCCATATTCAAGGTAAAAAGGAAAACAAACGCTTATGTGAAATTACTAACCTAAGAGGAAAAAAGAAACTTATAGATTTTGATAGTGATATGCTAGCCAATTTTAATGAGTTTAGAAAATACTTATTTCGTATTGGAGGCTTTATGTTTTTAACACATAACGGTATGCGTACAGAGCATTTCGACAAATTTGTATTCCGTTTCGAGGAGCAGTTTGAGCCTGCTTTAGAGCTATTAACCATGGGTTACAATAAAAAAGGTTTTTATGCCTTTGCTAATGGTGTCTTTTGGGAAGGTAAGTTTAGAGCTACAAATAAATACGGCATTATAAACCTAGAAGGTATAGATGAAACAGAAAACGAATACAACCAAAAAATAGACAACTACTACTCCCCTGCTTTTTCTGTAATGCACCAAAACAACCAAGAGGGAGACGATGAGTACGAAAACGACAGATATTTTATTTATAAAGAATCTGCCATAACATTAAACCAATGGATGCAGCAAATGTGCACAGTGTTTAGCGATAAAGCTATAACTGGAATACTATTTAATTTTGCTGCAGTATTTAGAGATTTATTTTTATCTAACTACGATTTCTTTCCATTACTAGGAGGTTTTGGAGAAAAAGATTCTGGAAAGTCGGCCTTTGGTAAAATATTACAAAACTTCTTTTATTATAGGTTACCTGCCCTAGATTTAACTCAAGCTACACATGTTGCATTATCTAGACGTTTATCTAGAACAACAAACACAACACAGTTTTGCGATGAGTATAAAGACAAACAAATTCGCCCTGAAGTAGCAGATCTATTAATGGGTGTCTGGAACGGTAATGGTAGAGAAAAAGGTAAAGGTGTTGGCTCTTTAAAAAGCAGTATAGATAAAATAAACTCTGCAGTATACTATGCAGGGCAATTTTTACCAACTTATAACGAAAATGCACTTGCAACACGAACCATATCACAGTTTTTTATTGTAGACAAACTAAAAGGATTTACTGCAGAACAAAAAACACAATTTAACAAGCTTTTAAATTGGAGTAATAGCGGAATATCTAGCTTGGTTGTTGATGTAATGCAACATAGAGCTTACTTTGAAAAAAGCCTACCTATTGTACATGCCGAAACGGAGCGAAATCTAAAAGAACTCCTTAAAAACGAACAGTACCAGGAGCGAATTTTCGGTAATGTCTCTATGTTGTTTACTACCTACTCCATTTTAAAAGATAAAATACAGTTTCCTTTTAACGAGGAAGAAGTAAAACACCTTTGCATACGTTTAATCATTAATAACTCTGAGCAAATTGCAGATAGTAATGGATTAACACAATTCTGGAATATAATTACTTTCTTATTTGAGAAAAGCATGATTAAGGCAAACCAAGATTTTGTTTTAGGTAAAGAGCCAACTTTTAAAATTCTTGGTGCAGGACGTAAAGAAACGTTATACTCAAACGAGAACAGAGATAAAATACTTTATCTACGCTTAAAATCTGTTTACCAATTTTATAATAAAGAAGCCTCTACTCGTGATGGTGTAGATGTTATTGGAGAAACAACTATAAGGCAATATTTTAAATCTAGACCCTATTTTATTGGACTTATAAAAGCTAAACGCTTTGGTAAAATGGGTTCGCCTAGTTGTTATGCTTTTAACTACACAAAAATGGTAGAAAAAGGCTTAGTAATACTTCATGAAGATACAAGTGCAGATCATAGCTCCGAGCTAGAATTAGAAACCGCTTCAACACCAGACGATTTACCATTTTAATAACTAAAAACAATAATTATGAAAACACTAGAATTTATTTATCAAGATGTTGAAATACATTTTGCATTTCAAAACGAAGGCAATGTAATGGTTAATGCTACAGAAATGGCGAAATCATTTGGTAAAAGAGTAGATGATTTTACAAGATTGTCTTCCACAGAAAATTATATAAATGAGGTTTTGGAAGACCTTAATTTGAAAAATAATCACGCAGATGTGCGTGATTATAAACGAGAAGATGTTATTAATTCTAACAAAAAGAGAGGTACATATATGTGTGATGTTCTAGCTTTAAAATTTGCTACGTGGTTAGATGTCAAATTTGAATTATGGGTGTATAAAACGATTAATAATGTTTTGTTTGGCAACTATAAAAAGCATTGGGAAGCCTACGCTATACAAGAGCAAACTAAAATAGAAATGGAGACTCTAAAAAAACAAATGCTTACCAAACCATCTATTGAAACCAACCGAGCTTACTTTGAGGCATTAGATAGATTGAAAAGCGCAAAAAACGCGAAACAAGCGGCCATACGAAATCAATATAAATTATTATAAAAAAGCATAACCATGTCAACAGCAACAGCTTTAAAACCACGCCCTTTTGTTTTTACAATGCCAATTGTAACTATAGACTTAGTAAAGGCTCTACCAGAAGATTTAAAAGTATACGATGCAACTGTAAATAAAGAAGTTTTACGTGAAAACTTAATTTTCTGGTTAAAAAGCAACTTATCAGGAAAAATACAAGGCACACCATATATAACATCTAAAAATACGTCTCCCGAAGATTTAAAAGAGTGGTTGGATAACGATATGATCTATATAGCCAAAAGCCCGTTTAATTAATTTAAAATAATTTTTATGAAACCAGAAACCTACAACAAAAGACCCCACAACATGAAACCAGGAGACACGATCCTAAAGATTTTAAATTTTTATATAAGGAAAATGGACCTCTAGTTATGACTATGATATAGCTAATTCATTTAACTAATTCAAAATACACTTAATATGAAGAAGGGTTTAAAAACAAGTGAGGAAATAAAAAAACTACGAATACTAAGATTGAAAAAACAAACATTAACAAGGTATTCTAAAAAAATTAAACAGTAGTAAGAATGAAAAAGGCAATAGAATTACTTCAAGAATATTGGAATGATAACGCAGATGAAATTGAGTACATGGATACAGATAATCCACAACTTGATAATGTGTTAAAAGAAAACGAGGAACTACAACAAGCTATTAACATATTAGAAGAACACCAAAAACAGTAGGAACTATGAAAAATGAAATATTTATGTGCATGGCACTAGAATGTAAAAACGAGGTAAAAAGACATCCATATGCTTTTGAAACTGGATTTTGTGATGATTGCAAAGATGTATATAATCAAAATGTAAAACAATCACTAATACAGTAGAAATTATGCATAGTAATAACTGGAAAGACGTAAAAATTGAATTGCCAAATGATTTTCATGATGTCGCAATTTGTGTGAATGGAAAATATACAGGTTTCGCAAACTACGAATTTGGAAAGTTTGTAAATCCAATGTACGAGAATTTCAATCATGATATGGTTACCCACTGGCAGCCATTACCTAAAGCATTTAAACAGTGATTATTTTTTTTGCTCTTGCATGCCTTTAAAGTACCAAGTACAAATCTTAAAAGTCCATAGTGTTAACAATAAACTTATTAAAGCAATTATCATACTTACACTATCAATATTTATTTCATTCATAACATTTAGACCTATACAAACCTTAATAGAAATGTAGATATAAAAACGAAAAAGTAACCAAAATATAATAGTAGTGAAGAATAGTTTTAGAAAATACAGCATACTTATTAGTACTATATTATCAAAAAATGTTACAAATCAACAAACTTAAAACAGTAGTAAAATAAATACGCCCCAGGATTAACTGAGGCGCAAAATACAAGCCTTAGTAAAAATACTAGACATGAACGTAGGACTTCAAATGTAGTAATAATAATTCTAAGGCTTCTAGAACAGAGGTCGCCGAAAATCTAACAGAGTAGGCATTATTTTAAACGTTGGCGAACTACGCAGAATTATTATGAAACGATTAACATTTACATTAACAGCATTATTATTAGTTGCTATGACTGCTTTTACTTCTTGTGAAAAAGAAGAATTAACAATAGATGAACCTACCTCTATTGTTACACCAAATAGCAAAGCAGATACTTATACATGGCATTTTTTCTGTGGAAATAGCAATACTGGTGAAAAAATTAAGGTTAATTACGACTTCATTCCAGCGACATATTATCTATGGGAAAATGGGCAATGGAAAAATAAATCTCATTTTGAGGCTGTTAAGTGGTGTCAAGAAAATACACCGGGTCATACTAAAAATTAAAAACAAATAACAGCCTCTTCCCTAGGAGGCTTAACTTTAAACAGTAGGTTTTTCAACCTACACAAAACACGACATTATGAAAATAGATTTATCAAAATTAAATCAAATAGTTATCCAAGATAAGGATAGAAATGTAGTCGATAGAATTACGCCATCTTCTATAACTTTAGAGAAAACAAAATTATTTGGCAACACTTTATTTATTCAAAAACAGTAGTTACAAAGTTTCAAACTTCAATAAAACGGTTACAATATTCTTTTAAAATTTTGTAACCGTTAAAAACTATTAGAACTACACTTCAAAACAAAAAGCATAATCAAAACAATTGATAAGCCAATTATCATTACTAAATTATCGTGTTTATCATCTTCCATAGAGTAATTATTCACTAATTCTTTTCATCCCAAAACTAAACGCTTTTTCTATAGTAATACTCAAGTATTCTTCTATATAGTTATGGATAATTAAACATTGCGCTTCAGTAGGAGTACACTCTTTAAAAATTGATTTTGTAACACCACAATTTACATCAATAACTAATTGCTCTAAGCAAGCTGTAATATAGTTAAAACTAACCCCTTTAAAAGGGCTGTTAAATATTTGGTGTTTGTATGCATCATAAGCCGAATGACAAGATGAAATACAGTAAGCTTTTAAATTAGTAACATTCATACGCAAATATAGTTAGTTATACTAAATAGAAGCCTGAAATCCTGTAGGCTTTTTTTTATTCAACTAGTTCAACATACTTTTCTTTATAAAACCAAAGCATTTCGAGTATGTTGAACAGTTGAACTTTATATGGCTAAAATTCTAACATTTATAGTCCTTAAAAACCCTCTCCAAATCATACTATAAAATAATAAAACCCCACACCCCAAAAATTAGACAAAAGCTGGTAAAGCTAAAAATGTCGGGAATAAAGCGTTCAATTGTTCAACAGTTCCAACATGTATAATATTATTTTATATAAATATCTAATTATTAGTTAGTTACATCTTATTTTATTAATATTTTATATTGTTTTTATGTTGGAAAATGTTGAACGGTGTTTTTAGCGTTCCAACATTTCGAGAAGTGTTCAATTTGTTCCAACATTTTAAAAACAACTAAATAACTGATAATGTGTTATTTAGATAAAATGTTGGAATTGTGGAACGGGAGTCCAACAAATCATACCATATCCAAAAACAGCTATTTTTATGTCCTTACTTAAAAAAAAACACGATTGTACATTTGTTTTAATCTAAAAACGTAAAACGATGGCATCAAAAAATAAATTTAATGTTCAAGAAAGAGCAATTAAAGCTAAAGGAAAAACTACAATTACTTACCTAAAAAAAATTAAAACAGATTGCACTGAAAAAGAAGCAGAAATTGCTGCAGAAAAATTAAAAGCAGATGGATGTATTTATTTTGAGGTAACTAATAATGATAGCAAAGAAAAAGTAGTATATAAAAAGACATTGTCTGGTGAAAATTACGAGATCCAGACTAGTAAAATATAGATAATATTTGTATCTTTTTTATTGAAAAAACACAGTAAAATGCCTGATTCTATAACACTTAACATTCCTATTAAATCTCATTTAAAAAAGTATCTAACTCATAAATTTGGAGAAGAACACAGCGTTAGTAAAAAAAGCTGGTTTGGCCGCTATTTAGTTGATTTACTAGATAAGGACTATAGAAAAACCAAAACAATATTAAACGAATCCTCTTATTATACCGTTGGTATACCTAATTATATATTTAATGAGGTAGGTTTCGATATTTCTAATGTTAAGCTTAAACACTTAAATGATATGATTAATAAAGTGTTTTTAAATGACATGATTTCTTACATAGAAGTATCTGTAGGTAACAAATTGCATTTTTTAAATGAACACCACAACTCCCTTAACAAGCAAAATGTGCAAAAAGCAATTAAACAGTTTCTAGATTTTTATAATATTAATGAAGATGAATTAAGTGTTGACACCGTTTACAAAAGTTATTTTAGAAATAAAAAAAAGGACAAAAGTAAAAATAGCACTGAAAACAAAACGCTAGCAAGCTAGTAAATACAACACTTAACAGACAGGACACTTTTACTAAAACTTTTTTTTGTCCTAAAACTATAATTAAATGTCAGGCATAAACACAACATTAAATGAACAAACAGGAGGATGGCACAATGTAAGCATTTTGTCTGTAGACGAAATTGAATGTCCAGATCTAATAACAAATTCAAACGCAAACAACATAGTTATTACACCAATAGCCAATAGTTTAGACATTTTACCAGTTGGTGAAAACATTAAAATTAACGAGACTCCTAGGCTAAATAAAATAGGCACACTATATATTATAAATGCTGAGTTTGAAATGGCATACCAATCTGCAGAAGTAGACGATTACTTTAATTCCTTTTTACATAAGGAGGTTGTTTTAATTGCATTAAAACATTCTGGACAAAAGAAACTTTATGGGTCTAAAAAATTTCCTTTAACATTTAACTACAAAAATATTCATGGAGATAAATACGAAAATGGTAATAGAATAAGGATTACTATTACAGGAAAAACACCGCAAAAGCCTGTTTTTATGAGTACTTAAGGCGCTTGTGTTTTTATGTCCTATTTTAAAAATAGGATCAAAACTAAGTTTGTAATGTGCAAAAAACACATTACGAATGACAACTACAAATTTACATTCTTTACTTTCTGGGCATTGGTTTATTAATAAAAAATATAGCCAATCTCTATTACCTTCTCTTTATTCGGTTTTATCTGGAAATAATAATTTAACCACAACAAAAGAGCCAACAGTAGAAGCTTTTATCTACAATAATAAATTAGGTGGCTCAAATATTTCAGCTTCAGATTTTAATAATGAAGATAATAAAGACAACTACGTATTAATTGTTTCTTTAAAAAACCCGATATACAAATACAATCAAGAATGTGGTCCTAGAGGTACTAAGTTTAAACAACAAATAATGTCTAGGTACGAACAGGACCCAAATTGCGAAGGTGTTGTTTTAGATATAGATAGTGGTGGTGGGCAAGTCTCTGGAACGCCAGAATTTCATGATTTTATTAAAAACTATTCCAAGCCTGTTGTTGCTTATACAGATGGCATGATGTGCAGTGCTGCATATTACATAGGTAGTGCCGCAAAACATATTGTAGCCAATAAAAGAGCTGATGCCATTGGTAGTATTGGTACCATGATTCATTTTGTAGACATGACTGGAGTATATAAAAAGAAAGGGGCAAATATTATAACAGAATATGCAACAAAATCTACACATAAAAATAAAGACTTCGAAGAGCTTTTAAAAGGAAACCCTGAAGGCTATATAAAAAACGAGTTAGATCCTATTACAGATACTTTTCATGCAGATATGACTTCTGCTAGATCTAATTTAAATAATGCTGTATTAACTGGAGCAACATACAATGCCGAAGACTCCTTAAATATGGGATTAATTGATGAAATAGGAACATTGCAAACGGCTATTGCTAATGTTTTTTCATTAGCAAAACCAAATAAAACAAATAATAATAATCCTAAAAACAATACTATGAGTAACCTTAAAGTGCCTTTAATAGAAGCCGCTATTGGTACAACTTTTAAAGAAGATGAAACCAAAAACGGCATTATTTTAACAGATGAGCAAGCTACAGCTGTAGAGAATAAGCTAACAGCAAACCAAACAACAATAGCAGATGCAGCTACTACAGCAACAGAAGCTAACAATAAAATCACTGCATTAGAAGCTAAGAATACTGCTTTAACCAATACTATACAGGAGGCATTAAAAACTGCAGAAGTAGAAGGCGCAGATAAAATGAGCAATGATGATGGCGTTAAAAAACTATCAGCATTAGTTATTGAGTATGGTTCTAAATCTGCTGGTACAACTACTAAAACTATGGCATCTACAGATAATGACGATAAACCATTTGTAAGTGCAGTCAACAAATCTTTAGGTGAAACATTAAATACAATATAATATGTCTACAGAAATTAATATTACAGATATAGTAACAGATTACGGTAATTACTATATACCAGGAGGAGCAAAAGCAAAAGATTTAATTCGTTTGCAAAAGCAGCCTACCGTAACTACTGGTTATGCAACTCCAATAATTACAGATGCTACGGTTTATAGAGCGCCTCAAGCTTACATGCAGGAAATTATACAACCTTGGCAATCTAAGTATACGGCTAAAGGAGGAGTAACATTTAAGCCAAACGATTTACCTACTTTTAAAATTAAAATAGATACAGAGTTTGCACCAGATGCTTTAGAGGAGTCTTACTTAGGTTTCTTTACTCAATTAAGTGAAGCCGATAGAGCTAAATGGCCATTTGTAAGATGGTTTGTTGAAACTTACATATTAGAACAGCAAAAAGAAGATTTAGAAAACCAAGCTTATGGTAAAGGAGTTTATGTAACTCCAACAGATGGTACTCCAGGAGCAGCTAAAGACTCTCTAGATGGATTAGTAAAATTAATTGATGATGGAATCGCAGGAACTAGAACTCCACATAGTTTAATCAATCCTGTTGCTATTACAAATCCAATTACAAGAACTACAGCTTTTGAAGGCGTTGAAGAGTTTATTGAAAATATAGACGAATTGCTTTTAAATAAACCAATGACTTTAGGATGCGACCCTAAAATAGCGAGATGGTATTTTAAAGACAGAAGAGACACCTTAGGTCCTAATGCTAATTATAGCGATAAAAATGCTAAACGTATTGATGATTACGAAAATGTAAACTGGGCGCCAATGCCATCGTTAGCAGGTACAGGAATTATTTTTGCTACTCCAAAAAAGAACTTTGTACATATAACTCCTAAAAAGAAAATGAACCCTATTAGAGTTGAATCTGCAAAAAGAAATGTTGCTGTAATGGCAGACTGGAGAGAAGGTTTAGGCTTTTTATTTAACGAATTGGTTTACGCATATAAACCAACGGTATAATCATTAACATTTAAAAGCAAAAAACAATGAACACAAAAGAATTACATGCACGAGCTAAGGATCTAAAAATAACGGTTCCTGAAGGTGCAACAAATAAGGATATAGAAAACTTAATTAAAGTGGCAGAGCATCCATTATTAACCGAAGAAGTAAAAACTTTAGGAGTTTCTTTAAAAGAAACTGCAGAGGCAAAAAGCGCATTAGAAGGAAAAATTGACGAAGCTAATTCTAGAATTTCTGCTTTAGAGCTTCAGTTAGAAAACTCTAGCAACAAAGAACCGCAAAACAAAAGTAATGCTGTTACTTATAAAAATGGCAAAGACACTTATGTGTTTACAGTGCCAAAGTTTCGTTTTAAAGGCGATGAATGGACCGCAGAAAATGCAATAGAAAACGATGCTTTAATGAAGCAACTTATTAAAGCTAAATTTAGTAACCTTAAAAAACAATAAGCCATGTCAGCAATTAAAGTAGAACAAATAGGAACTGACATTGGCGAGGTTACTGCAGGGTTTTCACACACAGAAGTGTATGTTGGTTTTGTAGAGAATTTTGAAACTATAAATGCCCCAAAAGAACGAGATGGAGCTGGGGCTGCAACCACTTTACAAGAGTTGGTTACTATTGGTACAGACCACACCTTTAAAACAGGGTTTGGTTTCACAAAAATTAAAGCTATTTCTGAAACTGTTGCTTTAGAAACTGCTCAAATTGGAACTTCTACAATGTCTCCTGTACAAGAAAATAAACTAACAATTCAAATACTAGGTAGTAAAGCCGAAATACTAGGTTTTAAACGCCTTTGTAAAGGTAGAGACTTAATTGTATTAGCTACCGAGTTTTGTAGCGGAGACGTTAGGCAAATTGGCTCTGCTACATTTGCTGGTAAGCTACTAGAATCTTCTAGTAAAATTGAAGCTATTGTAGAAGGAGAAAATACAACAACATTAACCTTTCAAGACAAACAAAAATACGATGCTCCTAAATACACAGGTAATATTGTATTACAACCTGCTGTTTAATTTTTTTCATTTTTATTTCTTTTAAAAACCACACAAATCTGTGTGGTTTTTTTATGTCCTTTTTTAAAATAATGACAATTGCCACTTTTGTATTATGAAAAAACTAAAACAAGCCTTTAAAATTACTTTTTGTCTACTCTTAATTACTATTATTTGCACTGTATTTGAATTGTGGTTTTTTTCTATAGTTAACTATTTAAAAAAGTTGATCAACCTAGATATGTTTGTAATTAATTGGGGGCATACATTAATAACAAATTTTGTTTCTATTTCTTTTTTATCAATTTGGATGATATATAAAAATAAACTAATCGTTAAATGAAAATTGACAATTGGTTTAATAATGGATGTAATTATAACGCAGGTGTTGCTTTATACAGCACACTTAAACAGCATAGACCAAATCTATTACGTTTATTTTTAAGAAAAGAAACTGCTTTAAATAATGAAAAATTACAATACGAGCTTGGTAAACATAGAACCGAGGAAGTAATTACACCTTCTACTCTACCACAATTAGAAATTAAAACACCAACTATTACTATTTCTCATCCAGAAAAAACAAACAACCAGTTTTATAAAATAAACCAATTGCATCCAGACTTGCATGAACTAGCTATTAAACAGCGAGACAATTACCAAAATGCTATAGCAATACATTATAAGTTAACCAGATTACATGCTAACCAAGAAGCAAAAGCTTTAGAGTACTGTATTAAAATAGAAGATTTATTTGATGCAATAGAGACCACACAAAAAATACTAAAACATTACGTGGAGCATAAAGTTATTATAAAACCAACCACTAAAGACTACAACAATTTTACTCCGGCACAACTTATTAGGGCCATAGGAAATAAAAGAACTTCGGTTTCAAAATACAGCAAAAGAGTAGAACTATTAAACAGTAAGTTCTCTAATACTCCAGAAAAAGCAGCAAAAACCCAACTACACATAAAACTTCAAAAGGCAGAAAACAAACTACTAGAGCATGAAGCAGATTTAAATACTTTAAATGAATTAATAAATGAGTATGAATAATTTATTTTTTGTTTTTTGTAACCTCTATATGATAGGTTTTATCATCTACCTTAAAAGTTAAGTAGTCTTCTTTTTTTAGTTGAAGATATAGTTTTTCGTAGCTATATATTGAAGGTTCTAAAGATTTGATATTTCTATATGTTGCAGAAACATTTGTTTCGGCACTTACTATTCTATTATTTACTACTACTGTAATTATCTGTTTTATTCTATCATTCATACTACAAAAATACATTTTTCTAAATATAAAGCATATTATTTTTAATTTTATTTGTTTTATTGAAAATAAAGCACTTTATTTGTATTTAATTAATTTTAAAACTATTCTATTATGGGTAATCAAATTATTACAGTAAATGAGAAAGAAATTTCTATCGAATCTCATAACAATGAAAAATTTGTAGCAATCAAACCAATTTGTGAAGCAATTGGTGTTGATTATGACAACCAAATTGAGAAGATAAATAACGATGAAATTTTAAGTCAACTAACCCCGTTAAAGGGGGTAGTTGCGGCTGATGGTAAAACTCGGAAAATGCGTGTAATTTCCTTAAGATATGTTTTTGGTTGGCTATTTACAATTAACCCAAATAAAGTAAAACCAGAAATAAAACAAGATATTATCAATTACAAAAAACAATGTTATGACGCTCTTTTTGATACGTTCACAAAACGCACTTCTATTTTAAAAGAAAAAACGAATTATCAAATTGAAATAGAAAGATTGGAATCTAACTGGAGAAAAACAGACGAATATCAAAAAATACAAGATCTAAAGAAACAGCAAAAAAATGCAACACAAAGATTAAATAATCTAGATAAGAACATAGTTAATGAACAACTAGACTTATTTAAAAAAGAATAAAGTATAATTTCTCAATACTTTATTATACTTTTACAATGACAAAAAGAAACAGAACAATGATTTACAAAAAAATTTATTTTACAATACGGCAGGAGTTCGGTAGTAGTAATGCCCGACAGCTCTCATTACTTCGGTTCTGTTTCGGCTGGTCAACTCCTGCTAATTTTAAACTTAAACGTTATGACAAACGAAACAGAACAACCTCAAGCGAAACACCAAGACCAACAAGAACACGCATTATCTACGCTTAACGCATTGTTAAGTAAAGTTAATGCACGCCAATTAAGAGAGAATCTAAACCAATTATTTTATGGTTATTTAAACTCCGAACAAGCAGATAGTCAAGAACGCAGAAACACTATGGCATCTACACATAGTAACATGATTGAGTTTTTTACAAAAATTTCTAATTTACCTCAAATAGACCGTTATGATAGATAAAACATTAGAAATTACAGCGTTTTTAAAAGAGCATTATAAACCAAGTAACCTACAAGATGCTAAACCAGAACTTCAACTTACAACTCAAGGAATTTTAAAACTCCTGTTCACTATTTTCCCTCATGGTTGTATAGACGATTACGATTTACATAATATACTTACCAATATTGGTTACATCCCACAAAAACGTAGTATAACCGAATTTGTTTGGTGTTTGGAAGAAGTGTAATATATTAACAACAATTATACTTTAAACATATAAAAAAAATAAACGCAACTTATTGAGTTTATACTGCTATATTTGGTATATAAAAGCAATAAGCTGCGTTTATACAATAGTTGTGTGTAATTTCAGAATCGAAAAAATCAACGATAAACTATGAAACAAATTTTATTTTTAATTATTTTAAGTTTCTCTCTGAACACTTATGCTACTATACAAACAGATACATTATCTATTGCCAAAATCGATTCTTTACAAAAAAGAATAGAAAAATTAGAAAAAATTGTCGAATCAAATCCGATTAATAATCATTCGGAATTTATTATAAGTGAGTATAAGGATTTAAACAATTTATATAGCATAGGATTTGGAATACTTATAGCTCTTTTTGGACTTGTATTTCCCGTTATTCTATATTTAGTTCAAATAAAGCCGACACTTGAAACAACAAAAGAAACAAAGGCATTAGTTAAAAAATTGGATGATGATTTTGAAAAAAGTTTTGAGGAACACTTAAGAAAAAGTAAAAACCGATTAATAGACCAAGCAATAGAGAGTTTTGAAAACTTTAATGAACAGAATTTATCAACTAATTATAATCTATTAGATACATACAAAAGCGAAGGATTTTCAGAAATTCAAGTTATAAAAATGCTTAAACTTTTAAAGAATAGAAGTTTTGAAGAAAGTAATAAAAAATTTCTAGCAAGTGTATTAACATATCAAGAAGATTCTAATACCGAAGATTATTTTGTTGAGTTAATAGAATCTAACCCAAAAGATAAAAAGTGTATTTGGGGAGCGATTTACTTTGCTAATTATAATAAACCTGTATACTATGACTTAATTTCGGAAGTGGTAATTAACGGTTATTCATTGGTTGGAATGGTTGCTTCATTAAGCTCAACGCATAAGAATTTTGCAATTGGATTACTTAATAATAAAAATTTAGCAAGTAAACACGAGTACAATGAAATAAAGAACTTTTGTGATTTTCTAAAAAAGAACGACATAAAATCATTAACTAAATCTGACGCTGAAAAAACTCTGATTTGGAAAAGATATACTGATGGAAAATAAAAAAACTACACACAACACCGTATAAAAATAATTGCGGTTTGGTGCTTAATCAAAGGTCGTTGAGTGTCTGTAACGTCTGATTTTCCTTCGGAAAATCCTCGCATACAAACCCGCAACTATCCTTATACATAAACGTTGTGCCTAATTTGAAGAAAAATCGATAAAATTGAAAATTGACATTACATCAGAAATTGAAAGGTTCGAAAAGCATTTAAGTTTACCTGACAATAATCAAATTATTTTTTCTGGAATATTTGGAATTGGTAAAACATATTTCTTAAAAGAATTTTTTCAAAAAAATTCAGAGAAATATGAGCTATTTTTATTGTCACCAGTAAATTATTCCATATCAAATAATGATGACATAATCGATTATATTAAATATGATATTGCATTCGAATTACTAGGGAAAAACATCGATTACGAAAAAACAGATTTTTCAAAATTACTTACAGCTCAATTTTATCTTAAGGACAACTTTTTAGATACAATCTCTTTACTTGCTAAAAGCGGAGGCAAAATCGGAAAGTCATTTAGCACCATTTATGAAAATCTAAAAGAAATTGTAAATAATATAAAGAAACATAATTCGGACTCTCAAATAGATGAGAAAAAAGAACTAATTGATTTCTTAAAAGAATTAACTGCACGAGAACATTCTATTTATGAAGAAAATAGAATAACTGAATTGATTTCTGGATTAATTGACAAATTAAAGGAAGATGGAAAGAAAATTGTTCTAGTTATTGACGACCTAGACAGATTAGACCCAGAACATATTTTTAGGATATTAAATGTCTTTGCTTGTCATTTTGACCTAGGAAATTTTACTGAAAATAAATTTGGTTTCCACAAAGTAAACCTTGTTTGCGATATTGAAAATATCAGGAATTTATTTCATTCAAAATATGGCTTAAACGTTGATTTTACAGGTTATATCGATAAATTTTATAGCCGAGAAATATTTTACTTCGACAATAAAGAAATTGTAAGTAATGCTGTAGACAAAATTCTTGCATCAATAAAAATTCAAGGAGCTTATGACCATATAATAAATTTAAAAGACAAAGGTAAAATAACTACTGCAAATTTTATAGAAGTTTTAGAAGACCTAGTAAATAATGATTTACTGAATCTTCGGACATTATTGAAACTTTATGATAAAGATTATTCATTAAATTTTTTCGAATTTAAAACTACAGAAAACTATGGCAGTGCATCGAGTTGGCACTTAAAAAAGATATTAATATTCGATTTCTTGGTTTCTTTTTATGGCTCAATTACAAGCTTAAAAACTGCCTTTGAAAAGTTAGCAGAAAGAAATCCATCTAAACTTATCGATAAAAGGCAATTAAGGAGATATGGTCATTTGATGGCCTTAATTGATTACAAAAACCACAAGACTGAACAAGGGGATTTCGAGTATAACAATAGTGAGCTAAATTTAAAGATAAAATATACAGCTCAGCGATATGGTCATTTCAATGAGGAAACAATAGTTAACATCTCTGAGTTTACGTTTCTTGACAAACCTGAAACCGAACGCTTTGATTTCCCTTTTGCACCATTAGTAAAAATAGCATTTGAAGAGTATTTAAATTTAACGAAAGTAAAAAACTAGGCACAACAAAGAACTGAGGTGAAAACCAAATAAAAAAGCACTCCAATAGAAGTGCTTTTTTTATTGTCCTATTCTAACCTATTCACAATTGCCATTTTTACAACATGGCAAACGCATTACCTATAATAAAAACAGGAGATTCTTCTTTCGATAAGATTTACGCTTATTACAAAGACCCTACAAAATATATACTTACCACAAAGCAAACCGAGTTAAAGGATCGTTGGTTAGCTGCTTTTACATTACGCCAAAATTTCCATTCTAGAGAACAAGCTGCAAATGTGTTAATGGAAAAATATGGTATTAGCAGAGCGCAAGCTTACAGAGATTTAAAAAACGCAGAGCGTTTATTTGGTAATGTCATGAAAGCAGACAGAGATGGCTCTTTAGCTATTTTATACGAGTACTCGCATAAATACCTTTTAATGGCAGTAAAGGCCAAAGATTTAAAAGCAATAGGTAAAGCCTTAGAGTTAATGGGTAAATATGCCGAGATAGACAAAGAAAACGCCATTAATTTCAATCCAGAAAAACTAGAAAACAAGCAAATTAAAATGAGTGTAGACAAACGCGTATCTAATGCAATAATAGAGCATTTACATACAGGAAATCTAGACTTTAACAACTTAACCATAGATGCAGACTACGAAGATTTAAATACAGATGGCGAAAATTAGTAAGTATCTAGAGGTTGTTTTAAATGCTGCGCAACTAGCAGCTGTTTTGGCAGTAACCGTATTAAAAAAAACTAAAATATACCTCGAGTGGGGTCGTGGAACTGGAAAATCGTTTATACTAGCTTTTTTTATGAAGGAAATGGTAAAGCAAATGCCTGGTGCTTCGTTTGCTTTAGTAGGTTCTACATATCAACAAATATTGTCTAGAACATTACCTTCTACAAAAAAAGGGTTAGCCGTTTTAGGCATATACGAAGGTTACGATTATGTAGTAGGTAAAAATGGAGCTAAGTTTGGTTTTGCAGAACCTATATACCCACCAGACAAATTCGATAACATTATACATTTTAGTAATGGTGCTATTTTTCAATTAGTAAGTTTAGATAACCCTAATAGTGGCCGTGGTTTAAATAGTTTTGGTATTCTTGGAGATGAAGCTGCATTATTTGATCCCGAAAAATTATTTACAAATGTAAAAACCACCAACAGAGCCAAAGAAGCACGTTTTGAAAAAGCCACTTTATTAGGTGCCGAAATTTATGCCTCCTCTACTCCACTAACTAAAAAAGGGCGTTGGTTTACAGATATGGAAGAAGTGGCCAAACGCAAACCTAAAAAGTATGCGTTTATAAAAGCATCGGCTTTAATAAACAAACTAAACTTAAGAGAGGATTGGTTTGAGGAGATGAAAGACGAATCTCCATCAGATCTATATTATAATGCCGAAATTTTAAACATACGTCCTAAAGAAATATTAAACGGCTTTTACCCTCAATTTAAACCACATCATTGTTACATAGACTACGATAACGATTACCTAGAAGGTATTACATCTAATTATACCAAAGCATCATTTAATTGCCTACAAGATAAAGATATAGATAAAAGTAAGCCATTAATACTAGCCATAGATTGGGGTGCGTTTTGCGGTGCAATAGTCAGTCAAAAATTACCTAATAAACACCGTATGCTAAAAGAGTTCTGGGCTAGCCAATCTAGTGAAGCTAAGGATGCAGAAGACTTAATTAATGACTTTGTAGAGTACTATGCACCACTAGCAAACAAAACGGTACACCTATACTACGGCCATGATGGTAACGCTAAGGTTAAAAAGGGTACTAACGAAACCTATGGAGATGTATTAGTACGCCTACTACAATCTAAAGGATGGACAGTATACGATAAGAGTAAAGGTAAACCAGTAGCACCACATAACGATAAGTACATACTAATAAACATGATGTTTAAAGGTAGTAGCTCTCGTTATCCTAGTATTGATATTAACGAGCAGAACTGCCCTAACCTTGTTATAGGTTTAGAGCGTGCAGAAGCTACTGAAGGTAAGAACGGGATACAGAAGGTAAAGAAGGACGAGCGCAACGCAAGCATGAAGCAGCAACACACCACACACCTACCCGATGCCATGGATATACCACTTTGGTCTATATACAAACCACTACTTAAGACTAAGCAGGAAGCATGGAACCTGCCAGCAATTATTTAAATCCCAGCATCAATTTTCATATATCCTGATTATTTCTACTTGGCAATTGTCAAACCTCAAAGGATGCGGCGTTATCAACTTGTTTAAAAGAGATTTAAAGGAATAAATACACTTCTTAACTTATTAATTATCAGTTATTTATTTTAAAAAAAATGAGATTTCAAATAAATAAACAAACAAATTCAGTTAATAAACATTTAATTTAATATTAAAAAATTCAGTTTCAGTATAAAATAAAGACTGATCTGTATACTATTTACACATAATTTTTATGTCCTATTTTAAAAATAGAAGTACTCCGAAATTAGCATTATGGAAAACGGTATTTCTTTTAAAGAGGCTATTACAATTATAGATAAAGTAGATAAGCTTGGTAACGCCTATCCTTTTGATATTTCATTTAGAACCTTAAACAGAAATTCTAAAACTGGAGGTCGATTAATAGAATACAAGCAAGTAAAAAAATATCGCCGCCAAATAAAAAGTATTACCAAAGCATCATTAACAAAACAAGTACAATCTGGTACAGATGTTAAACGAAAGCCAAACCATCAAGAAAACAGAACTAGAAATTTAGAGCTCCAAAACGGAGAAATAAAAAAAATTCACATTCGATTAATAGATACTATTAACGGTAAAAAAATGCATTATTAATGAGTACAGTATTTTATGGCGATGTCGCTGTTACAGGACAAGATGTACAGGCATTAGTGTCTTTTAAATCATCTAAGCAAACAGAAAATAATGTTACCAGTGTTACACTATACACAGAAAACGAGCAAGGTAAAATTGCTGCTTGGGGTTCTAATAACGACTACCCGCAACAACTACTAAAAAAAATTAGACTTAATGGTGCAGCACTCTCAGGATTACGAGTATCTAGAAAAGCACATTACGGTTCGGGTTTTATTCTTGTAAAAGAAAACCACGAAAATGGTAAGCGTTTAATGGAGCAAAAAAGCTTCCATCAATACTCAGATATAAATACGTTTTGGAAACGTAATCAAATGAAACGGTTTTGGAAGGAGACTATTACAGACTTGGAGTATTTTGCTATTGCATTTCCAGAGTATGTACTATCCAAAGACTTTAAAACAATAACTAAAGTAAAACGACAAAAAACAGCAAATTGCCGTTTTGAGTTAATGGATGAAAAAACGTTATCTATAAAAAATGTATACATTTCATCTAAATGGCAGGAAGGTGTTAACGAAGCATCAAAGGATGTATCAACAGTACCATTAATAGATAGTTATTGGTCTACCGAGGAAGTAAAAGAATATTGTAAAGCCAATAAAATAACAAACTTTATTCGCCCTATTTTCTATCCTCTACTAGATGAAAGTTATTATCCAAAAGCCGAGTGGCATTCTGTTATAAATAGTGGTTGGCTAGACATTGCTAACTCCATACCTAAGTTTAAAAAAGCCTTTTTAGAAAATCAGTTAAACATTAAGTTTTTAATAGAAGTATCCGAGGAGTATTTCGATAGGTACTATAAAGAAGACTGGTTAACATTTACTCCAGAGAAAAGACAAGAAATAAGACAAGAGTTTGTAGAAAACCTAGACAAAGCTTTAAGAGATACACAAAATGCAGGTAAAAGCATTATGTCTATGGTTTATAAAGACGATAATGGCAATCCATTACCTGGTTTAAAAATTACAGCAATAGATAATAAATTAAAAGATGGTGCTTACTTGCAAGATACATCTGCAGGTAACCAAGAAATTTTAACAGCCATTGGTGTAGACCCTTCTTTAATAGGCGCTGGAATACCAGGAGGTAAACTAGGAGCAGGTTCTGGAAGCGATAAAAACTCTGCTTGGTTTATACTCTCTGCATTAATGAAAAGTAATAGAGATACAACCTTAGAACCTTTCGAGTTTATTCAAGAATATAATGGTTGGGATGAAAAACTACATGGTGGTTTTGAAGATACAGTTTTAACAACACTAGATAAAAACCCAACAGGAACAGAAAAAGCAGCTCAGTTATGATTATTCAAAACACAACCACACTTCGAGAATATATTTCAGTTAACGGTTCTGTAGATATAGATAACTTAAAACCTTACTTAAAAAAGGCAGAACGCAACTTTTTAAAACCAATTATTGGATTAGATCAAATTAGCGTTTTCGAGGAAACACAAACAGACACAATAATAGTACAAGCACAAGAGCTAGCACAAGAAGCTATTGCAAATTTTGCTTATTATTTATATCTACCAATCAACGCTGTACAAATTACAGATAATGGAATTCATGTAGTAGATAATGAGAATACAAAAACAGCAACAGATAAACAGTTTAAAGAATTACAACGCTCTTTTAAAAAATTTGCACATGAAGCTTTGGATGAGCTTTTAGAATTAATGGAATTATCTGCAGACAAATTTCAACCTTGGTTTAATTCAAAACATTATACTATTTATAAAGAGCTTCTAGTTAATAAAACGTCTGTATTTAATAAATACTATTACATTTTTAATAGTAGACAAACGTTTATATCTCTAAAGCCTAATTTAAAAATAGTAGAAGATCAATTTATAAGCCCAGTATTAGGATCTTTATTATTAACTGCTTTAAAAGACAATCAAAACATTGCAGAACGAAAAGAAGTAAAACAGCTGCTCCAACAATCTATAATAGCATTTACCGTAATGAAAACAGTAGACAACGGCCTGTTTACTCTAGATGCAAAAGGCATGCACATGCGATTCGATGTGCTACCATACGAAAAGGTAGTAACTAATGTAAACCTAAAAGTAAATGACTTTTTAACACGAACAAAAAGCAATAAAAAAATTGAAGGAGAAGAGTATTTAAAAGCGGCGTTAAAAATCATTGAAAATAATCTTGAGAAGTTTTCAGAATTTACAACTAAAGCACCACAAACACGAGTTAAAATAACTAATACTAAGTCTATTATTGGCCTGTAATTTTATGTCCTATTTTAAAAACAAGCTTAAAACGATATTTGTTAAATGATAACTCTATTTAGCGTAGCAAATCAAGCACCACAGGCAAACCAAAATAACGAAATGTTTATATATCCTCCCCAAACATTTTCTGGAAATATAGTGCCTTTAAACTTATATAGAATTTCATATAATACTGAACTAGCACAGTCTTATACTGAATACCATTTAAGTGTCATTAGAGTGCTTGGAGCTATTGCTAAAATTTGGATAAACACAATAACAGAACCAATTATACCAGATGCTACAAAAGTAGGAGAGGTAAACTGGGAATCTGGTGTAGATTTCGATTTGTTATTTGAAGTAGAACAAGGAAGAGTAGTTTATTTTTATGTTAAACGATGAATATTAATAATCAACATAGTCGAAGGGTTACAGAACTAACTGGTAATTTAGACTTATACCCTAATAGTTTTGAAGTTATTTCATTACGCAGAACATTAGTCTCTAATCCGGTAGTTGCAAAAATTAGTTCTGGTGGTATAAATGCAGATTTTACTGGAACGGATTTCGAAGATGGCACTGTTTTAAATTTTGTAGGTAATAACCCTCATTTTTTAAAAGGTTTATATGGACATAATACTGGTGCTTATTTTGAAGCTAGCAACCAAAATATTATCGTAGTATCTAATAATGAGTTAATAACAATAAATAATCACCCATCATGGTATATGCCAGGTAACTCATATTTTAGTTCTACTCCATTAAATAATATTAATAGTGCTTTTATAAAAGCGCAAACTACAAACGATGTAAACATTGGATACGTTTTTTATCAAACAGGAAATAGTACTTATAATAATGGAGGAATGTGGCTGAACGGGTATAATCCAGCAGTTAATGGAATTGGACTATATATTAATCCAGGATATATAAATTCTGGTATAGAAGACTTCGACCCACATTACGCAACTTTCATTAACGATAATAGCAATTCTAATATTTATGTAGATGGAAATTTATCTGCTTCAGGGATCTCTAGAAACTATAATATAAATACCATTGGTAGAAATCAAAATGGACTATCTGTAAAAGGTAAAGTAGCAGAAATGGTATTCTATCAAACAGATGAAACTTTAAATAGGATTGCTATAGAAACAACAATAAAAACGTATTAAAATGAAATTGAATTTTAGATCAAATAATATAATTAGAATAGAAACTACAGTTAATATTAACTATGATACATGGGTCAATCAAGTTGGAAGATTTACAAAAGGCAATGAGTTACAAGTATTAAAAAGAAATCATCCAGAAAACACAGAGTCAAGCGGAAAAGCCATTATTGAAATAGAACTATTAACGCCTTTATTAGATGGTTTTAATGCAAATATTAGGTATATACAAACATTTTCTAATCTGCTTTCATCTCAAGACTCAAATGGTAATGATATTCAAATTATAAATAATGAAAAGTTAGTTTTAATCGATTACATACAATCTATTGGAAGAATAGAAATGGATGATGTTTTAAATCAAGTAGATCAGCTAGTAGATACAAATCTAAAAGATTTAAACAGAGTACAGGCCAAGCTACCAATAGCAATTATTGCTAACATAGTATTAAAGAATACGTTTAATGGGCTTAAGCAAGAAAAATACACATATACTGTTGTACAATGAAATTTAAAGAATTAGATAATCCAGTTGAAGTATTTAATGACTTAGTTTACCAATGTAAAGGAAAACATTGGATTAAAAAGGCATATATATTAGCATGGACTAGTTATAAAAATAATAACTGGAAATATGACGGCGCAACCTTTGTTCGAGAACATAATAATAATTATTGGGAAGTAGCTGCATTTATTCACGATTGGCTAAACCACGAGGGTTATGTAGGAAAAGAAGTAGACTTATATTTTATCAAAATAATGATTGCTTTAAACTATAGTGCAAATCTAATTTTTGAACGAGCAAAATGGATGCAATGGACCTTTTTAAATGTCTTTTGGCATAAAATAAAACGAAACTATAAAGGAAGCAAATTACCAAATTACTTATAAATGAAAGAAACATTGTTAAACCTAGTTCAAAAATATGGATGGTTTGTTTTAGGAGGCCTTATTGGAGCTATAATCCAAAGAGCAAGAAATAGTATGAGTTTAAAACGATTTGCAGGGACATTAATAGTGTCCTCATTTGTAGGTCTTTCAGTAGGTATCATTTTAAGAAGTTATTTAAATGCTACTGAAGAAGTGATTTTTGTTGCTTGCTCTATTAGTGGTGTGTTCTCACAGGATATTTTAAACGAGATACAAGAGCTTATATCTTATATCTCTGTATATGTAAAAAATAAATTAAATATAAATTCCGATGAGTAATTATAGTTTTGGAAAAAGGAGCGAAAAGCAATTAAAAACTTGCCATTTAGACTTGCAAAAAATTTTACGGTTAGCAATTTCAAGAAGTAAAATAGACTTTGGCATTTCAGAAGGCCATAGAGATATAGAGAGGCAATATCAATTGTTTTTAGAAGGAAAATCTAAAATTGATGGACTATCTATAAAAGGAAAGCACAACGAAATACCATCTTTAGCTGCTGACCTATATGTCTATCATAACGACACAAATACAAGAAGAAAATTAGCTTATGATAAAATTCACTTAGCGTATATAGCAGGGTTAATAGATTCTTGTGCTAGAGAACTGTTTGAAAACGCAGAGGTTTCTCATATCATTCGATGGGGTGCAAACTGGGATTGTGATGGTGTTATAGATTTTGATCAATCTTTTGATGACTATCCTCATGTAGAACTCATAAAATTTTAAAAAGAATATGACTGAAGCAGAATTACAAAGATTAATAGATAATACTGCAGCTGCTATAAGAGACTTGTCTAAGCTTTTACAAGATGCGCATGCAGAAGGTGTACGTTTCGAAATGAATTATGAAATAAGCCATTTAGAGACCGGGATAACTACTAGAACAGGATTTATTAGTAAGCTAACTCAAACAAGTATTAAACAGGTTAAAATATATACTGAAACCCCTTCACCATGAAACACTTATATATAATATTATTAACACTTATGTTAACTAGTTGTTTAGGTACAAAAAGAGTTGTGCAAAAGGAATTAAATAAATCGATATCTGAGAAAATAGAAGTAAAAAAAGATAGCACAAATATTATAGAAAAAAACAAAGCTATAAAAGACATTGTACAATTGTTAGTACCAAAAACTAAATCAAATGATAGTGATTTCAATAAGCAAGTAGATAAAAAGGTAGATGAAACATTAAGTAAACTAAATACCCGAAAAACATCGGGAGATAATAGTTATAAATTACATTATAATTTATTAAAACGTCAATTAGAGTTTGAAGCAAAAGTAGGTGAAACTAAAAACGAAAAAATAGCTACAAATACAGCAAAAGAAAAAGACACACAAAAAGAAGAAACTTCTAAAGCTTCAATATATAAACGAATAACCACAATGCCCTGGTACTTATGGATCGTTATTTATTTTATACTCTTAGACTCAAAAGTAACATTATTGCTTTCTAATTTTATTCCGAAATTAAAAGGAGCTAGAAGTATTTTATCCTTATTAAAAATTAAATAATGAAAGTAGAAATTGTATTACCAAATTCATGGAATGAATTAACTTTAAAACAGTTAAAAAAAATTGCATCTATTTGTTTTAATAATGAAACTGGTATTGTTTTCGATAATAAAGTATTTCTAATACTTTTAAATATAAAATGGTGGCAAATCTTAAAAAAAAGAAAGGCCATTATTGTTAAAAATAATATTGCTTTTACAGATTTAAAAAAAGAATATAATTGGATATATTCAACACTAAATCTAACAAAATTTCCAAATTCAATAAAACTAAAAAAAACTAAGTTATTTGCTCCTCACGACAGATTGACCAATTTAAACATAAACGAGTTTGCACATTTAGAAGATTTATATTTAGGATGGCATAACACTAAAAATTTTGATTACCTACACTACATAACGGCAATATTATATAGAGAAAATACTAATAACAAAAGAACCATTTTTGATAAAACAGAACTGCAGAAAAGATCAGAGAATTTAAAAAATATAGATAGAAAAAAGTTACTTGCAATATTGTTATGCTATCAAGGTTCAAGAAATTATTTAACTTCTCAATTCCCCTTAGTTTTTCATAAGCCAGAAAAGAAAAAAAAGACTCCACAAAAAAGTGGTTTTGGTAAAATAATACTTCATTTATCAGGGAAAAAATTCGGCAATTATAAAGAGACCTGTAATACAAATGTATATACATTTTTAAGTGAGTTTACTGAGCAACTAAAAACAAATCCTTATGCCTAATATTTCATTTTTAAAAATTGTAAATTATCTCGAATCATTAGCTGAAAAACATGTTGATATTAATGATTCATATAGATGGAATATTTCAGAAGTTACTGGAGCTTTTAAAAAAGGAATTGAATTACCTGTAATGCTAATAGATAGTGTTGAAACTCAAACAAAAGGCGATAAAACTAAAACAATTCATGATAACTCTATAGCATTTACAATTATAGGAAAACCAAACACAAAGACTGGAAATTTAGACAACTACGAAGCTCAAAATTTAGTTTTAGATTTTTGTCAAGGAATTTGTTTTGATATGGAAACATTAATACTATTCGACTCGGAACAGGTTAAAGATCAAAACGGTAATAAAAATTGGTTATACGGAAGAGTAGAAAAAAACAGTTTTCACCATTTTAAAGTAGGTCCTATATTTTCTGAAGGACTATATGGCTATCGTTGCGAATTAAAAATTAAAAATCAATTAAGTACTATCCCAAATCCTGATAAATGGAATCATTTAACATAGTCTAAACTATTCCTTTTTAAATGGACTGTTTTTTATGTCCTATAATAATAAAACAAAGGCTTATAAATTGCATTTAAATATCAATTATGAGCAAAATAAACTATTCTAAATTAGAGCAAGAAGCAGGGCGAAAAGCAGCATTAATTCTAAGAAAATCTATAAAAGGGGTTATAAGTGAAAGCTTCGAAACTACTCAAGGGAATAGTAAAATATTACGTTCTACAGTTTTAAGCAAAATGAAAGGCCCAGAATTACAACGCTTAACAATTAAAATGCCACATTATGGATTTAAAAATAACTTTGGATTTGATGGCATTAAAAAAAATGGAGTTGCACTAAAACTTCTAAGTAATAAAGGGTTTATAAATAAAGCCATAACCGCAAATAATGCATTAGAAAATTTAGCAACTGAAATTGGTAATATTAGAGCGGATTTAGTAACAGCAAAAATCACATTCTAATTATGTCTAATAAAAAAATTACAAGACAGCTTTCTATTTATATAAATGGAAAAGAAGTTAAAAATAGTTTAGGAGGTATTGGACGAGAAATTGCTAAAGTAAAAGCTAAACTAAAAGAAGCAAACGATCCAAAAGATATAACAAAGCATAAAGAGGAGTTAAATCTGTTAAGAAAAAAGTATTCAGAAGTTAAAGATGAAATTCATGATTCAAATACAGCTTTGCAGCAAGCTAACGAGCATTGGGATATGTTGTTTTCTGGGATACTTAGTGGTAACATAAAACAAGTGCAATCTGGACTTAAAGGAATATTAGGAAACTTAAAAAATATAACTAAAGCAGCAATAGCATTTATAGCTACTCCTTTAGGTGCAGCTATAGCAGCCATTACAACTATTGGTATAGGTGTTAAAAGTTGGGTAGAATTTAATTTAGAGGTTGAAAAAACAAATCAACTTGTACGTGATTTAACCCAAGAAACAGGTAGAGCTGTAGATGGCATACGTATTAGAGCAGAGATATTACAAAAAACGTTCGAAGTAGATATAGGAAAAAGTGTAGAAACTGCAAAGAGTTTAGTAAAAGGGTTTAATATCTCATATTCAGAAGCCTTTGATATAATAGAAGAAGGAGCAATAAAAGGAAAGTTAAAAAATGATGAATATTTAAATTCATTAAAAGAATACCCTATTCAGTTTAAAAATGCAGGTTTTTCTGCTAAAGATTTTGCGAACATAGTAAGTACTGGAATCGACCTTTCTATATATTCTGATAAGTTACCAGATGCAATAAAAGAGTTTAACCTTTCTATTACTGAGCAAACTGATGCAGCCAAAGAAGCATTGACTAATGCCTTTGGAGAAAAGTTTACATCTAAATTATTTAAAGGATTAAAAAACGGTTCTGTAAATGCAAAAGATGCTTTAGCTACTATTTCTGCTGAAGCTCAACGAATTGGATTGAATTCCCAACAGGCTCAATTATTAACCGCAGATTTATTTAAAGGAGCTGGAGAAGATGCAGGTGGCGCCTTAAAAATATTTGAAGCAGTAAACCTTGCACTTAATGAACAAAAGAAACCACTTACTGAAATTCAAAAAATACAAAAAGAACAACTAGATACTAATAAAGAGTTAAATAGTGTTTATACGCAATTATTCGCTTCAGGATCCAGCGGTTTTAATATGTGGATACAAAAGGGAAAACTTTTTGCTTCACAAACTCTATTAAAAATATTAAAAGGAGGTGTAGACGTTTATAATTGGTTTGTAGATTTAAATAATGAATCTGCTACTTTTTCAGCTATACTAAAAACATTAGGCATACTATTTACGAATCAGTTTAGCATAATTGGAGATGTTTTAAGTTTAGCATGGAATCAATTTAAATCATTCGGAACTTTAGTAGAAGGAATATTTACTCTTAACCCAAATAAAATAAAAGACGCCTTTAATTCAGGTTTAGAAAATATTTCAAATGCACTAACTAAATTAAAAAAAAGAGCTTTAAACGATGCTGATGAAATATATAATGCTTGGAATGGTAATAGCAAGTTAAAGAAATTGACTTTAGATGACCTTCTTTCAAAAGAACCTACAGGAAATACATTTAACAATTCTACCACAAATAATCCTGATGAAGAAAACAAAAATGAATTAACCGAAGAAGATAAACGAATAATAGAATCTAAGAAAAAATTAAAAGAATTTTTAGATCAATGGAAAAAGGACCAAGCTCTACAAAAAGAGTTAGAAAAATTTGATGAAGAAGCAAAAGCTGAAGAAGAAGAAATTTTAAAACTAGAAGCTAAGCTTGCAAAAATGGAAGAAGAAGCTGGCATTCTTGGGTTAAAAGAAGAAGAATTAACTAAAGCAGGAAGAATCAAAGATGCTGAGCTTAGAAAATCGTTAGAGGAGACTAAAGAAATTGAGATTTCAAACATTAGAAAAAAATACGCAGATAAAAGATTAAAAGCTAAAGAAGTTGAACTAAAAAAAATAGCAGATAAAGAAAAAAAGTATAAACAACAACAACTAAAAGCTGAACAAGATTTAGAAAATGCTAAAATGGATTTATTAAAGTTTGGTATCTCAAACTTAAAAAACTTTTTTGATGAATCTAAAGGACTATACAAAGCATTTTTTATTGCAGAAAAAGTAGTAGCTGGAGTAGATGTTGTTTTAAAAGGAATAAAAGAGAGAGCTTCTATAAGTGCTGCTTGGGGATGGAATCCTGCTATTTCAGGGCCAATGCTTTTAGCTTCTAAAATTAGAACTGGAATTAATTTAGCAACAATCGCTGGTACTGCCATTAAAGGTTTTAAAGAAGGTGGTTTTACAGGTGATAAAGCAATATATAATGATGGACAGGATGGTGTAGTTGGACCAGCACATGTTGGAGAGTGGTATGCACCAAAATGGATGAATGAAAGCCCTAAATATGCTCCAATAATTCAATGGTTAGAGAAAGAAAGAACAGGAACTACTCATAAAGGCTTTTTTGAAGGAGGTCCTACTTCTCCAGGAACAATAGATGAATCTAATGAAAGTCTTGAATTATCAACTATTAAAATTTCTAATAATGATGAATTAATACAGCTTTTGTCTAATTTAAAAACAACATTGGATCAAGGAATCAAAGCATACGTAGTAAGAGATTATGACCAATTTGTTAAAGAAAAGGAAGTAGATGAAGAGTACCAACAAATATTAAATAACACTAGACAATGATTTATCAAGGAGACTATACAGATAATAATATATATGGCACTTCTAAAAATTATAGAATAAGTGTCGAAACTGAAAATAATGCAGCTTTTTTAGCCTGTAACTTACAGGTTAATTTCAACGGTCAATTCTGGGAGCATGATTTTGAAATACCTTTTTTTAATAATACTGCAGAACTATATTTTGAGAATTATATACATAGTATAATTACACAAAATTTTCAACTAAATACTTTAGATAAAGAAAACATTCAATTTCACCATTTCAATTTAGCAGAGGTAAGTATGACATTAAAAGAAATGGAGCAAAACAATGTGTTAGATGAAATAGATTATAGTTTTTATATGTCACTTGGTAGTTTTAATACAATTGCATACAACGACATTGTAAACGGAAATAAAACACTGTTACCCGTTAAAAACTCATTATTTCAAACAAAAAAAGGTCTCTTATCTTTTAGTTTTATATCTAAGACCTTACCAAATAAACTAATTATAGATAATAGTTTAGAGTTAGTAGAATTAGATATCACTTCAACTTCTACTACACTACTCATTCATTCAATAGTTATTCCTGTAAAATTAATAGAGGGCTCAGAAACTAATAACTTAAATATTGCTCTCAAATTTCAAGATGAAACAATGATCGCATTAGGAGACTTCAATTTATTAAACAGAGCTGTAGATCATAACACTATTGCATACCAAAATGAGTTTGGAACATTATCGATTTTAGAGTTTACAGGTTATAGAAAAGATCATGAAGTAATAAAAACTAGTATAAATAATTTAAATGCAATAAGTAGTAATGTTTTATTTGAAACTGAAATTGAGGAAAGTAATTCTTTCACTATAAATACTGGATATATAATAGACACTCTAAAGTACGGAATGATAAGAAACCTTATTAGATCTTATAATAAATACTTACTTGAAGAAACCAATATAAAAATAGTTAATAATGGTAATCAAAAGTTAAAACCATATTCATCAAACTACTACGAAAATAACGAGTCTTTAAAATTTAAATTGGCAGAGAATGCAAACGATATTCATTACAGAATTTTTTAAAATTAATTTTTCGCAGTTAAAGATTAAATTCTCAGAAGAAAATTCATTTTTTGAGGAGGACTTAATTAAACAACAATCTTTTCCTTTTAAAATACCTAGAAAAAGAGCATTTATACCTTTCTTTAAGTTTATAGATTCTCATAATAGTGTAGACTCTAATAAATATATAGAAGGGGTTTTATTGCGTAATGACAAATATTACAAAGCTGAACTTTTAGTAATTAGAATAGCAAAAGAAATTGAAGTAGTTATTTATTATTCGTTTATAAAATTTTCAATTTTCGATAGAAAACTAAACTCTTTAGATTGGCAAACAATAAATTTTTCGGGATCAAATATATTCCAATTTGCAGAACAAAAAATTAGTGAAGATTACCCACAAACACCTATCAACTTTGTAACTGTAAATGATGAAGATAAATATAAAGATTATGATTTTGGTACATATAGTGGTTTCATTAATCATAACGAAAACGGTGAATTTTTAGAAGGGTATAATTTAGGAATTACAACAATTTATAAAATGAACGAGATGAGACCGTTTATTTATATAAAAGAAATTATTACGTTTATTTTTAATCAAATAGGCTATACTGTTCAAGGAGATTTTATTAACAACGAAAGCATTAAAAAAGCACTTCAATACCATAATAATTCAATATTTTACACGAATAACGATTTTAATAGAACCGAAGATTTTACTGTTACTTTGTCTGAATCTGATATTCCTGGTTATAATCCTTCAAACTTGGTTTATAATGAATATATAAACAGTATGGTTATATATAATTATGGTACTTACAATGTTCTTATAGACATAGAAGGAGAGTTTCCAGCCTTTGTAGAAGGACAATTTGAATTACGATGTTTTTATAATAATGAAATTATAAATAGTTCATTCATATCTGTAAGTACACAATCTAATACTGATTCAACACAATTTTCTAAACAATTAAACTTTTCATTCGATGTACCAAAAGAGTTTGAAGAACAAAATTTAGAAATTAGGGTGATTTGTACTAATGAAGTGTATGAGTCACTTACAGGAGAATTTAATATAACTGGTACTTTACGACCGCTTTATAAAGAATACATTTCGTTAAAAGAACTTTTACCAGATATTACTGTTGGAGATTATATAAAGGCGTTAAAAGAGACATTTGTTCTAACAACTATATATAATCAAACAAGTCAAATTGTAGAAATTAATTTTTTCGATTCTTTTATTAATCAACAAACAGCAATAAATCTTTCTAAATATTCTATATATAGTGTTCCTAGAAAGTTAAATAAATTATTAGGATACAAAATACCTTTTAATGATGGTGAAGTTCTTAATTTAAATAGAGATGGTGAGTTTACCATTATAGAAAATGGATTTAAAGATAAAGAAATACCTTTACAACCTTTACCGGTGTATTATAACGATGCACAACCAAATGTAAAACATCAAGAAGGGTTATCAATAGTCTTTTTTAAAAGTAACTCTAACGCATTACCATTAGTAAATGACACAGAAAGCAGCTATACGAGAATAGGTTTTGTTCATCAATTTTTACGTAACTGGTTGTATCAAAAATTAAATTCAGAAGAATATAATTTAACACTTAATTTACCTATATATATAGCTTCTAAAATAAACTCGAATAGTAAAGTTTTTTTCTACAATAACTTCTTTTTAATTCATTCTTTAAAAAGAGAAAACATTAATAGTCTTTTTGAAAGAGTTAACATTAGAGCATTTAAATTAAAAAACACTCCTACTTTCGACTTGGTTATTGATGATGGTTCTGGAAACACAGAATTTTCAGCTCCAATTATTTTTACTTCAGCTAGTGCTTCAGCTATTTATCAAACAGAGTTTGAAACCACTCTCCAAACTGCATTTTTTGGATGGGATCCACCTTATTTTAATATTGAAATATTTGCAGATCAATCTACAGACCCTCAGGGATTGTCATTATCTTTTGGTTGGGAAATAATAAGTAGCCCAGAAGGAAATACACTAGGAACATTTAATGCATTGAACAATAATAATTCAAATGTGATTTTTACTAATAGTGGTTACTTAAATGTTGAAGGAGAATATTTTATTAGACTAACTGTAATTAATTCTGCAGGTTTGTCTTCTAGTCAAGATTTACATGTAATAGTTAATCCACCTCAAGGACCAGGTAACAAAATAATTTTAACTAAAATTCCAGATCCAAATGATCCTTTAAATGCTGTTGGTAAATTCTCAATTAGTTTTACAGACGATTTTGCTCCTGCAGTTGTTGTTTTAAACATTCAAAAATTTAATCTTTTAACTCAACAAAATGAAGGTAGTCCAGTTATAGAAACTATTACAGATTTATCACAACCATTTTATGAAGTAATATTTCCAAGTTCTGGAACATGGAAAATATCGGCAACCTCTGGAGACGAATATTCAAATACATTATCGTGGTTTTAAAATTTTATTCCTGATGCTTTAATATTTTCATCACTTCGTAACATCTCTCTTGGAGTATATTCTTCAGTTTGTTTTATACTATAGTGCCTTGCTTGATCTCTTACAGATATAAGAGTCATTCCTGCAAGTAGTAAATCAGTTATACCTGTATCTTTTAGTGAATACCAATGATAATTGTTATTGATTCCCAATCTAGTTCTCATTTTGCTCCAGTCTTTAGTAATACGATCTGGCCCTAATTTATACACCCCAGTTCTATAAGAGTCTCTAGAGAATAAATAATCTTCAGAATTAGAATTACGAATATGAGCAGCTAGAATAGGTAATAGTTCATTAGGAATTGTCACATGTGCAGATCTCCTATTCTTACTATCCGAAGCATCAATATAAAGAGTAGAATTTTTAATCGATATATCTCCTACACGTAACTTAGTTAACTCGGTACGTCTTACCAAACAATAATAACAACATAAGCACAATGTTAAAAATTGAGGGTTTATTTCCTTCCAGTAATTGAAAATTTTAATCCTAATTATTTTTGGAATAACAACCCTCTTTTTAGACTGTTTATTGATTTTACTATAAATTTCGGTTGGATTAGTCATCAAATATTTTTTCTTAATAAAGAACTCACAAATTGTATTAATAAACGATAGGTGATTATCTCTAGTTCGAGCAGAATTTCCTTTATCATATCTTATATAATCAAGGTAACTCCCTACAAATTCTTCATCAAATTTATAACAAAACATGTCTGGTGTTTTTACTACATCGTTGATATAAGTTTTTAATAAATTAATAAATGACTTATAAGTTTTAAGTGTAGGTTTTCTAAGATTTTTATCTTTAACTTCTAACTCAATCATTTTAATATAGATATCAAAAGCTATAAATAACTTAGTTAGCTCTTTAGAACCTTTCTTTTCATAAAAAGGATTCCAACCTTTTTGTAAACGTTTATTAATATCATCTATTTTAATCTTGGCTAGTTTACGCCTTGTCATTATGCTATTTAATGGCTTAACCCTATTACGTTTACGTTCTAATTTTTCAGTAAAAGGATTTTTAACATAATAAACAATTTCCCACGTTTTGTTTTCTCTTAATTCAGCTGGAATGTAATCTATATATATAGTTACGTTAGAAGTTTCAGGTTTGTACATTTTTTTTTTACCTCAAGAAGTTAATCCTGCAGCAAAATATTAATATACTATTGACACGGTTGTGACACGGTTTTTTTAAAAAAAGCCTACAAACTCAATGTTTATAGGCTTTACTTTTGGTGCGGGCGGCGAGACTCGAACTCGCACACCTCGCGGCACTAGATCCTAAGTCTAGCGTGTCTACCAATTCCACCACGCCCGCAAAAGATTAATTACATTTCTGTAACGAGGATGCAAATATAGTTAAGAATTTTAATATAACAACTAACACTTAAAAAAAATACAGCTTTTTTAAACAACGTTAGAAATGTCTCTATACATTATAAAAAAGAGGAAGTTACACACATAATTATTTAATTATATAGCATAACTATTAAATTACAAGTTATTAAACTTAACGAAGCAGTAATTAGTACCACTATAATAAAATGAGGCAAATATCTTTTTTTCATATTTTTTATTTATTGCATTTTAGCTAGTTAAGTCTTGTAATAGCACATTATTTAACCACTAACACTATAAAATACAATGTAGGTATGTTTATATCGAAGCGTTTAACACTAACGACAAATATTTTTTTAGAAAGAATGTAATCCTAATGTAATAGCAACTTTTTTCAATGTAGAATATGTATTCTTTTTCTTTATAGTATAAACAAGCATATAAGGTTAATCCCTACTTTTTTTCAGATTATTTTATTTAATCATTATCTTTTTATTAAAAACGATAACCTACTAAACAACCTATATTTATATGAAATTTCTATGACTTTGCTTACTTTTAGAAAAAATTTATATTCATATATTTATGCAAACCATTCAAGATTATATAAAACAACATAAAGATCGATTTCTTAATGAACTCATTGACCTTTTAAAAATACCTTCTGTAAGTGCTGACTCAGCTTATAAAAACGATGTTATAAAAACAGCAAACGAAGTTGCTTCTAGCTTAAAAAAGGCAGGGTGTGATACTATTGAGATATGTGAAACCAAGGGTTATCCTATTATTTATGGAGAAAAAATAATTGATAAAGCCTTACCTACAGTATTAGTATATGGTCATTATGATGTACAACCAGCAGATCCATTAGAGCTCTGGGATTCTGCACCTTTTGAGCCAGTTATTAAAAATACAGAGTTGCATCCAGATGGTGCTATTTTTGCACGTGGTGCTTGCGATGATAAAGGACAAATGTACATGCATGTAAAGGCTTTAGAATATATGACCTCTACAAGCCAACTACCATGCAATGTTAAGTTTATGATAGAAGGAGAAGAAGAGGTAGGAAGTGTAAACCTCTCTACATTTGTAAAAAAAAATCAAGACAAACTAAGTAATGATGTAATTTTAATTAGTGATACAGGAATGATTGCTAAAGATGTTCCTTCTATAACCACTGGTTTACGTGGTTTAAGTTATGTTGAAGTAGAAGTTACTGGGCCAAACAGAGACTTACACTCAGGATTATATGGAGGAGCAGTAGCAAACCCTATTAATATTTTAACCCAAATGATTGCATCGTTACACGATGAAAACAACCATATTACTATACCTGGATTTTATGATAATGTAGAAGAACTCTCTATAGAAGAGAGAGCAGAAATGGCAAAAGCTCCATTTTCTTTAGACAACTATAAAAAAGCATTAGATATTAATGATGTACACGGTGAAGAAGGTTATACTACTAACGAACGTAATTCTATAAGACCAACTCTAGATGTAAATGGTATTTGGGGTGGCTATATTGGAGAAGGAGCAAAAACCGTTATTGCAAGCAAAGCGTATGCTAAAATATCTATGCGTTTAGTACCAAACCAAGATTGGGAAAACATTACTCAATTATTTAAAACGCATTTTGAAAACATCGCTCCAAAAAGTGTTACCGTAAAAGTAACACCTCATCATGGTGGCCAAGGTTATGTAACGCCTATAGATAGTATAGGCTACCAAGCTGCATCTAAAGCATATCAAGACACTTTTGGCAAAACACCTATTCCACAACGCAGTGGAGGAAGCATCCCTATTGTTTCTCTATTTGAGCAAGAGTTAAAAAGTAAAACTATTTTAATGGGCTTTGGCTTGGATAGTGATGCTATACACTCACCTAATGAGCACTTTGGAGTTTGGAACTATTTAAAAGGCATAGAGACTATTCCTTATTTTTATAAGCATTTTACCGAACTATTTAAATAAAAAAATTACAATTCTTATTCTTAAGAATTAATTAATTTCTAAAAACGCCTCTATCATATTTTTATGTTAGGGGCGTTTCCTCTTCAACTATTATTTTTCAAAAAAACACTTCTACATTTGTAGAATACAATTTTATATTCTACATTTGTAGAGTTAAATATAAAATTAAGTATTATGCGCCTTTCAAAAACTGAAGAAGATTTAATGAATCACTTATGGAAACTAGAAAAAGGGTTTATGAAAGATTTATTAGAAGCCTACCCAGAACCTAAACCTGCGACAACTACTGTGGCTACTTTATTAAAACGAATGACAGATAAAGGGTTTATAGATTATAAACGCATAGGTAATTCTAGACAATATTTTCCTCTAGTAAAAAAGAAAGATTATTTCTCTAAACATGTTAACAGTTTAATTAAAAACTTTTTTAACGATAGTAGTTCTCAATTTGCTTCATTTTTCACAAAAGAAACAAATTTATCTAAAGAGGAATTGGAAGATTTAAAAGCTATTATAGATAAAGAAATTAAAAACAAATAGTCATGCTCATATTTATATTAAAATTTAGTACTTGTTTGGCTATTTTTTTAGTCTTCTATAAGCTTTTGTTAGAAAAAGAGACTATACATAACTTTAAACGCTTTTACTTAATAGCTGCTTTATTACTTTCGTTAATTATACCTTCTATTACTTTTATAAAATATATAGAGCCCGATGTAATCCTAGGATCATTTAGACCCGCTATAGAAACTATTGCAACTTCTAAAATTGAAATGGTAGAAGAACCTGTTAACTATCTACCAATAATGTTATGGAGTATTTATGGCTTAGGAGTGTTCCTTTTTGGATTAAAATTTTGTGTTAATTTATTTAATATTACCTACAAGATAAAACGTAACCCTAAGCATAAAAGTACCATCTATACAAATGTTTTATTACAAGATTTAATAACACCACACACTTTCTTTAATTACATTTTTTTAAATAAAAACAAATTTGAAACACAACAAATACCCAAAGAAGTATTATTACACGAAGAAGCTCACGCTAGACAAAAACACAGTTTAGATATTATATTTATAGAAATATTACAAGTATTATTTTGGTTTAATCCTTTGCTTTATTTCAGTAATAAAGCTATAAAATTAAATCATGAATTTTTAGCAGATAAAGCTGTTTTAAACCAAGGTATAAAACCATCTACATATCAACAAATACTATTAGCGTTCTCATCAAACGCAGCACATCCTCAATTGGCTAACGCCATTAATTATTCATTAATCAAAAAACGATTTACAATTATGAAATCAAACACATCAAGAAAAGCCATTTGGCTTAGAAGCTTACTAATGCTTCCTCTTCTTGGCGGACTATTATTTAGTTTTAGCGAAACCAAGGAAGTTGAAAAAGAAATTACTCCTTTGTTAAGTCAAGTGGCTACACAAAACAAATACACCAATGGTGTTACAGAGGTCATGATGCAGGAGTACCGTACATTTATGAAAGTGTTTAAAACTAAAAACATTATAGATGGCTCTAAATTAGATAGAATTAAGGCCATATATAGTCTTATGTCTCAAGCACAAAAAAACACAATAGAAAAATACCCAGAAACACCTAGTATAGATCTTAGAAATGTAAAGCCTAAAAAACCAACAGAAACACAATTTGAATCTTGGAAAAAAGAAAAAGTATTTGCACTTTGGATTGACGGTAAGCATGTACAAAATAGTGTACTTAATAAATATACAGCAAACGACTTTGTTCATTACACAGGAAGTCTTGTACATGTAAATGCTAGAAAAGCTCCTTTTTATGAACCTTATCAATTCAATTTATACACTGAAAAAGGATTTAAAAATGCCTATAGAAAAACCGAAACGCAATCTGCATTAGATAAAGTTAGAGAAGAATTAAAAGGCATTAATAACATTCCTGTTTTAGATATTAAAAAACAACCTTTACGTTTTAAACTTAATGGAAAAACGACAACTCTAGAAACATTAAATTCAGATTTCAAAACAATAGTAGGTGAAAAAAAAACGAACTTAAGAATTAATGTTAAAGGAGGTATAAATATGGCTCTTATTAATGAGATTAATTCAAAGTTAAAAGACTACATCAACAAAATAAAATTATCTCAAGGAGGCTATATTATAGACACAAGTTTTAGCAATAAAAACACTGTAAAAACAATACCTGTAGTTAATGGTATTAAATGCGATAACTGTACATTATTTTTATCTAAAAACAGTGTTGAAGAATTAATTCTTTCAACTACATCAAGAAAACCTATCACCCAATTTAGAATAAAGTTTCCTGGAAAACCAACAGAAAGTATTAAATACAATACAACTAAAGGCAATGCAAAAGTAAAGAGCTATTTATCAAGTACTCCTACTGGTACAAAAGTTCAAATATTTGATATTAGAACTAAAGATGAAACTCTAACACCTGTTATAATAGAATTAGTAGATAAATCTAGCCCTAAATACTCAAACTCTCCAAAAGTAAAAAAAGGAGAATTATCTGACTTGCCTCCTCCTCCTCCACCAGCACCAGCACCAGTAGTTGTTAAAAAGAAAGGTAAAAGAACTTTAAATGAAATTATTGAGAATACACCTAAAGGATTAAAAACAGGCTACAAAATGATTAATGGAGAAAGTCATTATCATGTTACTTACAAAAATGGGGTTACTGTATATTATAATAAATTAGGTCAAGCTGTAAATAAAAAAGGTGAGCTTTTACCTCCACCACCGCCTCCGCCACCAGCTCCAAAAAAAGAAATGAAAACGGGTTCTATAGACATTAATAATCAAAAGCATTATTACACAACTATAAACGGTAAAACGAGATACTTTAATCGTTATGGAGTAGAAACCGATAAAAAAGGGAAAAAACTTGTACTTAATAAGCAAGTAAATGCCAGCGATGTTATACCAGACGTTAACATTAGTAGAGTATACTTTAATGATAAAGTTGTTAGTGAATTTAAATCGAATGAGTACTCGGTTACAGAGTCTATTCCTGAGGCTCCAAGTATGTTGCAGTTAACTAATAAAGGAGCTGTTTTTTATTATGAAGGTAAAAAAATAACTGGTAAAAAAGCAATTGACTTAGTAGACAATAATAAAGATTTAAATATTTTAATTAGAGATATCGATTCTAAAACACCTATAGTAAAACTCTCCAAACAACCTATTAGAGTATAATATTTAATAAAAGCCTCGAATATCGAGGCTTTTTTATGTAACATTTTTTAATTTTTAGCGTTCTTATAGTAATCAATCATTACTCTATCAATCAAATTAATCGTTATGTTAAAACAATTCTTTATTATCTGCTCTGGTGCAGATACCGATATTTTAAAAGACTCCTCTATAGGTGAACAAAACAAATACGCTGGTATTGGCGCTACTGTTTTTTTTACTGCTTTAATGGCAGCTATTGCATCTAGCTATGCTCTTTATACTGTTTTTGATAATGCATTCGCAGCTATAGGTTTTGGCCTAATCTGGGGATTATTAATTTTCAATCTAGATCGCTTTATTGTATCTACAATAAAAAAAAGAAATAATATTATAGATGAACTTATTCAAGCCTCTCCTCGTTTATTATTAGCTGTAATTATAGCTATTGTAATTTCTAAACCTCTTGAATTAAAAATTTTCGAAAAAGAAATTAATCAAGTGCTTTTAGAACAAAAAAACGATTTAACATTAGCCAATAAAGATCAAATAGCATTACAGTATAGTCCTAAAACAGAAGAGCTACAAAAAAACATAACCTCACTACGAGATGAAATAGCAATTAAAGAAACAGAAGTTAATGCTCTTTATAATATTTATATTAATGAAGCAGAAGGTACCGCAGGAACTAATTTATTGGGTAAAGGTCCTGTTTATAAAGAAAAACGAGAAAAACATGACGCTGCATTAGCCGAATTACAAACACTAAAACAAGATAATAAAGCAAAAATAGAAGCTACTGAATCCGAAATATTAGCCCTAAAAACTGAATATGACACAAAAGTAGCTAACTCACAACCTATAATAGATGGGTTTGATGGTTTAATGGCACGCGTAAATGCTTTAAGTACACTACCTTGGCTACCTTCTTTTTTTATTTTCTTGTTATTTTTAGCTATAGAAACTTCTCCAATTTTTGCAAAATTATTATCACCTAAAGGTGAATACGATTTTAAATTAGAGGATCAGGAAACTGCAATAAAAACAATAGTAGACCAAAAAACCGAAGAACGTAAGCTTATTCTAAAAACCGATTTCAAGGTTAATGACAAAGTCTATAGCGATATCGCAGAAGAAGATGAACTTTATAATTATAAGCGTAAAAAAGCTCGCGAATTGATGCAAGCACAAGCTGATGCATTTTATAAAAAACAACAAAAGCTGTTATAGTTACAATTAAATCCTTTAAAACTATTACTAAGCCTGATAAATATATCGTTATTAAAAATATTTAGCTAAAAGAGATTATATATCTATTCCAAAAGGATTTTCTATAGAAAATGCTGGTTTCGTAAACCATTTAGGCCCGTTTTCTGTCATATAAATATGATCTTCATGTCTAATACCAAATGTATTAGGCACACAAATCATGGGTTCATTACTAAAACACATTCCGGGTTCTAAAATAGTATTATCGTTACGTACTATATATGGCCATTCGTGTATATCTAAGCCTATTCCATGTCCTGTTCTGTGCGGTAAACCTGGTAGTTTATAATCTGGCCCTAAGTTATAAGATTCTAATACTTTTCTAGACGCTATATCTACAGCTGCACAAGTACCCCCTATTTGAGCAGCGTTAAATGCAGCTTGCTGAGTCTCTTTTTCTATAGTCCAAATGCTCCGCTGTAAATCGTTAGCCTCACCAAAAACATAGGTTCTAGTAATATCAGAAATATAATCATGTAATACACATCCTGTATCTATTAAAACAACCTCATTCTCTTCTAAATTTTTAGGGTTTTTAACTCCATGAGGGAAAGACGAATCTACTCCGAAAAGAACAATACAAAAATAAGATCCTGAGCTAATACCATATCGTTTATGTGCTTCATTTATAAAGTCTACGACTTCTTTTGCACTTATACCTATTTTTAAAACTCTAGCTGCTGCTTTTTGAACTTCTAAAGTAATATTCATGGCTTCTTGAATAATAGCTATTTCTGCTTTTGACTTTACCATTCTACAACCAGCTGTAATTGGCTTTGCATCTACAAGTTTATAATCTCTACTCTTATTTACTATTCCGTTTGTAATGAAAAAAGGAGTCGCTTCATCTATAGCTATTTCCCCTTTTATAATGTCCTTATTTTTAAGAATGTTACAAAACAATTGATATGGACTCTCATGTTCTTCCCAACACTCAACAATCCCTTCTATTAACATAAAATCTAATATTGTTCCTTTTTCAAACTCAGGAGCAATATAATGTAACTTACCATCATCAAATAAAATAGCTCCAACCATACGCTCGCTAGAGTGCCACTTTGTTCCGGTAAAATAAAACAAATTTGTTCCCGCATGAAGATACATAGCTTTAATACTGTCTCGTTTCATAAAACTGACAGCTCTATCTATTCGTAATTGAAACTCTTCTTTTTTTATTGGAGCTACAGTATTAACTCTTGGTACAATGGCGTTTAATTCGGTTTCAATTGTTGAACCTCCTATTCCAAATGTGCTCATAAATAAATTTTATTTTTTATTAATAGAACTTCAATAGATATAAGTTAGTCTTTAAAATCTTCTGTCTGGGTGAAAAGGGCTTAAATCTATACTTGTTTTTTGGTTTGAAATAATTTCTGAAACTAGTTTGCCTGTTGCTGGCCCTAGGCTCCATCCCATCATAGCATGTCCTGTTGCTATTGTTAAGTTTTTACATTTAGAAGACTTCCCTATATAAGGCAAGCCATCTGGTGTGCATGGACGTAAACCACAAGCTGCATTAGCTTTCTCTTCTTCTGTAATAGTTATGCCTTTATAATAGTTTTTTGCTGCATTAGCTATTGCATTTACTCTTACTGGGTTAATTTTATTATTTATACCAGCTACTTCCATCGTTCCTGCAAAGCGTGTAAAACTACCCATTGGAGTTACAGCAACTTTAGCTTCGCATAAAATGGCAGGAATAGTAATATTAGTTTCTTCGTTTACATTAATACGATAGCCTTTTCCTGCTTGTACTGGAATTTTTAAGCTCATTTTTTTTGTTAATAATGGACTCCAACTTCCTGCTGCTAAAACAATCTCATCTGCTTTTAATCGCTGTTTATTTGTTATTACTTCTGAAATAAATCCTTCATTCAATACTACATCTTTCACTTCTTCATTAGCATAAAAAGTAACACCTCTGGATTTTAAATAAGTCTTCATTCTTTTCATAAAATCACCTGGCGTCATATGTGCATCAGAATCGTAATACACTGCTCCTTTAATATTTAAATTAGCATTAGGCTCTATTTTTTCCACCTCTTTAAGTGTTAAATGCTTTACGCCCAAACCTTCTTGTTGTCCTCTTTTCCCTATTTCCCACTCTTCTTCCCCAACTTTATCTGTTTGGTAACACATTAATAACCCTTTTCTTTCATAATGAAAGCTAAAGTCATTAGATGCTTTTATGGATTCGTATAAATCTCTACTATATAAATTAATAGCTTTAATAACTGGAATAGCACTCTCTACTTTTAATTGAGTAGAAGATTTTTTAAAAGCCCAGGCCCATTTTATAAAGTCTACATCTAGTCTTGGTTTTACATAGAAAGGACTTGTAGGACTAAACATCCATTTTAGTCCTTTATTAATCATCCCTGGTGCAGCAAATGGCACAAAATGACTAGGTGTAATATAACCTGCATTTACATAAGAGGCTCCACTTATTAAATTAGATTTATCTACTACCGAAACTTTGTGCCCCTCTTTTTCAAGGTAATATGCCGTACTTAAGCCTATAATACCTCCTCCTATTACAATAACACTTTTACTCATTTCTTATTCCCATTTAAAATCCTTAGTTGGTGTTTACCTTCCTAAATGTTCTACATAACTCTCTATTTTTCTTTAAAAAAACGCAGCGGTAATATACAAAGAGAGCAGTAACAGCTTTATTTTTACATCTATTAAATTACCTGAAACCCGTGAGCATACGGATCATCTTCATCATCTATAATAATAGTATTATAACCATAGACTTTTGCCCAACCTTGAATACTAGGTACTATAGCTATTTTACCATCTAAAGTCGTTTCTTCTTCTACACAACCAATAAACTTACTTCCAATATAACTTTCATGTATAAAAGGTTCCCCTTTTTTTAGTTTTCCTTTTGCATGCAATTGAGCTATTCGCGCAGAAGTGCCAGTTCCGCAAGGACTTCTATCAATAGCTTTATCTCCATAAAATACTGCATTACGTCCAGAGGATTTTGAGTCTATAGGATTACCAGTCCATAACATATGAGTCACATCTCTTATTGTATCGTTTTCAGGGTGTATAAATAAATTTGGATATTTCTTATTAATTCGACTCCTTACTACTTGAGAGTATTTAATTATTTGGCTAGCAGTAAAATCATGTATTCCTGAAAAATTCTGTTGTGGATCTACAATTGCATAATAGTTTCCTCCATAAGCTACATCAAAAGTTATTTCTCCTAATTCTGGACAATTTACCGTTAATCCTTCGGCTGCTAAATAACTTTTAACATTTGTTAGTTTTACCCAATCAACTTTTTTACCTGTTTGTTGATACTCTATATTTACCAAGCCAGCAGGGGCTTCCATTTTTATTTTTCCAGGTATTTTTGGTGTTACCAAACCTTCTTCTATTGCTATTGTAATAGTACCAATGGTTCCGTGTCCACACATAGGTAAACAACCCGAGGTTTCTATAAACAGAATAGCAAAATCATTTTCGGGCTCATGAGGTGGAAACAAAATGCTTCCACTCATCATATCATGTCCGCGAGGTTCGAACATTAATCCCTTGCGAATCCAATCGTACTCTGCTAGAAAGTGCTGACGTTTTTGACTCATATTAACACCAACCAAATCTGGTCCTCCACCAGCAACTACTCTTACAGGGTTTCCACAAGTATGTGCGTCTACACAAAAAAACGTTTTACGCGCCATACTTAGATTTTATCAGTAGTTTTTACATTGTCTACTGTTCTTAATATATTTAAGGGGTTCTCATTTTTTAATTCGTTTGGCAACAAATCGTTTGGCCACGATTGAAAACTAAATGGTCTTACCCATCTCTTTATAGAATCTACACCTACAGCAGTAAATCTAGAATCTGTTGATGCTGGATATGGCCCTCCGTGTAGCATAGATGGGCAAACCTCAACACCTGTTGGCACTCCATTAAAAATGATGCGCCCTACCCTATTTTGTAATGCAGAAACTATATTTAAATTATTAGGTAATTCTCCTTCATTTGCTATTATTGTTCCTGTTAATTGCCCTTCTAATTTATGTATTACTTCTTCAAGTTGTGTTTCGTTTTCACATTCAACTATTAAGGAAAATGGCCCAAAAACTTCATTATGTAGAGTTGAATTTTCTAAAAAAGTAGTTCCTTTTACTTTAGAGATTGCTTGTCTTGCATAATTAGATTGAACCTCCGAATCATAATTTGCTACAATACTTAATTCTGGTTGCTCTAGTGCCTTTGTTTTATTATTTTCATAAGCTCCTATAATGTTTGGGTGCAACATACAAGACGGCTCTACTTTTACAATTTCTTCTGCTAATGTATTCGCAAATTGATTTAATCCTTCTCCTTTAACTCCCAATAGTAATCCTGGATTTGTACAAAACTGTCCAGCTCCTAAAGTAATAGAGCCTGCATACGTTTTAGCCCAATCGTTAGCTTTTTCTTTTAAAGCTTCTGGTAACAAAACTACGGGGTTAATACTCCCCATCTCCGCAAATACTGGTATAGGTTCTGGTCGTGTAGCTGCTAAATCGTAAATTGCTCTACCTCCTCTAATGCTTCCAGTAAATCCAACTCCCTTAATATTAGGGTGTTTAACTAATTCTTGCCCTACTTCTATTCCACTACTATTTAAATTAGAAAATACTCCATTTGGCATTCCTGTTTTTTCTGCTGCTTTTATCACTGCAGAGGCCACCATTTCTCCTGTTCCGGAATGCATAGGGTGAGATTTTACAATTACTGGACAACCTGCAGCTAAAGCTGCTGCTGTGTCTCCTCCTGCTGTTGAAAATGCTAAAGGAAAGTTTGACGCTCCAAAAACGGCTATTGGTCCAAGAGGGACTAACATTTTACGTAAATCTACTTTTGGCATTGGTTTACGTTCTGGTTGCGCTTTATCTATACTTGCTTCCACCCAAGACCCTTCTTTTATATGGCTTGCAAATGCTCTTAATTGCCCTAATGTTCTTCCTCTTTCTCCTATGGCTCTTCCTTCTGGCAATCCTGATTCTGAAGTATATACTTCAATTAAATCTTCTCCTAAAGCTTCTATTTCATCAGCAATAGTATTTAAAAACACTGCTTTTTCTTTTCCCGATTTTTTTTGATATTCTACATAAGCCTTAGCTGCTAAAGCTGTTGCTTTATCAACTTCTTCTTTAGTGGCTTCTATAAAAACATTATCATTTTCTGTATTTAACTTAGGATTGAACGTTTTGTACATTTTTTCTCCTTTAGCTGAAAGTGTATTTCCTATATAATTTTTTCCTGTAATCATTTCGAATTTATCTTTTTTAAATGCGCTTCAACATCTACTGGTTTGTGTATGATATCTTTTGATGCTGGATACTTTTTTATTAATGTAGTTGGGCGAATTGGACGTTCTACAAAATTACCTCCGCAATTAGGGCATACATCTTGTAAAATTGAGGTTACACAATCTTTACAGAAGGTACATTCAAACGTACAAATCATTACCTCATTAGAATAATAAGGCAATGATTTGTTACAATGCTCGCAAGTTGGTCTAATTTCCAACATATATTATTTTATTTAATATTAAGCCAAAACTTCAAGAGATTTATATTCTGGTAATGTTGGCCTTGTTTTTAATCCATTTTCTATAATAGTCAAGACTCTTTCTCTTTCTTCTCCAACTAATGGCAAACGTGGTTCTCTAACATTTTCTGTCCCTATTCCTGTTGCTACCTCAGCTAGTTTAATATTTTGAACCAATTTACTATTTATATCTAATTCTAATAGTGGTAAGAACCAACGGTAAATTTTAAGAGCATCTTCTGTTCTTCCAGCTTTTGCTAAATTAAAAATAGCTACGGTTTCTGCTGGGAAAGCACATACTAAACCTGCAACCCATCCATCTGCTCCCATAAATAAACTTTCTAGTGCTAAAGTATCAACTCCATTTAATATTGCTAATCTCTCTCCAAAACGATTTTTAATTCGTGTTACATTAGATAAATCTCTTGTTGATTCTTTTACAGCTTCAATGTTTGGACAATCTCTTAGTAACTCTTCAAACATATCTAAAGTTACTTCAATTCCATAATCTACAGGATTATTATAAACCATAATTGGTAAATTAGTACTATTAGCTACTTTTTTAAAATAAGTAACAGTTTCTCTATCATCTGCTTTATATCGCATTGGAGGTAGCATCATTAAACCTGCTGCACCATCTTCTTTTGCTTTTCTAGCGGCATCTATTGCAGCTGTTGTAGTTTGCTCTGCTATGTTTATAATTACTGGTACTTTTCCTCCTACAATTTCTACAGCCTTTCTTACAATAATTCTCTTCTCATCATCTGTAAGTGTACTTGCTTCTCCTAAAGTTCCTCCTAAAATGATTCCATTAACTCCCGCTTCTAATTGTGCATGAATATTCACTTCAAAGTTTACCAAATCTAAAGTATCCTCATTTGTAAACTTAGTTGTTACCGCAGGCATTACACCTTTCCATTGTATACTCATATATTTTATTTTTTATAGTACAAATGTAGTTGAGCTTTCTAGCTTTTAATATCGTTTTTTTATCCACTTATAATACTATATTATCCATATTAATTATTTTTAAATATAATATGAATAGTATTAGCATAATTTTATATAGTTTTATATCATTGAACCCCTATTTCTATTTATAATGAAAGTACTCCCATTTAAAATACCTAAGCCTGAATTTGATGCACTTGTGTACCAAGAAGATTTAGTTTCTCACTTTTATGATAAACTCCATCAACATGAAGAAATTCAACTTAGCTATATTAATGAAGGAGAAGGGACTCTTATTGTGGGGGATACTGTTAACTATTATAAAAAAGGAGACATATTAGTCATTGGGAGTCATTTACCTCATGTTTTTAAAAGCGATATTGAAGCCACTCCAAAATCTCATATGTTAAGCTTATTTTTTACTAAAACTTCTTTTGGAACAGGTTTCTTTGATTTAGAAGAATTAAAAGATCTTAATTCTTTTTTTAAACGTTCTACTCATGGTTTTAAAATATCAACCAAGGCAACTCATCTTCATGAGTTGTTTTTAAAATTAGAAGATGCTTCTAAATTGCAACGTTTTATTATTTTATTAAAATTATTAAAAAAAGCCTCTAAGGCTAAGTATAAAAGTTTGTCTTCTTTTATTTATGAAAAAAAATACAATGCTATTGAAGGAAAACGTATGCAAGATGTTTTTGAATACACCATGAAACATTATGACAAAGACATTTCTTTAGAAACTATTGCTAGTGTAGCTTCTATGACAAAAAATGCTTTTTGCAAATACTTTAAAAAAAGAACTAATAAAACTTATTTTAGGTTTTTAAGCGAGTTACGCATAGAGTATGCTTGTAAGTTAATGGAATCCCCTAATGATCTTTCTATTTCAGAAATAGCTTATAAGGCAGGGTTTAAAAATATATCTAATTTTAATAGGCAATTTAAAACTATTAAATCAATGACCCCTTCTAATTATAAAAAGCGCTTATAATTAAAGTGAAACTAATTTTATACTAAGTTGCTTTATTTTTAATTCGCTATTATATTTTCTTAACGTAGTCTGTAATTATTACTATTTGGGTTGGCCCTACTTTACCTTCAATATATTTTTCGTTTTCATGATCTAATGAGATGCGTCTAACTGCAGTTCCTTGTTTTGCTATCATGCTAGATCCTTTTACTTTTAAATCTTTTATTAAAACCACAGAATCTCCTGCTTGTAAAACGACTCCGTTTACATCTCTATGGATTAATTTTTCTGGATCTGCTTCTCCTTCTCCTGTGGCTTTTGCAAATTCTAAAACATCTTCTTCTAGATACATCATATCTAACAAATCTTGAGGCCAACCTTCTTTTCTAAGCCTAGACAACATTCTCCAAGCTGCAACTTGTACTGCTTCATGCTCACTCCACATACTATCGTTTAAGCACCTCCAATGGTTTGCATCAGTAGATTCCGGATCTTCAATTTGATCTACACATGTTTTACATACTATTAAAGATTTTTTTAAGTTTTGATCTTTATGTGGTGCTAAAGTATAGATTTGCAAATGTTCATCATTACTACATAATTCACATTTATTATTTGCTCTTTTTTTAAGTTCTCTCTCTAAGCTCATCTTTAATTTTTAAAGCGTAAAGATAGTTTTATTATTCATTACTATTTAAGGTATCTCTAACCTTTTTTGGCAGTCCTTTCACTACCATATTGTATGAATGATCTATTAATTGAATAATAAATTGAGGTTGTAACTCGCCTTTATATATATATACAGAATTCCAATGTTTTTTACTCATATGCCAACCAGTCTCAATACTTTCATACGTTTCTCTTAACTCTAAAGCGTACTCTGGATTACATTTTAAATTTAAAGAAGCAAGTCCGCTCTCCCACTTTGCTAATGGAGCTAAAAGAAACATTTTACCAGCAACTTTAAAAACTAATGTGTCTTGATCAAAAGGAAAGGTTTCTGTTACTTGAGGCTTTTTTAAACAATACGTTCTTATCTGTTCTATATTCATTAAATAAATGTACCAAAATTTATTTAATGTCTTCTTTTAGATATCTGTTTAATTACTTGTTTAGATTTTCTTTTAGGCAAATTATGTAATCCGGGATTTGTTGTTTTAATAATTGGTGGTATATCCAAACTTACTAAAATTTCATTAATGTAAAGTAATACTCTATTCATACGTATAGGAATTTATTCGCTTTGTTATTTAAGCGCTATTAATAAATACTTATAATCGGGGGATGAGGAATTTTAAGATACTAAAAAAAATGAATACTATTGGTATTTAATTAAAAATAATAGACATACAACACTTGTAATTAATCTTTTAATTATTTTTTGTGGGATTTTTCTTTAATTTTTAATGTAGAATAATCTAAAGTCCAACCTATAGTCTCTACAATATTTTCTATTAGTAAAATAGATTCTAATGCTTCCTTTTGGGCTACTTCATATAGTCCACTTTCTGGCACTTTATCTCTAATATGTTGTTTAGCTTCGTTATGCAAACTTGTTAAATCATTTGCTTCAAATTTATTAAAGAGGCCATCTTTTTTATCGTAATAATTAATATTGGTTTCAATGGATAATATTTCGGTTTTTGGAAAGTGATTTAAAACTAAAGTCTTCGATTTAATATTTGCCTTCATATCTATTTTAGCTAAATCAAAACCTACATAGGCTTTTGCATTAACTACCACTAGTGCTTTTTTTCGGCTAGACACAAGTTTCAAAAATCGTTCTTTTACATCTTCGTAATGATAAATTTCTGCAAAGTCACCCTCAACAGTTATAAACTTACAAACCTTTTTTATTTTATCTAATAAAATAGCAGACTGGTAATTTGCTAATTGTTTTGCTTTTATATGCTTTATATAAGTAAATATCCCCAATGAAGCTAATGCTCCAAATATAGTTCCTAATAGTGTTTCCATTATTCAACTTTATATAACACTGGTTTACTTGGTGCTGCATCATTTTCAAAAGAAGCTATCTGCAAGTTTAATATATAAATGCCATCTTTAATTTTATTCGCAACATATATAAACTCTGTTATAGTAGCATTTGTTCTTAACTGTCCATTTATATTCCAAAAAGCTTTGTGTGCTAATAATTTCCCTTCATCTTTTTCTTTATCAACACTTGGTAAATCTATTAATAGATGTTTTATACCACAGTCTCTAATATAAGCCGCAGCATCCTCAGCCAAATAAGGCCAATTGGTATTGGAATATTGTCTTGATTTTTTATCTTTAGTATTTGGCATTGTTCTAATTACCAAAGCTTCAGTTTTTTTATTTTTTATTAAAAACTGAATTTGTTTTTTAGAAATTATATAATCTTCTCCTACCAACTCTGGAGCTACAGAAATAACTTCTGCTAAAAACATAAAACGTTTTAAGCACTTATTTATACTATAAAAGTCTTTTGTAATATGACCTACACATTCTGTGTGTGTACCATGAGCATGTGGATTAAAAGCTATATTATTAAAGTTTACAGAAGCTCCTTCTTTTACACTTGCCACCCAATCTCCCATTTTTACAGGTTCAATTTTTGGTTCATCTATATACCATGCATTTGCATTTTTTTTCGATGCTTTTAGTGTTATAGATATATCTAATGGTTTTGATAAATCTATAGTATACTTTTTATTATCTATAGTAATTATTGTATTCAATAGTCGTTAATTTTAAATAAATCTGATGCAATACCATCACTTAAAAACTTCCCTTTAGCTGTTACTAATAATCTGTTATTTTCAATATACAACAAATGTTCTATTATATGTTTTTTAGACATTTTTAAAAGGTACTCTTCATACTCTTTACCAAAATCGTGCCTAACTTTTTGTAATGACACCCCCCAAATGGTTCGCAATCCTGTCATTACATACTCGTTATATTTATCTGTAATGGTTAGTGTTTCTATTTCTGAAGGGAATTCTTTATTTTCTAATGCTTTGATATATTTTGAATTGTTCCTAACATTCCAACTACGTTCTTTTCCATTAAATGAATGAGCTGAAGGACCAATACCTATATAAGGTTTTCCTTGCCAATAAGCCGAATTATTTTTACTAAAAAAACCTTCTTTACCAAAGTTAGACAATTCATAATGAATAAATTTTGATGCTTTTAATGTTTTTATTAATATATGAAACTGCTCTTCTGCTTTAGAATCATCAACATTATCTATAACACCCTTTTTAACAAAAGAAGCTAATGCTGTTTTAGGTTCTACAGTTAAAGCATAACTAGATATATGATTAACTCCAAAAGATAATGCTGTATCTATATTTTCTTTCCATTGGTCATTAGTACTTCCTGGAATACCATAAATTAAATCTAAAGATATATTATCGAAATATTGTGTTGCTATTTCTAAACATTCCTTTGCTTCTTCAGCATTGTGTGCTCGATTCATGAGTTTTAAATCGGCTTCAAAAAAAGATTGAATCCCTATACTCAATCTATTTACAGGGCTTTTAGATAATTGAATAATAACTGTTTCAGACAAATCATCTGGATTAGCTTCTAATGTTATTTCTGGTTTTTTTGTTACTTGATAATTATTATAAACAGCATTAATAATTTGTTGCAACTCTTCTTGAGACAATACACTTGGTGTGCCACCTCCAAAATATATAGTTTCTACAGTTGTTGTTTTAAACTCATCTTTACGTAACTCTAACTCTGTTACTAAAGCAGCAACTAATTCATTTTTCTTTTTTAATGATGTCGAAAAATGAAAATCGCAATAATGACAAGCTTGCTTACAAAACGGTATATGGATATATATTCCTGCGATGGTTTTAGTTTTTATAATCTACTTAACAAACATAAACTAAAAAGATTCTTTTTAGTTTAAAACTTATTAATAGGAACTCTTTTTAAAAGTATCTAAATTATTTACAATTGAATCTTGTAAAGGTTTTAATTCTTCTACGTTGTAATAGTCTAAAGGAAAACTCCAAGCATAACTTTTTGAAAATACAAGACCATACTCGTTAGTAAAGAAATAATTATGTTCTTCATCTATAGAGTCTTTATCATCGTAAAAATACTTTAAGACTTCTATTGATTTGCCCTTAAAATTAAATATTTTAGAATCAACGAATTTACAATCTTGCCCCCATAGATAAATAGAACTATCTTTTGCAATATTTTTAGTTATAAGAAAATAGTATGTACTATCATTCTCTAGTGTTTTATATTCATAAACCATATTAATACTGTCTTTATATTTTTTATATAAGACAGATTTCTTTTTGCTTTTATAGTCACGATATAATGTTTTTATCGTAATGTTTCTATAAGCAGTTTCTTTTATACTTTTCTCATGCTTTTCACCACAAGCAAAAATTAAACAACATATTAAACTAAAGATTATTTGTTTTATCATTTCTTTACTCTCTTTTCATTCTGTTTTACAAATGCACTCCACCCTGAATAACTTTTACCTATTTCAACACGACCTTGATTATAAAAATGACATACAGCAGCTCCTAATCCATCCATAGAATCTAAATTTTTAGGCAATGTTTTAATTCCTAACATGCCTTGCAACATTTTTGCTACTTGTTCTTTAGAGGCATTACCATTTCCTGTTATGGCCATTTTAATTTTTTTAGGTGCATATTCTGTAATTGGGACTTCTCGAGATAAGCCAGCTGCCATAGCAACGCCTTGAGCACGACCAAGTTTTAACATACTTTGTACATTTTTACCAAAAAACGGTGCTTCTATGGCTATTTCATCGGGATGATGTGTATCTATTAACTCTACAGTACGTTCGAAAATAAGTTTTAATTTAAGGTAATGATCATTGTACTTTTTTAAATCCAATTCATTTAACTGTAAAAAATGCATTTTTTTATTAACGACTTTTATGAGACCAAACCCCATAATAGTTGTTCCTGGATCTATGCCTAATATTATTTTTTCTTCTGTCATTTAATCATTACAATATGTACATCCGCTTAATGAAAATGAAACTCCTACAGTTGCAGTGAATAAGTTTCCATTAAAAGAACCAAAACCACTTGTTAACGGATCGAACTCTTTTGCAAAGCTAAAAATATAAGACGCATCAAAATAAACAGAAACGGTACTTGCTACTTTATAATGTAGCTCTACACCTCCCATAGCGTTAAAAAATGAAATGTTATTATCTTTAAAATCTCCTAATGGTTTAATTATAGAATATCCTGGTCCCACATGCCCTACCAATGCCATATCCACAGGTAAAAACCCTATATCCCTTGTGGCATCATATACTAATTGAGCATTTATTCTTGTATAGTTTACTTTAAATTCTGGTGTATTATCGTCATTTGCAAATCTGTTATATCCAAAATCTAATTTAGCGCCTATTTGAGGTTTAAACATACGTTGTATACCTAAATTAATTGTAGGAAAATTAGTTGATTTAGCTACAAATGGCCTCACTAATCCATCTTGAGCTGGACTATTTAACCCAAAAGCAATTTGGGCTTTCCAAATACTCGTTTCTGCTTGAGCAAACGCAGTAGTTATTCCTAATAATAAAAAGGCTAAAAGGCAATAGTGTTTCATTGAGGTCTTCATTATAGTATATTTGATTTAATTTGCAGCACGTAACACAATAAATTTTTAATTGATAAAACTGTATTGCTGTTTAATTTATGAATAGTACGTTACCATACAAAACTAAACAATTCTTTTTTATACTCATTAAATTGAGTATTGTTGTTGGTGCTTTTTATTTTATATATAATAAGTTGATAAATAATGCTTCTTTAGATTTTCCAGAATTCGTTACTATTTTATCTAAAAACAACGTGTTTTCCATTAAAAATGTATTTCCCCTTCTACTTTTAAGCTGTTTAAATTGGTTTTTTGAAATTGTAAAGTGGAAAGTTTTAGTCTCTTCTATAAAAAATATAAGTTTCAAAAATGCTTTAGAACAAAGTTTAGGCTCATTAACGGCTTCTCTTTTTACACCAAATAGAATTGGAGAATATGGAGCAAAAGCTATATATTTTTCTAGAAGTCACAGAAAACGCATACTTCTTTTAAACTTAATTAGTAACCTCATGCAAATGAGTATTACTGTTATTTTTGGGTGTATTGGTTTTTGGGTATTCTCAAATACATATGGTATTGAAATTGATTATTTTAAAATTGCTAGAGGTCTTATAATTACTGTTACCGTTCTTAGTTTTGCTATTCTAGGTTTTAAACAAAGTAAATACACTATTAAAGGATTTTCTATTGAAAAAATTAAACAGTTTATTTTTAAACTACCTATAAAAATTAAAGGTTTTACTTTTATGATTTCTTTAATTAGGTATCTAGTGTTTTCTTTTCAGTTTTATTTTTTATTATACCTTTTTGAAGTACAATTATCTTATTTTGAAGCAATGACAATAATTAGCTCTATGTATTTATTAGCATCGATAGTACCCTCATTATTTGTTTTTGATGTTATTATAAAAGGCAGCGTTGCTGTTTATTTATTTTCTATGGCTGAAGTTAATGAATTAACTATTTTATGTATTATTACATTAATGTGGTTACTTAATTTTGTAATTCCTAGCATTTTTGGAAGCTACTACGTACTTAATTTTAATTTACCAGAAAAGGATATTGTATGACTTTACTTTTTATAGGCATTACTTTAATATACTTAATTTTAATAGGTGCTTTCCTTATTGGTTTTGATAAAGTTGAATCCTTTACTTATGAAAACTTGACGCCTAGCACTCAATTTTCAGTTATTATTCCGTTTAGAAATGAAGAAGAGAACCTACCTGAGTTATTAGCTTCTATAAAACTTTTAAATTACCCTAAACATTTGTTCGAAATATTATGTATAGATGATGCTTCAAATGATAATTCAGTTGCTTTAATTACTAAATTCTCGAAAGAAAACCCAAGCTTTCAAATCTCTATTCTTCAAAACATAAGAACGTCAAATTCTCCAAAAAAGGATGCCATTACTTCTGCCATAAGTATTAGTAAACACGATTGGATTATTACTACAGATGCCGATTGTTTTGTTCCTAAAGACTGGCTAGATACATTTGATGCTTTTATACAACAAAAAAATACTGAATTTATAATTGCCCCAGTTACATATACAGCTGTTAATTCTAGCTTAAAACAATTTCAATTACTCGATTTTTTAAGTTTAATTGGTGCTACCATTGGTGGTTTTGGTATAAAAAAACCATTTTTATGTAATGGAGCTAACTTAGCTTACAGTAAATCTTTGTTCTACACTGTAAATGGTTTTAATGGCAATAATACAATTGCTAGTGGTGATGATATTTTTTTATTAGAAAAAGCTCTTAAATTAAACAAAGACAAAGTAAGTTATTTAAAATCTGAACAGGCTATTGTAGAAACTAAACCACAACCTAATTGGGTAAGTTTAATAGCCCAACGAAAACGCTGGGCTGCTAAAACTTCTAGTTATAATTCTCTATTTGGAAAACTAACAGGTCTAATTGTTTTAGCCATGAATGGGGCTTTAATTTGTACTTTAACCTTAACATTAATTGGTTCCTTTAACTTAAGGGCTTTTCTGTACCTTTTTATTATAAAATCTGGGATCGATTTTTTATTACTATTTAAAACCAGTCGTTTTTTTAATCAAGAGCGTTTTTTAGTGTCCTATATTGTTTCTAGTGTTATCTATCCTTTTTTTAGTGTTTATATTGCTTTTATATCATTATTTACTACTTATAAATGGAAAGGGAGATCGTTTAATAAATAGGCTATTCTAGTTATTCGTTTAAAATTTTTACTTTTACAATAAATCCAAATCCCAAATACAATGAAAAAATTAGTCATTTTACTAACTTTTATGGCTGTTAGCAGCTTTGCTTTTTCGCAAAACACCTACACTATTAATAACGAAACACTAGAATTAAAAACAGAGGTCGATGGTACTTTAGATTTACTTTGGAATACTTTTAATGGTCAATATCGTTATTTTATTAAAAGTAATGATGGTAGTATCATTGAATTAAAAAACACAAAAGGTACTAACAATAAATATCAAGAAGAATACAAAACCGTATTAACTGACTTAACAAAACAAGACGCGACTAAAGTTAAGTTAACGACCTATAGTTTAAAATCTTTTCTAAATGATTACAACACTTCTGTAGATGCTAATTATACGAGCAACGAAACTAAAACAAAAATTAAGTTTAGGTTAGGTGTTTTTGGAGGTATAACTAACAACCCTTTTGTTACAAATCCTGATAATGAAACTGTACCTTTTTTTGGCACTGAATTAGAACTAATCTCTGATGCTGAATTACCTAAACAGGCTGCTTTTTTTAACATTAGACATAGTACAGACAATAATGAGTTTAATTATTCTGCAACTCAATTTGCGTTAGGGTATCGTTACAGGTTTATTAATAAAACTGGCTTTAATATTTACGGTCAAACTAAAGCAGTAACTTTTACATCTGCAAAATCAACAATAAGTTATTTAGATGCTAGTTCTAATGTAGTCACGGAAGAATCTACAGGAACTAGTTTTGATGCGCCTTTTGTTTTTGGTGTTGGTGCAGATATAAAACTAGGTAACGGCTACCTAACTTTAGTTTACGATTCGTTATTTGCTGTATTTACAGACAATCAAGGTAATTTCTCTACAGATTTTGCTATTGGTTATAAATTTAATTTATAGTGCGTTTACTTAATAAAACATCTAACCCAGTATTTACCGGTTATTTTTGGGATGGCCCAGAAGACGCACAAAGTAAATTAACAGTTAGAGGTATTTTTATTAAAACTGTATTTTCGTTAACTATTATTACATGTATAATAGTAGGTATTTGGAAACTATACAGCGCAGGTACTAATATAAAATGGTATACTACTGGAGGTATGCTTGCTGGTATTATTATTAGTTTAATTATTTCTGTTAGACGCCATTGGGCACATATTTTAGTTCCACTTTACGCTGTAGCCAAAGGGTTTATGCTAGGTGGTATTACTGCTTATGCACACGATAAATTCCCTAATATGCCATATCAGGCTGTAGGTGTAACTATAATTACTTTTTTGTAGTTTTAACACTATACCAAACACGTATTATTGTTGTTACAAAACAACTAAGAAGCGTTATAATTACTGTTTGCGCAAGTATTTTTGTGGTATACATTGTTTCATGGATTTTAAGTTTTTTTGGTATTAAATCATTTATTTGGGGTACCTCATGGATAGCTATTACTTTTAATATTATTGCTGCAACTTTTGCTGCCTTATCTCTACTTTTAGATTTCGATTATATAGAACGTCAAAAAAATCGTGCACCAAAATATGACGAATGGTTAGCTACGCGGGGCCTTTTAGTTACAATTGTTGGTTATATGTAGAAATACTAAGGTTAATGAAAAAACTTTCTATTCGATTTTAATTTAAGAGTAAAACATAATTTAGAAGATATTATTCGCCTTTCTAACATAAACACAACAGAATAAATTAATTTACATTAATTACAATAGGTAATTTAAATTCTGTTTTAACTGGTTTATCTCTTTTTAAAGCTGGGTGTATTTTGGGAAGCGATTGCAAACTATTAGATAATAACACTTCTATATTAGGAATCTCTACCCTAGTTATAGAATCTACCATTATGCTTTTTAATTGTAATTCCCCAAATTCAGAAATTTGAATTTCTAGAAAAATTGTATCGTTAATATCTTGCGTAACTATTATTTTTTCTGTTGTTAAGCTATTAGTTATGAAGGAGGACAAGGTGTTTTCAAAACACTCTTTTCTGTCATTTTTTTCTATAGAACTTTCGCAAGATGAAAATACAGGGTAAGCATCTACTTCATTCCAATTAAAGGTTTTTAATTCTTCTTTTAAAATATCTTCAGTTGCTATTTTTTTAGCATCGAAATAGTTACACGATGTAACGTTTAATAGAATAAAAAAGAAAACAACCTTTCGCATAACTTAATCTGAAATTGAAAAGTACAATTTTTTATTCAATTTTTAATCTTGTTTCTTCTCTTCTGCATTTAAAAACTGCTCTTCTTTAAGTTTAGAGAGATTATGTTTAGCCATCTGTACAAATGGACTTTTAGGATTATCTTTAATAAAGTCTTCGTATAATTTTATTTTAGATTCTACGTCTTTATAATAATTTGCCTTTGTATGCACTATTAAAAATTTAGCATACATATTATCTGGATTTTCTTTTAAAGCCTTCTTGTAGGCTTTTACAGCCTTTTCTGGCTGTTTTAAATAATTATATACTCGTGCTAAATCTGTATACTCTCTATCTAATGGATAATCTTCTAGTTTTATAGATAGATTAATATACTTTTCTGCATTTTTATAATCTTTCACTTTTTCATACAACAATCCTAAACTGTATAAATTTCTGGTGTCTTCTGAATTAAACTTTAAAGCTAATTTTATATTAGATATTGCTTTATCAAATTCGTATTCTTCTTTATAACTATCACTTAGTTTTTCGTAAATAAATTTAGAAGACTCCCCTAAACTTAATAGCTTTTCGAAAAAAACAATAGCTTTTGCATAGTTTTGGTCAAGAAAATAACCTTGAGCTTTTAAACTTATTAATGCTGCATTATTCTCGTAACTACTTAATCCTTCATTTATATATTTCCTAGAAGCCTCGTAGTTTCTTTTTATTAATTGATATTTAGCTAGTTTAAATATTGTTTTTTGGTGCGTTTTATCTAATTCATATGCTCTTAAATAATGCTGTTGCGCTTTATCTCTATTTTTAATTTGTTTAGTAACCGTATCCAATTTCTTTTTTATACCTCGATCGTCTTTTAATTGTTCCAGTACAAGCCCTAACTCGTAATGATAATTAGCATTTAAAGTATCTACACTTATTAGTTCATTAAATAACAACGAAGCTTCTTTTCTTTTTTTCGTTTTAGCTAAAAGCTTTGCGTATTCATATTTTACTAATGCCTGTTCTGGATATGCATCAGTTGCAAGTTTATAGTTAAATAAAGCTTTACCATAATTCCCTATTGCTATATATGCTTTTGCTAACTTTACATAAACAACTTCTGGTACATCATGTGTTTCATATGTTTTTATAGCTTTTGTATAATTCCCATTAGCATATAAACTATCTCCAATATGTAAAACCGAAGACTGTGCTTCGGTTTTACATGAGAAAAGTAATATTAGAATTAAAAAAAACCTTCTCATTTATTGTATAGCATTTATTTCTTTATGCCTAAATCCATCAGAAATTATTAAGGTTTTATCCTCTATATTTCTATTTATTCTTGCAATTTTTTCATCAATTATTTTTTGCTCACTTGCTGTAATTTCATCTAGATTGCCTACAACTTTTCTTAGTATTCCAACTTTTTCTATTAAAAGCTCCCAATCTAATTTGCCTTGTTCTGTTTTAGATTTTTCTATGTATGCGCCATATGTATTCTTTAAAACATTCTCTTTTAATTTATTTTTTTCATCATTCTTCTCCTTCTCACTTATAGGCTGTTCATTTACATAAGTCATATTGAAAAGATAGTTCCATGCCTTAGACTTTTCGAATGCTTCTTCTATTAAATAATTATGAGTTTGCACAGAATATTGAGATATTAAATCGAATAAATCTGCACCTTCTTCTTGTTTCGCTTCAATTTCTGCTAAATACTTTTCAAATAGTTCGGTTTCGTTTTTATTAAAACTCACCTCCTCTGTTTGCACTTCTTTCTCGCAAGATGTATAACTTAACATACCTATTATTATAGGAACTATTGCTAAATATTTTAATCTCTTAATTTTGTTTGATTTTGTTTTGTCTAACATAATAATTCGTTTTTTGATTAATGATTTTTTAAAAAATGGGTTGATGAAAGACATATTTTTGGTTTGAAAGATTTGAGATAATAAATTCTCATAATACCTTTTTTTATTTTTCTTAGCGGCTTTTGCATCTGCTATATATTCGTGTAAATCTGCAATTTTATTTTGATAGATATATACTAATGGGTTAAACCAAAATAGTATTCGTAATATTTCGAAAAATAACAAATCTATAGTATGTTTCTCTTTCACATGAACTTCTTCATGTGCTATAACAAGAACCTTTTCTTTTGCAGAAATATCGGCTCCTAAAAAAATGTAGTTAAAAAATGAATATGCAGAAGTGCTATTTTCTAATTCTATTATTACCGCACGCTTATTTTTTATTTTTTGCCCCTTATATATTATTCGCAGAATACTTGTTAACTTTAAAGTAAACAGCCCTAGAGCAATGCAACTGCCTAGAAACAAAATTAAACCCCATGAAAAAGCAATTCCAGCAGAAGCATCTACTATACCATCAGGAATAGGAATTTTAGTATTGTCCCATATAACTTCCATTGCTTTTTTAGGAACATGTGCAATATAGCTATTAGGGATAATAGCTTTAAAACTATTTAGTTTTATAAAAGGCAAACACAGGGATAAAACTGCTGTAGCTAATAGATAAATACGGTTCCAATTAAAAAAGGTTTCTCGTTTTAATAACAAATCGTACACCACTAAAAAAAACAATTGAAGCACAATAGTTTGTATAATATAATTTAACATGTTTATTTTATTTTAATGGTTAATAGCATTTGTTTTAATTTGGTATAAATCTTATTTTATCTCAAATTTTATTGGTAGATAGTAATTTGTACTTGCTGCTTTTCCGTTAAATTCTCCTGGTGTTAATGTTGGTATTAAACTCACTAAACGCTCTCCTTCTGCTTCAAACTCCTTATACTTAGCTCTAACTTTAACTGCTTCCACATTTCCATCTTTACCAATAGTAAAGAATACAGATATTTTATGTTGTCCTTTTTCTCCTATAGACTCTAGTTTCTTTAGATTAAAGTTTTCGGTCACTAATTTTTTTAGTCCTTCATTAAAACAGTTTTTCAATTCTTTGTTTGTCCCTAATGTCTCACATCCAGGAAATACAGGCACTCTGTCTAATTCATTAAACGAAACTGCATTGTTAACCATTCTAGACCATTTCTGTTTTTCTGTTGTAATAACATTCATACTTTTAATGTTCTCTGACTCTAATAATACAGCATTTTCATCTGCATAAGTAGAAAATGAACTCCCATCTTTAAAATCGAAAACAAAATGAATTTCATGTTTCTTTGCCAAATCATCTGTAGTTTTAACAATACTATACGTAGACTTCTTGGTGTTTTTATTGTAAGTAATTAACCTAACATATGCTTCATTATTAGCCTTTAAAAATAATTCGCCTTTGTCTTTAATAGCTTGCTTTTCTGTAGACAGTTCATCTTGTTTTTCTATAGAGAAAGTATATTTTGTAATATTTTTACTAGATACTACAGTATTATCTTCTATAGCATCCTTAGAGCATGAAGTGTATAATAACATTCCTACTACCATAGGTATTAATAGAGCATATTTAATTAAATTAAATTGTTTTGATTTTGTTTTGTTTAACATAATGATTCGTTTTTTGATTAATGATTTTTTAAAAAATGGGTTGATGAATGACACGTTTTGGGTTTGAAAAACTTGAACTAATAAATTTTCATAATATGCCGTTTTATTAATTTTAACAGCTTCGGAGTCTGCCAAAAACTCATGCAAGTTTGCAATTTTTATTTGATAAATATAGATTAACGGATTAAACCAGAACAAAATACGTAAGCCCTCAAATAACAATAGATCTATACTATGTTTTTGTTTTACATGCACTTCTTCATGTGCTATTACTGCTGTCTTTTCTGCTCCTTTTATTTGTTCTCCTATAAATATATAATTGAAGAATGAAAAAGCCGATTTACTGTTTAATAGCTCTATTAAAAAAGAACCTTTAAATTTAGTTTTTGGGTTTTTATATACTAATACTAAAATCCCTATTAGTTTATAAACAAATAATAAAGCTGCTATAATACAGCCTAAGCTTATTACAAAGCCCCATGGTAATGCATCTGTACTTGTGTTTAAAAGTTCTATAAGAGGTCTATTTGTATTATTTACAACTTTTTCTCCATTACCCATTACAATTTCGGGAAGGGCAATAGTATAATCTACAGGAACTACCGCTTTAAAATAGTCTACTTTTATAAATGGTAAAACAATGGAGAATATTACCGAAACCAATAAATAAGCACGGTTCCAATTAAAAAAGGTTTCTCGTTTTAAAAACAAATCGTAGAGTATTAAAAAGAATAACTGAAATACGATAGTTTGTATAATATAATGCAGCATATCTATTCTTTTTTATTAATCTCTTTTAATACAGATTCTAATTCATTTAAATTAATATCGTTTTTTTTCATAAAAAACGAGACCATACTTTTAAACGACCCTTGAAAGTAATTATCTACCAACTTATTTATAGATTGGTTACTATATTCATGCTTTTCTAATAAAGGAAAATAAATATGTCCTTTTCCTTTTTTTTCGTAATCTACAAACCCTTTACTTTCTAATATTCTAACAATTGTAGACACAGTATTGTAGGCTGGTTTGGGCTCTGGTAATTCTTCTATTATTTGTTTTACATTGGCTTTTTTTAATTGCCATAAAACATGCATTATGTCTTCTTCTGCTTTTGTTAATTGCTTCATATTACAACTAATTTTTTAGTTCATGTACCTTACAAATGTAACTAAATATTTAGTTTTAACTAATTTTTTAGTTTAAAAATGTAACATTTTTTTATTTCATTCGTCTTACTAATAAATTTTTACATGGATATTCTTTTAACCATATTTGGTTTCCTATTTATTTGTTTAGGCTTAATTGGTAGTATTGTACCTATACTGCCTGGCCCTCCTTTAAGTTGGATAGGACTCTTATTATTACATTTAACAGATGCAATACCTAACGACTGGTTATTTTTAACAGTAACACTTGTTATTGCCCTTGTTGTTTTTGCACTAGATTACATTATTCCCGCTATTGGTACTAAAAAATTTGGAGGCAGTAAAGCTGGAATGATTGGTACCTCTATTGGGTTAATTGTTGGTATAATAGCTCCTATCCCCTTTGGCATTATAATAGGCCCTTTTTTAGGTGCTTTAATAGGTGAATTAACCAATAAAGCAGATTCTGCCACAGCTCTAAAAGCTGCTTTTGGTTCTTTTCTTGGTTTTATAACTGGTACTTTTTTAAAAGTTGTAGTGGCATTTATTTATTTGGGGTTTTTCATAAAAATATTTTGGGATTATAAAAGCATTATCTTTTAATAAAACCTATGTAAAAGAAGAAACCTTATGGTTTTCTTTAGAAGAAAAACCATAAGGTTAGTGTAAATGTGCTATTACCAACTAAATTCTATCGAGGGACTGAATTGAGTTAATGATTGTTGATGATTCAAAGATAAAACTTATTTCTCTTGTTGGTTACGGCTTTTACCGTAACAGGATTACGGTTTTTACCGTAGTATTTAATTATAGTTATCTGTAACAGAGGGTGAAAAAAAATGAAAAAAAATTTTTTTAATATTTAAGAACCATTTTTGTAAGTTTTAGTTTACAAAACCTTTATCTCTAGCTTCATGTATAAGCGTTTCATCTTTGCCATCTTCTATTTCAAAAACCTCTTTTAAATGCTTTTTACGCTTTTCAATCATGCTTAAAGACAAGTCTATATGGTTTCTAATATCTTTTGTTTTAATACCTTTAGATAGTAAATGAAGTATTTGATGATTAATTTCATCTAGTTCTATAGCACTAGATATAATATTTCTAATTACATTATTTACTGTACCACTATAAAATGGTGGGTTATTTAATACTGCTTTAAATGCGCTAGCTAATTCACTAGAGGTTAAATCGCTTTTTATTAAAAAACCGTCTGGGTTAATATTTTTAATAACACTATGAATTCTATAAGGCTCATCGAACATGGTAAGTAACACAACCTTAGAGTATGGTAAGTTTAACCTAACAAATTCTGCTAAGTCTATTCCAGATTTAAATTTATTATCGGAAGAAGCAGGAATACTAACATCAAAAAAGAACACATCGTAAGGCTGTTCTATGGCTATAGATTTATTTATTGCTTTAATAGCCTCATCACAATTGGTAGCGATGTCTATAACAAGTTCTTCATGCTCTTTTTTAGTTGCTATAAGTGTGTTTTGATACCCTTCTATAATCATAGGGTGGTCATCTGTCATTAATATTTTAATGCTTTTTTGTTGCATTTTAAGGGGGTATTAAATTAATTTGGGACTCTTATTTCAATAGTTGTACCTAGGTTTGCTTTTGTATTAATGTTTAAAACGCCTTTTATCTCTTTTACTCGAGAATGCATGTTTTTAAGGCCAATTCCTTTTTTAGCCTTGTTTTCATCAAATCCAGATCCATCATCTTTTATTGCTAAAGATATTAAATTATTTTTTTGTTTAAATGTAATATCTACTCTGGTTGCTTCTGCATGCTTATATATATTCTGTAAAGATTCTTGTACTATTCTGTAAAAATGAATTTTTGTTTTGTTAGATATAGCATCCCAATTAATGTCTTGATCTGCAGTTATAGTACTTTGTAAACTATAAGCTAAAGCTTGAGTTTCTACTAGCGTTTCTATAATATCTAAAAACCCAGAGTGGGCAATAAAATCTGTATTAAGGTCGTGAGACACTTTACGTATATCTTGCTCTATAACTTTAAGCTCTTTAATATAATTACCTCTATTTATTACTGCATCCTCAGTTTTACTCAAGTTTAAACTATCTAAACTTAAACGTGCTCCAAAGAGCCTTCCTAATATACCATCATGTAATTCTTGAGAGATACGTTGTTTCTCTAATGCCCTAGCTTCGTCCATTTTATCTTGCTGCGATAGCATCAGGTTATAAATTTCCTCATTAGCCTCTTGTTGTTGCTGGGCTAATTGTAGTTCTTTATTTTTTTCGCGTTGTGTTTTTATTATATATAAAAAGAATAATGTTATTAATAAACCAATTGAGGTAATAATAAGCATTTGGTTTTTTTTGGAAATTCGGGTGTTTTCTTGCTCAAAAAGCTTATTCTCTTGTTTTATTTCGTTGGTTTCAAAATCTATTCTAGCAAATTTATTACGATTAGAACGTTCCGCTAGAACTAAGCTATCATTCAATTTTATATGCTCATACAAATATTGTTTTGATGCTTCACCTTCTTTAATTTTAGATTTAAGCATCAATGAATTCAAAATATATTGATTTGCATTAAGTTGTTTAGCTATACTATAAGACTTTTCAGCGTAGGAAAAAGCTGAATCCAGACTTCCTTGATTAAGAAAATATTCAGAAAAATACACGCTTGCGATCATAATTTCTTGTATATCTTCTTCTGATTCTAGAATTTCAAATGATTTCCTAAATAAACCTTCTAATCCTTTAATATTTTTATCATTATTTAGTGTTCTTGAATATGCTAAATGATACAGTAGCCCAGCATAAGTAACAGGATCTTCTTTTTTTATTCTATCATCTTTTAGAATCTTTAAAAATTGCTTATTCGCTTCTAAATAATCTTCTTTTCTTCTGTGCAATATAGCTATGTTGTATCTAGAATATGCATTATAACTATTTTTCGCCTTTATCATACCACTATATTCTATGGCTTTATTATGATAGTCAATAGCCTCATCATAACGTTCAACTAGTTCTGAAACTATTCCTATTAAATTATGCAACGACCATAACATATAATATATTTCGTCATCCTTTGGAAGTACATCTAAAATTTTTATAGCTTCAATTGTATTAATTTCACTACCGATATAGTCTCTTTCTACTTCTTGAATAGTAGCCATGTTTAGTAATACAGCAGCTTCGTCTTTCTTTTGATTTGTTTTATTATAAAATTTTCTTGCCTTAGAATAATAAAAATATGAACTATCTAACAAAACATTTGTTTCATAAAAGTAATATGCAATATTCTGAGAAGCATACCCCATTTTTAAACTATCCCTCAGCTTAGTCGAAATTTTAAGATTTTCATGATTAATTCTATATAAAGAATCAATATTTCCATTTTTTAAAAACAAAAGAGACAAAACTCTATTACTAGATAATATAATGCTGTCATTTTTTGATTGTTTGGAAAAAAAAATAGCTTTTCTTGCATAAGCAAAACGTTCTTCAATATCGATTGATTCATCGTTAGCCTTTCTTTGTAGGTTGTCAATTTTTTTAAAACTAGTAAAATTTTGATTTTGAGAAAACACTACTCCAGTAAGTAAATAAAAAACTACAAAAAAACGTAATCCATATATTGCTTTTATTTTTTTCAAATTCATTCTAATTTAAAAACACATCTCTAAAATAAGACATAAAATAGTTTGAACAATAATACTTTTTACCATATTTAGTAGATTTTTTAAAATTAAATATAAAAACTCATAACTAACTTATTAAAATACATTAACCCTGCTTTGGGGGAACTGTTCCTTTTTTATGTATTATTCCTGCAAGCTTAATCTCTGTCTTTTTTATTTTATGATTAGATATCTCATTCGTTGGTTCAATATCTGAAGATGGTAGCACAGCAGTTAATAATCCGATAGCTAAAATAGCTAGTAATGTAAGTTTGAAAGTTTTCATAATTGAGTTATATTATATTGTAAAAAAATCTTTAATAGTTTAACCTTGTTTTGGAGGAACTGTCCCTTTTTTATGCATTATTCCTGCAAGCTTAATCTCTGTCTTTTTTATTTTATGATTAGATATCTCATTCGTTGGTTCAATCTCCGAAGAAGGCAATACTGCTGTTAATAATCCGATAGCTAGAGTAGCTAATAATGTAAGTTTGAAAGTTTTCATAATTGAGTTATATTATATTGTAAAAAAAT
>Ga0189290_100101_pt1 | contig 71843 bp, 64 predicted proteins | sample UW140minimetaG_FD_130318 | JGI IMG/M metagenome (GOLD analysis project Ga0189290, IMG submission 130318) | Marine microbial communities from the Costa Rica Dome - UW140 mini metaG | ecosystem: Environmental > Aquatic > Marine > Oceanic > Photic zone | place: Costa Rica: the Eastern Pacific...
ACCGGGCGAGACCATCCTCGTCCATGCTGGTGGTTCCGGCATCGGCTCGGCGGCGATCCAGCTTGCCAAGCGGCACGGCGCGACGGTGATCACCACCGTCGGTTCCGACGACAAGGCGGAGCGTGCCCGGGCACTGGGTGCCGACCACGTCATCAACTACCGCGTCGACCGCTTCGAGGGCGTCACCCGCAAGCTGACCAAGAAGAAGGGCGTCGACGTCGTCTTCGAGCATGTCGGCGCCGACACCTGGGCCGGCTCCATGCTGTGCATGAAGCGCGGCGGCCGGCTGGTCACCTGCGGCTCAACTTCGGGCGTGTCCACCCAGATGAACCTGATGCAGCTCTTCCAGCAGCAGCTGAAGCTGTTCGGCTCCTTCGGCTGCCGCATGGAGAACATGCGCGACGCCATGCAGAAGATGGCCCGCGGCATCGTCCATCCGGTGATCGACACGGAGATCGGCTTCGACCAGATCGACATCGCGCTGAAACGGATGGAGGCGCGCGAGGTGTTCGGCAAGATCGTGCTGCGCGTCGCCGACGAAGCCGGCACCGAGAGCGGCAAGCCGCGCGCGGCATGAATCTCTTCGTCGCGCGCTATGCGCTGCGGGCCAAGCGCGCCGCGGACTTCGTCGTCGCCCAGGTGCTGTTCGCCGCGCTGCGGACCATCCGGCTGCTGCCGGCCGATGTCGGCCTGTCCTTCGCCGACCGCACGGCGCGGCTGCTCGGCCCCTTTACCAGCCGTCACCGGCTCGCGGTTGACAATCTGCAACAGGCCTATCCGGAAAAGGACGCCGCCTGGGTCGAGCAGGTGGCGCGGGACAATTGGGGCCAGATGGGCCGGCTCGCCGCCGAGTTCGTGTTCCTCGACGATCTCTTCGATTTCGACCCCGAGAATCCCGGCGCCGGTCGTATCGAGGTGGTAGGGTCGGAGATCTTCGCGGAGCTGCGCGAGCGCAAGGGCCCGTTCATCTTCTTCACCGGTCATCTCGGCTGTTTCGAACTGCTGCCGATCGCGGCGGCGAGCTTCGATCTGGAGTTCACCGCGCTCTTCCGGCAGCCGAACAATCGCTACATCGCCAAGGAAGTGCAGGCCGCACGCCGTACCAGCGGCGGGCACATGGTGCCGTCCAAGGCCGGGGCAGCCTGGTCGCTGGCCGGTATCCTGCAGCGCTCCGGCTCGGTCGGGATGCTTGTCGACCAGAAATTCCGCAAGGGGATCGCAACGACCTTCTTCGGCCGCGAATGTCGAACCAATCCGCTATTACCCAAGCTCGCCCGCCAGTTCGACTGCGAGATCTATCCGGCGCGCTCGATCCGACTGCCGGGCGGCCGCTACCGGCTCGAACTGCAGCCGCAGCTGGAATTGCCGCGGGCCGCCAATGGCGAGATCGACGTCGACGCCACCTGCCAGTTGCTCAACGACGTGGTCGAGGGCTGGGTGCGCGAGCATCCTGAACAATGGATGTGGTTCCACGATCGCTGGAAGAGCGGCAAGGCCCGTCGCAAGCCGTCACGGCCGAAGCCGACCTAGAGCCCGATCGGGAGACCCGGCCGCTCCGTGGCCGGGTCTCCCCCACTCAGCGTTGCACGACGACGCGCGTGTTGCGCATGCCCATCTTGCGGACCATCGTATAGAAAATCTTGGCATTGGCGGTGTGCAGGCGCACGCATCCATGGGAGGCCGGCCGACCGAGGCGGCTGACGGCCCCTGTCCCATGGATCGCATAGCCACGATGGTAGAATACCGAATAGGGCATGGGCGACATGTCGTATTTGCGAGAGTGCCACATGCGGTGGATCCGTTTCGCCCGCCAGCTGCCCGTCGGCGTTACATAACCGCGCCGGGCCGTCGAGACAGGCCAGCGATACATCACACGACCATTCTTGATGACGGTCATGGTTTGCGCGGACAGGTCCACCTTGGCGACCAGGCCGGCGGATGCGGTCGAGATGCCGCAACCGAGCACGCTCGCGACCAGAACGATCGCGGCCAGTAGTTTTCTCATGAGCTTGACTCCGACCCAAGAACTCCACATTCCCGCCGCAGAAAAGCCTAGTTTCAATTTGCTCGCGCGGTCAACTGGCAAATGCGTGAACAGAACAGCGCGCAATCCGCGCACTAGATAACCCGCGTTGCTCGACCCTCGGAAACTCCCTCTGGGGAAGCGCGGCAGAAGGGATCGGGTGCCACCGAGCATACCTCTCGTAGCCTGTCCGGATACCTCAGCACCGGCGTTCGATATTTCTTTACGTCTCGACCGTAGGGTTGCATTGAAATCGGCGCGGAATGGGCGATGGTGCTCAACTTCATTCACAAGAACGGACTGACTGTACTCGGCGGCCTTGCGATCGCAGGCTTCGTCGTGTTCAGCGCCCTGTCCATCGGTGGCGCCACCGTCGGCGGTCTGATCGAGACCGAAATGCGCACCCGGGGTGAGGATTTCGCCCGTCTCCTGACCCGGCCGGGCGGCAATGTCGATGCCTTCCTGACCGGGCTGTCGCGCGATCCCGACGCCGAATCCGATGTTCGCAAGCTGGCCAACCTCGCCAATATCGACAGTTTTGCGATCTTCAATCGCCGCGGAGCGGAGGTCTATCGCTCCAGATCCGACCGCTACGAATGGCTGCTGCGCGATCGCCCCGGCGGGATTGAGTCCGGCGGCCGGCTCTCGGACAGCGTGCTGGCACGTCAGGGCGAATGGGTCCTCGTCGAGGATGACGGGGCCACCAATCCGACGGTGATCTCGCCGCTGATACGCAATGGCCGAACGATCGGCTACGTCTCCATGGTTGGCGACATGATCGACAACCGGATCGCCTACAAGGCCACGCTCGCCCGGGCGTCCGGCCTGCTGTTGGTGCTGATCTTCTTTGCCACGGCCGTGCCGCTGCTTCTCTACATCCGCCGCAAGCGCAAGATCGCCGAGGCCGACGAGCGGATCGTGTTCCTGGCCAACCACGACGCGCTGACCAAACTTCTCAACCGCCATCGCATGCAGGAGGAGAGCGATCGCGTGCTGGCCACCGTGCGCGCAACGCGCGAGCGGATGGCGTATCTGTATCTCGACATCGATGAAATGGCGGAGATCAACGACCGGCTCGGTCAGGCCGCCGGTGACGAGGTTCTGCGCATTGTCGCGGAACGGCTGATCGATGCGGTGGACCGCAACGATCTGCTCGCCCGGCTCGGTGCCGACGACTTCGCCATCCTCCAGCGGCGTGTGGCCAGTCGCGAGGACGTGGCGGCGTTGTCCCGGCGGATCGCCAATGCGATGAACGACCCCATCGATATCGACGGCCACCTCCTGACACCGCGCCTGTCCATCGGTTGCGCCCTCGCCCCACAGGACGGCCGCACCCATTCGGAGCTGGTCAAGCACGCCGAACTCGCACATCTCCACCACAAGACCGACCGGGGCCAGAGCCTCGTCTATTTTGAGCCGTCGATGGACGAGGCGATGCACCATCGCCGGCACATCGAGGGTCTGGTGCGCACGGCCCTGGAGAAGCAGAGCTTCGAGCTTTTCTACCAGCCCATCGTCAACGGCGACGGCTCGCGGCTGCTCGGCTTCGAGGCGCTGATCCGCATGCGCGACGAGGAGGGCAACCAGATCTCGCCGGCCGTGTTCATCCCGATCGCCGAGGCGCGCGGCTACATCAAGACCATCGGGACATGGGTGATCCGCGAAGCTGTCCGCCAGATCGCCAAATGGCCCGAGCATCTGTTCGTCTCGGTCAATCTCAGCGCTGTCCAGTTCGGCGACGGGGACCTCCTCGACATCGTCAAGACGGCGCTCGCCGAAGCGGGAGTGAAGGGCAACCGGCTCGAGATCGAAGTGGTCGAGTCACTGGTGCTGGAGCGCTCCGAGGACATTCTGAACCAGCTGCGGCAACTCAAGGCGCTCGGCATCTCCATCGATATGGACGATTTCGGCACCGGCTATTCGTCGCTGGGTTATCTCTGGCGATTCCCGTTCGACAAGCTCAAGATCGATCAGTCCTTCATGGTTGCCTACGAGAACGGCGAGCCCAACGTGCCGCAGATTCTCGACACCATCGTCTCGATGGCGCACCACATGCAGATGAAGGTGACCGCCGAGGGCATCGAGACCGTGGAACAGGTCGAACTGCTGAAGAGCCTGGGCTGCGACCAGTTGCAGGGCTTCTTCTTCGGCAAGCCGATGCCGGCGGACCGTGTCGCCAGCGAGGTTCTGGCCCGCTTCCGCGATCCGCCGTTGGCGGACGCCGCAAGCCTGCAGGCGCCGCAGGCACAGACGCTGCGCTGACGGCCCCTACCGTTCCGCACTCTTCCCGCCCGCTCGCCTGGACCGGCGCGTCAGCCTGTCGCTGCCCGGCGGCCGCGAGCCTTTGCCGTTGACGATACACCGGCAATTTTCGATGGCCGACAAACCCGTGCGAACGCCAAACAAGCGCCATGATGCACAAAGCGGGTTGGATTCCGGTCGGTAGCAGGCTAGCTTCTGTAAGAACGTAAAAAGAGATGTCTGCCATCCGGCAGCAACGAATCGCATGCCGTCGACGCAGGTGAATTGCCTGTCACCCTCGCGTTGGCATTCGCATATGCGATACTCGCCTCTTGAAAAGTAGTAAGGATCACGCATGAAATTTCTTCTCGCCTCAACCTGTCTCGCGGCGACGCTGTTCGGGTTCAGCGGAGCTGCCACCGCACAGGAAAACTGTGAGCTGAGCATTTCCAACATGAACTGGGCGTCGGCAGAGGTGCTCGCGGCGATCGACAAGATCATCCTCGAAGAAGGTTACGGCTGCACCGTGCGCCTTCTTCCCGGCGATACCATGCCGACCTTCGCTTCGATGACCGAGAAGCAGGAACCCGACGTCGCGCCGGAAATGTGGGTCAACCAGTTCCGCGACCAGATCGACAAGGCCGCCGAGGAAGGCACCGTGGTGTTCGGCGCCGAAGTGCTGTCCGACGGCGGCGAGGAAGGCTGGTGGATCCCGACCTATTTCGCCGAGGCCCATCCCGAGATCGAGACGGTCGCGGACGCGCTGGCGCATCCCGAACTGTTCCCGTCGAACGAGGACGCCTCCAAGGGCGCCTTCTACAACTGCCCGGCCGGCTGGGGCTGCCAGATCACCACGGCGAACCTGTTCAAGGCCTATGAGGGCGAAGACAAGGGCTTCACGCTGATCGATACGGGTTCGGCCGCCGGCCTCGACGGCTCGATCGCCAAGGCCTACGAAAACAAGGAGCCCTGGCTCGGCTATTACTGGGCGCCGACGGCGATCCTCGGCAAGTATCCGATGAAGAAGCTTCCCTTCGACGCCGAGCATGATCCCAAGGAGTGGGCGGAGTGCACCACCCAGGCGGATTGCGAGGAACCGAAGATCAACGCCTGGACCAAGTCCGAGGTCTACACGATCATGACGCCGCGGGTGAAGGAGCAGTCGGCCGAGGCCGCGACCTATTTCGACACCCGCGCATGGGGCAACGACACCGTCAACAAGCTCCTGGCCTGGAAGGAAGATCAGCAGGCGACAGGCGAGGACGCCGCCTACTACTTCCTCGAGAACAACCCGGACCTGTGGACCCAGTGGGTCTCCGAGGAAGCTGCGGAAAAGATCAAGTCGGCCCTTTGATCCGTACAGGCTGACACGACCGACCCGCCTGCCGGCGATCCTCGCCGGCAGGCCTTGCTTGCCCCAGCCCCTTTTGCGAGCCGCGCCCGAGCGGGCCAGCGACCGCAGGCTTCGGCCAACGCGCTTCGACCGACGGTTCCCATCCGGCCTTGCCGGAACGGACGAGCCGATGACGGGCTAAACAGCCTGTGTCGCGCGCGGGCCGGCGATCCGGAAAACATGCCAAGGAGACCTCGACTGTGGATTGGTTGACCGAATTTCCACAACTTGCGGGGCGAGACCTGCGCCTGATGTCGCGCACAATCGACCAGTACTATCGCTCGTTCTCGCGCGCCTACGGCGACACGATCGAAGCGATGTTCCGTCCGTTGCTCGAATTTCTGTTGTGGTTCGAACGGCTGCTGATCCAGACTCCCTGGTGGATCATCCTTCTGGCCATCGTCGCGATCGTCTGGTTTGCCAGCCGCTCCAGGGCGATCACTATCGGCACCCTGGTGGCGCTGACGCTGATCGGCGTGTTCGGCATGTGGGAAGACACGATGCGGACGCTGTCGATCATCGTGGTCTGCACGCTGATGTCGATCATCATCGGCATGCCGATCGGCATCATCATGTCGCGCTCCAACAAGGTACAGGCGGTCATCAATCCGATCCTCGACGTGATGCAGACGATGCCATCCTTCGTCTATCTCATCCCGATCGTGATGCTGCTCGGCATTGGCCTGATACCGGGTCTGCTGGTGGTGGTGATCTATGCCATGCCGCCGATCATCCGGCTGACCAATCTCGGCATTCGTCTGGTCGACAAGGAAGTTCTCGAGGCCGCCAACGCCTTTGGTTCCTCCGGCTGGCAGAAGCTCACTCAGGTGCAACTACCGCTGGCCCTGCCGACCATCATGGCCGGCATCAACCAGACCATCATGATGGCGCTCGCCATGGTCGTCGTCGCCTCGCTGATCGGCGTGCGTGGTCTCGGCCAGCCGGTGCTGCAGGCCATCACCAATCAGTATTTCACGCAGGGCGTCCTCAACGGGCTGGCGATCGTCGCGATCGCCATCATCTTCGACCGCTCCAGTCAGGCCTACGGCAAGCGCCTGCAGCGTCACCGGGAGGCCGCCCATGGCTGATGACGTCGCCATTTCGATCCGCGATCTCTACAAGATTTTTGGTCCCGAGGACAAAACCATGGTGGACCTCGTCCGCCAGGGCATGTCCAAGACTGACCTTCTTGCCGAGCACGGCCACGTCCTCGGGCTGAAGAACATCAATATCGACATCCCTGCCTCCGGCATCCAGGTCGTGATGGGCCTGTCGGGCTCGGGCAAGTCCACCCTCATCCGTCACATCAACCGCCTGATCGAGCCCTCGGCCGGCGAGATCCTGATCGACGGCGAGGACGTGCTGGCGATGACCGATAAGCGGCTTCGCGACTTCCGGCGCCACAAGATCTCGATGGTCTTCCAGCGTTTCGGGCTCCTGCCCCACAAGACGGTCATCGACAACGTCGCCTACGGCCTGGAAGTGATGGGCAAGTCGAAGACTGAGCAGCGCGACGGCGCGATGCGCTGGATCGACCGGGTCGGGCTGAAGGGTTACGAGGACAATTATCCGGCCCAGCTGTCGGGCGGCATGCAGCAGCGTGTCGGCCTTGCCCGCGCGCTGGCCACGGATGCGGACATCCTGTTGATGGACGAGGCGTTCTCCGCCCTCGATCCGCTGATCCGTACCGACATGCAATCGGTGCTGCTCGATCTGCAGACAGAACTGCACAAGACCATCGTGTTCATCACCCACGATCTCGACGAGGCGCTGCGTCTCGGCGAGCGGATCGCCATCCTGCGCGACGGCGAAATCGTCCAGCAGGGCACTGCACAGGACATCGTCCTGCGTCCCGCCGACGACTACATCTCGTCCTTCGTGCGCGAAGTGAACCGCGGTCGTGTCATTCAGGTGGAGACGGTGATGGAGCCGAACACGCCCGGCGAGGCGCCGGCGGCCGGAAGCGTGCCGATCGAGCGTGGCACCGTGCTGGAAGAGGCCGCCCGGCGGATGAGCGAGGACGGTGTGTCACACGCGCATGTCGTCAATGGATCCGGTGCCCCGCTCGGCCTCCTGACCATGCAGGGCGTCATAGCCGCCATGGTCACGCCGGTGCTGAAGGACGCGCTGGAAGCGAACAACCTGTGACCCGGGCAGGTGTCCGGTGGCGCGTCCGCAGGGGTGCGCCACCGGACACCTCGCAGCGCGACGCGAGCGGTGACCCACCATGCCGTGACTTGTCCGGCTGACGGCAGATGTCAGTAACGATCAGGCGGCGACGCGCTTGGGCTGCATTGCGGCGCCGGCCGGACCGAACATCCGTTCATAGCATTCGGCCAGCAGGTCGAGGTCTACAGGCGCCTGACGGACAAGCGCCCGCTCGATCCGGGCGCGATCATAGCCTTCACGGGCGAGTGCCCGAATGGCAGCCGAGACGGCTTCCGCATCGTCCAGCCGTGTCGGCAATCGATCGAACATCTGCACCCCCTGCATCGTCTTGCGTTGACGATCACCACGCGCAGCACAGCGCGAATCGCCGATGCTGCGAACCTTAACAGAACTCCACGGAAAGTTGCATATGGCAACCATTCCCGCGAGGTTGCGGAACCATGCCTTGGGCCCCGGCTGCGAAGGGGTTCTGGCTGGCAATTGTGGCGGATCAAATGCCCGCTGGCGCGTTCTCCCCAGCTATTGTGTCGCAGCCCGACCGGGGCGACGGACCGCTGCCGCAGGCAGACTGCGCGTTGACGCGATCGGGAGAGCGTCTTCCGTCCCGGATGGGCAGCGTCCGGGGGCGGACTGGCGCATCACGCGACTGCCGCGATCGCATCGTGGCGAGCGTCCATTGGCGCCGCAGGAACAGGAGCCTCCGTCCATGTCGCACTCCCTCGCCCGGTTGCTCGAAACACGGGACGTCCTCCTCGCCGACGGCGCCACCGGCACCAACCTGTTCGAGGTCGGGCTGGAGTCCGGCGAGGCGCCCGAAATGTGGCTCGAACGCCATCCCGAACGGATTTCAGTGCTGCATCAGGCGTTCGTCGAGCACGGCGCCGACATCATCCTGACCTGCTCCTTCGGCGCCAACCGACATCGGCTCAAGCTGCACGACGCGCAGGACCGAGCCCACGATCTGAACCGCATTGCCGCCGAACTGGCCCGAGTGGTCGCGGATGCGGCAGAGCGTCCGGTCGTTGTCGGTGGATCGGTTGGCCCGACGGGCGAACTCCTGCAGCCGCTCGGCCCCTTGTCCTATCGGGACGCGGTGGAAGCATTCCGCGAACAGATTGTCGGGCTCAAAGCCGGCGGCGTCGATGTGATCTGGATCGAAACGATGTCGGCGACCGAGGAGGCACGGGCGGCCGCCGAGGCAGCACTGGCCTGCGAGATGCCCTATGTCCTCACCGGCTCCTTCGACAGCGCCGGCCGCACGATGATGGGCATCCACCCCAGCGACTTCCACAAGGCGGTCGACGGCCTGTCGCCGCGCCCGGTCGCGGTCGGTGCAAATTGCGGCGTCGGGGCATCCGACATGCTGGCGACGGCCCTGGAACTGGAAACGGGCTCGCCGGACTCCGCTCTGGTCGTGAAGGCCAATTGCGGCATCCCGCGCTTCGTCGACGGCGGCACGGTCTATTCCGGCACGCCCGAGCAGATGGCCGATTACGCCCGGCTGGCGATCAATGCGGGCGCCCGGATCATCGGCGGTTGCTGCGGAACATCACCACATCATCTCGGCGCCATGCGCCAGGCCATCGACAGCCATGTGCGCGGTCAGCGGCCGAGCATCGCCGAAATTGTCGAGGCCGTCGGCCCGCTGGTCAACAAGCCGGCTTCCGCCGCGGCGACCGGCGAAACGGCGCCGCGCACGGGACGCCGGCGCAGCCGGGACTGATCCGGCTTCGCGCTTTTCCGGTCAGTGATAGCGCGGGATCTTTCCGGCCCGAAGCTTGGCGAGGTAGCCGGTCATTTCCCGCTTCACCACCGGCATCAGGAAATACAGGCCGATGATGTTGGCGATGCCCATGGCGAACAGCGAGGCGTCGGAGAAGTCGAGCACCGCGCCGAGACTGACCGACGCGCCGAGGACGACGAACAGGCAGAACAGGATCTTGAAGAACAGGTCCGAGGTTTTCGAATCGCCGAACAGGAACAGCCACGCCTTCAGCCCGTAATAGGACCAGGAGATCATCGTCGAGAAGGCAAAGAGCACCACCGCCAGTCCCAGCACATAGGGGAACCACGGGATCGCAGTGCCGAAGGCTGCCGAGGTCAGTTCGACGCCGCTGAGCGAGCCTTCCGTGGCGATCTGGCCGAGCCCCTGATCCCAGACATACATGCCGGTCGCCGGGTCCTGCTGCATGACGCCGCTGATGGTGATCACCAGCGCCGTCGCCGTGCAGATCACCACCGTGTCGATGAACGGCTCCAGCATTGACACGAAGCCTTCGGTGACCGGGTGGTCGGTCTGCACCGCCGCATGGGCGATCGCCGCCGAGCCGATGCCGGCCTCGTTGGAGAAGGTCGCGCGGCGCAGACCCTGGATCAGCGCGCCGACGATGCCGCCGGCGACCCCCAGCCCGGTGAAGGCGCCGGCGAAGATCTGGCCGATCGCCCAGCCGATCCGGTCGTATTCGACGCCGATGATCACCAGGGCGGCGCCCAAATAGAGCAGCCCCATGAACGGCACGAGCTTCTCGGTGACGCGGGCGATTGACTTGATGCCGCCGACGATGACCATGAAGACGATGATCGCCATGACGACGCCGGTGATCCAGCCGCGTCCGTTCAGGAAGCTCTCCTCGCCGCCGGTGATGACGACCAGCTGCGCATGGGCCTGGTTGGCCTGGAACATGTTGCCGCCGCCCCAGGAGGCGAAAACGCAGAAGATCGCGAAGAGCACGGCGAGGAACCGGCCGAGTTTGGCGTAGCCGAGTTCCGCCATGCCCTTGCGCAGATAGTGCATCGGTCCGCCCGAGACGCGCCCGTCGGGATATTCCTCGCGGTATTTCACGCCAAGGGTGCATTCGGTGAATTTCGACGCCATGCCGAGAAGGCCGGCGAGGATCATCCAGAAGGTCGCGCCCGGACCGCCGATCGATACAGCAACGGCGACACCGGCGATGTTGCCGAGGCCGACCGTGCCCGAGACTGCCGTCGCCAGCGCCTGGAAATGGGTGACCTCACCCGCCGCATCCGGCGAGGTGTACTGGCCGCGCACGAGCTGGATGGCATGGCCGACCAGGCGGAACTGCACGAAGCCGAAATAGACCGTGAAGATCGCTGCCGCCGTGATCAGCCACAGGACGATCCAGGGCAGTTCGGTGCCCGGCAGCGGCGCGAAGATGAAGCTGACGAAGGGGGTCGTCACCGGCTCCATGATCGCCGAAAGGGTCGCGTCGATGGAAAAGCCCGGCTCGGCTTCCTGCGCTGCTGCGGGCCCGACCAGGAGAAGGCTGGCGCCCGCCAGCGGCAGGAGAGCGGCGGTCTTCGGCATGACGCAACCTCTGTCTGGATCGAAACTCCGTGCGGCAGATGCAGGGCGGCTCATGGCACGATCACGGTCGGGATGCGGGCGACCTGCGCCAGTCCCAGGGTGACGCTGCCAAAGATCTTGTTCTGGACAGGGCCCCTGCCCGTGCGCCCGACGAAGATCATCGTCGCCTTCTGATGCTCGGCGACCGCGAGGATGATCTCGGTCGGTGCGCCAAAACGGATCTCGCTATCGACGGTGACCCCTTCGGCCGAAATCTCGGCGACGAGCGGATCGAGCAGCATGGTCTTGGCGCGTTCGAGTTCCTGGCGCCGGCGCATCTTGCGCTCGTCGAGTTCCTCGGCGGTCAGGAAACTGTAGGGCGACCATTGCAGCACGTGGACGATGTGAAGGGCCGCCCCGCTCGCCTTGGCCCGCACCACCGCATAGTCGACGACGCGGCGATCATGCCCGTCATAGGCAACGACAAAGATCTCGGCCGCCATTGGCGATCACCCCTCTATCGGTCGGTCGGGCAGCAAGACGATCTGAGCCAAACCATCAATATTCATTATGGTAGGTTCAATTCTGGTGATGGCAAACGCTTTTCGCGGCATGCGTGTTACGCCCGAGGGCCGCAGCGCCCGGCGCGGCCTCCGTCGCCCTGCACCCATCGGCGGGAAATCCTTCGTCTTTCCAGAGGACTGGTTCCGGCCGCCGTCACGCGCCCGCCCGCCTGCCGGATGCGCCTCCGCCGCCGAAGATCATCCGGCGCATTCGACGCAACCCGACGGGGTGCAATGCCGCTGGGGCAGATCTCCGGTCAGGATGGCAGCGGCTGGCGGCGCTTCAAGACCTCTACCGCCTCGGTCAGGACGGCGTGCAGGCGGTCCCGCTCCACTTCGGTCAGCCGTTCGAGATCGAGGAAGATGCGGGCCCCCTCGGCATATTCGTTGATCACGCCGGGCGCCGTGTCCGGGGCCTCGTCGTGGATGCCCTCGACCACATAGGGGATCACCTCGCGGCTGATGCCCTTGAGCGAGATCGGCGCCAGCGGCCGGGCTCGCACATCGTCCTCCACATGGGCATAGGTCTCGTAGCTCATCACGATGCCGCCCGGCTCGGCGATCTGCTCGAGCCGGGCGGCGAGGTTCGCCTCGGCCCCGATGATCGTGTAGTCCATGCGGTCGGCGCTGCCGAAATTGCCGACATTGCAGAAGCCGGTATTGATGCCCATCCGGGCCTGGAACGGCTTCTCGATGCCGCGGCGGCGCCATTCGGCGTTGAGCTCCACCATCCGCCGCTGCATGGCGATCGCCATGGCGAGACACGCCTGGGCGTCCTCGCGCGGGCCCATCGTTTCGGGATCGCCAAAAAAGGCGAGGATCGCGTCGCCGATGAACTTGTCGACCGTGGCGCCGTGCTCCTGCGCGATCTTCGACATTTCGGTGAAATACTCGTTCAGAAGCTGGGTCAGCTCCTCCGGCTGCAATCTCTCCGATGTGACGGTGAAGTCCTTGATGTCGGAGAAGAAGATCGTCAGCTTCTTGCGCTCGGTCGAGATGGTGACGTCGCGCTCGCCGCTGAAGATGCTGCGATAGACCTGCGGCGACAGATATTTGGAAATCTTCATGGAGACCGAGGCGAGGAAGGAATTGGCCTCTTCCAGTTCGGTGTTCATGCGGCCGAAGGCGCGGGCCTGGCGCCATTGCAGCGCGGCAAAGCACACGCCGAACAGGCCGGCACCGACGAAATAGGCCAGGAGATACTTGAAGGAGAGGATATTGGCGGCGATCGGCTGCTCGATCTCCACCTCCTGGATGCCGCGGATATCGCCGACCTGCCAGTCCCGCTTCGGGCTCTCGGGATGGGCGTTGTGGCAGGCGACGCAGGCCTCGCCCATGACCACCGGTGCCGCCAGCCGGATGTTGCGGTCGAGCAGCGAGCCGTTGACCTGCGTGATCAGCGGATGATCGGCGCCCTTGGTCCGGAAGGTCTGCAGCGCGTCGCGCTCGAAGGCGTCGAGGACGTGCGGGGCGCGCTTGGCGAAGACCAGATCGGAGGCGAAGCGGTAGCGGATGTTGTCGCCGCGCCGGCCGATCACTTCGCCCAGCTCCAGTGACAGGGTGGCCGGGATCGGGATCGCGCCGGGCACCTCCAGATAATTATGGGCGGCGATGGTCCGGCCCTCGGGGTTGGCCAGCACCCGGCCGACCACGTTGCGCGCGTAATAGCTGCGGATATCGGTGATCATGGAATTGAGGCTGTTCGCCTGGGCGTTCAGCGCCGTGTCGGAGAGATGGCGCAGATCCATCCAGACCGCCACCGGCAGAAGCGCGAGCGCCAGCGCCACCGTGATGGCGAAGTAGATCGGCCGTGCCATCAGATACCGGAAGATCGCGCCCATCGTTCTCTCCTCGAACGGGTGGCGCAAATATAACGGCAAAACGTGGCAGATGTCTTTGCGTCATTTCGGGGCGCCGCGAGCGGCGGGGAGAGCGCCCCGACAGCTCAGCCAGCACCCGGCCCGGCCGGCGCTGCCGGCGCAAATTCGCCGTCAGCGCTCGTCGCCGCCGCGCCAGACCGCGCGGTGGATCGTCCGGGCGACCCTGGCCGCCGATGTGGTTTCGGGCTGGGCGGCCGGGTCCGCCTCTCCCTTTCAGGCGAAGGCGTCGGCCTCGGCCGCCTTGCGCTTTGCCACGAATGCCGTCAGCGCTTCGGCAATGGCGGGATCGAGCGCCGGCGCCTCGTAGGAGTCCAGCCAGCGCCGGCAAAGCTGGCCGGCGCGGTTCTCGGCCCGCAACGCGCCTTCCGCCGACCATTGCTCGAAGGAATTGTTGTCGGCGATGGCCGAGCGGTAGAACGCCGTCTGGAAATTGTCCTGGGTGTGCTGGCAGCCGAGGAAGTGGCTGCCCGGACCGACCTCGCGGATCGCCGACATGGCCTGCCCGTTCTCCGACAGATCGACGCCGCGCGAGAATGCCTGCATCATGCCGAGCTGGTCGCAATCCATCACGAATTTCTCGAAGCAGACGGCCAGTCCGCCTTCCAGCCACCCGGCGGCGTGCAGGACGAAATTGGCACCCGCCAGCATGGTCGAGTTCAGCGTGTTGGCGCTCTCATAGGCCGCCTGGGCATCGGGCACCTTGGAGGCGCAGAGCGACCCGCCGGTGCGGAACGGCAGCCCGAGGCGGCGCGCCAGTTGCGCCGCGCCGTAGGATACCAGCGCCGGCTCGGGCGTGCCGAAGGTCGGCGCCCCGGACTGCATGGAGATCGACGAGGCGAAGGTGCCGAAGACCACCGGTGCCCCCGGCCGGCAGAGCTGGGTGAATGCGGCGCCGGCCAGCGCCTCGGCCAGCACCTGCGCCAAGGTGCCGGCGACCGTGACCGGGCTCATCGCGCCGGCGAGGATGAAGGGCGTGACGATGCAGGCCTGGTTGGCACGGGCATAGACCTTCAGCGCACCCAGCATGGTGCCGTCGAAGGTCATCGGCGAATTGGCGTTGATCAGGTTGATCACCACGCAATTCTCGTCGACGAATGTCTCGCCGAACAGGATGCGGCACATCTCCACCGTGTCGCGGGCCCGCTCCGGCGCTGTCACCGACCCCATGAACGGCTTGTCCGACAGGGTCATGTGGGCCAGCAGCATGTCGAGATGCCGCTTGTTGACCGGGATGTCGACGGGCTCGCAGACGGTGCCGCCGGAATGGTGCAGCGACGGCGCCAGATAGGCGAGCTTCACGATATTGCGGAAATCCTCGATGGTCGCATAGCGGCGCACGCCGTCGAGATCGCGGACGAAGGGCGGGCCATAGACCGGGGCGAAGACCGTCGCCTTGCCGCCGATCTCGACCGAGTTCTCCGGGTTGCGCGCATGCTGGACGAAGGTCCGCGGCGCCGTCTTCAGAAGCTCGCGGCACAGGCCCTTCGGAAACCGGACCCGCTCGCCCGAGACCTCAGCCCCGGCCGCCTTCCACATCTCCAGCGCCTCGGCGTCGTCGCGGAACTCGATGCCGATCTCTTCGAGGATGGTGTCGGCATTCGCCTCGATGGTGGCGAGACCCGCCTCGTCCAGCAGCTCGTATTCCGGCACGTTGCGGCGGATGTAGCTGAGCTTCGTCCCGGACGCGCTCTGGACCCGGGCCGCGCGCCGGGCCGTCGCCCCGCCGCCGGTTCCGCGACCCCGCCGGCCGCCTTCGGTGCGCGGGATCTCGCTCAGATGTCCGGTCTCGTCGCTCATCGTCTGGTCTCCGGCCAAAGCGGCGGCCCGCGCCGGCTCAGGCCGCCCACGGGCGTTGGATCTGTCTTCGATACTAGGAGCAGCGCCGGCCGCTGCCGTCTTACCTGCGAAGGCCGGTGACGCGCCGAGAACAATGGCGGCGCCGGTCCGCATCAGCCCGGCCACAGCGGACGCTTCGGCGCTGTGTCGCGCACGTCGCTTTCGCAATGGCGGATGTCGCAGCAAAGAGATTGCGCGGCTGCCGCTGCCCTAGAGTGAGGGCTGCGGACGGACGAGGCGGCGCAGTCGCTAAAAGTCGCGTTCGGGGCAGTTCCGGGTTCGTCCCGCCGCAAGGAATGCGCCATGGCCGATGCCGACGACATCATTCTGGCCGAACTGTCGGACGACGATCTCGTCGCCCAGATGAAGGACGACCTCTATGACGGCTTGCGCGAGGAGATCGAGGAAGGCACGCAACTCCTCCTCGACCGCGGATGGACACCCTACGACGTCCTGACCAAGGCGCTGGTCGGCGGCATGCAGATCGTCGGCGAGGATTTTCGCGACGGCATCCTGTTCGTGCCCGAGGTGCTTCTGTCGGCCAATGCGATGAAGGCCGGGATGACCATCCTGCGCCCGCTGCTCGCCGAGACTGGCGCGCCGAAGCAGGGCAAGATGGTCATCGGCACGGTGAAGGGCGACATCCACGACATCGGCAAGAATCTCGTCGGCATGATGATGGAAGGCGCCGGCTTCGAGATCGTCGATCTCGGCATCAATATCGACGTCGACAAATATCTCGCGGCGATCAAGGACCACCAGCCGGAATTCCTCGGCATGTCGGCGCTGCTGACGACGACCATGCCCTACATGAAGGTCGTCATCGACACGCTCGTCCAGAAGGGCATTCGCGACGACGTCATCGTTCTGGTCGGCGGCGCGCCGCTGAACGAGGATTTCGCCAATCAGGTCGGCGCCGACGCCTATTGCCGCGACGCGGCGGTCACCGTGGAAACCGCCCGGCATCTGATGGAACGGCGGCACAACCAGCTGTGACGCCGGCCCTGCCCGCTCGTCCGGCATCGCGCCGGACCCCGGATACGCAAAAGGCGCGGCGACCGTCGGTCACCACGCCTTCTCGAACTGCGGACGGGCGCGTTTACCGGGCGACGTCGTTCACGGCGGCGCCGGTGGCATCCACCGTGTTGCCCACGTCGCGGCCGACGCCGCGTACGGTGTTGGCGCAGGCCGAAAGCGCCAGGGCTCCGGCGAGAAGAGTGGACACGATGGCGATGCGCTTGGTCATTGTGGGGTCTCCGGTTGGCAAATGTGACCGAAAAACGGTGCAGTGCTCCGCTGGTTCCCGCCGAACTGCGGTTTTTGACAGGCGTGGTGAATATCAGGTCACCGGGCAATGAATCCTCTGTCCCATGACGGCCTGCCGCCGCTCTTCCCGCCCGACCCAGACACGCTGACGATCATCGCCTGCGGCGCCATCGCCCGCGAGGTTCTGGCCGTCCTGTCGGCCAACGGGCTGGCGCATGTCACCGTCACCTGCCTGCCCGCCGACCTGCACAACGCGCCGCAGAAGATCGCGCCGGCGGTCGAAGCCGCCATCATGGCAGCCCGCGCAAACGGCGCCGGGCGGATCTTCATCGCCTATGCCGATTGCGGCACCGGTGGTCTCCTCGATGCGGTCTGCCGGCGCCACGGCGTCGAACGCATCGCGGGACCGCACTGCTACGCGTTCTTCGCCGGCAACGATCGCTTCGCCGCCGATGCGGAGGCGCAGATGACGACCTTCTGGCTGACCGACTTTCTCGCCCGCCAGTTCGACGCCTTCGTCACCCGGCCGATGAAGCTCGACCGCCATCCCGAACTGATCCCCATGCTCTTCGGTCACTACGAACGCGTGGTCTATCTCGCCCAGACCGAAGCCCCGGATCTCGACCGCCGTGGACGTCAGATCGCGGCGAAACTGGGGCTCGGCTACGAGCGCCGCTTCGTCGGCTACGGCGATCTGAGCGATGCGATCATCGCTGCCGCCGCGCCCGTGCCGGAACACGCGCCCGCCTGAGCCCCCTGCCACCGGCCCGTTTGCGCGGTTCGCACCCGTGGGACGGCGGGCGGCACGATCATGGCCCCTGCGACCTTCGCAGGGGCCGCAGGGATCACGTCTTGATCTTTACAGGGAAAACCCCGATTTAACGCCTTCAAGGGCACAGTGGATCGACGAAGCCCGGTCAGGCGGCAGCGTCGTTCGCGGACCGTTCCTTACACGCGACGGAACAGGCCGCATCATGAGCTTTTCCGAAGTCCCCGTTCCCAGAGCGTCCTCCGTGTCACCTGCCGTCTTCTCCAGCCTCCGACAGTCGCTCCGGCGGCGTGGTGCCAAGCGGCAGAAGCGGATTTCGGCGATCCTGCGCGGCCTGTCGCATCGCAACCGTGCCGGTGCGACGATCGGCGAGCTCTCCCAGGCCTTCGACACCCGCTCCTTCGGCGCCTTCTTCATCCTGTTCGGCGGCCTGAACCTGGTGCCGCTGCCGCCCGGCGCGTCGATCTTTCTCGGCCTGCCACTGGTGCTGTTCACGCTGCAGCTGGCGGTCGGCCGGCATCGGCTGTGGCTGCCCGAGCGCATCCGCAAGATCCGGATCACCTCCGAGATGCTGGGGCGCGTCGTCACCCGCATCGGACCGATGCTGCGCCGGATCGAGCGCCTCGCCCGGCATCGCTACTGGCCCGAGCCCGAATGGCTGCTGCTCTCGGGCATCGGCTGGTTCTGCTTCGTCATGTCGATCCTGATCGCCATTCCGTTTCCGCTGACCAACATGTTCCCGGGCGTCTCCGTCGCCATCGCCGGCATTGCGATTACGGCCCGCGACGGTCTCTGGCTGATCGCCTCGATCCTCGTCGGCATCGCCTCGACGATCTTCCTTCTCAGTGTCTACGGGGCCGCGGCCCTGGCCGTGATGGGGCTGTTCTAGCCGCCCCACGCCCCCGGGGTCGCCGTGGCGGGACGGCATCAGGACGCCTGTCCCTGCGCCTCGCGCGCCGAATGTCGCAAACGGCATCGCGGCCCGTCGCGCCCGGCATATCCGCACCGTTTCCACCAGACCACAGTGGGGTCATCGGAGGTGGCGGATGGCGGAACTGCAGATCGTCTACTGGCGTGACATTCCCGCCCAGATCGTGGTGCGGCAAGGTCGCAAATCTGCCCGCCGCGAACTTCCTCCCCGCTTCATCGAGGCCATCGACCGTTGCGCCATGCGCGTCGGGGCGAAGGACAGCGACGCCTATCTCGCCGAATGGCGACGGGGCTCGTCGCCGGCCGAGGTGAGCAACCTCGAAGCCGAAGCCGAACGGCTGACCCGCGATATCGAACAGAGCTACGACGGCGATCGCCTCAAGGCGCTCGTCGCGAACGAGGGGCGCGAACCATGAAGCCGATCGGATACGACATGCATGCCGGCCGCTCGGCCATGCCCGCCTCCATCGAGATCGCCCCGCGCCAGGCGCTGGAATCGCGCGATCTGCCGGGGCTCTTTCCGCCCGGCACGAAGACCTATCTCTGCGACGTCGGCGTCGATCCGGTGAAGGAATTCGTCCGCGCCGTCCGGCGGGTCCGCGACCTCGGCTACGAACCGGTGCCGCACATTCCGGCGCGCCGCATGCGCAGCCATGCCGAATTGCGCGATCGCGTCCAGGCCTATGCCGAGGAAGGCGGCGCCAGCGACGTGCTGGTCGTCGGCGGCGGGCTGACGCGACCGGCCGGGCCCTACAGTTCGACCATGGAAGTCCTGTCGACGGGCATTCTAGACCGCTACGGCTTTCGCGACATCGGCGTCGCCGGCCACCCGGAGGGCACGCCTGACTTTTCCGCCGACACCGCCTCGGAAGCGCTGCGGCTGAAACGCGATTTCGCCCGGCGCAGCGATGCAAGGCTGCGGATCGTCACGCAGTTCGGCTTCGACGCGGCAGTCTATCTGCAGTGGGCTGAGTCCGTCCGGGCGGCGGGCATCGACCTGCCGATCCATCTCGGCGTCGCCGGCCCCGCGAAGATCGCGACGCTGATCCGCTTCGCGGCGCTGTGCGGCATCGGCAATTCGGTGTCCGTCCTGAAGAAGCGACCGAGCGCCCTCGCCGCGCTCGCCACCTCCCATTCGCCCGAATCCGTCGCCGGGCCGATCGAGCGGCACTGGTCCGAGACGCCCGATACACGCGTTCGGCAGCTTCACGTCTTTCCCTTCGGCGGGCTCGCGGCCTCGGCGCAATGGCTCTACGGCCGCGGCTCCTGGATGGACGCGACAGCGATCCAGACGGTAGCGGGCACCCGCCAGCACGCCTGACGCCACGCCCCGCGCGACGCCTTCACCGACCGGAGCTTCGGCCATGACCCGCACCATCGTCGCATCCGCCAGCCGCGAGGTCGTGATCGGCTTCGACCAGCCCTTTTGCGTCATCGGCGAACGCATCAATCCGACCGGCCGCAAGATCCTCGCCGCCGAGATGGTCGCGGGCAATTTCGAAACAGTGACGCGCGACGTCCTCGCCCAGGTCGCCGCTGGCGCTACCATGCTCGACGTCAATGCCGGCGTCACCGCCGTCGACCCGAACGTCTCCGAACCGCCGCTGCTGGTCGAGACCATCCGCCTCGTCCAGAGCCTCACCGACCTGCCGATCTCGATCGATTCTTCCGTTTCCTCGGCACTGAGCGCGGCGCTCGCCGTCGCCAACGGACGGCCGCTGGTCAATTCGGTCACCGGCGAGGTGGAAAAGCTCGAGGCGATCCTGCCGCTGGTGAAGAAATACGACGTGCCCGTCGTCGCCATCTCCAACGACGAGACCGGCATCTCCGAAGACCCGGACGTCCGCTTCGAGGTGGCGAGGCGCATTGTCCGCCACGCGGCGGATTACGGGATCAGCGCCGCCGACATCGTAGTCGACCCGCTGGTCATGCCGATCGGCGCGATGGGCACCGCCGGCCGGCAGGTCTTCGCGCTGGTTCGGCGGCTGCGCGAGGAACTCGGGGTCAACACCACCTGCGGTGCGTCGAACATCTCCTTCGGCCTGCCCCACCGCCACGCCGTCAACGCCGCCTTCCTTCCGATGGCCATCGCCGCCGGCATGACCTCGGCCATCATGAATCCCTGCCGGCCGCAGGAGATGGAGGCGGTGCGGGCCGCCAACGTGCTGATGGGCAACGATCCCTCCTGCGGCGAGTGGATCCGCCACTATCGCGACGTGGCGCCGGCGGGCGGGGCGGCCGCAACGGCCGCCGCTCCTGCCACCGGCGCGGGCGGGCGGCGGCGTGGCGGGCGCGAAGGCCGGAGGGCGGCGTCTTGACGGGCCGGCCGTTTAAACTGCGGACCGTGTCGTGGCGGCGCTTTTTGCAGGTGCGAAATAAAGCTACGGATCGGGAGACCATTTCGCCATCTGGCGCGTTTGGTAGCAACTACCGAACAAGGAACACCCCGCATGAGCCGCAACCCGAACCCCGCGTCCTTCTTCCACGCACCGAAGACGGCGGCGGAACTCACGACGCTGATGCTGATGTCGCCCTTCGTCATCGGCACGCGCCTGACCCAGTTCTCGATGGCCGCCGCGTCGCCGCAGGCCAAGGATCGCGACGAAGTCTCCCGCATGCTGAGCGAAAAGATGCAGGCGGCCGGCGAATCCATCGTGGCGATGAACCTCGCCACCATCGAGGCGATGACCTCTCTCGCCATGGCAACGGTGACCGGCACCGGCCGCGGCAGCAACCACGGCGACACGATCCTCTCGGCTGGCCTGAAGCCCTATTCCCAGCGCGTGCGCGCCAACCGCAAGCGTCTCGCCCAGTAAACCTCAGCCGGAACACGGCGGGCCGATGACCACCGGCGCCGATCCCCTCGTCCTGTTCATGCCGTCCGGTCGCCGCGGCCGTTTTCCCCACGGCACGCCCGTCATCGAGGCGGCGCGAACGCTCGGGGTCTATGTCGAAAGCGTCTGCGGCGGACGCGGCATCTGCGGGCGCTGCCAGATCGAGATCGCCGAAGGCGTCTTCGCCAAGCACAAGATCGTCTCGGCCGCCGACCACCTGTCCGCCTGGTCGGCCAAGGAAGCGCGCTACGCCGCCAAGCGGCCGTTCCCGCCGGGGCGGCGCCTGTCCTGCTCGGCAACCATCGAAGGCGACCTCGTCGTCGACCTGCCCACCGGCATGGCGATCAATTCCGCCGTCGTGCGCAAGGCGGTCGACACCCGCGACTTTGCCCGCGATCCGGCTATCCGCCTCCTCTATGTCGAGGTTGCCGAGCCCGACATGCATGCGCCGCTCGGCGATCTCGACCGGATCTTCGCGGCGCTGGAACGCGACTGGGAGCTGGCGGCGCCGATCGTCGATCCGGCGATCCTGCCCGAGGTGCAGGCGATCCTGCGCCGTGGCGGCTGGAAGGTGACCTGCGCCATCGCGCTGGACCGCGACGACGAGCGTCCGCGCCTCATGGGCCTCTATCCGGGTCTGAAGAACGAGGCTTATGGCATCGCGGTCGACATCGGCTCGACGACCATCGCGCTGCATCTTTCCTCGCTGCTGTCCGGCGCCACCATCGCCTCGGCCGGGGCGCCCAATCCGCAGATCCGCTTCGGCGAGGATCTGATGAGCCGGGTGTCCTACGTGATGATGAACCCGCAGGGCCGGCCGCAAATGACCGTGGCGGTCCGCGCCGCCATCCAGGCGCTGATCGAAGAAGTCGCCGGTGAAGCACGCATCGCCACCGCCGACATCATGGACTGTGTCTTCGTCGGCAATCCGATCATGCATCACCTGTTTCTCGGCATCGACCCGACCGAGCTCGGCCAGGCGCCCTTCGCGCTGGCAGTCTCGGGCGCCGTCGCCGTGCCGGCCAGCGATCTCGACCTGACGCTGCACCCGGCGGCGCGTGCCTATCTCCTGCCCTGCATTGCCGGCCATGTCGGCGCTGATGCGGCTGCCGTGACCCTGTCGGAAGGGCCGCACCGGCAGGACGAGACCATGCTGATCGTCGATGTGGGCACCAATGCCGAGATCGTCCTGGGCAACTGCAGCCGGCTGCTGGCTGCATCCTCGCCCACCGGCCCGGCCTTCGAGGGCGCCGAGATCTCCAGCGGCCAGCGGGCGGCAGCCGGCGCGATCGAGCGCGTGCGGATCGATCCCGATACGCTGGAGCCGCGCTTCAAGGTGATCGGCGTCGAGACATGGTCGCACGAGCCGGGCTTTGCCGAGGCCGCGCGGGCCGTGGGCGTCACCGGCATCTGCGGCTCGGGCATCATCGAGGTCATTGCCGAGATGTTCCTCGCCGGGATCGTCACCGAGGACGGCGTCATCGACGGCGCGCTGGCCGCGCGGTCGCCGCGGATCGTGCAGGAGGGCCGCACCTTCGCCTATGTGCTGCACGAGACCGCCGACCAGACGATCCGCATCCTGCAGACCGACATCCGCGCCATCCAACTCGGCAAGGCGGCTCTCTACGCAGGCATCAAGCTGCTGATGGACCGGTTCGCGGTTCCGCCTGCGCCGGCCGCTCCGGCGCCGACCTCCACACAGTGCGCAGTGCCGGACGATCTGCCGCTCGACCTCGACCCGGCCGAAGCCCCGGCCCTCGCCGACGCGCTGTTCGCCGCGCAGGCCGGAAGGGCCGCCGAGCCGGCCATCCCCCTGCCGCCGCTCCTTCCCGTGCCCGAGACATCCGCGACGGCGGCGCCGATCCGCATCGACCGGATCGCGCTGGCCGGCGCCTTCGGCTCCTTCATCGAGCCGCGCTATGCGATGATCCTGGGACTGGTGCCCGATTGCGACCTGGAAAAATGCGGCTCGATCGGCAATGCCGCGGGCGCCGGCGCCCGCATGGCGTTGCTCAACAGGGCCTATCGCCGCGAGATCGAGGCGACGGTCACCCGCATCACCAAGATCGAGACCGCGCTGGAGCCCGATTTCCAGCGCCATTTCGTCGCCGCCATGGCATTTCCCAACAAGCTCGACGCCTATCCCGAACTGAGCCGTGTGCAGCCGCTGCCCAATCGCGACGCGGACGGCAACGTCGTTTCAAATCGGCCGGATACTAGCGGCAGCGCAGCCGGCGACGGGCGCCGGCGCCGCACCGGATCGCGGGCGCGCGAACGCCAGGTGTGAGCGAAAACGCGGCGGTGCTTTGCAACACCGAACGCAGATTCGGCCTCTCTCGCCGCGAATTTCCGCCGCATCGGCGAGAAACGGTCGAAGTTTTGCCCGCCAACCGTTGCGCCGGGACGCGCGGAGGCTTATCCAACGGCATCCATAGCGATGACAGGCGACCCGAAATCCGCGCAGGCATTGCGCGGCGCCGTACCGACGACCACTGGTGATGATTTGAAGCCCAAGGATACCGATTTCGCCGAACGCCGTAATGCGGCCCGCGACGCCAAGATGGCGCTGCTGCAGAAGGCCAAGGAGAGGCTGGACAGCCCGGAGGCCGAAAAGGCCCGGCAGGAACGCGCGGAGATCGCAGCGGCCCGTGAGGAGCGCCTCGCCAAGAAGCGCGCCGAGGACGAGGTGAAGGCCCGCGAGAAGGCCGCGCGCGAGGCCGAGGCGGAAGCCGAGCGCCTCGCCGAGGAAGAGGCCCGCAAGGCCGAGAAGAACCGGCCGCTGGCGCAGATGGTCGCCGACGAGGCCGCCAAGAAGGCCGAGCGCGACGCCCGTTACGCCGCCCGTAAGGCGCGCAAGGGCAAGAAGTAATCCGCACACGCCGATTGCCGCCGACTGTCTGACAGCGGCGGCCGTTCCCGGCTTGCGAAACCCGTCATTCCACTCCACCTTGGGCCGCGCACGCGATGCGTGAATGCCCTTGATGCGGAGCGGGCGGTATGGGCTCAGGAAATGCGGGCGGCCTGATCGACAAGCCCCGGCTCGGCGCGAGCGAGGGTCCGGGCTCCGGCCCAAAACGGACCATCGTCTTCCTGCTCGTTCCGAATTTCTCGATGATCGCCTTCGCGACCGCCATCGAGCCGTTGCGGATCGCCAACCGCGTCGTCGGCCGCGAGATCTATCGCTGGCGCCTCGCCTCGCCGAACGGCCAGCCGGTCCGCGCCTCCAACGGCGTCGAGGTGGCCGTCACCAGTTCGGTGGAAGCCGAACGCAAGGCGTTGCCGTCCGAGCACCGGCCCTCGATGGTGTTTGCCTGTTCCGGCGTCTTCGTCGAGGATTTCACCGACAAGACCAGCTTCTCCTATCTGCGCGAGAGCCACCAGCGCGGTATCAGCGTCGGCGGCCTGTGCACCGGGGCGTGGATTCTCGCCCGCGCCGGGCTTCTGGCCGACCGGCGCTGCGCCATCCATTGGGAAAACCTGCCGGGCTTCTCGGAAGCCTTCCCGCGGGTCGACGCCTATGCCGATCTCTACGAGATCGACCACAACATCTACACCTGCGCCGGCGGCACCGCCGCCCTCGACATGATGCTGACGCTGATCGGCGAGGATCTCGGCGAGGACGTGGTCAACCGGGTCTGCGAGCAGGCCCTGACCGACCGGGTCCGCAGTTCCCAGGATCGCCAGCGCCTGCCGCTGCGCGCCCGGCTCGGCGTGCAGCACTCCAAGGTGCTGCGGGTGATCGAGATTATGGAGGCCAATCTTGCCGACCCGCTGTCGCTGGTCGAGATCGCCGAGGATGTCGGCCTGTCGCGCCGCCAGGTAGAGCGGCTGTTCCACAGGGAAATGGGCCGCTCGCCGGCCCGCTATTATCTGGAGATCCGGCTCGACCGGGCCCGGCATCTGCTGCTGCAGTCGCAATTGCCGATCGTCGAGATCGCGGTGGCCAGCGGCTTCGTCTCGGCCTCGCATTTTTCCAAATGCTACCGCGAACTCTATTCGCGCTCGCCCCAGCAGGAGCGCGCGACGCGCTCGGTGCTCGCCCCGGCCTGACGGGCGGCGACGTCACGGACCTCTCTGAAGCTCGAAGCTAGAAATCCTCCATCCAGCGGCGCTGCCGCTCCTGCCACTGACGCTCGCCGATCAGGCAGTCGCTGCTGGCTGTCTCCTGCACCGGCACCACGGCAGGCGCCTGTGGGGCCGGTTCGGGCCAGGCGTCGGCGAGTTCCATCACCAGCTTGCGGCGGACGGCAGCCGGAAACTGGTCCCATTCGTTGACCGGGATCATGAACGCGCCGGGACCGCCGATGACGCAATCGGCGTAGTAGCGGTCGAGATCGGGGATCGAGCCCCATGAGCTGAAGCCGCCGGTGGTCATCAACGGCAGTCCGTTGATGACGATGCCGCGGGCGACAGCCGCGTCGCGCGCTTCGGTGACCATGCGGCCCTGGTTGTTCGGCCCGTCGCCGGAAATGTCGATGACCCGCCGCAGGCCGGCATAGCCATTGCCGTCGAAGAGGGTCGCGGCATAGTCGATGGCCGAGGAAATCGAGGTGCGCCGCTCGCGATCCGGCTCTTCCGTCTGGAGCCGGTAGGCGAAACCATCGGCGGCCTCGCGGGAATCGATCAGCGTCCAGGACACCACGACCGCCTGCGACAGGGTGCCGGCCCATTCGATATAGGCGACGGCCACGCGGCCATGCGGGCCGCCGAGGATCGCCTTCTGCACGTCCTCGCTGCGAAAGGCGGCGGCATAGCCGGCCCGCTGGATTTCCTGTTCGCCGCGATCCATCGACCAGGAGACGTCGACGGCGAGAACCAGTTCGGCGTCGACCCTGATCCCCTCGTCGGGACTGGCTCCGGGGCCAGAGCCGAGGTCGCGCAGCCCGCGCTGCTGGGCGCCGGCCGCCGCATGTCCGGTCAGCGCCGGCAGAAGCGCCAGCGCCGCCGACAGGAAGGCGAGGATCAGGGTGCGATGTCCCATCGTGGAAGCGTCACGCCGGAGGGCCGGCCGCGCAATTCACAAAGGCGTCACCTCGCCTCTCGCCTTCCAGCCAGGCCGGATCAGGCCGCGAGTTCACCGCGGGTCGGGTAGCCCTTCTCGACGACGAAGCTCAGCCCGCCGAGGAGATCGTCGAGGTTCGGCCGCGTGAAGGGCACCGTCTGCAGCCACATGGCGTAGATCGTGCCGTCCGGGCGAACCGCCACGAGACCTGGCTCGGCAAAGCGCGCCGGCTCGGAATCCTGCGCCTTGGAGGAGATGTAGAGGCCCCATTCGCGGGCGCTCTCCTCGCTGAGGCCATAGCCCACCGGCATGTCGCCGAGGTCCCATTCGGCCTGCTGGCGCTGGACGCGTGTCTCGTCGTCCATCGAGACGGCGTGGACGTTAAAGCCCTTGGCACGGAATTCCTCGCGACGCTTCGCCAGCTCGCCGATCTGTTTCTTGCAGATCGGGCAGTGGACGCCGCGATAGAAGAAGACCAGCGAGAAGTTCTCCGGATTGTCCTTTGCCAGATCGAGCTGGCCGCCATCGCTCGTCGCGACCTTGAGGGCCGGTGCCTTGTCGCCGGGCATGGGCGTCGTATGGGGCATGGGATCGTCCTTTCGATGATGAAAAACGCCGCCGGCGGCGTGCGCGGGCGGCGGAAGCTGCGCCAGCAACGGGTGGCCGGGCGGCCCGTTCCATGTCAGCCGCGCAGACGGACATTCTCCGGGTCGAAGGGGCTTTCGCCGATGACCGTGGCGTCGTGCAGCGTGCCGAGGATGCGGATCGTCAGCCGCGTCCCCTCGCCGGCATGGACCGGGTCGAGCATTGCCAGGGCAAGGCTCTTGCCGACCCGCCAGCCGAAGCCGCCATTGGTGGCGCGGCCCACCAACACGCCGTCGGCATAGACCGGTTCGGAGCCACGGGCGTCGGCGTCGGTGATGCCGTGCACCTCCAATGTCGCAAACTGCCAGCGCAAACCGTTCTCGCGAGCCGCCACCACGGCGTCCCGGCCGACGAAATCGCCCTTGTTCGGGTGAACGAACCTCTCAAGGCCCGACTCGAAGGCATTGTATTCGATCGACAGTTCGCGCGGGATCTGGCGGTAGGACTTCTCCAGCGCCATCGCCCCCATGGCGCGAATTCCGAAGGGGCGGATGCCGAATTCGGCGCCGGCCTCCATCAGCAGGTCGTAGAGCGCGTTCTGCATCTCGATCGGGTGGTGCAACTCCCAGCCGAGTTCCCCGACGAAATTGACCCGCAGCGCCGTGCAGGCCACCGGGCCGACCGACAGGCGCTGTCCGGTCAGCCAGGGAAACGCCGCGTTCGAGAGGTCCGTGCGGGTGAGCTTCGCCAGCACCTCGCGCGACTTCGGGCCGGCGATGACGAGGACGCCGAGCGCATGGGTCACCGGCTGCATCTGGACGCTGCCGTCGCTCGGCAGCGCCTTCCGGAGGATGTCGTGGTCGATGCCCTCATAGGCACCACCGGAAACGAGATAGTAGCTTTCAGCGCCGGCCTTGTAGACGGTGAACTCCGAGCGCACGCCGCCGGCCGGGGTCAGGAGATGGCAGAGTGCCACCCGGCCCGGCGTTTTCGGAATGCGGTTGGCCAGAAGCCCGTCGAGCCAGGCGGCGGCGCCCGGGCCGCTGACATAGGCCTTGGCGAAGGGCGTCATGTCGAGAAGGCCGACGGCCTCGTGCACCGCCCGCACCTCGGCGCCGACATGCTCGAAATAGTTGGACCGGCGGAACGACCAGCGCTCGCGGATGCGGCCGGTATGATCGGCCGGCGCATGATTGTGCTTCATCAGGACGTCGGCGCCGACATCGAGCTCGGCCTCGGGCACCGCATAGCCGTCGGGCGCGAACCAGTTGGCCCGCTCCCAGCCATAGACCGAGCCGAAGACGGCGCCGAGCGCCTTCTGCCGCTCATAGGACGGCGAGGTCTTCAGCGGCCGGGCGGCGGCGCGCTCCTCGTCGGGATAATGCACCGAGAAGACGTTGGCATAGGCCTCCTCGTTCTTGGCGCGCAGATAGCCCTCGCCGGCATAGGGGCCGAAGCGGCGCGGATCGACGCCGGCCAGATCGACGGTGGGCTCGCCGTCGACGATCCATTCGGCGAGCTGCCAGCCGGCCCCGCCGGCCGCGGTGATGCCGAAGGAATGGCCCTCGTTGAGCCAGAAATTGGTACGGCTCGGCGCCGGGCCGACAATGGGCGATCCGTCGGGCGTATAGGCGATGGCGCCGTTATAGACCTTCTTGATGCCGACCTCGCCGAAGGCCGGCACTCGCGCGATGGCGGTCTCGATATGCGGCATCAGCCGGTCGAGATCCTCCTGGAAGAGCTCGTATTCGCTGTCGGCGTCCGGCCCGTCGAGATAGCAGCAGGGGGCGCCGATCTCGTAGGGACCGAGCAGCAGGCCGCCATTCTCCTCGCGCATGTACCAGGAGGAGTCGCTTTCCCGCAGCACCCCCATCTCCGGCAGGCCCTGGCGGCGGCGTTCGACGATCGCCGGATGCGGTTCGGTGACGATGTACTGGTGCTCGACCGGGATCACCGGCACGTCCAGCCCGACCATCCGGCCGGTCCGCCGGGCGAAATTGCCGGTGGCCGAGACGACGTGCTCGCAGATGATCTCGCCCTTGTCGGTGACGATCATCCACGCGCCGGAGGCGAGCTGCTCGATGGCGCTGACGGTGGTGTTGCGATGGATGGTGGCGCCGCGATCGCGGGCGCCGCGGGCCAGCGCCTGCGTCAGGTCGGCGGGCTGGATATAGCCGTCCTCGGGATGCTGGATCGCGCCGAGAATGCCGTCGGTCTCGCAGAGCGGCCAGATCTCCTTGAGCTCTGCGGGCGTCAAGAGCTTGACCGGCACGCCGATCGTCTCGGCGACGCCGGCATAGTACATGTACTCATCCCAGCGGTCCCTGGTGCGCGCCAGCCGGATATTGGTGACGTTGGAGAAGCCGACATTCATGCCGGTCTCGTCCTGCAGCTCTCGATAGAACCGCACGGAATAGCGGTGCAGCTGGCCGACGGCATAGCTCATGTTGAACAGCGGCAGCAGGCCGGCGGCGTGCCAGGTGGAGCCGGAGGTCAGTTCGCGCCGCTCGATCAGGACGCTGTCGGTCCAGCCCTTGCGGGCCAGATGATAGAGCGTCGACACGCCAACCACGCCGCCGCCGATGACCACTGCCCGCGCCCGATCCTGCATGACCACCCCTCGTCTGCCAGACTGCCGTAGCGGCGTGTCGAGCCTAGTGGAGCGTTTGGCGCCCGCGCAGTCTCTTTGCGACATCGGCTGTCGGGCGTACGGCGCAGCCTGGCTGCCGGCCGACCGGGCTCCCCGCCGGACCAACCGGCCGGGATGGTTTTGTTAACCATGTTCGGGGAGGATACCGTTCCGAGACAGATCGCGATGGGACGGATCCGTGACGCTCATTTCCTCCGTTGACCGACAGGATGCCGGAACGGTGAAATCCGCCCTCACCTCGCCGCTCCTCCTGCTCGCGCTGGTCTGCGCCGTCCTCGCCGCCCTCCTGACCCTGAAGCTGACGCTGCCGATCGGCGCCTTCTACTGGGACCTGTTCATCTATTTCGATGCGGCGAACCGCATCTGGAGCGGCCAGCTTCCCGGCGTCGACTTCTTCACGCCTGTCGGGCCGCTTGGCTACTGGCTTTTCGCCCTGTTCGTGCGGCTGCTTCCCGACGGCCAGCCGCTGCTGATCGCGCAATGGTCGCTGATGGCGGTCACCGCGCCGCTGCTGGCGCTGGTGCTGGCCGATATCGACCGCCGTTCGCGCCTCGTGGCGCTGGCACTGCTGGTGCCGTTCCTGGTCTTCCAGATCCTGCCGATCAATGTCGAGACCTATTACAGCTATCCGGGCGTCGACGGCTTCGGCATCTACAATCGGCAGATGTGCCTGCTGCTCTACGTGCTGGCGGCGGGGCTGGTCTTCGCGCAGGGCCGCACGACGCTGTTCGCCACCATCGCCGGCACGATGCTGGCGCTGTTCCTGACGAAGATCACCGGCTTCGTCGGCGGCGGTCTTCTCTGCGCCTTCGCCTTTGCCGCCGGACGGGTGCCGCTGCGCGTCGCCCTCGGGTCGGCGCTCGGCTTCCTTGCCGCACTGGCGCTGCTGGAGCTCACGACCGGCGTCGTCAGCGCCTATGTCGCTGACATCCTCGCATTGGTTGGCCTCAACGAAGGCAGCATCCTGCCGCGCTTCCTGCAGGCGGCCTCGATCCACTTCATGGCCTTCGCGCCACTGGCAATCCTGATTGCGGCGCTCGGGCTGATCGCGCTTCCCGATCTCCTGTACGCGGCAACGACACTGGTCCGTTCAAGGCGCGTCGCGGCGCTGGTCGCCCTTCTCGACCGCGACGTCTTCTGGCTCGGCGTGGTGACCTTCGCCGGGCTGTTCGTGGAAACCCAGAACACCGGCGGTCTCGCCTTCATCTTCGTGTGGCCGGTGCTCTTGCGCATTCTGGTGCGGGCCGGTGGCGCGCCGACATGGCGGCTGGCGCTGATCCTCAGCCTTGTCGCCGCCAGCGCCCTGCCGACCTTCGTGCAGGTGATCCATCGCGGCGCCCGCGCCCTCGTCGGACAGATCGCCTATGTCGATCTCGACGCGCCGCGCCTCGGCACGCTCGCCGCCGTCTCGCAGCGGCCGGAGCTGATCCGGCGCGCCACGGTGATGCTGGACACCTACCAGCGCTTTCCCGAGGCCTTCGACCATCTGGCGGACGCGGAGCAGCTGCCGAGCTTCACCCTCTACAACGAGCCGGACTTCCACCTGACCTGGCTGATGGGGGTCGAGGAGGCGGTCAAGGCGATCGAGGCACTGGAAGCGACACGCGGCGTGCGGTTCGAGACGATCATGAACCTCAATTTCGTCAATCCCTTCCCGTGGCTCCTCGACCGGCAGGCTCCGCGCGGCATTGCCATCGGCGCCGATCCGTTCCGCGCCGTGCCGGACCCCGACCAGGCCGTGCTGGCCTCGGTGAAGGAAACGGATCTGCTGCTCTACCCGCTCTGCCCGGTCACCGTGGCTAACCGCCTGCTGCGCGACCTCTATGCACCGGGCCTGGCCGGTCACAGCCGCATCCAGCTCTCACCCTGCTGGGACGCCTATGTCCGCGACGGCTTGGTGGCGCGGCAGTAACAGCGGGAGTGCCGCGGCGGTGGCCGCCCGCGATCTGGACGTGGTTCTGACGCACACCCGATCGCGCGTTGAGCGGGATCTTGTATCGAGACCGAACGGGTTTCGATAAGACGTCCGGATCTGTCGCTTTCACGCGTTGAGGAACAAGACATGATGGCAGGAAAGCCCCGCCTCGATATTGGAGATCAGATGGCGTCAGCCCTTTCTCACCGGACACCCCATTGATCACGCCAGCCGAAACCGCAGAGCATGCGTTGCTTTCCGCCCTGGGCTGGAGTTCGTTCTTTGCCGAACAGATCACGCCGGACGACGCGGATCTGCAGCCTGTTCGTATCGCGAGGGTCCACCGCTCGCGCCTCACGGCCCTGTCGCCACAGGGGCTGGTCGAACCGGTCCTGACGTCCGATGTCACGACGAGCCATTTCGCCGTTGGCGACTTCGTTCTCATCGACCCCGCCACCCTGCTTCTCCAGCGCCGCCTCGAGCGGCGCTCCGTCATCGAGCGTCGCGTTTCGGGCGGCAAGGTTCCGCAGCTTGCCGGGGCCAACATCGACACGCTGTTCATCGTCACATCCTGCAACATGGATTTCAGCCCGGCCCGGCTCGAACGCTATCTTGCCTGGGCCAACCAGGCAGGAATGGAGCCGGTCATTCTGTTGACGAAGGCCGATCTCACAGACGATCTGGACTCATACGGGCATCAGGCCCGCGCACTGCAGCGCGGGCTCGAGGTGGTGATCGTCAATCCAAAGTCGAGCGATGCGACAGCCTCCCTGGCGCAATGGTGCAAGCCTGGGCAAACGGTCGCGCTGGTCGGCTCGTCCGGCGTCGGCAAATCGACCCTGGTGAACACGCTTGTCGGCGTGACCGAGGAACCGCAGCAGGAGACCGGCTCCATTCGGGAAGACGATGCGAAGGGACGTCACACCACGACGGCCCGCTCCCTTCACCCGATTGCAGGTGGCGGTTGGGTGATCGACACGCCGGGGATCCGGACATTGCAGGTCAGCGACGTCGCCGACGGCCTCGACATCTTGTTCGCCGAGATCACGGAACAGGCGGCACAGTGCCGATTTCGCGACTGTACGCACGCGCATGAGCCGGGATGCGCAGTCCAGGCGGCGGTGGCCGCAGGAGCCATCGATCGAGAACGGCTCGAGCGCTGGCGCAAGCTGCAGGACGAGAACGCCGAGAGCGACCTCGCCAAGACCCCCTGGGCCGGCGGCACAGGCGGAAGGCGCAACAAGAGGCGCTAGGATCAGGTTGCGCGAAGCCGTCCGAGGAGAGAGCGATGCCTCCAGGAGTCGATAGCGAACCGGCCGTTTCCGGCCCCCGGAAGGTGACCCAACGCAGACGCTGACGCAGGGTGTCGAAAAGCTAGAAAGCAGACGAGGCCCGATGAAACGGAACACGATGAAAGTGCTTTAAACGAGCGTCTGAAAGGCAAGGCAGCAGGCACATGACGTAGTGCTCGCCGGCGGCGCCTAGGGCTGTCGAAGCTGCGATCGCACCCTTCAAAGGAATATGTTACATATCCCATTGCTATCCGGTGATTTATGTAACATAATCTCTGCACTAGCCATGGAGGATTACATGATGCCTGTCATTCGTATCAATGACGCCGCGTTCGCCAACCTGAAGTCAATCTCGACCTGGTGGGGCACCAAAACGCCTGCTGAGACGCTGGATCGCGTGATCCGCGAAACCATGGAGCAGTTGGGCTTGGAGCAGGACGACGAGGGGGACGAAGCGGTGGTGACCACCGGGGACGTTATGCACTTCGAGAACACGCCCGGCCTTTCTTTCACCAAGCCGCTGAAGGTCACAATCAACGGCAAGAACCTGCAGAGTCCTCGCTGGTCATCAATCCTGTTGACGACCATTGCGGCTGTGAAGAGCAAGACCGGCCTCGAAGGCGACAAACTGGTCCGTGAACTCGGGGTCCCGGCTAAGGCAGAACGGTACGAGGACGACGGCTTCAAGTTCCACCATGACCTCGGCATCTCGGTGCAGGGGCAGTCCGCGTCAGACGTCTGGAAGGAAGTTTCGCGCCTCGCGCAACACCACGGCATCCCTGTGTCGGTGGAGTTCTGGTGGCGGCAGAATCCGAAGGCGCAGTTCCCGGGGAAGACCGGATCGCTCAGGGCAGGCTCCTAAGTTGCGATGACCGCGTTGGGCTCAGGATCATGTGGCGAATTTCCTATGCGACCGGCAGCTCATGGTCTCTACTCCCTCCATACCTGCCTGTCCGCGGCCCACCCAATGCCCCATCTCCCTGCACTCCGGCCGCGCCCGTTGATGCCCTCGCCACCTGAACCCGCGTCGACACGTGTAGTCGCCACAGCGCGAAAAGGCCGGGCAAATGCTCGGCCTTTTCATGTCCTGTCGCGCAAGGTTGTCCGGCGGTCAGCCCATCTGGGAGCGGATGAAGTCCTTGACGATGGAGACGATGCCGCGGCCGAGCAGCGCGTCCAGCGCGTCGCAGAACTGGTCGACATGGCCCTCGTCGCAGATCAGTGGCGGCTCCAGCCGGATGACGTTGCGATTGTACTCGGTAAAGGCCACCAGCACATCGTGATCACGCAGGAGGAGCGCGCCGACGAAGCCCGACAGCGAGCCCTTCAGCTTGTCGTCGAGGATCGCCACCATAGGACGCAGCGCCATCGGCAGGGTCCGCGAGAAGTCGTGGAACTCGAGACCGACCATCAGCCCCTGCCCGCGCACGTCCTTGACGATGGAGGGGTATTTCGCCTGAATCGCCTGCAGGCGCTCCAGAAGATAGGCCCCGACCTCGGCGGAATTGCCGATCAGATCGTCGTCATAGAGGACGTTCAGCCCCTCGATGGCGGTGACGCAGGCCTCGCCGATGCCGCCGAAGGTCGCCTGGGCATGGATCATCGCCGTCTTCGGCGTGCCATAGGCCTTCATATAGACCTCGCGTCGGGCGATCATCGCGCCGACGGCGGCCTTGCCGGCGCCCAGAGATTTCGCCAGCGCGGTGACGTCCGGCACCACGCCGTGATGCTCGAAGGCGTAGAAGCGGCCGGTGCGTCCGTAGCCGCACTGCACCTCGTCGGCGACCCACAGGACGTTGTGCTTGTCGCAGAGCGCGCGCACGCCCTGCCAGTAATCCGTCGAGGCGGTGATGATGCCGCCGCCGCCCTGCACCGTCTCCAGCACGACGACGCCGATCTCCGGATCGCTGCGGATGGCATTGGTGAGCGCCTCGAGGTCGCCGAAGGGCACCTTGCAGGTGTTGCCGACCAGCTTGAACTCACCCTGATACAGCGGCGAATCCGTCAGCGACAGGACGCCCTTGGTCTTGCCATGGAAGGAGTTCTCGGCATGGACGATCTTGCAGTTCTTGCGACCCGAGGCGCGCTCGGCGACCTTGATCGCCGCTTCCATGGCTTCCGAGCCGGAGGAACCGAGGAACACCATGTCGAGATCGCCGGGCGAGCAGGCCGCCAGGTTCTTGGCCAGCGCCGAGGCGTATTGCGACAGGAAGGCGATGGCGATCTCGTGCCGCCGCTCGTCCTGGAAGCGCTGGCGCGCCTCGATGATGCGCGGATGGTTGTGGCCGAAGGCCAGCGAGCCGAAGCCGCCGAAGAAGTCGAGAATCTTCCGGCCGTTCTGGTCGACGTAGTACATGCCTTCGGCGCGTTCGACCTTCACCTTGTGAAAGCCGAGCAGCTTCATGAAATGAAACTGGCCGGGATTGATGTAGTCCTTGAACAAATCCGCCATCGTCTTGACGTCGAGCGCCTTGGCGTCCTCGACGGTCAGGAGGTTCGGCTTGGCCGGCCCGCGACGATGGGTCGGGGCGAGCTCCGGGTTCGCAGCCATGGGACGGTCGAGCATCGTGTCTCTCCTCGCTGTGGGTCGGCTCACTCGGCCGGCTGCGGGTACGAACCGGCGGCGGGGGCTCGGCCCTCCCGCTTGGCCCGATATTCGGAATAGGCGGCGATCAGCATGTCCCCGTCACGGTACTGGGGCACCCAGCCGAGGTCGCGCTCGCCCTTGCCGACGTCCAGCACGCACATCTCGTCGGCGATGAGATACTGCTCGGGATCCATCAGCGGCATGTTGATCAGGTCGAGGAAGTCGAGCGTGCGCTTGACGGCCCAGCCCGGTGTCGGGATCAGCAGCGACTTCGAGCCCGCATGCCTCACGAGGTCGCCGAGCAGCTTCTTGACCGGCGGCGGGTTCAGCGAGCCGAGATTGTAGGCTTCGTTGGGCACGCCCGCCTTCCAGGCCAGCCGTGCCGCCTCGGCGCAGTCGAAGACCGAGATGAACTGATACGGGTTGCGGCCCGAACCGATCATCGGCACCGGCAGGTTGGCGTCGATCAGCTTGAACAGCTTCTCCAGGATGCCGAGACGGCCCGGCCCGATGATCAGGCGGGGCCGGAACAGGGTGATGTCCATGCCCCGTTCGCGCCATTCGGCCGCCAGATGCTCGGTGTCGAGCTTGGACTGGCCGTATTCGCCGAGCGGCGAGACCGGGTGCTCCTCGGTCATCGGATAGACCTTGGTGTGGCCGTAGATCATGTCGGTGGTGAAGTGGACGAGCTTCGTCGCCCCCGCCTCGCCCATGGCTTCCATGATGTGCTTGGTGCCGTGATAATTCACCGGGTAGAAGAAGTCGTGGCGCTTGGCCCGCGGCATGATCGGCGACAGCATCTTGGCCGACAGGTTGTAGACCATGTCGTCCGCCGCGATCGGCACGGCGCGCACCGCAGCCGCATCGGTGACGTCGGTCTGCAGGAACTCGCACTGGGCGTAATGCGGCAGGTCGCTCTTGGCGATGTCGGCGACGAGGACGCTCTCGGCGTCCGCCACGAGCTTCTGGGCCAGATGCCGGCCGACGAAACCGTCGCCGCCGAAGAGAACATGCTTCATCGGGAAACCTCGTTTGCCGGGGCCTGGGCGACGTCCACCGCCGGCTCCTCGCCGTGAATGGTGGTGCCGCCCTGGGCGATCAGGATCGTGCCGACGCAGATTAGGCCGATGCCGGCGATCCGCAGCGCGTTGAGATCCTCGCGGAAGACGAAATAGGCGAAGACCGCGACCGCCACATAGGCCAGCGACAGGAAGGGATAGGCGAAGGACAGTTCGACCTTGGACAGGACGAAGAGGTGCGAGGCCATGGAGATCACGAAGGTGCAGAGCCCGAAAAACACCCAGGGGCTGAACACGATCTGCAGGATCTTCAGGATCGGGTTGACGCCGGCAAAGCTCAGCGGCCCGAGCTGCATCATGCCGTATTTCAGCATCACCTGCGCTGCGGCGTTGGTGAACACCGTGAACAGGATGAAGGGAAGGAATTTCGCCATCGGCACTGCCTCGTTCCAACGTCCGGACCGGCCGGATCTGCTGAAGCTGATCTAAGGGAAACCTGTGTGAGATGTTTTAAGATCGCGGTAGTTGGGCGATCGTATGAGACAGGGTTCGCCGACACGGTAAACAAACGCTTGTTCGGTGCGGGGTGATCTTACAGATACTTGCCAGCGTTGTCTGATGCGTTGTCGAGGCTCAGCGCCGTTCGCTTCCAGAAATCCGACACGATCGCCGGGTCGCGCAGCGCTTCCAGTTCGCGCCAGCGCGGAAAGCCTGCCGCGAAGGTTTCGGGCGACATCCGGGCGTCCTTGTAGGGATTGACCGCGCCGCCCGCCGCGACGGTGATCTGGTCGAGTTCGGCCAGCAACCGCAAGGTGGCCTCGCCGCGATCGGGAAAGTCGAGGGTCAGGGTATAGCCCGGTCGCGGAAAGCTGGTCAGGCCCGGGCTGGGAGCGTCGCCGAACCGTTTGAGCACGGTGAGGAACGAGCCCTGCCGGTGATCGCGGGCGCATTCGATCAGCGCGCGCACGGCGTCCGGCCCGGTGCCTTCCGGCACCGCGCTCTGATGCTGGTGCAGGCCACGGGGGCCGTACAATCGGTTCCACCGCCCCACGCGATCGAGAGGATAGAAGAACTGGTCGAAGGAGACGCGGCGCTGCGTCGTGCCGGGCCGCGCCTTGCGGTAATAGGCCTCGTTGAACGCACGCAGGGCGAGCCCGCGGAGCGGGCTGATTGGCGGCGTGAATGGTACCGCCGCCAGCGGCGCGCGGGCAATGCCGGTCCGATCCCCGTCGGGCGCATGGTCGCCGGCAATGAGATGACCGCGTCCAAAGGCGCTCCCCGATGCGAGGGAATCGATCCAGGCCACGGCATATTCGTGCCGTTCGTCCGCCGCCTCGGCGAGTTCGAAATAGTCGGCCAACCGGTCGAACCGTGTCGTGGTCTCGGCGATGGTCAGCGACGGCACCCGCAGGAGACGGATCGTCGCCTGCCGGATCAGCCCGGTAAGGCCCATGCCCGAAATGGTTGCAGCGAAGAGGTCCGGGTTCGCTTCACGGCTACACTGCTGCCTCTCCGCGTCGGACCGGTCGAGAATGATCGTTTCCACCCAGCCGCCGAACGTGCCGCGGCGGTGATGGTTCTTGCCATGGATGTCGTTGGCGATTGCGCCACCAAGTGTGACGAATTGCGTCCCCGGCGTCACCGGCAGGAACCAGCCGGCCGGCGCAACATGGCGGGTGATGGCGTTGAGCAGGACGCCGGCATCGGCGGTCAGGAGCCCCTGATCCGCGTCGAAGTGATGAATCCGCGCGCCCGGCCGGCTGTCGATCAGCGTCCCGGCATCGTCATGGCAGCTGTCGCCATAGGAGCGGCCGTTGCCATATGGCAGAAAGGTGCCGTCGCCGCACGCCCAGGGCCGGACCGCCGCGATGTCCGGCAGGTCGCGGCTTGCCACGGCCCGGCGCGGGGTGCCGGCCGGCCGGCCCCAGCTCTCGTAGCGCGGCTCAGACAAAGGCGGCCAGGAGGAACAGAACGCCGCCGGTCGCGATCATCGCCTGGCTGCGCCAGTCGCTCATGATGAAGACGACCGGATCCTCATGCATCTGGTCGCGGCGCGCGAGGATCCAGATGCGCACGATGATGTAGAGGACAAGCGGACACAGCGGCCAGACGAGGAAGGGCTCGGTATATTGCGCGGCGCTTTCCATGCTGTCGATATACAGCGCCAGCACCAGGACCGAGGCGAAGCCCGAGGCCATGCCGGCCTGGCTGAGCGTCTCCAGATCGGCGGCGACATAGCCGCGCCCGGTGGTGGCCCGTTCCGCGCCGAGGCCGAAATCCTGCAGTTCGGTGAAGCGCTTTACCAGCGCCAGCGACAGGAAGAAGAACAGCGAGAAGGCGAGCAGCCAGAATGAGCTCTCCACGCCGGATGCTTCCGACCCGGCCACGATCCGCATCGTGTAGAGGCCGGCCAGAGTCAGAACATCGATCAGCAACATGCGCTTCAGCGCGAAGGAGTAGGCCGTCGTTGTCACGAGGTAGAGACCCAGAATGGCGAGATAGTAGCCTGGCAGCAAAAGGCCGAGTGCAAGCGACGTCACGAGCAGTAACGCAGCCAGCTTGATGCCGGTAGGGATCGCCAGCGCGCCGCTGGCGAAGGGGCGGTTGCGCTTGGAGCGATGCCGACGGTCGGCCGTCAGGTCGAGAAGGTCGTTGAGGATGTAAACGGCCGAAGCGGCGAAGGAAAAGCTGAAGAATGCCAGCAGCGCGCCGACCAGCATCTCGAGATTGAAGAATTCGTGGGTCAGGACCATCGGGACGAAGATCAGCACGTTCTTCATCCACTGATGCGGGCGCATCGCCCTGATGGCCGGGCGCAGCCGGCCGTCGGCATCGTCGATGCGTTGCGAGCCGCTGTGCTTCTGCCAGCGGGACGCTGCCTTGTCGGGCGCAACAACGAGCGCCTCGGATGCCTTGTCCAGAAGGCAGATGTCCTCGTGCGAATTGCCCACATAGTCGAAGCCGTCCTCGCCGCAATCGGCCAGGATGCGCTCGAGCTTGCGATGAGAGGTCAGGTTGACCGTATCGCAGGAACACATGACGGCGTCGAAGAGGCCGAGATGGTCGGCGACGGCGTGGGCCAGCTTTTCATTGGCGCCGGTGGCCAGGACGATGCGCCGACCGTCGGCGCGGGCCTGGCGCAGCCGTTCGAGCACCGCCTCGCGATAGGGCAGCGTCGCGGGATCGAAATCGACGGCGCGGGCGAGTTCCGCCTTGAGCCGCGCCTTGCCTGCGGCGAGCCAGCCCGGCACCTGCAGCATGACGCGCGGATTTTGGCGTGCGGCCAGAAACAACGTTTCCCAGAGAAGATCGCTGCGGATCAGCGTTCCGTCGAGGTCGACAAAAATCGTCGTCTCGGTCTGCGGTGATCTGGCGTCCAACGCTTGGCCCCTCCTGTCATCTCCCCTAGCGGGAGAGCGCGAAGCTGGAGGTTGTTGTGCCAGATGCGGGTTTCAGCGTGGTGAATGTCCAGTGCAGACAGACGTGCAGACCATACGGAACTGCGAGCGTGGTGAAGAAAGTTCAAAGATCGGCGTGAACTATAACCGGACGTCGGATCTTGCTGTCCGACGTCGTGGCACGTCTTGCGGCCAACCGTCCTGCACTTGGCCACCGGTCCTTGCACGGCGGCTCAGTCGTTCAGCGACGCCAGCGCCCTGCTGTTGTGCAGGACCAGCAGTCGCGTCGACCGCAGGCCGATCAGACCGTCGCGCTCGAACTGCGACAGGGTCCGCGACACGGTCTCGATGGTCAGCCCCAGATAATCGGCGATATCCTGTCGGGTCATGGCAAGATGCACGGTGTGTTCGGCGCCTTCGCGCCCGGCTGCCTCGAGCAGGAAGGCCGCAACCCGCTGGGCGGCACTGCGCCGTCCCAGAAGCAGGGCATGATCCTGCGCCCGCTGCAGGCACTGCATGGCGAAGCTGAAGATCTGCGGCGCAAGCTGGCCGCCCTGAGCCGTCATCTGATGCAGGCCGCGCCAGCGATAGGCGACCACCGTGCAGTCGGAGACCGCTTCCGCAGACAGGCTATGGAATGCGCCGAGTTCCAGTCCGAATATCTCGCCGGCCCTGTGGAAGCCGCCGATCTGACGGCGGCCGTCGCTGAGGAATTTGCAGGTGCGAACGACGCCGCTGACCACCTTGTAGAAGGACCGGACCTCGCTGCACTCGGCATAGATCTCGCTGTCCTGGGCAAAGTTCAGAACCTGTCCGGCAATCGCCATGCCGCTCTGCGCGCGACCGGCCTCTTCGCAGCGACCGCCTTGAGCCATGACCGCAGCGGGCAGCCCCGCGCTTTCCGCATCGATTACCTTCGCCAGAGCCGTCGTCATGGAACCCTCCTGATATCGTCGCGTGTCGATGAGCCAGTTCTAGCGAGGCGATGGCGGCCGCTGAATTCGGTTTGCTCCTAAGTGTTTCTACGTAGTCGGCCGCGTGCGCCGCCAGCGCCGCGCGGCCGCCATGGCCAGCCTCGGAGGCTTTCTGCCTGCGTGGCACACCGCCCGGCACTGGCCCTGCAGGTGCCCCCTGCGCCCTGGAACAGCTGGAAGTGTCGGGCCCGGGCCGGGATTACACGACGGCCCCTCCGCTCCGGGCAACGCCGTTGGCTGCCCTGCGGGGTTGGCTTGACGCAAGCCGACGTCTATAGGCAGGGCGATGAAGGCGCCGGTGTTCACTGCACGAAACAGTGGCGGCTGCCCGTTCCCCGTCGAGCTTCGCGACGAAGAATCGGATTGGCAACGTCCCCCCGTGACGCACGGTGCCTCCCGCCCTGGAGTATCCCCGAATGAAGCTGGTTTCGCATCACGCCCGGGCCCGCAGCGATCTGCTGCTGGCCGTCAAGGACGCCTATATCTGGAACGCTCTGGCCTTCGCCGACATCCGGTCGAAATACCGCCTGTCGACGCTCGGATCGCTCTGGATCACCATGAGCACCGGTGCCCTGGCGGTGGCGATCGGCCTGCTTTACGGGCAGTTCTTCGGCCAGGACATCAGCACCTATCTGCCGTATTTTGCAGCGGGCTACATCGCCTGGATCTTCATGTCCTCGATCATCCTGGAAGCCTCAACGAACCTCATCGAGTCCAGCGGGCTGATCAAGGGCACCTCGCTGCCCATCGTCTTCCATATCCTGCGGATGATCCAGCGCCACCTGATCATCTACGGCCACAATTTCATCGTGGTCATCGCGGCCTGGCTGTACTTCATGTGGCCCCTTGGCCCGACGACCCTTCTGGCGCTCTACGGTCTGCTGACCTGCTACCTGTTCATGGTCGGCCTGGCGGTGATCATCGCCATCATCTGCGTGCGCTACCGTGACATTCCCCCGTTGATCCAGGCGGTCACGCAGTTTCTGTTCTTCGCCTCGCCGGTCATCTGGCAGCCTGAAAACCTCGCTTACGGGCGGATCATCCTGTATCTGAACCCGATCACCTATTTCCTGACCACGATCCGCGATCCCTTGCTGAACCGGCCGCTCGACGGCTTCGCCTTTCTGGGCGCAACCGTTCTTGCCATCGGCTCGGTGACGCTTGCCTCGCTGTTCTACATCCGCTTCCGCGGTCGCATCGCATACTGGGTTTGAGAAGATGGCACGTCTGATCCTCGAGAACGTCAACGTCGACATCCCGATCCCGTCCCTGCGGGCCCGTTCCCTGCGTACAGTCGCGATTGCGCGGGCCCGGGCGATCGGCGGGCAGATCATCAATTCGGGGACCGATATCAGCGTCATGCGGGCGCTGGAGAATGTGTCCTTCTCGCTGAAGGATGGTGACCGTCTCGGCCTCGTCGGCCCCAACGGGGCGGGCAAGACCACGCTGATCCGCGTCCTGTCCGACGTCTACCAGCCGACCGGCGGCGTCTATCAGCGCGAAGGCACGCTGGTGCCGATGCTCGACCTCAATCTCGGGTTCGACGACGAGGCGACGGGATCCGAGAACATCTTCATGCGCGGCCTGATGATCGGCCTGTCGCGCAAGGAGGTCGAAAGCCGCGTCGACGAGATCTCGGCCTTCAGCGAACTGGGCGAATATCTCGACCTGCCGCTGCGCACCTACTCCCAGGGCATGCGTCTGCGGCTGATGTTCGCCATCGCCGTGACCGTCAGCGGCGACATCGTCCTGATGGACGAATGGATCAGCGTCGGCGACGAATCCTTCAAGCACAAGGCGCAGGCGCGACTGAAGGAAGTCATCGGCCAAGCCGGCATTCTCGTCATTGCCTCGCACGACAACGCGATTCTGCGGGAGAACTGCAATCTGGCGCTACGGCTTGAGAAAGGCCGGATCACCGCCTTCGGACCGATCGACGAGGTGATCGGCAAGGAGGACTGAGCGTCGGGCGAACGCCCGGCTGTTCTTGCGGATCCGATCCGCCCTCTCCGCTTCGCTGCTCGACGGTTGAGCGGCTACGGTCCGCAACGGTCTTTAATGCGGTTGGGCCAGCGCATCCGGCGCATCGTCCCGCTTGTCGCGTCGCAGGACGCGGGCAAGACGGCGGATACGGATGGCCCGGTTGAGTTCGCCGCCGAAGATCAGCACCAGTGCGGCCAGATAAAGGAAGTACAGCGCCGCGATGATTCCGGCGAGCCCCGCATAGTAGCTGGCGTAATTGGCGAACTGGCCGAGATAGAGCGAAAAGGCCGCCACCAGCACCGACCAGGCACACAGCGTGAAGAGCACGCCTGGCCACATGTTGCTGAAGCGCGAGCGCCGCGCCGGCAGGAAGACATGCGCCACGAACAGGGCGGTGGCGAGGATTGCCGCCGTGGCCGGATAACGGATCAGGCTGGGGGTGATCGAGGACGGCTGGAAGCCGGGCATCAGTTGGTGCAGGAACGAGCCGGCCCGCGGCGCCAGCACCAGCAGATAGCCGACCACGACGAGCACCAGGCCGGTGAGGATCACCGTGAGCACCTCAAGGGTGTAGAGCACGACGGTCGAGCGCGTCTCGCGGATGTCATAGGCCCGGTTCAACCCGACGCGAACGCCATCGACACCGCCAATGGCGAACCAGATCGTCAAGAGCACGCCGACGCTCAGCACCCCGCCCCGCCGGATCGTCAGGATGCTGGTGACTTCCGACACGAGCGGTTCGGCGAGTGCCGGCGGTACGATGGCGATCAGGAAACTGACGAGGCCGTCGGCCATCTCGCGATCGCCGATGAAGGCGGTGAGCGAACTGGCGAAGATCAGGAACGGGAAGATGGCAAGCACGGCACGGAACGCGATATTGCCGGCCAGCCCCATCGCGTCGTCGTTCCACAGACGAAGAATGGCTTCGCGCAGGACGGCCCAGACGGCCCGCCAGCCCACGCCATAGAGGAGATCGGCCGGGTGCTCGCTCAGCACGCCGTTCAGTCTGCGCTTGTCGCGCGCTGTCTCCTGTTCCGCTTTCGCGTCCATCCCGCCGCTCTCGCACAAGCGCGCCGTGCCCGCAATCACGCGGATGGCGCCCGGGTCCGGAAATGCGAACTGCGCTGAACGGCTCCGCGTTGCGACCGCGTCACAAGGCAGCAGGTCGGATCAGCGCGACCAACGGGGCAGATGGCGCTTCCAGCGCTCGCCGGCTCGCAAGCCGCCGAGCCGCTCGCGGCGGCGGCCGGACGAACGCTTTTCGGAAGGCACGGCGGGCTCGGATATCGGTGCCGCCTCGGTCGCAGGCGCCAGCCCGGCGTCAGCGGACTGCGCAACTGCGTCCACGTTCTTGTCCGCTGCGGGTTCGGCAATGACCGGCTGTGGCTTGACGTCAGACACCGGCTGGATCTCGGCAGCGGTCACCACGACCTTGCGCGGCCGTCCGCGACGGCGCACCGGCGGCTGTTCGGCTTCGGGTTCCGGCGCCGGTTCGGGATCGCTCGCAAGGCTCTGCAGAATACGTGGCTGACGGGCCGGTGCAGCGTCGGACCGTGGCCGGGCGGCCGGCGCGTCCGGCTTCGTTTCAGCCGTCACGTCTTCCAGCTCCAGGGCCAGATCGCTCTCGGCCTGGGCGATCAGATGCGAAACATCCGACCAGACGGACTTCTTCTTGCCCTCGGGCGAGAACTTGCGTCGTTTCACGGCGACGGTGAACGGCTTTGACTGTGGTTTCATCGTGCTCGAAACAGAATAGGCATGGCTGCGGGATCGTGGGCGACAGCAGGAACGCGCGAATCATAGGGATTGCGCCGATGCCGACCTTCTGCCTCCCAGATATGTGCTTCGTGGCCGAATGCCAATGATCGCGAGAGAATAAGCGCTGGATATCGGGCGAAATAGCAGATCCGAGGCGCGTTTCGCACTGAGCAGCCTGCAAACGGCGCAAATCCAGCCTCTGGACGCAGACAACAGCCCCGGCGCGCACTAAAACCGGCAGCATGGAGCCATCAGTGCAGACAGGTCTCGCCCGCGCGGACATAGGGCACGGTGAGCAGGGGATCGCCCGCGCCTGGCCGGCGGCACTCGGCGCTCTGGTCCTCGCCGGACTCTGGCTGAGCCCGCTGATCGAGATCAGCCGCCGCGCCTTTTCCGCTCACATGATCCTGCATCTGGGCATCGTCGCCCTCGCCGCGCCGCTGATCGTGATCGGGCTACGGCGCATCGGGATCGGCCTGCATGGCATCCGGCCCGGCATCGTCTCGGCGATCGCCGCCGCTGCGTTCGACCTGTTCGTGATCTGGGGTTGGCACACCCCGGTTCTGCATGAGGCGGCAGCGCGGCACGGTGAAGTCTTCGTGGTCCAGCAGGTCAGCTTCCTTGCTGCCGGCCTCCTTGTCTGGGCGGTCAGCTTCGCCAGCCACAGCCGCCCCCACGCGGCGATCGGCGGCTTCGCCATGCTCGCCACCTTCATGCACATGACCATGCTGGGCGTGCTTCTGACACTCGCCCCGGCACTGATCTACGCCCCCGATGTCTGTATCGGAGCCTTTGGCTTCGAGCGGCTGGAGGACCAGCGGCTGGGCGGGGTTCTGATGGCGGTATTCGGCGGCTTTCCCTACCTCGTCGGCGGGCTCGTCCTGATGCGCCGGCTCGTGGAAGTCGACCGGCCGGGCAGCCGTTCGGCCGAAGCTGGCAACGCCTGGTGACCGCGACACCATGTCAGGCCGGTGCCACACTGTTTACACGGCTTTGATAGCCGGCGACCTTTCTCGGGTCACCGCCGACCCTATCCTGCAGGCCTCGTCAGCGTCCGATCGGAGGCTGGAGCACTACACCGGAGCCAGGAGCAGGGTTTGCATCGCAGTATTGCCGACTACGCCATGATCGGGGATTGCGAGAGCGCCGCTCTCGTTGCAAAAGACGGATCCATCGACTGGCTCTGCCTGCCGCGCTTCGATTCCCGTGCGTTCTTTGCCTCGCTTCTGGGCACCCCCGAGAACGGTCGCTGGCGCATCGCACCCAGTGACCTGGAGTTCACCGCCACGCGGGCGTACCGGGACCGCACGTTGATCCTTGAAACGACGTTCAGCACGGCAACGGGTCGGGCGACGGTCATCGATTTCATGCCGCCGCGTGACGCCGTTGCCAATCTGATGCGGATTGTCGTGGGTCTCGAGGGCAGCGTCGATTTCGACTTCGATCTGGTCATGCGCTTCGATTATGGCCGCGCGATCCCCTGGCTGACCCGTATCGATCGCGACACCCTCGTGGCCGTCGCCGGGCCGGAAATGCTGACCATCCGCGCGCCGGTAAATCTGCATGGCGAAGACATGCACACGAAGGGGCACTTTACCGTGTCCGCAGGCGATCGCCTGGTTTTCAGCCTGACCCATCAGGAATCTCACCACGATCCGCTGCCCGCCGCCGACGTCGAGGCCGCGCTGGCCGAGACCGAGGATTTCTGGACCGAGTTCTCGTCGCGCTGCCCGGATGTCGGCAACTGGACCGAGGAAGTCCGGCGCTCGCTGATCACGTTGAAGGCGCTGACCTACCGGCCGACCGGCGGCATCGTAGCCGCCGTCACGACCTCGCTGCCCGAAGAGATCGGCGGCAGTCGCAACTGGGACTATCGCTATTGCTGGCTGCGCGACGCGACGCTGACGCTGATGGCCTTCATGGATCTCGGCTATTTCGAGGAAGCCGAGGCGTGGCGCGAATGGCTGATGCGCTCCGTTGCGGGCGATCCGGCCCAGATGCAGATCATGTACGGAGTGGGCGGCGAACGCCATCTGCTGGAATGGGAAGTGCCGTGGCTGGACGGCTTTCGGGAGTCGCAGCCGGTGCGGATCGGCAATGCCGCGTCGGAACAGTTCCAGCTGGACATCTATGGCGAGGTTGCCGACCTTCTGGCACAGGCACGCGCCGGCGGTCTCGCCGCGCATCCGCGCTCCCCCGCCCTTGCCCATTCGGTCATGCCCTTCCTGGAGAAAGCCTGGCGACGTCCCGACGACGGCATCTGGGAAATCCGCGGCAAACGGCGACACTTCGTACATTCGAAGGTCATGGCCTGGGTCGCTTTCGACCGCGCGGCGAAGATGGCGGCCAAGGTCGGCGGCGGCGAAAACTACGCCTCGCACTGGCGCTCGGTGGCCGAGGAGATTCACGCCGATGTCTGCGAGAAGGGCTTCGACGAGGAACTGGGTACCTTCGTCCAGTCCTATGGCTCGCAAGCCCTGGACGCCAGTCTGCTGCATATTCCGCTGACCGGCTTCCTGCCGGCCGACGATCCGCGGGTACTGGGTACCGTGGCGGCGATCGAGAAGCGGCTTCTGCGGGATGGCCTGGTGATCCGCTACGACAATGAGGACACCGACGATGGTCTCGAAGGCGAAGAAGGCGCGTTCCTCGCCTGCTCCTTCTGGCTCGCCGATGTCTATGCCTTTCTCGGACGGTTCGACGACGCGGTGACGCTCTACGAGCGGCTATGCAGCCTGAAGAACGACGTCGGGCTGCTGGCCGAGGAATACGACCCGGTCTCCGACGAGATGCTGGGCAATTTTCCGCAGGCCTTCAGCCATGTCGGCGTGATCATTACCGCGCTGAATCTTGCTCGGGCCAAGGGACCCGCGAAGGAGCGCACCTTGGCCGATGGCGAGGCGGCCGAGTGATCGCCGGCCGGGACGATTGCGGGCAGCATCGCTACGTCGACGATCACAGTGTGCGTGATGCGCAACCTCGTTCAGGAGCCATTCAGCATCCTGGACGTTGACTGGCGTGCATCTGAATCTGTCGCTCGGAGGTCGGAATGAGATTGTTCAAGTCGTTTGCGGTCAAATCCTTGGCCGTTGCACTGGCTCTTGCGGTGGCGCCCGCTACCCTGCCGGCCGGTGCCCCGCTGGGTGTTGCCCCGGCGCAGGCAGAGCCGTATGTCGGCGCCGGCGTCCATCTGGTGGGCGGACGGCATTACGGTCGTCGTCACTATCGGGGTGGTCGCCACTATCGCGGTCACCGTGGCTATCGTGGTCACCGCCGTCACCGCGGTATCGGTCCGGGCGGCGCAGCCGTTCTGGGCGGCATTGTGGGACTCGGCATCGGCGCAGCCATTGCCAGCCAGCCACGTTATCATGACGCGCCGCGGCCGCTCTATCGCGTCGCGCCGCGCAGTTACGCACCCGCCTACGGCACCGGCGAATGGTATCGCTACTGCGCGGCCAAATACCGGTCCTTCGATGCGCGTAGCGGCACCTACCAGCCCTATGACGGCCCGCGTCGCGTCTGTCGCTGATCGGCCGCAACGACCCGGCCATTTCCCGTCGTCCACCGGGCAAGGCCTGACACCGGAAGACCCGCCGCAATCCATACGGCGGGTCTTTTTGCGTGAATAGCTCCCCGTCAGACTACGGCGGGCCGTCCGACCGGCCGTGTCGCCGCCTCCAGCCAGTCGCGATCGGTGGCGTCGAGCCGCTCGCCGAGGGCCGCGCGCACCCGCCGGTGATAATCATCCAGCCAGGCGATCTCGTCCGCCGTCATCAGCTCCGGAGCGACCAGCCGCGTGTCGATCGGGGCGAGCGTCAGCGTCTCGAAGCCATGCATGGCGATGTCGCCGCCGGTGATCTCGGTCGCCGGTTCGGTCAGGATGAGGTTCTCAATGCGAATGCCGAAGGCCCCCTCGCGGTAATAGCCCGGCTCGTTCGACAGGATCATGCCGGCCTCGATCACCGCCATGCCGCGGCGCGAGATCGACTGCGGCCCCTCATGGACGGCGAGATAGGAGCCAATGCCGTGGCCGGTACCATGGGCGAAGTCGCAGCCCGCCTTCCACAGGGCAATACGGGCCAGCGGATCGAGATCGACGCCGCGCGTGCCCTTGGGAAACCGCGCCGTCGCAATGGCGATCATGCCCTTGAGCACCAGCGTGAACCTGCGGCGCATCTCGCTGGTCGGCTCGCCCACCGGCAGGGTGCGGGTGATGTCCGTGGTGCCGTCCTGATACTGGGCGCCCGAATCCAGGAGGAACAATTCGCCCTCGCGCAGCAGCCGGTCGGAATCGCGGTTCACCCGGTAATGGACGATCGCGCCGTTCGGGCCGGAGCCGGCGATGGTGTCGAAGGAGATGTCCTTCAGCGGAAAACCGTCCTCCTGCGCATGCTCGGCGCGCATGGCTTCCAGCTTTTCGGCGGCGGCGATCTCGGTGACCGTGCCGGGCTCCTGCCGGTCGAACCAGGCGAGGAAACGCGTCACTGCAACACCGTCGCGCAGATGTGCGGCGCGCGCCCCGGCGATCTCGCCTTCATTCTTGATCGCCCGCGGCAGCCGCGCCGGGTCCGGCATTTCGGCCACGGTGCCGCCGGCGGCCTCGACGATGGTCGACAGGCGCGCGGCGGCAAGCTGTGGATCGAGACCAATGGTGCGCCCGGAGGCCTCGCGCCGGACCGCCGGCTCGAAGGCCTCCGGCGTGTCGATTTCGGCCAGTGCCGCAAGGTGGTCCTGCACCGCGTCATCCAGCTTGGCCGGATCGACGAACAACGTCGGACGTCCGTCGGCGCGCAGGATGGCGAAGCCCAGCATCAGCGGCGTGTGCGACACGTCCGAGCCGCGAATGTTGAAGGCCCAGGCAATGGATGACGGGTCGGTCAGGATCGTCGCATTAGCCTTCGCGTCGGAAATCATTCTTGCCAGTTCGGCGAGCTTGTCGCTCGCCCGCTTGCCGGCGAAGCTCTCCGGATGGATGACGGCGCGGCCGGCCGGCGGCGCGGGACGGTCATTCCAGATCCGGTCGATCGGATTGGCAGCCAAAGCGACGAGTTCGCCGCCGACCGATTCCAGCGCGGTGCGCAGGCGTTTCGCCTCGCCTGCCGTGTGCAGCCAGGGATCGAAGCCGATGCGCTTGCCCGCGGCTTCATTCTTTAGAAAATCGGCCAGCGAGGTCTCGGCCGAGGCGACCGGTTCGAAGACGTCGAGATCGACCTGCTGGCGCACCTGCAGCGTATAGCGGCCGTCGACGAGGATCGCCGCGCTGCCCGCGAGCACCACCGCGACGCCGGCCGAGCCGGAAAAGCCGGTCAGCCATTCCAGGCGCGCCGCCGAGGGCGGGATGTATTCGCCCTGATGCTCGTCGGCGCGCGGCACGATGAAGCCGTCGACGCCGTCGGCGCGCAGGCCGTCCCGCAGGCGGGCGACCCGGGCCGCGCTCTGGGAGAAGTCGGCGATCTCGTCGAAGCTCTGGAACATCGGATGGCTCTTGAAAATGGAGGAGGCCGCGCTGTGCGCGCGGCAGATAGGCTGCGGGGCCGGAACATATGCATTCGGCAAGGAAGCGCAAAGGTTACCGGATTATGACGGGACCGCCGATGTTGCACTGCAAAAACGGGACGGACCTATGCAGTACGGACTCTACCTGACGGGGACGCGGCAACGCATATTGGTGTCACCGGGAGGCCACGAGCCGAACAGGAGACTTTCCATGGCGACTTCCACCTATACCGACGTATCCCTGCGCAATTCCGCCCGCTCCAGGGGCTTCATGCGCAACATGCTCGACCGGGTGATCGAGGCCCGCGAGCGCGAGGCCCGTCGCTATGTCGACAACCACTTCACGATGATGGGCCGCGAGGAATTCGGCTCCAACGCACGCGAGTCGCTCTTCGAGGGCCGCGCGCCCGAGCGGGGCTGAACAGCCCGGCCGCTTCACGGCGGCCATTCCCGACCGAAACAGACGCCGGCCGCAGCCCCCTGCGCGCCGGCGTTTTCGTGTCCGGTCCGGTGCTGTAGGCTCGGCCCTGCCCTCTTCGCAGCGTGAGGCTGCCATGTGCCTGCAGTGCCTGAAGCCCGATGTGGTGTTCGTCGTGCCGGACGCCGTCTGGCGCGACTACGATGCCCTGCGCGCGCGCTACGATCCAATGACCCTGCGGTTTCACCAAGCATGCGAGCGCGAGGTGCGCGCGGCCGTCCGGCAACGCGATCTGACGGCAGCCCTGCACTGGCGCGCCGTCGATCGTCTCGCCCTCGAATACGGCCGGTCGCCGGTCAGCGCGCTGGAGGTCGGCGGCGTGCTCTTCCGCGAGACCGAGAAGCAATCCTTCCTGCGCTATCCCGACGATGCCGACCTGCGGCCGGTTCCAATCGGCGTCGCGCCGGCCGCCTGCCCCGCCTGAGGCCTAGCGCAGATGCAGGGTGACCCATTCGCCGCGCACCAGCGTGCCGACATGGTAGAGGCCCTGGTTGCGGAAGGCGGCGAGAACCGCATTGCGCTGGGTTGTCAGGATGCCCGACAGGACGATGTCGCCGCCATGGGCCAGATGCCGATGGAACTCCGGCGCGAGCTTCATCAGCGGACCGGCCAGGATGTTGGCGACGATCAGATCGTAAGGCGCACGCTCGCGGATGGCCTCGGCGCCGAAGCCGATCGCCGTCGCGCAATCGACGAAATTCGCCACGCCATTGGCTTCGACATTCGCCCGCGCCACGCGGACGGCCACCGGGTCGATGTCGGTCGCCAGCACCGGCACCCGGGCGAGCTTGGCCAGCCCGATGGCCAGAACCGCGCTGCCTGTGCCGAGATCCAGCGCGTTGCGCGGCTTGCGGCGGGTCGCCAGGCGGGCGATCGTCTCCAGACAGCCGGCCGTGGTGCCGTGATGTCCCGTGCCGAAGGCCTGTCCGGCCTCGATCTCGATCGCCAGATCGTTGGTCTTCACCTTGTCGCGGTCATGGGCGCCATGCACCAGGAAGCGTCCGGCGCGCACCGGCTTCAGCGCCGCCAGGACATCGGCCATCCAGTCCTTGTCGGGCAATTCCTCGCGGCAGATCTCGCCGCCACCGGCCTCGGCGATGGCGCCGGCGAACAGGCGTTCGGCCTCCTCGCCATCGGGCGCATCGACATAGGCCGAAACCTCGAAGATCGCGTTCGCCTCGTCGATCTCGGCCAGCGACACCGGCGTGCCGAGGTCCTCGAAGGCGGTGTCGACGGCGGCGTAGCAGGCGTCGGCCGCGGCCTTGTCCGCGGTGACGTAGAAACGGATCTGCGGCATTCCTGCTAGCCCTCTTTCGGCTTCACGGCTTCGCTGGTCATGCGGGCCTTTTCGGCCCGCGCCTCGCGCTCGGTGGTCGTCGCCTTGACGATCTTTTCCTGGTCGCGCTGGGGCGGCTTGGGTCCGAAGGAGATGATCGTATCCCCCTCGCCCGGCTCGCCCGAGCCTTCGTTCGCGGCAAAGAGCAGATTGCCGGACGGCCGGATCCACAGGATCACGTGGGTGCCTTCGGGCCGGGTCGCCGAAAAGCGCTCATAGTCGAATTCCTCGGTCAGCCGGGTCGCCTGGAAGTTCCAGCCGTCGACCACCAGATCGCGCAGTTCCGTGAAGGTCTTGGGCGGCTGGAACAGCGGCTGACCGCCGATGGTGAAGTTCATCGAGCGCCGGTCGGAGCCCTCGATCTTGCCGATCTGGAAGACCTCGGAGCGGCCGATCTCGGGACCGAAATCGGTACAGACCAGCGCATTGTAGGCGTCGTTGTCGGTGGCGGCGACCATGTGGTCGAAGCGCGACAGGTTGAGATTGTGGTGGGCCGCCTCGGAGAGGATCTCGCCGTACCAGACCTCGAGTTCGGCCAGCCGCGCCTCGGAAATGCGCGACCAGTTGGCGTCGGCAATGAGCACCGGCACGTCCTGCGCCTTCAGCCGGCGCGCAAAGGCGATGGTGAAGCGCGAGGCGCCGACGAACAGGATGCCCGGCCGGTCGGCCGACCGCAGGTCCAGCGCCCGGGCGAGCGGTCCGAGCGTGAAGCCGTGCAGGAGGATGGTCACCGCCACCAGCGCGAAGGTGTAGGCGATCATGCGGTCGGCATCGGCGACGCCGAGGCCGCTGAGGGTCGCGCCGAACAAGCCGGCGACCGCCACGGCGACGATGCCGCGCGGCGCGATCCAGCCGACCAGCAGGCGCTCCTTCCAGGTCAGGCCGGCGCCGAGCGTGCCGACGAAGACGGCCACCGGCCGCACCACGAAGAGCACCACCGCCAGGAAGCCGATGACCCGCCATTCGAGGCTCGCCAGCACGTCGCGCTGCAGCGAGGCTGTGAGGATGATGAACAGGCCCGAGACGAGCAGCAGCGTGATCGTCTCCTTGAACCGCCTGAGATCGCTGAGGCTGGCGATCCGCGTGTTCGCCATGGTGATGCCCATGACGGTCACGGTCAGCAGGCCGCCCTCCTCCAGCACCAGATTGGTCAGCGAATTCATGCCGACCACGGCCACAAGCAGGATCGGCGCCTTCAGATATTCGGGCGCCTCGCCGCGGGCAAAGACCCAGCTCAGGAAACGCCCGACGAGGAAGCCGCCGGGAATGGCGATGATGATCGCCAGGATGACGTTGAGGATCAGGTTCTCGGCCTCGTGGCCGACATTCAGGACCAGATAGGTCTCGAAGGCGATCACCGCGAAGAGCGCGCCGATCGGATCGTTGACGATGGCTTCCCAGCGCAGGATCGAGGCCGGCCGGTTCTTCAGCTTGGCGTGGCGCAGCAGCGGCGTGATCACGGTCGGGCCGGTGACCACCAGGATCGCGCCGAGGATGATCGCGGTCGGCCAGCTCAGATTGCCGATGTAATGGCCGGCGAGCGCCGTCATCACCCAGACCAGCGGCCCGCCGATGATGACCATGCGGCGCACCGCCGTCGAGGTCTCGCGGATGTCGCGGAAATTCAGCGTCATCCCGCCTTCGAACAAGATGATCGCGACGGCGGTCGAGACCAGCGGCGTATAGAGGTCGCCGAAATCCTCGCGCGGATTCATGAAGCCGGTGATCGGCCCGAACAACAGCCCGACGCCGAGCAGGAGGATGATGGCCGGCACCTGGACGCGCCACGCCAGCCACTGGGCCGCGATGCCGGCGACGCCGATGAGAGCGAGCTGAAGGGCAAGATCATGCATGAAGGAGATTCCCGGGGCCGGGCGACACGGCCAATGCGGCCTTCACGACCACGCCCGTTCCGACCAATGTTCTGCGATGAGCCGAAACTAGTCCAGCGTGCCGGATCGGAAACCCCTGCACGCCGGTATTCGCGCGGGTTGCGTCAGACGCCGACGAGGCGCTCCAGCTTGGCCAGCGCGGTGCCTGGGTTCTCGCCATAGGCCAGCGTGCCGGCCAGTTCCCCGGTCTCGTCGATCAGGAAGGTCGTGGCGGTGTGGTCCATGTTGTAGTCCTCGCCCTCGCCGATCTTGGCCGAGTAGACGCCCCAGCCCTTCAGCATCGCGGCGATCTTCTCGGGCGGGCCGCTCAGCGCCGTGATGTCCGGGGACACCGCCTCGACATAGTTTTTCATCACCTCAGGCGTGTCGCGCTCGGGATCGACGGTGACGAAGACCACCTGCAGATCGCCGCCCTTGGCCGCAAGCTGCTTCTGGTAGCCGGCCAGCTCGTAGAGCGTCGTCGGGCAGACCTCGGGGCAATGGGTGAAGCCGAAAAACACCGCCGTCGGCTTTGCCCGCAGATCGGCCTGGGTGAAGGGTTGGCCGGTCTCGTCGATCAGCGAGAAGTCCGAGCCGTAGGGCTCGCCGCTGCGGCCGGGTCCGCCTTGGGCGTAGATCAGCGCCAGGGCCACCGCGGCGCCGGCAATCAGCGCCACGATCGCCCAGAGCGCGGTCCGGAACATCTTCACTCCACTCATGTCGTCCAGCGGGCGCCGCATGCGGCCTCGCCCGTCCCCTGCTCGTGCATCTTTCGGTCTGTGTTGCAGTGCCGATAGCACGGCGGAGCGCTGCTGTGCGACAGGCACGGTGCGTATGGGCGTCCACGAAGGCGCCAATCGTCGCGGCGCCCGTCCCAACCCCGCGTCCTTTCAGAAGCAGGCAGCCCAGCCGGCCTCCAGAAGATGCAGGAAAATCGCCTCGCCATGCTGCGCCCAGCCGGCGACGGCGCCGCCGGACAGAAGCGCCAGTGCGACGACCGCCAGAGCGATCAGCACCGCAGTCCGGCGGCCCTGTGTGATGCCGCTTTGCCGTGGTTCCTCGATCGTCGGGACATCCTGTGTCATCGGTCCGTCCTGCGCGCCTTCGCTCCGGCCATCATAGCGCCGATCGGCCGGCCGCGCACCTGTCGCCCGGCAACGCTGGACGAACCGGTGCCGCGCGCCGCTCAGGCCGCGGCGCTCGCCCCCTCACCGCGGTCGGCGGCAAGGTAGTAGAGGAGCGCCGCCCCCGGCATGGCGATGCCGATGACGCAGATACCGGTCCAGCCGAAGGTCTCCAGCACCGGGCTGGTCAGGGCCGAGCCCAGCGCGCCCCCGAGGAAGAAGGTTGTCATGTAGACGGCGTTCAGCCGGTTCCGGATGCTGGCATCGAGCTGGTAGATCTCGCGCTGGCCGAAGACGAGATTGGCCTGAACGCCGAGATCGATGAGGATGCCGGCCGCGATCAGCGCGACGAGCAAGGTCTCGCCGAACAGGGCGGCGACGAAGGCAATGACGACAGTGGCGATGGCCGCGATGGTGCCGATGCGGGTGTAGCCACGATCGGCCAGCCGCCCGGCGATGGGCGCGGCGAAGACGCCGAGTACGCCGGCCAGCGCAAACAGCGCGACACCGCTCGGCGAAAAGCCGTAGGGCTCGCGCAGCAGGATGATCGGCGCCGCCGTCCAGAACAGCGAGAACGCCCCGAACATCGCTGCATGGTAGAGGCCGCGCCGGCGCAGCACTTTCTGGTGCACGAAGAGCTTGCCGAGCGAGGCGATCAACGCGCCATAGCCGCGCGTGCCCTCCGGGCGCCGCTGCGGCAGCAGCACCAGCCCGGCGACCATCAGCACCGCCACGAGAGCACCGGACAGGCCGAAGACGCCGCGCCAGCCGACATAGTCGGCCAGAAAGCTCGCCGCCGGCCGGGCGAGGAGGATGCCGGCCAGAAGCCCGCTCATCACATTGCCGACGACGGCGCCGCGCTCGTTGGGCGGGGCGAGATTGGCGGCGAGCGGCACCAGCATCTGCGCGGCGGTCGACGAGACGCCGACGAACAGCATTGCCGCGAACAGCGCCGTCAGGCCCGGCGCCAGCGCCAGGCCGGCCAGCGCCACGAGATTGGCCGCCACGGTGACAAGGATCAGCCGGCGGTTCTCGACGACGTCGCCGAGCGGCACCAGCAGCACGAGGCCGATGGCGTAGCCGATCTGCGCCACGGTGACGATGGCGCTCTCCGCCGCGACCGACAGGCCGGTATCGGCACCGATCAGCGCGACGAGGGGCTGAGCGTAGTAGAGATTGGCCGCCAGCGCGCCGCAGGCAAAGGCGAAGAAGACGGTCAGCACCGGGCCGAGGCCGGCCGGCCGCGCGTCTGTCTCCACCATGTCCTCGGGCGCGCCTGCGATGGCGGAAGCCTGTGTCATCGTCTGATCCTGTCGGTAAGGTCCGCGGCGGGTTCGGCGGCCTGACGGAGACCGCCGCCGTTTCGCAGTTGCGAGATAGGGCGGCGCATGGCGGCGATCAGCCCCGTTTGACGGTGCGTTCGGCAAAGACATCGGCTGCGGCTTGCAAGTGTCCGGCCGGCCCTTATGGTTCCCGCGATTGCGAAGACGACGAACAGGATGACGCGCATGCGCTTTACCGGGACCGACGCCTATGTGGCCGGCAAGGACCTCACCATCGCGGTCAACGCGGCGATCACGCTGGAGCGGCCGCTGCTGGTGAAGGGCGAGCCCGGCACCGGCAAGACCGAGCTCGCCTTCCAGATCGCCGAGGCGCTGGGGCTGCGGCTGATCCAGTGGACGGTGAAGTCGACGACACGCGCGGCGCAGGGCCTTTACGAATACGACGCCGTCTCACGGCTTCGCGACAGCCAGCTCGGCGACGAGAAGGTCAACGACATCCGCAACTACATCCGCCGCGGCAAGCTCTGGGAGGCCTTCGCTTCGGAAGAGCGCGTGGTGCTTCTGATCGACGAGATCGACAAGGCCGACATCGAGTTTCCCAACGATCTGTTGCAGGAACTCGACCGGATGGAGTTCGACGTCTACGAGACCGACGAGACGATCCGCGCCCGGCACCGGCCGATCGTCATCATCACCTCCAACAACGAGAAGGAACTGCCGGACGCCTTCCTGCGCCGCTGCTTCTTCCACTACATCCAGTTCCCCGACCCGGAGACGCTGGCGCGGATCGTTGACGTCCATCATCCCCATATCAAGCAGGATCTGGTGCGCGCGGCGCTGACGCAGTTCTACGAGATCCGCGAACAGCCCGGCATCAAGAAGAAGCCCTCGACCTCCGAGGCCCTGGACTGGATCCGGCTGCTGGTCGCCGAGGACATCGAGGCCAAGGATTTGCGCGAAAGCCCGACCAAGGCCCTGCCCAAGCTCGCCGGCGCGCTCCTGAAGAACGAGCAGGACGTCCACCTCTTCGAGCGGCTGGCGTTTCTGGCGCGGCGGCAGGGGTGAGACGGACGGCGGCGGCAATCGGACGGAACGAACAGGAGCCAGCATGAACGACGCGGTGCGGATTCGCCCGATCGGGCCGGGCGACGAGGCCGAATGGCGCCGGCTGTGGACGAACTATCTGACCTTCTACGAGGCAAGCGTTTCTGAGGAGGTCTATGCCACGACCTTCGCGCGGCTCCTGTCCGGCGACGACAACGAGTTCCGTGGCCTTATTGCGGAAGCGGACGGCAAGCCCGTCGGCCTCGTGCATTTCCTGTTCCACCGCCATTGCTGGCGGGTCGAGAATGTCTGCTATCTGCAGGATCTCTATGCCGATCCGGAGGTGCGCGGCACCGGCGTCGGGCGCAGGCTGATCGAGGCGGTCTATGCGGCGGCAGATGCAGCGGGCTCCCCGACCGTCTACTGGATGACGCAGGATTCCAACACGACGGCGCGCACGCTCTACGACCGCGTCGCTGCGGTGACGCCCTTCATCAAGTACCAGCGAAAGCTCTCGTGATGACCACCCTGCCGATCTACCAGGTCGATGCCTTCACCGACCGGCTGTTCGCCGGCAACCCGGCGGCCGTCGTGCCGCTCGAAGCCTGGCTGCCGGACGCCGCCATGTTGGCGATTGCCGCCGAGAACAATCTGGCCGAGACCGCCTTCTTCGTGCCGGCGGGTCCGGCGCGCTGGGAGTTGCGCTGGTTCACCCCGACGATCGAGGTGCCGCTCTGCGGCCACGCGACTTTGGCCACAGCCTTCGTCCTCACCGAATGCCTCGGCGAGAGCGCGGCGACGCTGACCTTCGTGACGCGCGAGGCTGGCGAGCTCACGGTCACCCGCGGCGAGGACGGCTGGTTCGTCATGCGTTTCCCGCGCCGGCACGAGGCCGGCACCGTGGAGGCCGCCGAGATCGAGCGGCTGGCCGAGGCCCTCGGCGCGCAGCCCAAAGCCGTGATCTCCTATGCGGTGCCGAACGACACGTCCTGGCTGGCGGTGATGGAGAGCGCGGCCGAGGTCGAGGCGCTCGCCCCCGACATCCGGGCGATCGCCGCCCTGCCGCCGCGCAACGTCATCGCCACGGCACAGGGTGCGCCGGGCTCCGGCCTCGACTTCGTCTCGCGCATGTTCGCGCCCAAGGCGGGCATCGACGAGGACCCGGTCACCGGTTCGGCCCATTGCTCGCTGGTGCCCTACTGGGCCGGCGAGCTTGGCGGAAGCGCGTTCACCGCGCGCCAGGTGTCGAAGCGCGGCGGCGATCTGCGCTGCCGTCTGGAGGGCGAGACGGTCGTCGTGGCCGGTCAGGCGGTGCTCTATCTGACGGGCGAGATCGCCATTCCCGGCTGAGTGGGCATCAAGCGGTCAGGCCGATGCGCCCTATTCCGCCGCCTCGACGGTCTGGGCGGCGTCGATGGCCTCCATCACCAGTTCCGGCCGCCGGGCCAGCACATTGAGCAGCACCCGGGCGGGGCCGGTCGGATAGCGCCGCCCCTGCTCCCAGTTGCGCAACGTCGCGATCGGCACACCGATCTTCAGCGCGAAATCGGCCTGGGTCAGCTTCAGCTTGCGCCGCAGCCGGGCGACGTCCGGCACCTCGATCTTGTAGCGATGGACGGTGACCTGCGACTCGTCGCCCTGAAACCATTTCAGCGCCTGCTCCAGCGATTCGAGCATATGGGCGTCAGCTTCTTCCTGGGTCTTTCTTGCCTTCATCACGCGCTCACAATCCGAACAGTCGCTTGATTGCATTGATCCGGTCGATCACGGCGAACACCTGCTCCAGAGGCTGCCGCTGCCGAACCGACTGGGGCCGCAACTCGAGAAGCACCAGCTTCGAAAAATCGCCACTGATCGCATAGATCAAATCGAACTCGCCGAAACTCCATCGCCAAAGCGCCGCGTTTTCCACGTGGGGGCGCCCGACCGCCGGGTCGTTCCCCAGAATATCCAGCGCGCGTTCCTTGGCCGCGCCGCCGAACTGGTAAAGCGCGCAGTCGAGTTCGAAACGCCGCGTCTCGGCGATCTGGATTTCCAGGCTCGAAGCCAATTGCCCCTTATATATACGCCGCTGGCGTAGCGCGATCAACCGCGGCAATGATAGGTTGCGCTTGTCGTCCAGACAATGACTTCCCGCCCGCGCTGCCCTATTCTCGCGGCCATGTTCCTGACCTTCTTCCTCAAACTCAAGGCCGCCGGCGTGCCGGTCACGCTGCGCGAGCATCTCGCCCTGCTCGACGCCATGCGGGCCGATCTCGTCACCTACGATGTCGAGGGCTTCTACTATCTCGCCCGCGCGACACTGGTGAAGGACGAGCGCTTCATCGACCGCTTCGACCGGGTCTTCGGCGATGTCTTCAAGGGCGTCGAGGCGGTGTCCGGCGAGGCCGGCGACGGCGTCGACGCGCGCGAACTGCCGGAGGAATGGCTGCGGCGACTGGCCGAGAAGCACCTCACCGACGACGAAAAGAAGCTGGTCGAATCCCTTGGCGGCTTTGACAAGCTCATGGAGACGCTCAAACAAAGGCTGGAGGAGCAGAAGGAGCGCCACCAGGGCGGCTCGAAATGGATCGGCACCGGCGGCACCTCCCCCTTCGGCGCCTATGGCTACAATCCGGAAGGCGTGCGTATCGGCCAGAAGGAAAGCCGGCATCGGCGGGCCGTGAAGGTCTGGGACCGGCGCGACTTCCGCGACCTCGACGACAGCGTCGAGCTGGGCACCCGCAACATCAAGGTGGCGCTGAAGCGGCTGCGCCGCTGGGTGCGCGACGGCGCGGAGCAGGAGTTCGACCTCTCCGGCACGATCAGGGCCACGGCCGAGCACGGCTATCTCGACGTCAAGACGCGGCCCGAGCGGCGCAACGCGGTCAAGGTGCTGCTCTTCCTCGATATCGGCGGCTCGATGGACGATCATGTCCGCGAGGTCGAGGAGCTGTTCTCCGCCGCCCGGTCGGAGCTCAAGCACCTCGAATTCTTCTATTTCCACAACTGCCCCTATGAGCGGCTGTGGCAGAGCAATCACCGCCGCCATGCCGAGGCGATCCCGACCATGGATGTCCTCAACCGCTTCGGGCCGGACTACCGCGCCGTCTTCGTCGGCGACGCCTCGATGAGTCCCTACGAGATTGCCATGCCCGGCGGCTCGGTGGAGCACTGGAATGCCGAGCCCGGCGCCGTCTGGCTCGACCGCTTCACGCGGCAATGGCCGAAATCGGTCTGGCTCAACCCGGTCCCGCGCCAGCACTGGGACTGGACCCAGTCCATCGCCATGATCCGCGAGGCCATGGAGGACCGCATGTTCCCGATGACCCTGAAGGGCATCGAGGCGGCAACGAAGACACTGTCGCGGTGAATCGGTCGCGGACTGTCCGGTTTCCGCTCGTTCTGCATGCATAATTTTCAGGCAGCCATAGCGCTGCGATCCGGCATTCCCCATATTGAGGCCGACGCAACCAGACGGGAACCGACATGGCCAACCGCCTTCGCCTCGGCTCGCTTTTCGCGAGCCTTCTCTTTGTCTTCTCCTTCGTCGCGGTCGACTATGCCGACGCGCGGCGTGGCGGCAGCTTCGGCAGCCGGGGCTTTCGCACCTATCAGAGCGCGCCGGCGACCAGGACGGCCCCGAGCGCCGCGCCCGTGCAGCGTTCGATGACGCCCGGCCAGGCGACGCAGCCCGGCGGCAGCGCCGCGCAGAGCGCCGCCGGCGCCCGGCGTCCCGGTCTCTTCGGCGGCATCGGCGGCGGCCTTCTCGGCGGCCTGATGCTGGGCGGCCTGTTCGGCATGCTGATGGGCACCGGCTTCGGCGGCATGGGCGGCTTCCTCGCCCTTCTGGTCCAGGGCCTGCTCATCGGTCTTGGCGCGATGCTGCTGATCCGCTTCTTCCGCAGCCGCAATCCGAGCCCGGCCCGTGCCAACGGCGCCGGCCACACAGAGCGCCGCGCCTATGAGGAGCCGGCGCAGCCGGCCGGCAATGGCAGTTTCCGCATTCCCTCGATCGGCTCGGGCGCGGGTCTCGGCGGCGGTGCCGCGGCGGGCGCGGCAACCGCGGCAGCCGAACCGTCCGACGAGATCGGCATCACCGACGCCGACCTCGACACCTTCGAGCAGAAGCTGCACGAGGTTCAGGCGGCGTTCTCGCGTGAGGATTACGCCGCGCTGCGGACGATCACCACGCCGGAAATCATGTCCTATCTCGCCGAGGAACTGTCGGAGAATGCCACGTCCGGCCGCAAGAACGACGTTCTCGACATCAAGCTCGAGCAGGGCGACATCGCCGAGGCATGGCGCGAGGGCGACACCGAGTATGCCAGCCTCGCCATGCGCTATTCGTCGATCGACGTGATGCGCGACCGGACCACCGGCGAGGTCGTCGAGGGCGACCCCGATACCCCGACCGAGACGACGGAATTGTGGACCTTCGTGCGCGACAAGGGCGGCGAGTGGAAACTCTCCGCCATCCAGGAAACCTGATCTCTCACGGGCCGGCATTGCCGGCCCGTTTTCTTGTGAGGCTTAGAAACCGGCGGCGCGGGCGAAGGCGACCATCGCCGTGCCGATCGCCACGGTGACAATCAGCGGCAGTCGCAGCGCCAGGACGATGCAGACCAGGATGGCGATGCGCTCGGGCCAGCCGCCGGAGACCAGCGCCGGGGTGACGATGGTCGTCAGCACCGCTGCCGGCACGGCGTTCAGCGCCGCATCGAGACGCGGCGGAATGCTGCCGATGCGGGCGAGCAGCAGATGCCCGCCAGTGCGCGTCAGATAGGTCAGGCCGCCGGCCAGCAGGATGATCCACCAGATTTCATCCATGACGGTCCTCCCCTTGCGCGGGTGCGGCCGCCGGCTTCGGCGGCATGAGGGCGGCGACCGCGATACCGGCAAGGCCACCCAGTGTCACATGCCAGGGCGGCCCGAGGGTCAGATAGACCACGATGGACGCCGCGGCGCTGGTCAGGGCCACCGGATAGAAGCCGCTGCGGGCGCGAAACGTCATCAGCAGCGTCAGGAAATAGACCGGCAGGATGAAATCCAGCCCGTAGCGCGCCGGATCGTCGATCAGCGACCCGAACACCGCGCCGAGCGCCGACGAGGCGAGCCAGCCGACATAGAGCACGCAGCCATAGGCGAAATAGAAGGTCTTGGTCAGCGGCTGGACGCTGGCCCGCGCCTCGGCCGCTCCGAACACCGGATCGACCAGAAAGAAGAAGGCCATCGCCTTCTGCAGGCCGGAGAAGCGATGCAGGTGCCGCCCGACCGAGGCCGAATAGAGCACGTGCCGGAAGTTCAGCGCCACCACGGCCAGCAGCACCGACCAGACCGGCGCGCCCAGCCCGATGAGCTGCAGCGCCGCCAATTGCGATGCCCCGGCATAGACCGTCGCCGAAAAGCCCATGGTCTGGGCAAAGCTCAGCCCTTCCGCCGTCGCGATCGTGCCGTAGACCATGCCGAAGGGCACGACGGCGAGAAGCACGGGCAGAAGCTCGCGCAACGCCGCGCGGATCTCCGATCGGGTGGTCTCGGTCACTGGACACTCGGGGTTTGTGGATGGGGCGCACGCCGATTACTCAGTCCGGCTTATGCTTCTTCGGTGCGCTGCACACAAGCCGTGCCCGGATGAACGGCGTGTTGCGCCCCCCCCCGGCTCAGAGCGACGGGTCGAGAATCTGCGCCTCGAACTCGGCCAGCGCGATGGTCCAGCGATCGAAGGCGTCGTTCAGCTGCGTACGGGTGACCCCGCCGCGCAGCGACAGGTTCAGCTCGACCACCGGGTACTGGTCCTCGGTCTGATACGCCTTGTGAAACGGATGCGTGCGGTTCCAGGCGTTCAGCGCGTCAAGCGCGACGTCGGGCCGGTCCCAGATGGCGTAGAAATTGGCGACCTCGCAATCCGTCCCGTCGGTGCAGTCGAGGAAGAACAGCTGGTAGGCGACGCCGTTGATGATGCCGGTGATCACCGGCTCACCCGTCTCGGTCGTCACAAGCTCGGCCTCGCCATAGCCCTGCGCGATGTCGAGGATGGCGTCGGTGTTGTCGGCGCGCAGGATGTCGACGGTCACATCGGCCGCGTCGGTGTCCGACTTCGCCGCCAGCGACCGCGACAACAGGCCAGGCTCCTCGTCGACGGCCGGCGGCGTCGAGACGGCGGTGGCCGAGGCGGCTCCCGCGGAGATGGTGATCAGGGCGACGGCAAGACCGGTGCGCAAGATGCGCGGCGGGCAGAGGAGCATAGGGATTCCTTGTTCGGACGCCGCCAATCTCTGCCTTGTATCAAGGACCTGCAAGCCGCGATCGGCTCCGCCCTGCGGTTCTGGCGGCGACCGTGGCGGGGATACATCGTGCCCGCCCGGCGGTCCCGACGTCAGCTGCCGCGCGCGGATGGAAACGATAACGCCCCGCCGACGCCGACCTGGCCAATACGCTGCCGCGCGAGCCCGAACCGAGATTGTCGCGGCGAATCGCCGTCAGGCGTCGCGGCCGATGCGGACGAACCAGGCATCCTCGTCGATCACCTCGACGCCGAGCTCGGCGGCCTTCTTCAGCTTCGAGCCGGCGCCGGGACCGGCGACCACGAGATCGGTCTTCTTCGACACCGAGCCGGCGACCTTGGCCCCCAGCCCCTCGGCCATCGCCTTGGCCTCGTCCCGCGTCATCTTCTCCAGCGAACCAGTGAAGACGATGGTCTGGCCCGAGACGGGCGATGTCGCCGCCGGCTGCTCGGCCGGCTGCACATCGAGCTCGGCGACGAGATCCTCGACCAGTTTCAGATTGTGGTCCTCGCAGAAGAACCGCGCCGTCGCGGTGATGACGGCCCCGCCGATGTCGTCGAGCGCGTCCATCTCGCCGCTCGCCTCCTCGTCGCCGGCCGCCACCTTCAGCGCCGCCTCATGGAAGGCCTCGAAGGTGCCGTAGGCCCTTGCGAGCGTCTTTGCCGTCGTCTCGCCCACATGGCGGATGCCGAGGGAGAAGATCAGCCGGTCGAGCGGAATGGTCCGCCGTGCCTCGATCGCCGCGAAGAGGTTCTTCGCCGAGACCTCGCCAAACCCCTCCTTGTCCTTCAGCTTCTTCAGGCCCTCCTGATTGCGGCCGTGCATGCGGAAGATGTCGGCGGGCGTGCGGACCTGGAAATCGGGATCGTCGTAGAAGAGGTCGATCTGCTTGTCGCCAAGGCCCTCGATGTCGAAGGCCTTGCGCGAGACGAAGAGCTTCAGATGCTCGCGGCGCTGGAAGGGGCAGGCGAACTCGCCGGTGCAGCGGCGCACGACGCTCTGGGCGCCCGAGGCGGTTTCCTCGCGCACCACGTCGGTCTTCAGCTCGCAGGGACAGGTCGTGGGAAAGGCGAAGGGCTCGGCACCCTCCGGCCGCTTGTCCGCAACGATGCCGAGCACCTGCGGAATCACGTCGCCGGCGCGCTGGATCTGCACCGTGTCGCCTACGCGCACATCCAGCCGCTCGATCTCCTCGGCATTGTGCAGAGTCGCGTTGGCGACCATGACGCCGCCGACATTGACCGGGTCGAGCTTGGCCACCGGGGTCAGGGCGCCGGTGCGGCCGACCTGGATCTCGATCGCCCGCAATACCGTCGTCGCCTGCTCGGCCGGGAACTTGTGGGCGATCGCCCAGCGCGGCGAGCGCGAGACGAAGCCGAGGCGCTTCTGCAGTGCCAGATCGTCGACCTTGTAGACCACGCCGTCGATGTCGTAGCCGAGCCCGGCCCGGTTCTCCTCGATCGCGTGGTAGTGCGCGATCAGCCCCTCGATGGTCTCGAAGCGCTTCATCCGATCGTTCACCGGAAAGCCGAAGCCTGCGATCGCCGCGACGACCTCGGTCTGGGTTTCGCCCGGCACCTCGCTCGCCTCGCCCCAGGCATAGGCAAAGAACTGCAGCTTGCGCGCGCGGGTGATCCCGGCGTCGAGCTGGCGTAGCGAACCGGCGGCAGCATTGCGCGGATTGGCGTAGACCGGCTTGCCCTCCTCGGCCTGGCGGGCATTGAGGTCGGTGAAGGCGGCGTGGCTCATATAGACTTCGCCGCGCACCTCGAAGACCTCCGGCGCCCTGCCCTTCAGCCGGTTTGGGATGTCGTCGATGGTCCGGGCGTTGCGGGTCACGTCCTCGCCGGTGGCACCGTCGCCGCGTGTCGCAGCCGAGACCAGTTCGCCCTTCTCGTAGCGCAGCGACAGCGACAGGCCGTCGATCTTCGGCTCGGCGGTAATGGCCAGCGGCGCATCCTCGTCGAGCTTCAGGAAGCGGCGCACGCGCTTGGCGAAGTCGGCCACGTCCTCGTCGGAAAACGCATTGTCGAGCGACAGCATCGGCACGGCATGGCGGATCTTGCCGAACTTCTCCGACACCTCGGTTCCCACCCGCGCGGACGGGGAATCCTCCCGGATCAGCTCGGGAAAGCGGGCCTCGATGGCCGCGTTGCGCCGGCGCAGCGCATCGTATTCGGCGTCGGTGACGGTCGGCGCGTCCTCGCGGTAATAGGCCCGGTCATGTTCGGCGATCTCGCCGGCCAGCCGTTCCAGTTCGGCCGCCGCCTCTTCCCTGTCCAGCGTCTCGACCGCCTTGTCGCTCATCGCCCGTCCGAATCCCTGCTGTTTGTCCGGCCCGTCATAGCCATTCGGGCTGCGGCAGGTCGAGGCCGAGAATGCGGTCCGCGATCCGCCCGCGCAGCCCTGGGGTCCACGCCGCTAGCGGCATCAGATAGCTCATTGCCAGGAGCGCGGCCGGCGGCGGCGCCGCGATGAAATCGGTGCCCTTGCGAGTCGCATCCATGACGGAACGAACGGAGGGCAGCCGGCGCATCTCGTATTCGGTCTCCCGGGCCTCGCTGGCCAGGAAGGCCAGGGTCGCCGCGTCCCAGATCCCGAGATTCATGCCGCGCCCGCCGACCGGCGAATGGACATGGGCGGCATCGCCGGCGAGGAACACCCGGCCCTTGGCCATGCGCTCGGCATGGCGGAAGCTGACACGGAAGCGCGAGGCCCAGGTGACCGACTTGATGCCAGGCACGTCGCCGATCAGCGCTTCGGTCGACGGCGCGATGCCGACATAGCGGCCGCGCCGGGCGCCCAGCGGCAGCATGGCGACGGCGCCGCCGGGATCGGCCGATCCGCTGCGCAGATCGATACGCCCGACCGCGGGATCGACCGGCTTGTCGAAGACCACGTCGGCCAGGGCGAACTCCGCCGGATAGCCTGCGCCGCTCCACGGAATGCCGACATCTTCGCGCACCGCCGAATGGGCGCCGTCGGCGCCGACGACGATGTCGGCCGGAACAACCTCGCCGGTGGAGAGGGTGACGCGCGGCGCATGGGTATCGGCGACCGTCTCGAAGGCGACGCCCCATTCCACATCGACATCATGGGCGGCCAGCCATTCGATCATCAGCCGCTCGGTGCGCCCCTGCGGCAGGGTCAGGATGAAGGGATGGGTCGTGTGGGCCGGCGCCGTGGTCATCTCGAACAGCCGCCTGCCATTGTCGGCGACGGCCATGCGCGAGATCCGGTTGCCCTCGGCCAACAGGCGGTCGGTGATGCCGGACGCCGCGAGAATGTCGAGCGTGCGCGGCAAGACGCCCAGCGCCCGCGACTGGTCCTCCGGTGTCGGCCCCTCGCCGGCATCGACGATCCGCGGGTAAAAGCCCCGGCGGCGAAACTCGACCGCGGCGGCCAGTCCGACCGGCCCGGCGCCTGCGATCAGGACGCGGCGGGCCGTCACGCTCAAGCCCCCGCGCCGATGAGCCGGGCGGCGGCGGCGCGGGCCTCGTCTGTCACCGTCTCGCCGGCCAGCATGCGAGCGATCTCCTCGCGGCGGCCATCTTCGCCGATTGGCGCGACGCGGGTGGCCACGCGGTCCTCGCCGGAGGCGGCGCTGCCCTTGGAAATCAGGAGATGGGTCGTGGCGCGCGCGGCGACCTGCGGGGCATGGGTGACGGCCAGCACCTGCACGTTACGCCCCAGCCGGCCGAGACGGCGGCCGATGGCGTCGGCCACGGCGCCGCCGACGCCGGTGTCGATCTCGTCGAAGACCAAAGTCGGCGCCGAACCGCGATCGGCCAGCGCCACCTTGAGCGCCAGGAGGAAGCGCGACAACTCGCCGCCCGAGGCGACCTTCATCATCGAGCCGGCGCGGGTGCCGGGGTTGGTCTGGACGTAGAATTCGATCTGGTCGATGCCGGCGGCGGACGGGCTTTCGGGGTCGCTCGTTTGTTCGACGAGGAAGGTCGCGCGGTCGAGCTTCAGATCCGGCAGTTCGGCCATCACCGCGCCTTCGAGCAACCGCGCGGTGGTGTGGCGCTTCTCCGACAGTTCGGCGGCGGCACGGTCGAAAAGCCGGCGCTTTTCGGCCAGTTCGGCCTCCAGCTTGCCCATCCGCTCCTCGCCGGCGTCGAGATCGGCCAGATCGCCGATCATCCGGGCGGTCAGTTCCGGCAGATCGTCGACCGGCACCGAATATTTGCGGCCCGCGGCGCGCAGCGCGAACAGCCGTTCCTCGGTCTCTTCCAATGCCCGCGGATCGAACTCCAGCGAGCGCAGCGCCGTCTGCAGCGCCATCTGCGCGTCGGACAGCGCGTCGAGCGCCGTGTCCAGCCGGTCGATCGGCTCGTCCAGAAGGCCCGGCAGCTCGTCGCGCTTGCGGTCGAGCCGCTTCAGGAGGCCGGCGAGCTGCGGGATCGGCGAAGACGAGCCGGACAGCTCCTCATGGGCGTCGTTGACGTCGGTGGCGATCTTTTCGGACCGCATCATCAGCTGCCGACGCTCGGCCAGTTCCTCTTCCTCGCCGGCGATCGGCGCGAGGTCGGAGAGTTCGTCGACGGAGGAGCGCAGATAGTCGGCCTCGCGGGCCGCCGCCTCGACGCGGGCGCGATGGGTGCGCAGCTCGTGCTCGGTGGCGCGCCAGTCGGCATGGGCGCGGGCCACGAAGACGGCTTCCTGCTGCAGCCCGCCATACTGGTCGAGCAGCGTGCGATGGGCCTGCGGGTCGATGAGCGCCCGGTCGTCGTGCTGGCCATGGATCTCGACCAGCGCCTGGCCGACGCTGCGCATCAGCGAGACGCTGGCGGGACGGTCGTTGATGAAGCCCCGCGTGCGGCCGTCGGCAGTCTGGATGCGGCGCAGGATCAGGTCGCCTTCGCGCAGATCCTGCTCGTCGAAACCGTTGTCTAGGAGAATCGCTCGCACGCCGGCGCCGGACGGCAGGTCGAAGGCAGCCGTCACCTCGCCCTGCTTGGCGCCATGACGCACCAGGCCACCATCGCCGCGCCCGCCGAGCGCGAGCGACAGCGAATCGAGCAGGATCGACTTGCCCGCGCCGGTCTCGCCCGTCAGCACGGAGAGACCCTCGTCGAGGGCAATGTCGAGCCGTTCGATGAGAACGATGTCGCGGATCGAAAGATGAACGAGCATGACCGGGATCGTCGGTACTGAACCGCCAGCGAATTGGCAATGGCTCGTCAAGATAGTGCGGATCGGCGCCAAGCGCACCGGCGACCAGCGAAAACCGGGAATCCGTTCGGCGCCGCGGCGGGGCGGCCCGCCTGTCGCCGCGGCTGCGGCGGCAGGATGACGCGGATCATCGTGCGAAACGAGGCATCCGGCGTCCGGGACCGGGCGTCCCGGCCCCGGACGTTCAGGCGCCGGTGATCTTGCGCGTCGCCGCCGCGAACCAGGAGGTCGAACCGCCCTCACGCGGCGACAGGCCATTGGACTGCAGCAGCTGGTAGGAGTCGCGGTACCACTGCGAATCCGGGAAGTTCTGGCCGAGCACCGATGCCGCCGCCTGCGCCTCGCGGGTCAGCCCCATGGCGTAATAGGCCTCGGTCAGGCGGGCCAGCGCCTCTTCCACGTGCCGGCTGTCGGAATAGACGTCGACGACGTTCTTGAAGCGGTTGATCGCCGCGACGTATTCGCGCCGCTCCAGATAGTACCGGCCGACCTGCATCTCCTTGCCGGCGAGCTGATCGCGAGCGATCCGCAGCTTGGTACGCGCATCCTCGGCATATTCGGAATCGGGGTATTTCTCGAACACCTCGCGCATGGCGGCAGCCGCACGGGCCGCCTCCTTCTGGTCGCGGGTCACGTCCGGGATCTGGCGGTAATAGGCCAGCCCCATGATGTACTGGGCGTAGGCTGCTTCTTCGCTGCCCGGGTAGAGCGACAGATAGCGCTTGGAGGAGTTGATCGCCGAGTCGTAGTCGCCGCCGCGATAGCTGGCGAACGCATTCATCACCAGGGCCTTGCGGGCCCATTCCGAATAGGGATGCTGTCGGTCGATCGCCTCGAACTTCTTGGCCGCCTCGCCGAGACGGCCGCCTTCAAGATTGGCGAGACCCTGATTGTACAGAACGTCCGGCGGATCGGTCTGGGCAGCAAGCGCCAGAGCCTCGACGTCGCTGGTGTCCGATGACATGCAGCCCGACAGGCCGGCGGATGCGAGACCGAGCGCCAGCGCGCCGGTGAGTTTCGCCACCCGCAATCGGCGCAAGGCCGGATGATCGTGCGGATTGCTCATTCGTGCTGATCCCCCTGCTTTCGAAGCCCGGCAGTCTTACGCCGCACCTTCGTCGTCAGCAACGCTCAAGCCGGTTCAACCGGTCTTTTTTGTGACGTGCCGGCACAATTCGGCTGGATGTGGATCTGTGCAGCATGGGGCGGAACGACAGTGGCCGTCGCGCACGCTCGTCAAAGCGTCTGCGGACCGTAGGCGGGCGCCGCCACGGCGACGAGCGGTGCATGGCGAACGGGATCGACCCGGCGCGACGGCGCCTCGACGATCTCGTAGGCCCGGTGATCGGCAAGCAGTGCCTGCAACGCCAGGCCGTTGAGCTTGTGACCGCCGCGATAGGAGCGGTAGCAGCCAAGAACCCGCGCTCCCGCCAGTGCCTGATCGCCCACGGCGTCGAGAGCCTTGTGGCGGACGAACTCGTCGGGATACCGCAGACCGTCCGGATTGATCACCCGGCCGTCGTCGCCGATGACCACGGAATTGTCGAGCGACGAACCGAGGGCCGAACCGGCGGCCCACAGGCGCTCGACATCCTTCATGAAGCCAAAGGTGCGGGCACGCGACAGGTCACGGGCGAAGCGCTCGGCCGTGAGGTCGGCCTTGTAGACCTGCCGGCCGATGGCCGGGGTGGCGAAATCGATCTCGATCTCGAAGCGCGTCCCGTTGTGGGGCACATACTCGGCGCGGGCCCCGTTCATCTCGACCGAGACCGGCTTGAGCACGCGCACATAGCGAGCCTTGGCCGACTGACCGACCACGTCGGCTTCGCGGATGCCCTTGATGAAGGTCGCGGCACAGCCATCCATGATCGGCGTCTCGTGCGCGTCGAGCTGGACAACGACATTGTCGACGCCCATCGCGTAAAGCGCTGCCATGAGATGCTCGATCGTCGCGACATGCGCGCCACGCGGATCGCCGACGACCGTCGCCAGATCCATCGGCGCAGCATTGCCGGTGGATGCCTTGATCTCGTGCAGGTAGCCCTGCTTGTCGCACAGATGGAAGACGATGCCGGTGTTGACCTCGGCCGGGAGCAGAGCCAGCTGGACCGGAAGACCGCTATGGACGCCGACGCCCTCGAAATGGATCCTGGACCCGATCGTCTGCTGGAACATTCGCACTATCGGCAACCTTTCCCGCCAGTATTGGCGCGGCTTACCGCGTCACTGATACCGGCATCCCCACTTGGGAGCTTCGTCTTCAGCGCCACCCGCCGCCATTCTCCCCCTCGGAGGAACCGGGCACCCAACGCTGTGAATTCGTCCCAAATTCCCTAGAACGAACAGGTCTTTCGGCAAAATCACGGTTCGTTACCCGTTGTTACCGCCGGGGTATGGCGCGGATCACAAATGGCAGCAGTTTCAACAGCATGCACGAAAAAGGCCCGCCGACAGGGTCGGCGGGCCTTGTGTCAAACCTGCAACGTTGACGATCAGTTCGCCTGGCGACGCAGGAATGCGGGGATTTCGAGCTGGTCTTCCTCGCTGACGGCGCGCGGCTGCTGAGCCGGCCGGGCCGCCGACTCTGCTGCCTGACGACGCGGTGCGTAGGGGTTCGGCTCGACGACGGCGCGGCGCGGCTGTTCGGCCGGCGCCTGCCGGGCCTCGACCGGGGCCCCCTCGTCTTCTTCGCGGCGCGACAGGCCGGTCGTCAAGCGACGCAGCAGACCCATCGGACCACGTTCGTCATGGGCGTCGGCCGCCGCACGGCTCTCGATCTCAGCCCGCACGTTGGGCGGGAAATCCTCGACGCGAGGCATGCGCGGCGCGGTGGCACGCGCCGCCTGCTCGGCGGCCGGGCTGACCTGGGCGATCTCGGCTTCGAGGGCGGCGGTGAAATCGTCCTCCATCTCGGCCTGGGGCTCGACGGCGGCTTCGGCATGGACCGGCGCTTCGTAGACAGGCGCAGCCGCCGGGGCCGGCTGCTGGGCTGCCGGGCGCACGGCCGCGGCCTGCGTTTCGGGCAACGCACGCGGTGCCGGGGCAGCCGTCGGACGGACCTGATAGGCGGCGGTCTGCTCGGCCGCTTCCATCTCCGCCTTGTCGATGCCGGTGGCCACGACCGACACGCGGATCACGCCTTCCAGGTTCTCGTCGAAGGTCGCGCCGAGAATGATGTTGGCGTCGTGGTCGACTTCCTCGCGGATGCGGGTCGCCGCCTCGTCCACCTCGAACAGGGTCAGGTCACGGCCGCCGGTGATCGAGATCAGCAGGCCGCGTGCGCCCTTCATCGAGGTCTCGTCGAGCAGCGGGTTGGCGATCGCCGCCTCGGCAGCGGCCATGGCGCGGCCCTCGCCGGACGCCTCGCCGGTGCCCATCATCGCCTTGCCCATCTCG
>Ga0189290_100103_pt1 | contig 70487 bp, 74 predicted proteins | sample UW140minimetaG_FD_130318 | JGI IMG/M metagenome (GOLD analysis project Ga0189290, IMG submission 130318) | Marine microbial communities from the Costa Rica Dome - UW140 mini metaG | ecosystem: Environmental > Aquatic > Marine > Oceanic > Photic zone | place: Costa Rica: the Eastern Pacific...
AGTTAAAAACAACAGTCCAGTGAACTGCCCCACCTCCACACCATCGCTATAGGAGGTTATTTTGTCATGGGAGAAAGGCTCTTGACAGATCACGCCCCATTACGGAAGCCCGCCTCCTGCGCATTGCAGCCCCCCAACCTCACGCCTTCGTGACCCCAATGTGTGTTGACCTCCCCCCACTGGAACCTGTCACACCATGGGCAAAGAACATCACGAGGCACGCATGGCACACTCCCCCAAAACTCCCCGGCTCACCCGCCGGACCTTCCTGATCAGCAGCGCACTCACCCCTCTTATGGCGGCCGCCCCCGCGCTGGCACTCACTGAGGACGAGCCAGAGCCGGGCGTACAGCGCAACGTCTCCTCCTTCCGCACCCATGACTGGCAGGATCATTTTGACACGCTTGGCGCGGGTTTGATCATCTCCGACACCACCACCCGCGTGTTGCAGCACTGGACGGCAGATGGCGAGATGCGCATCTATCCAACCTCCGTGCCGCTGACCGATGACCTCACCAAACGCGGCTACACCGAAGTCACTGAAAAGCGGGCCAATCCAAGCTGGGCACCCACACCCTCCATGCGGGAGCGTAACCCGGAGTGGCCTGCCCTGATCAAGGGCGGCGATCCGGCCAACCCTATGGGCACCCGCGCGCTATACCTCTCGTGGCAGTACTACCGCATCCACGGCACCCATGACACGCGCAAGATTGGCCGTCGTTCCTCCAACGGCTGCATCGGCCTCTACAACGAGCACATCGAAGAGGTGTATGACCGCACCAAGGTCGGCACCAAAGTCAAACTGATCTGATCCCAAGTCCATGACCAAGCCACTCGTCCTCGCAGGCGTGGTGCTGGCTGTAGGCGCGGCCACATTTGCCGCCATCCAGTTTCAGCCCACCCCAGTCCAGCCAGTCACCGCCCCCAAAACAGCAAGCGCCTCCGCCATGGTTGCAGTGAAACAGCCCGCCGCCCACAGCGAGCTGGCGCAAATGGGTAAACGCGCCTTTGAGGCCACCTGCGCCGCCTGCCACGGCGAAAACGCCGCGGGTCAGGACGGCATTGCCCCACCTCTGGTGCACAAAATCTACGAGCCCGGCCACCATTCGGACATGGCCTTCTTCATGGCCGTCGACAACGGCGTGCGTGCCCACCACTGGTCCTTTGGGAACATGCCTCCGGTGGCAGGCTTGACCAAAGGCGACGTCAAAGCCATCGTGGCTTACGTCCGTGAACTGCAACGCGAAAACGGCATTTTTTAAACACCTGACACCACCGACACGTATCCGCCTCACAACCGATCTCTAAGAGTACCCCCATGCCCCTCACCCGCCGCCAGTTCCTCGCCAGCACCGCCGCCCTCGCGATCGCCCCTAAAACCAGTCTCGCCGGTGCCACCCCGGTGATCGAGGCCACCACTGGCCGGGTGCAGCTGATTGATGCGGAGTTTGGCGATTATCCGGAAACCGAGGTCTGGGGTTACAACGGCTCTGTTCCGGGCCCGCTCCTGCACTTCAAACAAGGCGATACGCTCAAACAAGAGCTGCTCAACAGCCTGCCCAGTCCGACCGCCATTCACTGGCACGGCATCCGCGTGCCTAACGCCATGGACGGCGTGCCCGGCATGACCCAGGACGCGGTGCCCACCGGCGACCGCTTCCACTACGAATTTCCGCTCAAAGATGCCGGCACCTACTGGTACCACTCCCACAACCAATCCACGGAACAGGTCGCCCGCGGCCTCTACGGTGTGATTGTGGTGGAGGAAACCAACGCGCCCGATGTGGATCACGACATTGTCGTGGTACTGGACGATTGGCGGCTGAGTGACGAGGCCCAAATCACCGACGACTTTAACGCCATGCACGACTGGACCCACGCCGGACGGCTTGGCAACTACATACACGCGCAGCTCTCCGAGCAGCCAGCAGCAGTGCCGGAAAACGCCCGCCTGCGCCTGCGCTTTGTCAACGTCGCCACAGACCGTGTCATCACCGTCTCGGTGCAAGGCGGCGACGGCAAACTGGTCGCCCGCGATGGCATGCCGCTGGACACCCCCGAACCGCTCGACGCCATGCCCTTTGGCCCGGCCGAGCGCGCCGACGTCATCATAGACGCGCAAGCCAACGAGGCCAACGCGCTGCAGATCGTCCTGCACGAGGGCGACACAGGCTATCTGCTCAAGGAAATCCCCATCGCAGGCACCAAACCCGCCCGCGAGGCAATCCAGCCCCTTCCGGCCAACCCCATGCCGCGCGTCACCGATCTCACAGACGCTCTGACCGTGCCCTTGCATATGGAAGGTGGCGCCATGGGCGGGTTGCGTGAGGCAACCTACCAGGGCGAAAAACTAGACGTGCGCAGCTTGGTCGACAAAGGCCAGGTCTGGGCCTTCAATGGCCAGGCCGGGCTGAGCGACACGCCGCTGGTCGAAGTCCCCCAAGGCCAGATCGTGCGCATCCCGATGCAAAACGACACGTCCTTTGCCCACGCCATGCACCTGCACGGCACCCATTTTCAGGAAGTCCTGCCGGGCGGCAGCTTTGGCCCATTGAAAGACACGCTTTTGATGCAGCCACGCGAAACCCGCGAAATCGCCTTCATCGCTGGGGCGCCGGGCAAATGGCTGATGCACTGCCACATGTTATCCCATGCTGCGGCGGGCATGCGCACCTGGATCAAAGTGGTGTGAGCGGAAGAACACTGCGGCAGGAAGAATCAATTTTCTGACGCAAAATCTGATACTTACAAAATACCCGCAACAAAACGCAAAAATCTTTCCTGCCGGTGTCAAAATCCGGAGGTTGCTCTCGTCCTTGGGGTACAGACACCCAAAGGAGGGGCACATCGTGATTTTCACAATAACACCAATTTATGCCTTAGCGGCATCCCTGATCTACATGGTTCTTTGGATGCGGGTCACATCCAAACGCAGCGCATTAGGGCAATCCATCGGCGACGGCGGTGACACCGATCTGCTTCTGCGCATCCGCCAACACGGCAATTGCGCGGAATGGACAAGCTTTCTTCTGATCCTGATGATCCTCGCCGAAGGCATGGGCGCCCCCGCTCTGTATCTTCATATCAGTGGCGTACTGTTGCTCATTGGGCGGATTACCCATCCCTTTGGTCTGAAAAAAGACAACGCCAGCCACATCCTGCGTTACGTCGGCAATGGCACCAATATGCTCGCCACACTCAACCTGTTGATCTGCCTCGGCGTGAACATTCTAGGCTTCTAAAGTCGCACAATCTCCAGTTTACTTGCCCCCAAAGGAAAGGGAATTCCAATGAAATACATGCTATTGATCTACAACAACCCTGAGCAAGAACCCGATTACGGGACAGAGGCGTTTGACGCCATGATGCAAGGATTCTTTGCTGCAAATGACAAAATGAAGGCAGACGGTGTGCTGGTTGACGGCGAGAGCCTGTCAGAACCCAAAACCGCCACCTCAGTGCGTATCAAAGAAGGCAAGACCGAGACCATGGACGGGCCGTTTGCCGAAACCCGGGAATATCTAGGCGGGTATTACATAATCGACGTTCCTAATCTGGACGCCGCAATCTCTTATGCAGAGCTGATCCCATCCGCCAAATGGGGCACCATCGAGGTGCGCGCATTGATGGATTATAATCCAGCAGGAAACTAATGACACACGCAGCCGCCCCCATTGCCATCTATAAAGCCATTGAAGATGTGCTTCAGAAGGATCAGGGGCGGCTGATGGCTGGCCTGGTGTCACGTCTTGGGGACTTTCAACTTGCCGAAGACTCCCTTCAGGACGCGTTAATCTCAGCCATGTCCCATTGGGGACGCTCCGGCCTACCGCACGCGCCAACCGGCTGGCTGATGAAAGTCGCCTACAACCGAGGCATCGACCGGATCAGAAAAGGGCAAAGCGAAACAAGAAAGAGCCAAGACTTCGGTATGGTGCATCCCACTTGGACAAATGTCCCGGATGAAGACCCAATCCCGGACGAACGGCTGCGCCTGATTTTTGCCTGCTGCCACCCAATACTCGGCGAAAAGTCCCGCGTCGCGTTGACGCTTCGCACGGTGTGCAATATCACAACGCGAGAAATTGCCGCCGCCTTTTTGGACAATGATGCCGCCATCGGGCAACGTATTTCCCGCGCCAAAACAACCTTTAAAAACGCGGGCATCGGCTTTGAAATCCCGGAACCGGACGCGTGGCCAACACGGTTGAACACCGTCTTGTCTGCAGTCTACCTGATCTACACAGTGAGCTATGTAAACGAGGATCGCAGCGACCGCGACCTTGGCGGAGAAGCCCTGTTTTTACTGCGCCTGCTCAACAAACTATGTCCGGACGATCCCGAAATCGAAGGCGCTTTGGCTCTTGTCTTGTTGACCGAGGCACGCCGTGAAGCACGCGTTGGTGCAGACGGTGCCAGCGTGCCACCAGAAATCCAAGACCGCCAGCTCTGGAACACGCCTATGATTGAGGAAGGCCGCACTCTGCTCAACACAGCCATGGAGCGCCGATGTCCCGGCCCCTATCAAATCAAAGCGGCCATCGCGGATTGCCATATGTCCGGCCCCACGCCCGATTGGCAACAAATTTCCCTGCTGTACGGTGCGCTTTGGCCCCATGAACCAACACCCGTCGTGGCCCTAAACTGGGCAACCGTGATGGCGGAACTAGGGGAAATTGAGCTTGCACTCAAAAAGATCGAAACACTGGAAACCGACCTGCGCACCTTTCAACCATATTTTGCGGCCTACGCGGATGTGCTTGTGAAAACGGGGCGTATTCATGATGCCAAAGAAGCCTATCGCACTGCGGCGAACATGGCGCAGAACGAGTCTAGCAAAAGGTTTCTGGAGAACGCCCTCGCCAAACTGGACATAGAAAACCCGATCGACCCTGCTGCCCCATTTTAAAATGCACAGGGTTTCCGCAATTATTCTAAACGATCCCGCCAGCCATGTTTCGGCGCAAAGCCAACCATTTCTTTGGCTTTCTTATTGGTATAAAACGTCTCGTAAATGTCCATCGCTCCACGCACTTCCACTCCCTGATAAAACTGCGCGATCACCTGAGCCGAAGGGATACCGACGGAGCTGTCATCATTGGCCACATTGAACACCTCATAGCCCAGCCCGTCGGTATTCAAACAACAATCCACCATATGACCCAAATCCCTTGCATCGATATAGGCAAAGATATTGCGCCGCCGCAGGGCCGGATCTGTGACAAAGGCCGGGAACATCTCGGCGTATTCATGCGGCTCGATCACATTGTTGATCCGCAACCCATAGATATCGCTACCGGTGCGCGCCTGAAAACTGCGCGCGGTGGCCTCATTACAGATCTTGGACATGGCGTAACTGTCATGCGGCACGGTTGGATGTGTCTCATCCACTGGCACAAAATCCGGCTTCATCTCACCATCGGCAAAACACACACCATAGGTCGTCTCGGAACTGGCAAAGATCACCTTGGGAATGCCAAGTTTCACCGCCGCTTCGATCACATTGTAGGTGCTTAAGGTGTTCTGCCGAAAACACTCGCCATCGGTGCCAATCATCACCCGTGGCACTGCCGCAAAATGCACCACCGCATCATAGGTTGGCACGCCTAGGCCCCCGTCCAACTCGTGAAAATCCGTAAACTGCGACATCGAGCCGATCACTTGCCCTGCATCACAGAGATCAATCAGCAGTTCGGAACAGTCCAGCCCCGAAGGCACCCGGTCCGCGTTGACCACATGATGGCCCTGTTCCAGCAGATGCCGAATGGCCCATTTGCCTGCTTTGCCACTACCACCCGTAAAGAAAACCCGCATCTCATCCCCCGCCTGTCACGTCAGATTACTGACCCAGTTAAAGGCGATGATGGTGCACAAGCGGAGGTGAAGCAAGTCTGGCACCGGCACCGAGCGCAAACAAAAAGCCCCGCACGAAGGCGGGGCTTTCTCACAAAATCTCTCAACCGTTACGGCTGATATGGCAGCGAGCTGTGGTGCAGAACAATCCGCAAAACGCCATTGGCGTCTTTCTTATAACCAAAGCTCTTGTTGGCTTTGGTGACATTGCCGTCTTTGTCGGTCATAATGCCCATGCCTTGCCACATCGCGACATCACCCTCGATGAAGCTTGCAGCGGTAACCATCTCGACATTCCGCCATCCCAAAAGCGCAAACCCACCGTCCAGCGGGTATTCCTCGTCATGGGCGACAAAATAAGAAAGTGCGCCTTGCTTGGTGGGGCGAAAGGTCTGATCGCCGCTTGCCAAAGTGGGTTTGAAAAGAACTGGACCCAGATTGTAGCTATAGGCCGCATCCAGAACCCCTTCAGCCACAGATCGCGCCTCATCAATTCCGCCCGCCTCATAGGCTTTGGAAACCGCCACAAGGCCAGCCCCCCAGGCTTCACGTGCTGCGTTCAGTTCGGATTCAGTGATGGCCACGATAGAGTACCTCTCTCTCTCTAACTAGAAGCAAATTTGAGCCTATGTGGACGACGACATGCAGCGTTTCAAGTCTAGCTCCTCGGATTTTCGAAATTTCCGCACCAACACCGTCCCCAACGTCACACTTGCGCACAGCTTAGGCGCGACTAGCCTGCGTCGCATGCAGATGACTTGGTACCAAAGCAAGCTCTCCGGCGGCACCGCCGCTGCCTGGCAGAACAACGGCACCGGCCCGACCGTGGTGTTCCACCATGCCACCGCTCTTGGCCCACGCTGCTACGCGCCGTTCCTCTCTGCACTTGGAGACAGTTACCACCTCAAGGCGCTCGCCATGCGTCCCTTGTGGCAAGACGCCCCGCCGCCCAATCCTCGGCGTGAGTGGGATCTCTTTGCCGACGACATGATCGAATGGATCGAGGCCACGCAAAACGCGCCAGTTTTGGCAATGGGCCACTCCATCGGCGCCGCCACCACGGCTATGGCTGCGGTGAAACGCCCGGACCTGTTCAAAGGCCTGGTGCTGATTGAGCCATCCGGCGTCACCCGCCGCATCCGCCTACTGCTCAAACTTCTGCCCTACCGCCTGCGGCAAACCAAAGGCCCCGCCGCCGAGGTTCTCAACGGCCCGACCAACTGGCCAGACCTCGCCGCCGCATTTGCCTATTACCGCGCCTCCAAAGCCTACCGCCGCTTTGATGACGCCACCCTGCGCGGCCTGATCGAGGCGCTTACCGTGCCCGATCCGACCGGTTTCAAGCTGGAGTACCCGCGCAATTGGGAAGCTCACCTCTACGCCACGCCGCCATTGATCCTGCCAACCCTCAAACGCCTGTCTTTGCCCACTGAGATCATCGTCGGTAAACCGTCCCTGTTCATGGACCCATCCATCGCCCACAGCCTACGCAACAGCCGCCCGGACATGACCTTCCAGTCCCTGCCTGACTATGGCCACTTGTTGCCGCTGGAAGCCCCCGGCAAAGTTGCTGCTGCAGCCCGCACCGCTCTGGACCGGCTCAGCTGACAGCTTTCCGCTTGCCTCCACTGCGCCAAACTGCCCCTATGTCGCCAATGAACGACATCGGACACAGCCCATGACCGCAGATCAGATCATCGCCCACCTCAAGCTCGTCCCGCATCCAGAAGGCGGCCACTACCGCCAGACCTGGATTGCCGAAAGCGAAGACGGCATCCGCCCCGCAGGCACCTCAATCTATTTCCTGCTAAAAGCGGGCGAAACCTCGCATTGGCACCGCGTCGATGCCGCCGAAATCTGGCACTACTACGCCGGTGCACCGCTGATCCTATCGCTTGCAGAAACTGACCAAGGCCCTGCCACCGATCATGTGCTTGGCCCTGACCTCGCCACAGGCCAGTTTCCGCAACACATCGTGCCCAAGGACCACTGGCAAGCCGCCCGCAGCACCGGCGATTGGACGCTGGTCGGCTGCACCGTCTCCCCGGCGTTTCAATTTGAGGATTTTGAATTAGCGGCACCAGCTTTTGACATTCCGCGCTGACTCTTGCTCAAAAGTCGCGCCGAGCATCACCCAACGTGTTTACCCCTCAGGCTCACTGACCGTGCCGCCGCCGACAAGCGCCATCACTCCGGTTGTGCTGGGACAGCTTGTCGGCAGGCCCCGCGCAACGCGTACAGCCAGATAAGCAAAGGCCTGCGCCTCCAGCATATCCCCATCCAGCCCAACCTCTTCCACCGGTACCACCGGACAGTCCAACGACACCTGCAGCATCTCCATCAACACCGGATTGAGACGCCCGCCCCCTGTGACCAACACCCGGCTCGGCGCTTCGGGACAATGCCCCATGCCCTGCGCCACAGCCGCTGCACACATCGCGGTCATGGTTGCAGCAGCGTCCTCATCAGACAGCTCCCGCACCAGATCCATCATCTCTGGAAAATCATTCCGATCCAATGACTTAGGTGGCATCCGTGAGAAATACGCCTCCTGCAAAAACAGCTCCAGCGCCCCGGTGGCAACCGTGCCTTTGGCGGCCACTTTGCCCCCTTCGTCAAACGCTAGGCCCCGCCGCGCGCGCAGCATGTCATTTAACGGCGCATTGGCCGGTCCCGTGTCAAACGCCAACAACGCGCCTTCCTCCTCCGGCGCGGCCTTGCGCGGGTCCACCCAGGTGATATTGCCCACACCGCCCAGGTTCAAAAACACCACCGGCTCAACTGCACCAAACCACTTGGCACAGGCAAAATGGAAAAACGGCGCCAGCGGCGCCCCTTCGCCGCCCAGTTCCACGTCGGCAGATCGAAAGTCCCAGACCACCGGCACGCCCAGCGCCTCGGCCAAGGCTTGTCCATCGCCGACCTGACAGGTCCCACGCCCACGCGGCTCATGCGCCAACGTCTGCCCATGAAAGCCAACCAAATCGACGCCCTCAAAACCGCCCAACACCTCTGCGTGGGCCGCTTCAATCACCGCCGCGGCCGCCTCAGCCTCCGCCCCGGACCACTGGCCCAGCGCTTGCGTCAACCCCGCTTGCTCTGCTTCGGAATAGCCACGATAGGCCGTCGCCCCAAACCCATGGATACCCTGCCCATCGGTTTGCACCACAGCCGCATCCACACCATCCAATGACGTGCCTGACATCGCGCCCAGCGCGGTCACAACCACCGCCTCACCCTGGCCCTTCAACATGGCCTTATCCTTTTGGTTTGCCCAGCTATCCCGCGTCTAACCGCGTTCGAAAAACCTTAAAGGATCAGGTACACAATTCGCCAGCCCTAAACCGAAATGCCCCAAGGTCTGTGTGTAATAACCAGAACGTGGGGCGGCCTTCTTACGGTACACACTCCAACCTTAGCGAGAATGGGGAGCCTCCAAGGCCGGAGACAGAGGCGCGTGGATCCCCTGCCGTCTCCAGGCTGCGCGTGACTTCACCCGCACCGCAATCGCAATCAAACCCAAACAGATCCAAAACACCTGAATCATGAACGACCCAAGGTTGAAGTCCTGCACCAGGCTCACCAGAACAAGCCCCGCACCAAAAATATTGATAACGAAGAAGGGGATATCCTGACTGCTGAGAATGCGAAAGGTGATGAGGGTATAGTTGGTCAGGTAAAGGCAAAACCCCAACACGCCACACACCGTTGACACAGGTTTGGGGAGCGCCTGAATAAACTCAAAAACATAGGCCAACAATAACCGCGCCCCCCGATAAATAATTTGCTGTTCAATGAGTTCAAAAATATCGGATCTTACGGTGATTTCCCTATCCCCAATTGGGGATATTCAACCAATCCTCAGGTATTCCCTACCATCTGGTCAAAACGCAGGAATGTCGTATCGCAAACTGTCCGGCGCCATATCTTTGCCAGCGGCCCGTGCTGCCAACCAAGGCCAGTTCTCAATGTGATGGTAGTGTCCTTTGCCTTCCAAAACAGTCAGCTGCGCATCCCCCAAATGCTGCACCAGCAGCTCCGCGCCTTGGAGGGGGGCCACATTGTCATCCGGTCCCTGAAAAACCTGCACTGGCGTGTGAATATCAGACGGATCAAAATCCCATCCCTGCGCATTGAGGAGGTTCTCTTCCACCATCCCCTCCATGCCTGAGGCTGTGCGCAAGGCCAACAATTCCGCGGTACGACGTCGGATCACCGGACAAGACAGAATGCGAATGTCGTCCGCACTGCGGGAGCGCTTGCAGTACCGATCAAAGTACCGCTCTTTATTTTGAAGAATGGAGCGCACCAGAAACGGAATGATCTGCCGCAACATGCCCGGCCAATGCCGTCCCAAGATGGCAGACATATGATAGAACTGATCCAACTCCCGCCAATTTTCATGGCGATAAAATGGATAACTGGCAGAGGACAGAACCACCTTGCTTATCCTGCTTTGCAGCTCATGGGTCACCCCCAATGCGGAGCCGCTGCCAAAAGACACCGACAACACCCCCGCCTGAGAGATCTGCAAGTGGTTCATCAGTTCCCGCACATCGTCGGCAAAGTCACGCAAGCTTGTCATGTCACTGGGATCAGACCAAAAGCTGCCGGGGCGACAGGGGCAAATCAGCCGCACGCCAATCTTCTCCAAGACATCGTAGCACCGCTGCGGATAGCCAATCATGTCAATGGTCACACCGGACAGCGCATCAAACACCAACACCGGCGCGCCATCTTCGGGCCCCAGACAAAAATACTCGTGCTGCCGCCCGTCCCGCAACGTGATCCGATTGCGCACATGAAAACGGGAGTGCTCCGCACCGTCAGTGCCCCGCACCGCCATCAGAGGCGACCGCGCCAACACCGCCGCCAGCTCGCTCCGGCTGTTTGTTTGAGTTTTCTCATAAACCCGCTTCAGATAGGTGCGCACGCTTTCATAGGAAACCCCCATCCTCTTGGCTGCCTCACGCAAATCATAAGCCTGCCCCACATGACTGAGCACCTCCGCCTCCCGCCGTGTTAACCCATGGGTTTTGGCGATATGGGCTACCCCCATGTGCGTCTGCTGTCCGGTAGAGATCACCACACTTGCCGCAATCGCCGGAAAGCCAATCCGCGCGGCCTCCTCTCGTGGCAACACCATCAGGTCGGACACTCCGTCTTCCTGACTCTTGAACTCCAGGGCCGTTCCCCTGCGGTTGGCCTCTTGTACGCAATGAGACAACGGCCTGTGCTCGCCCGTTTTGGGAAGAAAAACCAGTAGATCCTGCCCCTGAATGGCGTTCATCGGCAACACGTCGTAAATCGCCCGGTTGGCCATCACGACCTGCCCCTCTTCATTGAGCAGCGCCACGCCAAAGGCAAAGCTGTTGAGCACGGAGGACAAATACGCCTCCCGCTCCTGCAGCCCCACCATGCGCTCCGAAATGCTAAACGCCCGCCGGAAATGCCGCGACAGGTTCTCCAACCTCCGCGTCTCCGCTTGCATGGCCTCAGGGCTTTCCAAATACCGACTGTCGCGTGCCCGATGCACTTCCTCCGCCAGCTCCGAAATCAGTTCGGGCCACAGTGAATTGTCCAGCGACGCCTCGTAGACAAGATGTGTCAGTTCTTCAAAACGATCACTCATAAAAACAACTTCAAAAGCCCAAACATACCAGCCCTACGCCCGCGCACAGAGTGCGGAAACCCTGCCTTTCCACCGCCCTCTGTATTCCCCGCTTACAACTTACCCTCCGAGGTGCTAACAGGACGGGACGCCCATAGGGGGCAATGAAAACCAACAACGGACAATGAGTGGCACCATGACCTACACGCCCAAATCGGATTTCCTCACCGTGATGTTAGAGCGCGGCTTTGTGGCCGATTGCACAGACTATGAAGGCTTTGACAAGGCTCTCTGTGACGGCGTGGTGCCCGGATATATCGGCTTTGACGCCACTGCAAAATCCCTACATGTCGGCTCCCTCATTCAGATCATGATGCTGCGCTGGCTGCAAAAGACCGGCCACAAGCCGATCACCCTGATGGGCGGCGGCACCACGAAAGTGGGCGACCCGTCTTTCCGCGCGGACGAACGCCCGCTGCTGACCAATGCCCAGATCGACGACAACATCGCCGGCATCAAACAGGTTTTTGCCAAATACCTAGACTACGGCGACGGCAATGGTGACACCGATGCGCTGATGCTCAACAACGCAGAGTGGCTGGATGATCTGAACTACCTCACCTTCCTGCGCGACATTGGCCGCCACTTCTCGGTGAACCGCATGCTCAGCTTTGAGAGCGTGAAGTCCCGTCTGGACCGTGAGCAATCCCTGTCGTTCCTCGAATTCAACTACATGATCCTGCAGGCCTACGACTTCCTCGAGTTGAACCGCCGCTACGGCTGTCTGGTGCAGTTCGGTGGCTCCGACCAATGGGGCAACATCGTGAACGGCATCGATCTGACCCGCCGCGTGGACGATGGCGGGCTGTTTGGCCTGACATCTCCGCTGCTGACCACCTCAGACGGCAAGAAAATGGGCAAATCCGCCGATGGTGCAGTCTGGCTCAATGCCGACATGCGGTCGCCCTATGAGTTCTGGCAGTTCTGGCGCAACACCACCGACGCTGACGTAGGCCGCTTCCTCAAGCTCTACACCGAAATGCCGGTCGACGAGTGCGAACGTCTCGGCGCCTTGGCAGGCAGCGAAATCAACGAAGCCAAGATCATCCTCGCCAACGCGGTGACCACGCTCTGCCACGGTGCCGATGCGGCCGCGACCGCCGAAGCCACCGCCCGCGAAGTGTTTGAAAAAGGCGGCGTGGGCGACGACCTGCCCACCGTAACGCTCTCCGCAGAAGACCTCGGCGACGGCATCTCCATTGTGCAGTTGATAGTGAAATCTGGCCTGGCAAAGTCGGGCAAAGACGCCAAACGCCTGATCAAGGAAAACGGCGCCAAGCTTGATGACGCCCCGCTGACCAACGCCGGCCTGATGATCGATGCCGCCGCGCTCAGCTCCCCGATCAAACTCTCCGCCGGCAAAAAGCGCCACGCGCTGGTGCAACTGGACAGCTAACACCGCCCCGGCTCCACACGCTATCTAAGGCCCGCCACCCCGGCGGGCCTTTTCTTTTCCCCTTTACAGCCCCCAAATATCCCGGGGTGAATGCGCCAAAGGCGCAGAGGGGCTGGCCCCTGCCACTCCCCCCTAGACACACGGCCCCCACTCAGGTTATTTGAACACACGTTCATTTATCGACCAAGACGTCTCACTGGGAGGAGCCGCCAATGAAACTTGATCAAACCTGCGCCGTGATCACCGGGGGTGCCTCCGGACTGGGCGAAGCCACCGCCCGCCACTTTGCCGCCAACGGCGCCAAAGTGGCCCTGTTTGACCTCAACGAGGAACGCGGCACAGAGATCGCAGCGGAACTCGGCGGCACCTTCCACAAGGTAGACGTGACCGATGAAGACAGCGCCGCCGCCGGCATCCAAGCCGCCAAAGCGGCCATGGGCAAAATCACTGCCGCGGTGAACTGCGCTGGCATCGCGCCTGCCGCCACCACCATTGGCAAAAACGGCCCCCATCCGCTGCAAACCTTCCAGAAAACCATCGACATCAACCTCGTTGGCTCCTTCAACGTCGCCCGCCTCGCCGCCGACGTGATCGCAGAAAACGAAGCGGGAGCCGACGGCGCGCGCGGTGTGATCATCAACACCGCCTCTATTGCCGCCATGGACGGACAGCGCGGTCAGGCCGCTTATGCAGCCTCCAAAGGCGGCATCGTAGGTCTCTCACTGCCTATGGCCCGTGACCTCGCCCGTTCCGGCATCCGCGTCATGGCAATTGCACCGGGCATCTTCCTGACCCCGATGCTGCAAGGCCTGCCGCAAGAAGTACAAGATCAACTGGCACAAGACGTGACCTGCCCAAAACGTCTGGGCGATCCGTCTGAGTATGCCCGCCTCGCAGGCTTCATTGTCGAAAACGGCTATCTTAACGGCGAAGTCATCCGCATCGACGGCGCCCTGCGCATGCAATAACAAAACCGTAGGGTGCGCATTTACTGCGCACCTTGCTATCCTCTCCGCAAAGGAGAGCGCCATGCCGCGACAAAATCGTGTCCAGCCTGACGGCCAGATTCTCGCGCACCGTACGCGCGGGGCGGTCATGGGCAACCGGGGTGTTCTGCACGACGATAATGCACACCATCACGGCAAGCTGACCCACCGCCGCTGGCGTCACAAAGCCTGGGTTTGCTGTGTCCTCTCCTTCAAAAACCGACAGCGCCAACTCATGGCGCCCAACCGCTACACCGAACTGTTTTTCTACGACGAAGCGGTGGCTTTGGCCGCCGGACATCGCCCCTGCGCCGAATGCCGCCGCGCAGATCACAAAGCTTTCCTCACCGCCGCCGACCACTCTGGCAGCGCCCCGGCTTTCGACGACAAACTTCACAACGCCCGCGCCATTCCGCGCATCTACGGCCAAAACCGCCCGCTTGCCGACACTCGCACCCTACCCGACGCCACCTTCATCCTAACAGACACCGGCCCCACGTTACTGCTTGAGGACATGGCGCTGCCGTTTAACCCGGACGGCTACGCCGCCCCAATCAAACGCCCAGAAGGCCTATTTCCCGTGCTCACTCCAGCTCCCACACGCATCGCTTTGCACAACGGCTTCCGCCCCACGCTCCGCCTGCCCGCCACACTGGCCTAAGCGCAAAACCACCGCGCTGTTGACAAATTTCCGCCGCCAAGTGCCTTTAGGTGCAGCAAAAACACCTCCAACGCGGACATCAAAATGAGCTTTCCCGATCTGTTTGACCACTTTGACCACGTCTATATTGTGAACTTGGCCTATCGGGACGACCGCCGCAGCGAGACCATTTCCGACTTTGCCCGCGTTAGCGTGTCCATTCCCAATGACCACATCACTTTCTTTGAGGCCTCCCGCCCGAAAGAAAAGGGCGAGTTCCCCTCGATTGGCTCACTTGGCAACTTCCTCTCGCAAACCCGCGTGCTCGCCGACGCACTGGAAAAAGGCTATGAGCGCATCCTGATCTGCGAAGACGATCTTGAACTCAACGATCTTCCGGACAGCACCGTCGCAAAAGTGCTCACAGACCTGAAAACCGCGGATTGGTCGATCGCCTCCCTTGGCTATCTGGAACCGGAAACCCCACCGACCGACAACATTGGCCTGGCCGAGTGGACCGACGGCACCCGTGGCACACAATTCTGGGCCATCCAGGGCGACAGCATCCGCGCCTTCCACGATTACCTCGAACTTGTACGGTCCCGCTCCTCCGGCCATCCCGAAGGCGGCTCGATGTTCTTTGATGGCGCCTTCAACATGGTCCGCTCCATTGTGCCAAACACCACTTTCCGCCTCGCCACGCCTTGCCTTGCAGGCCAACGCAGCTCCCGCACCGACATTCATGACCTGCGGTTCTACGACCGGGTCGAACCCTTCCGCAGCATCGTCGGCGCCCTACGCAAACTGATGAACCGCTCCAAAGGATAATTTCTGCACCGCAGCGAATCTCTGCACCTCCGCGATACAGCCGTTATACCGATAAGATACCGACGTGGTTTTTGGTCGTTAATCGCTGCACCGCAGCGCGTCTAAGCTTGGAATCGCTGGCACTCTGTAAAGGCCCCTGCCATACCTTGCGCAACACTTCACGCGCAGGACTTCCCATGACCCAGATCATCCCTTCTCTCGCCGAAATTTCCGACAGTTACAAAGCGCTGTTTGTCGACCTCTGGGGCTGCGTGCACAACGGCGTCACCGCCTATCCTGAAGCCATCGCCGCCCTGCAAGCCTACCGCGCCAAAGGCGGTATTGTTGTGTTGGTCACCAACTCCCCCAAACCCCGCGCCGGTGTCGCCGAACAGCTTGGCTCCTTTGGCGTGCCTGATGATGCCTATGACACCATCGCCACCTCCGGCGACAGCGCACGGTCAGCCATGTTCAACGGCGCCGTGGGCGAGAAAGTCTATTTCATGGGCGAATGGGAGCGTGATGCAGGGTTCTTTCAACCGCTTGAAATCCTTGATAACCCTACCGACATCCAACGTGTCCCGCTATCTGAGGCCGAAGGTATTGTCTGCTGCGGTCCCTTTGACACCATGGCTGATCCGGACGTGAACCGCGCCGATTTCCTTTATGCCAAAACCAAAGGCATGAAGCTGCTTTGCGCCAATCCCGACATCATTGTGGACCGCGGTGAGGTGCGTGAATGGTGCGCCGGCGCACTGGCCAAACTCTACACCGACATGGGCGGTGAAAGCCTGTACTTTGGCAAACCCCACCCGCCGATCTACGATCTCGCCCGTCGCCGCCTCGCCGCCCTTGGCGTCACCATCGCGGACGAAGACATCCTCGCCATCGGCGACGGCCCCCACACCGACATCTCCGGCGCCATGGGTGAGAACATCGATTCGCTCTTCATCACCGGCGGCCTCGCCGCAGCGGAAACCAAAACCGCCCACCAACCGGATGAAGACGCGTTAACGAAATACCTCGCGGAACAGCAACTCACACCACAATTTGCGATTGGCAAACTGCGTTAATACAAAAGAGCTTGATTTTTCTGCGACTGCAAAGTAACAATATTGCCAGCCAAGCGCATCATTCGTCATTTAGTTTCACAGCCAATCCAGATCTCGGAGGGCCAAATGTTGGACAATCTGCCTCGCGGCACAATCTTTATCGAAGACCTGGAAATCGGTATGACCCGGTACGTGCGCAAAACTGTGACCGATCAGGACATCGAGATGTTTGCTGCCGTGTCCACCGACCACAACCCGGTGCACCTGGACGAAGAATACGCGCAGGACACCATGTTTGGTGGACGCATCGCCCATGGCATGCTCACCGCTGGTCTGATTTCCGCGGTGATTGGTGAGCAACTGCCCGGCCACGGCACCATCTACATGGGCCAATCGCTGAAGTTCCTTGCCCCTGTGCGCCCCGATGACACGGTTGTTGCCTCTGTGACCGTGACCGACATCGACATCGGTAAACGCCGTGTGAAACTGGATTGCGCCTGCATGGTCGAGGGCAAAAAAGTCCTCGCTGGCGAAGCCACCGTGCTGGCGCCGTCGCGCAAACTGGACTGATCCTCCCAAACCGAAAAACTCCTCCAAAAACAAAGGGCGGCGCCAAACGCACCGCCCTTTTGGCTTTAAAACTTACCGTTCTCATGCGCCATTTCGGCTGGAATCTCGCTCACCGTGTCCCAGTGCTCCAGGATTTGGCCGTCTTCGACACGGAACAGATCAAAGAACGCGCTGTGCGCTTCGCCCAACACGCCTTCTGACGCGGCGAAAACAAAATTCCCCTCCGCAACAATCATATGCGTAGCGTCATACCGCATCTCGATGCCAGCCTCTGCCATCATCTGCAACGCACTGCCAAGACCATCCAACCCATCCGCGATCTGCGGATTGTGCTGCGCATAGCCTTCTGCCGAAATGTAGTCACCAATCTTCTCTGGCGCCTTCCTGTGCAAAACGTCGGTCACAAACGCACTCACCAACGCTTTGTTCTCCGCCGTCTTTTCCCGGTCCACGATCTCAGTTGCCCCATCGGTCATGGTGCGGCCCGACGGGTTCGGCCCCGCCAGCGGTTGCAGGTTGTCCCAATGCTCCACCACTTTGCCATCCGCAACGCGAAACACATCAAACGCCACCAACTTCTCCGCCCCAAAGGCCTGCGCATTGTCAAAGGTGTTGTGCATCATCACCAGATCACCCTCGGTGATCACCCGATGCGTGGTCGCTGTCATACCGCTTTGCTGGATCACCGGCACAATGCCCACAATCGCCGCCGCCCCAGTGGGCACAGCCGGATTGTGCTGAATGTAGTCCGGCGCCAGCAGCGCGCTGGCCGCCTCCGGATCAAACTGGATGAAAAGCGCAGAGAACGCGTTCAGCACGGTTTCGGTGATAGTCATTTTGGTCAGCCTCTCGAATCAGCTTGTTGCATGTACAGCCAGACGGTATTGATTTTAAACCAAGTATTAATTACGCACCTTAAAGGAACCAGGTATGGTCAAAGTAACCGCCCACACCAAAGAAGAAGCCGAAAACTGCCCGGTCCGCTCCGTTCTGACCAAAGTCACTGCAAAGTGGAACCTCTTGATTTTACTCACATTAGAGGACGAAGAGCTGCGTTTCGGCGAGCTCAAACGCGCCATTGGAGACGTCACCCAACGCGTGCTCACCGAGAACCTGCGCCTGTTGGAACGCGACGGTCATCTCACCCGCACCGTGCATCCAGGCCCGCCCTTGGCGGTCTCCTACGCTCTGACCGAGCAGGGCTTTGACCTTTTGCGTGTACTCAAACCGCTTGTGGGCTGGGCGGCGCAGAACTTTGGCGACATCTCCGAAGCCCGCGCCCGCGCCGCCGAGTAACGCCGCGCCGTCCTCTCTTGCGCCTAGCCAACCAAGGGGCTAACCCTGCCACATGCAGATCATTCGCGACTATCAGTTTGTGACCCCCCAAGATCGTGGCGCCAGCGTCGCGATTGGCAATTTTGACGGCGTGCATTTGGGCCACCAATCGGTGATCGACCTTGCCCGCAAAGCCGCGCCCGACGCACCTTTGGGTATTATGACGTTTGAACCGCACCCGCGTGAATACTTCGCGCCCGACGCCGCCCCTTTCCGATTGGCCAGCGCCGAAACCCGCGCGCACCGATTGGAAAAACTCGGCGTCGACAAGCTTTATGAACTGCCCTTCAACACGGCGCTATCCTCGCTCACCCCCGAAGAATTTGCCCGCGACGTGATTGCAGAGGGCCTCGGCCTCGCACACGTGGTTGTCGGCTCCGATTTCTGCTTCGGCAGAGGCCGCAAAGGCACCACCGCCAATCTTGTCGCCTTTGGCAACGAATTTGGCTTTGGCGTCACCATTGCACCTCTCGTGCAAGGCGGAGACGGTCAGGTTTCGTCCACCTCCATCCGCCAAGCCCTCTCCGATGGCCGCCCCCGCAACGCTGCCAGCATGCTGGGCCACTGGCATCGCATCGACGGCCCGGTGATTGGTGGGGAACAACGCGGCCGCGAACTTGGTTTCCCAACCGCCAACATGTCCATCGATGATCTGCACCAACCCAAATACGGCGTCTATGCCGTGCTGGTCGACGTACTCGACGGGCCGCATCAAGGCAGCTACCACGGCGCCGCCTCGATTGGCACCCGCCCGATGTTTGGTGAAAACAAAGCCAACATAGAGACTTATCTCTTTGACTTCTCAGGTGATCTCTACGGTCACACACTTTCCGTTGGCCTTGTGGACTACCTGCGACCGGAACTCAAATTCGACAGTCTTGAAGCCCTTATCACCCAAATGGGCGCCGACTGCGACCAAGCCCGCCAAATCCTGAGCGCCCTATGACACGCCCGCCATTTCTAAAAGCCCCCAGAGATCCCATCGCACGCCATGGGTTGGCCAAACGCTTCTGGGAAAAGAAGCCACTGACCTCGCTCAACGAAAACGAGTGGGAAGCGCTCTGTGACGGCTGCGGCAAATGCTGTCTCAACAAGCTCGAGGACGAAGACACCGGTGAGGTTGCCCTGACCCGCGTCGCGTGCCGCCTGCTGGACGACGAAACCTGCCGCTGCACCCAATACGACATTCGCCACCAGTTTGTGCCGGAATGCATCGTGATGACCCCGCAGAACATTGACGAGCACGCCTATTGGCTGCCCCAAACCTGCGCCTACCGCCTGCTGTGGGAAAAGAGGCCGCTCTATGATTGGCACCCCCTGAACTCTGGCACGCCAGACACGGTGCACGACGCCGGCGTCTCAGTACAGCATCAAACCGTGTCCGAATTCGACACCCCGCTGGAACAGTGGGAAGACTTTATCATCGAGGAGCCCTCCTAATGCACTTTGCCTCTGACAACTCCGGCGCCGCGCTGCCCGAGGTCCTCGCCGCCATCACCAAAGCCAACGAAGGTTACGCCATGGGCTATGGCGATGACGTGGAAATGGCACAGGTCACCGCCAAAATCCGCGAGATCTTTGAAGCCCCGGAGGCCGCGGTCTATCTGGTCTCCACCGGCACCACCGCAAATTCACTGGCGCTCGCAACCCTGTGTGATCCTTGGCAAACCATCTTCTGCTCGGAGGTGGCCCACATCCACAAAGACGAGTGTAACGCACCCGAATTCTACACCGGCGGCGCCAAGCTCACGCTGGCGGCGGACAAAGACGTCGACAAGATGACACCCGCGTCCCTGCGCGCCGCCATCGAAGGCGAAGAGACCCGCGGTGTACACGGCCCGCAACGTGGCCCCGTCTCGATCACGCAGGTCACCGAATACGGCACGGTCTACACCTTGGCCGAACTCACCGCCCTCTGTGATGTCGCCAAATCCTACGACATGCCCGTGCATCTGGACGGCGCGCGCTTCACCAACGCCATGGTTGCGCTAGGCTGCACACCTGCCGAAATGACCTGGAAAGCCGGTGTCGACGCGGTGAGTTTTGGCGGGACCAAAAACGGCTGCATGGGTGTCGAGGCGGTGATCTTCTTTGATCCCAAACACGCCTGGGAATTTGAACTGCGCCGCAAACGCGGCGGCCACCTGTTCTCCAAACACCGCTACTTGTCCGCGCAAATGCTCGGCTACCTGCAAGACAACGTCTGGATCGAATCTGCCACCAAAGCCAACGCCAACGCCGCGAATCTCGCGGGTGGCTTGCGCGCCATTGGCGCCACTTTCAAATACCCGCCACAGGCCAACATGATGTTTGTTGCCCTGCCCCGTGCCACCCACAAACGCCTGTTTGACGCCGGCGCGGCTTATCACCTTTGGGATGGCACATTGGAAGGCGACGACGCCGAGATGGTCACCGCACGTTTGGTCTGCGACTGGTCGCTCAGCAATGAGATGATCGACCAATTCCTTGATCTGGCAGCAGGGAAGTAATCCGGTGAGAGACAGCCTACGCACCAAAGCGGTTCAGATCTGCAACGACAAAATCGCCAAGAAAGGCGAGACTGTTGGCCTGTCCTTCTACGCCTTCTTTGCCAATAAAAACGACAACCCCGAGCTGCTGATGGAGGCGGCCACATGGTGGATCAAGACGCATGAGCTCGATCACTTTGAAAAGACGGTGAAGGTGCGAGATATGATCTTGGCAGGCGCATAGGAGCCGCTCAAAGCCCCTCCTGCACCAACCAATCATAAGTCGTGCGCATTCCGTTCAAAGATTGCGAGCGGCTGCCATACACAAACATCCAAAGCCCGGTGCTTAAATACGAGTTGCCCGTGTAATTCCGCTCGATCAGCACCAAATCACGGGCCGCATCAATCATCATAAAGTGCTCTCCGTAGCCATCGGTCCACACTGTGCCATCGGCCTCCTTTAGCCACCAAAGATACCCCGCATGGCTGTATTGCCCGTATCCAATATGGTTGTCGCGCAGATCACTATGCGGCGCGGTTGAGAGCGTGATCCAGCTTTCCGGCACAACCTGCTGTCCCCGCCACACGCCCCCTTGCGCCACCATCATGCCAATCCGCGCAAAATCCCGTGCGCTCATATAGGTGTGGTAATGCGGGTGTTGCGTGTCCGTGCTGGGCATAAACCACGGGTCGCCCATGATCACATTCTCTGCCTGAAAATCCTGCATTCCCAAGGGCTTTGCCAGAAACTCTTCCATAAAGGCGCCAATCTCATAGCCGGTTTCCTGCACAAAAACCGTGCCAAGCGCGTTGGCATCAAAATTGTTGGAAAAGAAGTACGCGCCGGGCTGAAAGCTGTCCCGCTGCGGCCGATCAGTGATCTGCGCGTCATGCTCCCCGGCCGCAGGCAAAAAAACACCAGACCGGAACATCAACAGATCGCGTATCGTCGCCGTTTTTTCCTGCGCGGTCAGTGGAATGGTCTCATCTATGCCCAACTCAGCCAGCGTTTTATTTAGATCAATCAGCCCCTTATCCACCGTAATGCCATACATCAGGCTCATGATGGATTTGCGCATCGAGTGCGTGTTCATGATCAGATCAGTGGGACCATCGACAAAAATGACATCGCCCTTGTGCAAGATCATCCGCGCCCGCTTGCGATCATCCGGCCCCGGCGCAGGCCAAAGCGCCTCTACTTGGGAAGTGTCGAAATCCGCGAAGCTGTGGTCGGTTTGTGTCTCCGGCGAAGGGTTCCACACGCGCGGCACAGTCGCCAAAGCAAAAAAGGCCGTTGTCAGGGCTAAAACAAAAAAGAACCACTTAAGCATTACGGGTGTCCAACAGATTGAAAACGCAACCCAAGGTAGTCAGTCGTTAATTTGAACATCAAGGCATTTTATGGGTGCCTTCGCCCATGCCAATGCTACGCATTGGCAGCGGTCGAACCGCGCCTACGGAGCGGGCACTTCACTGTATGCCCCTCGGTTCGCGCACCAATTTTTCTATGGTCAACTGTCCGGCATTCTTGGTTTGCTACCGGCTACACTGGTGGCGCAACCAAAAAAAGTGCCGCTTTTCGGAAACGTCGAGTCCGGCATCTCTAAGTGCCTTGACCATATGCGCACAACTCCCAAAGTTTCGGGTGTATGTGCCGATCATACTGAAATCATTTGCACCTTTCAGGAAGAACCGCTCGATCTGAGGCAGCGCTCGATCAAGATAAAACCGGTAGACCGGTCGCAACATCCACCCCTTGGGATCAGAAGCTTCAATCAAGGAAAACGTGCCACCGGGCTTAAGCACCTTCGCGATCCGTTGGGCCAAAACTGTTTGCTGGTTTTCACTGAATGTCTTGAGACCAAAAGTGGAGACCACGAGGTCGGCGTAGTCGCCCGGCAAATCTGCTTCGAGCACATCGGCCTCAATATGAGTTATTTGATCTGCTCGGCTTCCATGCAGCCGGTCAACTGCTTCCAAGTGCATTCGGTGCGGAATATCAATCGCGGTTATTGTGGAAAGATTTGGAAACTGGCGCAGAAGATGCGGCCAAACTTCTCCGGTCCCCGCCATCAAATCCACTGCAACACCGCCTTGCTTCGCTGGGCTGTCCAAGCGCGCAACACATTGACGCCGCCACAAAAAAGTAAACCCAAAGGAGCTTACCGCACTCCACCGCCGGTAATTTGACGAGCATCGATCAAAAAGATTTGCCACATATACGGGATCATAGATCCCTCGATCGACGGCCCCAGCCTCTCGCCGAGATTCAGACATTTACGACCTCAACCATCCGCCGCACCTCAGCCGCCACAACATCCGCGTGGGTAATCGCGCCCATATGCCCGGCACCAGCCACGGTCACCCGCCGCCCATTCTGCACCGCACTGGCAACCCCATCACACACCGGTTTCATGATCGCAGGGCTCTCCGCCCCGTCCATCACCACCACCGGCACGGCAATCTCGCCCAATCGCGGCATGATGTTGCCAACGTCCTCCAGCACATCCTGCTGAGAGGCCACCACAAACGGCACCTGTCGCGTGAACGTCGCGCAGGTCTCTTCCGGCAGCGCCTTCCACGGCGTGCCGTCGCCCCATTCCTCGACAAACATACGCACCGCCGCCTCCGGATCACCGGCGTCGTTCAAGGCAAACACCTGCCCCATATGCGCATCGTTCTTGGCCACTTCCTCCGGTGCGGCATCTTTGGCCGCCAGCATTGTCACCGGCTCAAACAACGATAAAGACCGCACCAGATCCGGCCGTTCAATCGCCAACCGCAGCCCCAGCAGTCCACCGTAAGAATGCCCAATCACATCCACCGGGCCATCCAAGCGCGCCAAAATCGCGTCGAGTATTGTCTGCCCGGTCAACGTGCCCGGCACATAGTCTGCACTGCGCCCATGGCCCGGCATGTCCGGCGCATCAATCGTCAACAGATCGTCCAGCGCCGCGCCAATGCCGCGAAAGGCCCCCGAGTGCCCAAGATTACAATGCAGCGCCAAAGCCGCACGCGGCCCCTGCCCCAACACGCGCCAATGCATGTCAGGCGTCTTTCTGGTGTCCAATGCCATGGTCCTTGAAGTGTCCTTACAACTCACCCGCCAAATGCGCGTCCAAATCATCCAGCCGGTCCTGCCCCCAGAACCGCGCCCCATCGTCGGTCACATAAAACGGCGCGCCAAAGGCCCCCGCTTCCACCGCCTCATCCAAATTGCGGGCATAGGTCTCCGCCCCCACCAGCAACCCACTGTCCGCCAGCGCCGGATCAAACCCAGCCCCCACCAGACACGCGCGGATCACATCATCCTGCGCAATGTCTTTCTCCTCAACCCAACACGCCCGTGTGAACCCATGCGCCAAGGCGCCCAGAACCCCACCCCCGGCATTGGCCGCCGCGATGAAAGCATACGAAGATGGCGCCATATTGGTCGGCCAATGCGCTGGCTTCAGATTGAACTCCATACCCAGCTTCTTAGCCTGCCGCACCAATTCCTGCGCGCGGTATTCCTGACGGCTGACGTGGCGGTCTTTGGGCGGCGTGCCCCCCGTGCGGCCAAACAGCGCAACAATATCAAGAGGCTTATAAACAACTTCGGCGCCGTGTTTGGCGGCGACTGCCTCCAATCGGGTGCCTGCAAGATAGGTATACGGAGAAATTGTCGAGAAAAAATAGGTGATCGTGGCCATTTATGCCTCCCTGATGGCGCGCTTAGCTTTGCGAGACGTTAGGGCCATGTTAAGGCGAGTGCAACGTCACGAATCTGTCACCAAAGCCACCTGGGGATTACCGCGCTATGGCCACCATTCTTGAACCAAAACTGATCACTGGCAATGCCAACAAACCGCTTGCCAGCGCCATCGCGCGCCGCATGTCGATGCACCGGGGCAGCAACGTCAACCTGATCGACGCGCGTGTGGAGCGCTTCAACGACGCCGAAATTTTTGTCGAAGTGTATGACAACGTGCGCGGCGAAGACATGTTCATCATCCAGTCAACGTCCAATCCGGCAAACGACAACCTGATGGAATTGCTGATCATGTCCGATGCCCTGCGCCGCTCATCGGCCAGCCGCATCACCGCTGTGATCCCCTACTTCGGTTACGCCCGCCAGGATCGCCGCACCAAGGCCCGCACGCCCATCACCGCCAAACTTGTCGCCAACATGATGGTCGAAGCTGGCATCGAACGCATCCTGACCATGGATCTGCACGCCGCACAAATCCAAGGCTTCTTCGACATTCCAGTCGACAACCTCTACGCCTCCCCGGTGTTTGCGCTCGACATCATGTCCCAGTTCAAAGGCCAGCTCGAGGACGTGATGGTCATCTCTCCAGATGTCGGCGGCGTCGCACGTGCCCGCGAGCTGGCAAAACGCATCAACGCCCCACTGGCCATCGTGGACAAGCGCCGCGAGAAGCCAGGCGAGATTGCTGAGATGACCGTGATCGGCAATGTTGAAGGTAAGAAATGTATCATCGTGGACGACATCTGCGACACCGCCGGCACACTCTGCAAGGCCGCCGAAGTCCTGATCGAGCACGGCGCAACCGAGGTGCACAGCTATATTTCCCACGGTGTGTTGTCCGGCCCGGCGATTGAGCGCATCACCAACTCCGTGATGAAGTCGCTGGTCATCACCGACAGCATCGAGCCCACCGAGGCCGTCAAAGGTGCTGCCAACATCCGCATCGTGCCCACCGCCCCGATGTTTGCCCAGGCGATCCTGAACACATCCAACGGCACCTCTGTGTCTTCGCTGTTTGAAACCGAGACACTTGAGCCTGCTTACGAAGGCCTGTTTAAAACCTAGGCGCGCACCACAAAAACAAAACGAGCCCGGTCAATTTGGCCGGGCTTTCTTTTTTCTACTCATACTGTAGGTCGCCGGACTCAATTCTTTGCCGGCTGGGCCGCGTACCTGCGCCAGTCTCAAAACGGGGGCAGATACTGCGCCCGCTCTTCTGAGCTACCCAAGTGCGAATCTCCTTACCGCTGACAGTGAGACGCCTGGTAAGATCGCGAAAATTGCCCTCAAAAAACCCAACCAATTTTCTCACAAGGTAGAACCCATCTCTTGCCTAATATCCTTAGGGTTGATCTTCACACGCCAACACACGCAATGAGCTTGATAGCGCCATCACTTTGCGCCTAGGTGGCTGCAGTTTCCGCCTACAGGATTTCCCACATGACCCCGACACTGTCCCCTCGGACCGTGCGCCTCATTATGGCGCTGTTCTTTTTGCATCCGTTTGCCCTTGGCGGCTGGTTTGCGCAAATTCCTCTGGTGCAGGCCAATCTCGACCTAAGCAACGCGCAGCTCGCTCTAGCGCTGCTTGGTATGCCCGTGGCGTTTGTCACCATGTCCAAATTGGCCGCCAAAGTGGTCGGCCGCTGGGGCGCGCCATTTGTCTTTATCACAGTCTTTCCACTACAAACCGCAACCGCGCTGTTCCCGCTTTCCGCCACCAGCCAACTAACGCTCTTTATGGCGCTGGTGATCTTTGGGAGCGCCGTCGCCTTTCTCAGCGTCGCCTTGAATGTCTATGCGGGACAATATGAAAAAGCCTCCGGCACCTCTGTCATGAACCGCTGCCATGGGTTTTGGGCGCTTGGCCTGATGGTTGGGTCTCTCCTAGCCGCCACCTTTGCCCAACCTCTTTCGCCTGAACTCCTTATCCTGGTCCTTGCGGTTAGCTCCGCCGCCATAGCAATGTGGTCCGCACGTTATTTGCCCAATCTCAAACCTCAGACCAGCCAGGATCCACAAAAATCTCCACGCCGCAAATTACGCGACTACCCAACCGCGCTCTTCCTCATCGTGCTCTTTGTGGTTTCTGTCACAATGGCCGAAGGCGCCATGACCAATTGGGGCGCTGTCTACATGGCAGAGCGCCTGCCTGAAGGTGCGACCACCGCAGGCCTTGCCATCACGGTCTATTCCGGGTCGCTCGCCCTTGGTCGGTTTGTCGGCGACTTTCTGAAAGTGCGCATTGGTGCGGCGAACCTCGCGCGTTTGACCGTCGGGATCGCCATTGTTGGCATACTGCTTTTGGTCGCACCACTGACGCCTTTCGTCGCCTTTGCTGGCTTTGCTTGTGTCGGCCTTGGCGTGTCCGTTGGTTTCCCTCTGGCCGTCTCTGCTGCTTCGGCGCTGGAAGACGCCCATGACGCGGACAACATCGCCTTCCTGTCGATCATCGCTGTGGGCAGCAACGTTATCGCCCCACCTATCATCGGCCTACTTGCCGATAGCATTGGTATGACCCTCGCCCTCACCGCCCTGCTGCCCGGTCTGTGCCTCAGCCTGGTGATGGCGCGTCACCTCTCTGCCAGCGCGCTGCGCCAGGCTCCCGCGCAGCATAGCCAAGCCGACGCGGCCTAAAACAAAAATGCGCCGATCGCTCACAAGGACGATCGGCGCATTTTGTCAACAAACGGCAAAGCCACCGTCCAAAGCAACATATTCAAAATCCACAGACAGTCGCGAAACAGTCGCAATACCGACGTGATACCGACCTTAGATTCAGCCGTAGCCTTCGGCCTTCTCCTCCAACGTCAACCACTCCTCCTCGGCCTCCTGCAAAGCTGTCTGACGCTCTAAAAACGCCTCCGTGGCTTTCTGGAACTTCACCGGTTCTTTGGTGAACAACTCCGGGTCTGCCATGAACTCTTCCAGCTTGGAAATCTCCGCCTCCAGCCGCTCCATGATGCCCGGCAATGCCTCCAACCGATGCTTCTCGGTAAAGCTTAAAACTGCCACGGACGTAGCTTTCCCAGCCTTCACCTTTTCCGCCTTAGGTCTTGATTTTTCAACCTTTTTCGGAGCATCTTCTTGTCGTTGCACGCGATAATCAGACCACCCCCCGGCGTAGGTCACCGCCTGCCCATTGCCCTCCATGGCAATTGTTGTGGTCGCCACACGGTCGAGAAAATCCCGGTCGTGGCTCACCAACAGCACGGTACCGTCATAGTCATCCAAAAGCTCTTGCAGAAGATCGAGCGTCTCCACATCCAGATCATTGGTGGGCTCGTCCATGACCAGAAGGTTGCTCTCCTTAGCCATCAACTTAGCCAGCAACAACCGCGCCTTTTCACCACCGGACAAAGACCGAACAGGTGCCCTGGCTTGACGGTCATCAAACAGAAATTCTTTAAGGTATCCAACAACATGCTTAGGGTTGCCGCGCACCATCACTTGGTCAGCTTTTCCCGAAACCCGCATCTCCGGATCACCAGTCAGGCTGTCCCATAGCGTCATGTCCGGGTCCAGCTTCACGCGCGCCTGATCAAATACCGCAGACAACAGATTGGTGCCCAAGGTGACCGATCCCTCATCAGGTGCCACTTCCCCCATCAACATCTTGATCAAGGTGGTTTTGCCCACGCCATTTGGACCAACAAAAGCAACACGATCGCCGCGCTGCACCGTTAAAGAAAAGTCCTGCACAATGTTCTTGCCATCATAAGATTTTGACAAACCCTTGGCTTCAATGACTTTTTTCCCTGACTTTGGTCCCGCGGACAGCGCCATCGCCGCTGAGCCCTGTCGCTTGATCATCGCCGATCGCTCGGCTCGTAGATCCTTCAACGCCCGCACGCGCCCTTGATTGCGCTTGCGCCGTGCACTGATGCCTTCGACGGCCCATCGCGCCTCAGCTTTGATCTTGCGATCCATTTTGTGGCGCTGCAGATCTTCTTCATCCCAAACCTTGTCGCGCCAGGCTTCAAAATCCTCAAAGCCTTTTTCCTGCCGTCGCACCATTCCTCTATCAATCCAAAGAGTTGCACGGGTCAGAGCTCGTAGGAATGCACGGTCGTGGCTGATCAACACATAGCCTGCGCGCGTGGCTTTCAATTCTTCCTCAAGCCAGGCAATGGCCTCAATATCAAGGTGGTTGGTAGGCTCGTCCAGCAGCATCAACTCCGGCGCTTCCGCCATCAGCCGCGCCAAAGCCGCCCGCCGCCGTTCGCCTCCAGAGGCCGTCTCAACCGCGCGTGCCGGATCAAACTTTAACCCCTCACCCGCGCGCTCAACCTTGTACATCTCCCCCGGCTCCAAAGCCGCAGAGGCAAAGTCACCTAGCGTGGCAAACCCTTTCATATCAGGGTCTTGCTCCATGTACCCGACACTTACGCCTGGCGGCACGACGATATCGCCGTGGTCCGGCTCAACCAGCCCAGCCATCACCTTCATCAAGGTTGATTTGCCCGACCCGTTGCGCCCAACCAGCGCCACCCGATCACCGGGTTGCACAACAAGGTTCAACCGATCAAATACCGGATCTCCGCCAAATGTCAGGGAGATATCGCTCATCTGTAAAAGAGGTATACGTGCCATAGCATGCGCCTAGCCCGCACACGCCGCCCCGTCAACCAGCCTGTGACCCTAGCAAGCCAAAGCCCGTAAAAGCCGCTTGCGCGCCGCCGGTATGGTCTTCACCTCGACACCAGTAAACACATGCAACGTGTTCATTTTCTGATCGACCACCGCATGGTCGCTAACCCAGCCCCCCATTAACAAATAGCTGCGCAACATCGGCGGCATGCTCAACTGCGCTGCTTTGAGATTGGGCTGGCGTCGCAACCGAGAGGCAAAGCGAAACACATTGGGCGCCTTCACCCGCGGCAGCCATCGCTTTGGCGCCAGATGCCGGTCCCGCAACATGGCAAAGCTGTCAAGGTAGGTGCTGGTATCGGTGCCCGAAAATGACGCGCACCCAAACAGTAATTCCACTTTATTTTCATCGACATAAGCGGTCATCGCCCCCCAGGCCACGCGCAATACATCCGCGTCATGCACATCCGGATGAATGCAAAACCGCCCCATCTCGACCATGCGCCCGGGAAAATCCCGCAGGGCGTCCAACTCATAGAACTGCGCCGAATAGCTGCGGTCAATATCTGCTCCGCCATTGAGTGGTAGCATTCTGAAAACACAAACCAAACGCCCGCTACCATTCTCTTCGATCAGAAAGTGGGTACACAAGGTGTCAAAGTGGTCCTCATCCCGGAGCGTTCCATCACCGTAAAACGCAAGATGGCGTAAATGCTGGGCCGCATGAAGGTCATGCAGACTCTCTGCCACGCGGATTCGATACCGCCCTACCAATTGCATGTCTTTACCCATCTACGCCGCCCTAACCCGTCATCTCTAACAGAGGTGGCGTCACAATCGAATGACAAACGGAAAGTTCTTAGGGAAATTTAGAACCCGCCACCCGAGGCTGTTGGAGCCCCCGTTGGGGCAAAATTACCGAGGTTGGAACTCAACTGTCGCAGCAATCCCCCGGTTTGAATGCCGTTATCGGTGATCCGTCTTTGCAACGGCACAAAACGACCATCTTCTAAGGCGTATTGCTCTACGTTGCGAGCAACACCCTTGCCATCAAACCCGATGACCACGACCTGACGATCAACAACTTGAGGTCGTCTTGGGCCGAAGTGTTTAACACGTGAACGCACGTAGATGTAACCGCTATCATCGAGCACGCCCGATGCCGTTGGGGGACCGATGGTTTCAGCCACTATGTCACGAGTATCAACACCAAGGGTAATCGCTGAGAGCTCTTCCTTGTTCGGTACATAGCCATGGTTGCGATAACGGGTGGCACAAGACGCCAGTGACAGCATAGCTGCCCCCATGACCGAATATTTGATCACTTTGGTTCGCGTCTTCATACCTGCCCTCTTGCCTTGGCCCGTCTTGCCTTTTATCTCGCTTATAGAAGGAACGCACTTGGTTCAAGATCACAACCGCGTCCCGCCATGCAACCAGCCTCAATCCAAAGTCGAAACCATGTCCTTTAGCGCCTCCCCCTCCTCTGTATTCCGTGTGGCCGACCTTCGCCAGAATCGCCCCACACCGTTTGAATTGCGCCCAGACGCAAAAGATTTAGTCACATTAACTGAAACGCTGGAGGTTACATCCTTGCGCAAAGTAGTCTTCACCGGCGAAATCCGCGCCTACGGGGAAAGCGATTGGCAATTGATCGGAAAGCTTGGCGCAACCGTTGTTCAGCCATGCGTTGTCACTTTGGAGCCCATCACAAACCGCATTGATACCACCGTAAACCGGCACTACTTGGCTCAAATGCCCGAACTCGCTGACGATGAAGAAGAAGTCGAAATGCCGGACGACGAAAATGCCGAGCCTTTAGAGGCTCATATTGATGTTGCGGCCGTCATGTATGAAGCTCTTGCTTTGAACATCCCTTTGTTCCCACGAGCCAATGACGCTGAATTAAAAGATTCAGTCTTTACTGAGGAGGGAGTAAAGGCCATGACAGACGAAGATGCGCGCCCCTTTGCTGGATTGGCGGCCTTGCGTGACCAGCTTGGATCAAAAGAGGACGAATAGGGCTTGCGTTGTGCGAAAATCGCAGTATTTTCGCGCGCTCATTCGAATTTAGCGTTGGACTCGGGCGCGCATACCGCGTAGAGGCTCCAAACGCTCAGGAAACCGGGCTTAGGCCCCCAAGTAAATCAAAGGTTGCGACATGGCTGTCCAGCAGAACAAAGTATCGAAATCGCGCCGCAACAACCGCCGTGCACATGACGCCCTGGTTGCAGCGAACCCAAACGAATGTGAAAACTGCGGCGAACTGAAGCGTCCACACCACGTTTGCGCCTCTTGCGGCCACTACAGCGACCGTGAAGTCGTTGCGATGGTAGAAGACGTCGATCTGGACGAAGACGCAGCATAAACAACGGGATCTGAGCCCGCATGACCGGTTTGGCGAAAACAGCAAACCCCGGCAGCGGGCGCACAGTCATCTCTGTTGACGCCATGGGTGGCGATCGCGGGCCGGCAGCTGTTGTTGCCGGCATTTCGCATTCCGCGAAAAAGAATACCGACATTGCGTTCATTCTACACGGCCCCAAAGACGAGTTGGAAAAACTCGTCGCGCGCAAACGCAATCTGGAGGGCCGTGTCGACATTCGCGACGCCTCTGACGTGGTGTCGATGGAAGACAAGCCCCGTGATGTGATACGCTCAAAAACCACATCAATGTGGTCGGCTTTGGAATCAGTGCGCAGCGGCGAGGCGGACGGAGTAGTCAGTTGTGGCAATACCGGCGCATTAATGATGCTCTCTGTTGTGCGGCTGCGCAAAATCCTCGGTGTAGATCGGCCTGCCATTGCCGTGCTCTGGCCCTCCCGCGCACCTCAGGGCTTTAACATCATGCTTGACGCCGGCGCAGACATTAGCGCCGATGAGCATGATCTGCTGCAATACGCTCTGATGGGCGCTTCCTATGCGCGCAACGGAATGGATCTGGAACGCCCCCGTGTCGGCTTGCTTAACGTCGGGACGGAAGAACACAAAGGCCGCACCGAACTTAAGTTAGCCCACGACCTGATTGCACAGAATGCGCAAGTCGCCAATTTCGATTTTGTTGGTTTTGTCGAAGGCAATGACCTCCCAGCGGACAAGGCGGACGTGATCGTCACCGATGGTTTTACAGGCAATGTCGCGCTCAAAACCGGAGAAGGTACTGCGGGACTGATTGGCTCTCTGCTAAAAGAAGCATTCAAGTTCTCGCCGCTCTCTCGCCTCGCCGCTCTTTTGGCCTACACATCTCTGAACCGACTGAACAAACGCATTGATCCGCGCCGGGTCAATGGCGGTGTGTTTCTGGGGCTCAATGGCACCGTTGTTAAGTCGCACGGATCCTCCGATGCAACGGGTGTGTCAGCAGCCATAAAACTTGCTTTTAAACTCGCGCAATCTGGCTTCTCCGAAAAGCTCGCAGCACGGGTTGCATCTGCCGTTTCCCTGCCGCAAGATGCCGACAGCACCAACGAATAACAAAAAGTTAGCAAGGCACCGATATGACGACACGCGCCGTGGTTAAAGGCGTAGGCCACTACTTGCCGGAACGGGTCGTTCCCAACGCTGAATTCGAAAAATCTCTGGACACCTCGGACGAGTGGATTCGCACTCGTTCAGGTATCGAGCGACGGCACTTTGCTGCCGACGATGAAACAACGTCCGATCTCGCAAGTTTCGCAGCCAACGCAGCTTTGGAAAACGCGGGCCTAACCGCTGATGACATCGACGCAGTGGTGGTTGCGACCTCCACTCCGGACCTTACATTTCCATCGGTCGCCACCATGGTGCAGCAGAAGATTGGCATGACGCGTGGCTTTGGCTTTGACGTGCAGGCAGTCTGCGCCGGATTTGTCTATGCGCTGACCAACGCAAATGCGCTGATCATCTCCGGTCAAGCCCAGCGGGTTTTGGTAATTGGCGCAGAGACCTTCAGCCGCATCATGGATTGGACCGACCGCGGCACCTGCGTGCTGTTTGGCGATGGCGCAGGCGCGTTAATCCTAGAAGCCCAGGACGGCTCAGGCGAAAATTCCGATCGCGGCGTTCTGAGCGCTGACCTCAACTCTGACGGTCGATATAAAGACATGCTTTTTGTGGATGGTGGCGTGTCCACCACCGGTGATTCTGGCAAACTGCGAATGCAGGGAAACGCTCTTTTCCGTCAAGCCGTTGAAAAACTCACATCCACAGCACATTCCGCACTAAGTAAGATCGGTTTGACCGATGAAGCCGTAGACTGGATTGTTCCACATCAGGCCAACATCCGCATCATTCAGGGCACCGCCAAAAAGCTTGGCGTGCCCATGGAACGCGTGATCGTGACCGTGCGTGATCACGGCAACACGTCGGCCGCATCCATTCCTCTTGCCCTCTCAAGTGGTGTCGCCGAAGGCAAGATTAAGCAAGGCGATCTCCTGGTAACAGAAGCCATTGGTGGCGGCCTGGCCTGGGGTGCCGTGGTTCTACGCTGGTAATATTGACCTAAGTGATTGGCGAATATCGTAGATAATCGCCTCACATCCCGCGCTAATCATTGACTCCCAAATTCTCTTGCCCCTATGGTTTTTGAAACGTGTACCGGCAGGGGGGACCACATGACTGACAAAACACTTACCCGGATGGATCTCAGCGAAGCGGTGTTTCGCGAAGTTGGCCTGTCCAGAAACGACTCCGCTCAATTGGTTGAAAGTATTTTGACCCATATGTCCGACGCGCTCGTGAATGGCGAACAGGTCAAGATTTCCTCGTTTGGCACCTTTAGCGTGCGCGACAAAGCTGCACGAGTGGGCCGCAATCCAAAGACAGGCGAAGAAGTTCCAATAAAGCCGCGCCGCGTCCTCACCTTCCGGCCTTCGCATCTGATGAAAGATCGCGTCGCAGCTGGTAACAAGAAATAAGACGAGACAAACTCCATGGCCAAATCGCGTGAGGCTTTTCGCACCATTAGCGAAGTTTCCGAATGGCTTGATGTGCAAACGCATGTGCTGCGTTTTTGGGAAAGTAAATTCTCACAAGTCAAACCTGTGAAACGCGCTGGAGGGCGGCGGTACTACCGCCCCGAGGACATGGAGCTGCTCGGTGGTCTCAAAAAGCTGCTGCATGAAGATGGCATGCCAATCAAAGACGCGCAGCAGCTGTTGCGTGCAAAAGGTGTGAAACACGTATCAAGCCTCTCGCGCCCCGTCGATGAAGAGGCCCAAGCCGTTGAGGCCGCTGCCGACGACAAGACAGAAGATGTGGTGCACGAGGCAGACAACGCCCCCCAAGAGGAACCGCAAGCCCCACACTCAAAAGACGAAACACAGGACGCCGAGGCCACGCCAGAAGAGGCCTTGGAGGCTGTCGCTGAAAAAACGGACGATACGTCAGAAGACAACGTGCAGCTCACGGATGAAACTGTCGACGATATCGACGCTGGGCAAGTAGAAACCGTTGACGAGGTCTCTGGAAACACGCTGCACTCTGAACCGGACGACCTTGGGCCGGATGGTGAAGCGCCAATTGAAGACGATGACGACGATATTCCCGAAGACCTGCTCGTAAAAATTGAAGATGATGAGCCAGTGGTGTCTACTGCGCCCGAGCCTTTGCCTGAAAACTTAACCGAATACATGCCTGCACCGGAGCAAACCCTGTCTCCACGAAGCGACCCATTTGTACCGGAGCAAGACACCGAAGCAGCTGTCTCTTCGACTGGCACGGCTGAAGACATGCCGCCAATGGACGACTTGTTTTCAGCACTGGAAACGCCAACCTCTCCTGCACCTCTTGACGAAGAGCATGTGGCCACTTCGATGGCAAGCGCTACAGCGGAGCCAAATGCGCCGGCAGATTTTGGTTCTGACCCGTCAAAAGCCGCCGCGTCAGCTAACACACGGACCAACTTCGCAGAAACGGATGGTACCTCGTCTGAAGTTGTTTCTGAGACTATTTCGGAGCCACTCGCAGAACGAGACGACCTCACGGACCGTGTTCCGCAGGACAACACTGACAACTTCGAGACAACAGCCTTGGGCAATGCCGTGATCACTAAGGGTGCACCTTCAAGCGACTCGCTCCTAAGAGGCGACACACCTCCAGTTTCGCAACCAAGCGCCAGCTCTGAAGCGCCAACTGAGACAGCGTCTGCTCAGGCCGGTATGACGGCATCTAGCGCATCGACAGAAGAAATCTTAGTGGCCCGAGAAACTGCCCGTGACGATTTCCTGCTGATGCTAACCAAGCCAATACAAGTGGAAGCTAAAAACGCTTCTCGCGCCGCCAGCCTACTGGCACGTTTGGAAGCGTTACATGGCAAGGCTAGCTAATCACTGAGGCGCGGTGGAACTTGAATTTTTTGACTTGCCCCCGCCCTCAATTTCGTTATGTACGGCCCATCGTCGGGCTATGGCGCAGCCTGGTAGCGCGTCCGTCTGGGGGACGGAAGGTCGCAGGTTCGAGTCCTGCTAGCCCGACCAATAACAAACGCCCGTGTGCCGTACGGCCCGGGCGTTTTGTACACCCAGGGGGAGTAATATGACCGGCGTTTTACCCAGCCAAATCATTGAAACCATGCTGCAAACAGGCGAAATCTCCGTTTCTTCACCTGTCGCCGAAGGGCAAGTGCAACCCGCATCTCTGGATTTGCGTTTGGGTACCGTCGCCTACCGTGTGCGCGCGTCCTTCCTGGCGGGCCACGACCGCAGCGTGCAGGACCGCCTCTCCGAATTTGAAATGCACCGCATCGACCTATCTGACGGTGCTGTACTCGAAAAAGGCTGCGTCTATGTGGTGCCTTTGATGGAAAGCCTAGCGCTTCCAGAGGGCGTCCAAGCCGTTGCCAACGCCAAAAGCTCGACCGGCCGTCTGGATCTGCTAACCCGCACCATCACGGATGGTGGCTCTGAATTTGACCGCATAGCGCCAGGTTACACAGGACCGCTCTACGCCGAAATCTGCCCGCGCAGCTTTTCCGTTCTGGTTCGTCCCGGCATGCGCCTCAACCAGATCCGTTTCCGCAAAGGCCAAAGTATTCTGACAGATGCAGACCTAGCCGTCCTGCATAAACGCAGCCCGCTGGTCGATGGTGAGGCCGTGATCGACGACGGTCTCGGCTTTTCTGTTGACCTGCAACCTTCAAAAAGCACTTTGGTCGGCTACCGCGCCAAACCGCACACCGGCGTGATCGATCTGGACAACATCGGCCATTACGATCCAGCGGATTATTGGGAAGAACTGCACGCGTCGGACGGTAAAATCATCTTGGACCCTGGCGCCTTTTACATCCTGGTCAGCCGCGAAGCGGTCCACATCCCTCCGGCCTATGCCGCCGAAATGGCGCCGTTCTTGGCAATGGTGGGTGAGTTCCGAGTACACTACGCGGGCTTCTTTGACCCCGGCTTCGGCCATGATGCGGCGGGCGGCTCTGGCTCACGTGGTGTACTGGAAGTGCGCTGTCACGAGGCACCGTTTGTGCTCGAGCATGGCCAAGTTGTTGGCCGCCTGGTGTATGAGCGCATGGCAGAAATACCGGAGCAGCTCTACGGCTCCGGAATCGCTTCAAATTATCAGGGTCAGGGCCTTAAACTCAGCAAGCATTTCAAAGCGACCTGACGAGGCCGATTAGAAACGTCCAATTTTTCGTGTGGCCCGCATGGCCTGCTGTGCGCGTTTTGCGTCAAACTGCTGCTTTGGCGCTGAGCCTTGCTCGTCATCCCAAGGGCCCGACTCTGCCGCCTTCTTGGACTTTGACTTGGACATGGCGTTGATCCCAGCATCAATCCCACCGTTGATCAAGCGGCGCATCACCATGCGCGTCACCATGTTGATCAGTTGATTGGCATTCATTTTACCTGCTCCGAGTTTTTCGTTGTTTCCAATCTAAGACACAATTGAGCCAATAATAAGGCCGCCCTTTGGATTAGTTTTCAGGCAGCCCTAGTCCTCAAACATCTCAGATTGGCCATCATCGATGACCATCCCGTCATCATCTTCATCCGAGTTCAACCCAAGTGGAATAGTTCCCGGAGGAGGTCGATTTTCCAGCAATCCAGCGGCACGTAGCTCCTTCAATCCCGGCAAGTCGCGTGGACTCGACAGACCAAAGTGGTCAAGAAACTCCTGCGTCACCACAAATGTCACCGGCCGCCCTGGCGTCATCTTGCGACGACCAAAGCGGATCCACTCCATCTCAAGCAATTGATCTACCGTACCACGGCTCACGCTCACGCCGCGGATTTCTTCAATTTCCGCCCGCGTAACCGGTTGATGGTAAGCAATAATCGCCAACGTCTCGACCGCCGCCCGCGACAACTTGCGTGTTTCCACAGTTTCTTTCTGCATCAGAAAACCAAGATCCGCCGCCGTACGCATCGCCCAGGAATCACCGATCCTGACCACATGAACTCCGCGCCCCTCATAGCGTTTGCGCAGATGCACCAAAGCCTCCGCCGCGTCGCATCCATGTGGCATACGATCATTCATTTCCTTGATCGTAACGGGCTCGGCGCTGGCAAACAGGATTGCCTCACACATGCGTTCCTGCTCAGCAACAGGGGGCGCTTCAAACAGGCTTTCTTCCTGTTCGACCGCCTGCTCCACAACCTCAGCCTCTGATTCCGATGCATTGGTATCGTCACTCATCCCTGCCGTCTCTCTTTCGTACTTCAATCGGCGCAAATGTCTCGCTTTGGCGAATGAACACCTTGCCTTCTTTGGCGAGCTCAAGAGAGGCCGCAAAAGTCGCCGCCGTAGCCGATCGCCGTTTTTTGGGGTCGTTTTCCCAGCCAGCAGGCAGGTAACTCAAGATATCCGTCCAGGCCCCAGCATAGCCAATCAACCCGCGCATGCGTTCTAGCGCTTCTTCCATTGTGAAGACCGAGTCGCGGTCCATGATAAACGGGCGGAACTCGTCCCGCGTGCGCAGCCGTGCATAGCCCTGCATCAAATCCAGCAAAGTCGCGGTAAAAGTCACTTTACGCACGCGTTCGACACTCTCAGGCACCCCTCGCGCAAAGAAATCTCGCCCCAAACGATCCCGCGCCATTAACTTAGCCGCTGAGTCCCGCATCGCTTGAAGCCGCTCCAATTGAAACGCCAAGTGCGCAGCCAGTTCCTCACCGGACGGTCCTTCCTCTGTTGGATCGGGTGGCAATAACAACCGTGATTTTAGGAACGCTAACCAAGCTGCCATCACCAAATAGTCTGCCGCCAACTCAAGCCGCAACCGTTTGGCCCGCTCAACAAAATCCAGATATTGCTTTGCCAGTTCCAAAACAGAAATCTTGCGCAGATCAACCTTCTGCGTGCGTGACAAAGTGAGCAAAAGGTCAAGCGGCCCTTCAAACCCGTCCACATCCACAATCAGAGCTTCCGCCGCCATGCGTTCGGCAACGGACATCTCCTCCTGCTCGTCCCCAAAGGACATCTGGAGAGTTTGATTAAGGTCGGTTTCGGCCATGCCCCCTGCCCGTCAAGCGCCGTTTCAGAACGCTTTAAATTCCTCGGCGAGCGCTTCAATGTCAACAGGCACGGGCTCACGCCGCGCGGACAGCACCGCTTCGGCGCGACGTTGTCCTGCCTCGGACATCTCGCCAATCGCCGCCGCCACCGCCTGACGATTCGCCAGGGTGCCGTTACAATGCAGAACCGCGTCACAACCGGCGGCAATCGCGGCCGCCGCCCGCTGGTCGACAGAACCGCTAAGTGCCTGCATATCGATATCATCGGTCATGATCAGCCCATCAAAGCCGATCTCATCGCGCATAAACTGCATCATCTTCGAAGAGGTGGTCGCCGGGGCATCATCCATGTCTTCAAAGACAATATGGGCAGTCATGCCCATTGGCAGATTATTCAGCGCTTTGAACGGCGCAAAGTCGCCTTCCAACTGCGCTTTTGGCACCGAAACCCGCGGCAAATCCTTGTGGCTGTCCACAACAGCCAGACCATGGCCCGGCATATGCTTGATAACGGGAAAAACGCCGCCGTCCCAAAGCCCTTCCGCCACAGCGCGACCAATCTCAATGATCTGCTGCGGATCTTCGCCATAACAGCGATTGCGTAAAAACGGATGAGTATCCGGCCGCGCGACATCGACCATCGGCGCACAGTTTGCGTCAATACCAAGCGCCATAAGCTCATGCGCGATGATGCGGTAGCGCAGATACATTGCCCGGGCTGCATTTGAACCAGCCTTCTGAACCTCTTCCAAAGGCGGCATCCATTCCGTTACAAGAGGCGCACGAATGCGTTGTACCCGCCCTCCTTCCTGATCGATCAGGATTGGCGCGTGGTGATCGACACAGGACCGCAACTCATCACTGAGTGCACGCACCTGATCGGCGCTATCGATGTTGCGAGCAAACAGAATGAAACCAAACGGCTGCACGTCTCGAAAGAAAACCTTTTCCTCAGTCGTCAGGCGCAACCCATCACAGCCAAAAATCGCAGCGCAAAAGCGGCTCATCGTGTGGTAACCGGAATACAGTCAGCGTTTTCAGCCTTCAAAGCAGAGCACAAACGCCGCGCATCGCTCACGGTCTCAAAGCCCATGGCGCGTAGGCGATAGAACACCCGGCCGCCGCTACTGGCCTTTTCAATCACACGGGACTTATCGCCCAGATAGGTGTCAAACCGCTGTTGCAGCTTGTCCCACTCTGCGCGCGCAATCTCCGGGCTTGCATAAGCCCCCAGTTGCACCAGACGTGTTCCTGCTGGAATAGTCTCGGCATCTACCTCTTTCAATACGCCCTGTACCGCCGCGTCAATCGAGGCAACTTGTGTACCTTGCGCCTTGGCGGGCAGTGTCGCGGGCCGCAAAACTGGGCGCAGCGAGCGCTTTAGACCGCCTTTGATTTCGGGTGTAGACGCGTCCGCAACCGCTTCATCAGAAGACTCTGGTTGGCTCAAGGCCACTTGAATGGGCTGAACCTCATCCAATTCAATGGTTTCCAACGGCTTGGCACCGGCCGACAGCTGATCCGCCAACTCTTCCACCGACAGCGGTTTGCTCATATCCAGCGGTTCCGGCGCCACGATTGGCGCGGATGGTGCCCGTGCCACCACTTCGGTCAGTTTTTCAGTTTCAACAAGGCTCGGCACAGCAGACGGCGCTTCGGTTGGCTGCACCACAACTGGCGTGCCAGAAACCTGATCGCGCTCTGTCAAAGAAATTGGCGGCGGCGCAACAATCACCTGATCCGCAGGCCCAGCCGCACTGCCATCCGCCGCCACCTGATTGACCATCAAACCCTGATGGCCCGCCTGGCGTCCACCGGGATCGTCCGGTTGAATGCGCATTGGCCCCTCAAGTGCCCGCACCACAGGCACGCCACTCACATCACGAGAGAGGATTTGAAAGCCCCAGACACCGGTACCTACCACCAGTGCCAGAGATACAAACATTCCCGCGCGGTTCAACAGAAGTGCCGCGTTGGAATATTCGCCCTTGGGCGCGCCGTGCGCACCCATCGGAATGTCTGCCATTTTTGCCTCACTGCCCGTCCGCGTTACCGCAGTTGTACGGTATCGTCAGGGTCGTCTTGCCTAGTCCTCAACCCCGACGAACGTGCAGCTTTAGCGCATCTCTTGCGCCGGGGTTACGCCCAGAATACCAAGACCTGCGGAAATAACAACGGCCACTGCACGTGCGAGTGCAATTTTCGCCTGTGATGTATCTGCGTCACCCTCTTGCACAAAGCGCAGCGAGGTGTCCTCGTTGCCCTTGTAATAGAGCGCGTGCAACTCGCCTGCCAACTCATAGAGATAGAATGCAATTCTGTGCGGCTCGTTGGTGCGACCCGCAATTTCTACCAAACGCGGCCATTCCGCCAGTTTCTTTGCCACAGCGATCTCAGCCTCATGATCCAACTTACCAAGGTCTGCCGCTGCCAGAGTGGCGTCATCTGCTGTGATACCTGCGGCCTCAGCGTTCCGAATAACCGAACACACCCGCGCATGTGCGTACTGCACATAGAACACTGGGTTGTCCTTAGATTGCTCCAAGACCTTGTCAAAATCAAAGTCCAACGGCGCATCGTTTTTGCGGGTCAGCATCACAAAGCGGGTTACATCCGGCCCGACTTGATCCACCACATCGCGCAGGGTCACAAAAGTACCAGCCCGCTTGGACATTTTGAAAGGTTCACCGTTTTTGAAAAGTTTCACCAGCTGCGTCAGCTTGATGTCCAAGGGCACCTTGCCATCTGACAACGCTGAAACAGCCGCCTTCATGCGCTTGACGTATCCGCCATGGTCCGCGCCAAAGACGTCAATAAGCATATCAAAACCGCGATCCACCTTATCGTAGTGATAGGCGATGTCTGGCGCAAAATAGGTCCACGCCCCGTCGGATTTCTTCACCGGGCGATCAACGTCATCGCCATGTTCGGTGGACTTGAACAACGTCTGCTCGCGTGGCTCCCAATCCTCAGGCTTCTTGCCTTTTGGTGGCTCCAGCACACCTTCGTAGATCAAGCCCTTTTCTTCCAATTCTGAAATCGCCGCTTCAATGCGGCCGGTTCCGTACAGGGACTTTTCAGAATAGAACTTGTCCATCACCACGCCAAGCGCCTTCAGATCAGCTCGGATCAGTTCCATCATCGCATCGGTTGCAAAGACACGAACATCCTGTAGCCAAACGTCTTCGGACTTATCTAAATATGCGTCGCCAACCTTGTCCTTCAACGCCTTGCCGGTCTCGATCAGATAATCGCCGGGATAGGTGCCTTCCGGGAATGCAACCTCTTGGCCATGTGCCTCGAGATAGCGCAGGTAAACGGACCGCGCCAAAACGTCGACCTGTCCCCCGCCATCGTTGATGTAGTATTCACGGGTCACGTCAAAGCCGACAAAATCCAACAGCGACGCCAGCGCATCACCAAACACAGCACCACGAGTGTGACCCACGTGCAGTGGTCCGGTTGGGTTCGCAGAGACGTACTCCACATTGACCTTTTTGTTTTCGCCCATGATGGAGCGGCCAAAGTTCTGACCACCTTCAAGAGCAGCTTTCACCACACCTTGCCACAGCACCGGCGCCAACCGCAGGTTCAAGAACCCGGGACCTGCCACCTCAGCGACCTCAACGCGTGCGTCTTCTGCCAGCTTACCGGCCAGGACTTCGGCAATATCACGCGGCTTCATCTTTGCAGGTTTGGCCAATACCATCGCGGCATTGGTGGCCATATCACCATGCAGCGCATCACGCGGGGGCTCTACCGCCACGTTTTTGAAGTCCAGCTCTTCAGGCAGTTTGCCTTCGGCTTGCATCGCAGTCAGCGCGTCGATCACGGCCACGCGGATCTCGGAAAACAGGTTCATCAGACCGTCCTATCAATGTGTCTTTGGTCTTTTCGGATTTGGCGTGGTTTACCACCCCAATCCGTCACGTCAACGTCACTTGCCAATGAGCTTGGCATGTTGTTGCAGCGCATAGCGATCCGTCATACCGGAGATATAGTCCGACACCATACGCGCGACAGCCGTTTCATCCTGACATTTTGTCAAATCTGAATGCCAGCGGGATGGCAACAATGTTGGCTCGGACAAAAACATCGGAAACAGCTCTTCCACCACCACCGTCACTTCTTTGCGCATCTTCACCACACTCGGAGCGCGATACATTCGCGAAAAAAGGAACCTGCGGATTTTCTTGAGGTCTGCCCAAAGTGCAGTGGAAAATTGCACAACGGGTCGCCCACACGCGCGCAACTCTTCCACCGACTGCGCATCAACCTCTGCCAATGCGGCGCGAGAAGTGTCAATCACATCGCCAACCATCACGCCAAACACCCGCCGCAGGGCTTCATGGCGTCGTCGGATTGATTCTAGCCCGGGATATTGCCGATCCACCTCGGCAAAAGCGTCCCCCACAATTGGCAGCGTGCAAATCTCGTCTTCAGTAAAAAGCCCAGCCCGCAACCCGTCGTGGAGATCGTGGTTGTTGTACGCAACATCATCCGCCAAAGCCGCAACCTGCGCCTCCGCACTCGCATGTGTATGCAACTCCAGATCATGCAGCGCATTGTAATCAGCCAACGCATAAGGCAGATCGCCGCTAACTGGCCCATTGTGTTTGGCAATCCCCTCCAAGGTCTCCCAGGTCAGATTCAGCCCGTCAAAATCTGCGTAATGCCGCTCCAGCGACGTCACAATTCGCACAGCCTGCGCGTTGTGGTCAAAGCCCCCATAAGGCGCCATCAACTCATGAAGCGCGTCTTCTCCTGTATGCCCAAACGGCGTGTGCCCCAAATCATGCGCCAGCGCGATCGCCTCAGTGATTTCTTGATTGAGGCCTAGCGTGCCGGCAATGGTCCGCGCCACCTGCGCCACCTCAATGGAATGCGTCAAACGGGTGCGAAAGTAGTCGCCTTCATGCTCCACAAACACCTGCGTCTTGTGTTTGAGCCGCCGAAACGCACTCGCATGAATAATCCGGTCTCGATCCCGCTGAAAACATGAGCGGAAGCTGCTTTCCTCCTCCGGAAAACGCCGTCCCTTGGCGCGCGCCGGATCTGAGGCATAGGGCGCCTGCATGAGCGTGGTCCTTGTAGCCTGTGCTTGCCTTTTCTATATTGGACTCTCAGCCCGCAAGGAACAGGGCAAATCGCGCGAATAGGACAAAATATCATGCAGTTGCCGCCAAAAGTGACCGAGAGAGCGTTTGAACGACTGGCAGAGATTGGCGCCGCTGATCAAGGGCAAGCCCTGCGGGTGGCTGTCGAAGGGGGCGGTTGTTCCGGCTTTCAGTATGAAATCAAGCTAGACACACAAAAAGATGATGACCTTGTGCTCGAAGGCGCAGGCGAAAGAGTCTTGGTGGACAGCGTGTCCCTGCCATTTTTGACAGACGCGATTATTGACTTCACGGAAGAACTCATTGGCGCGCGGTTTGTGATCAACAACCCTAACGCCACGAGCTCCTGTGGCTGCGGCACTAGCTTCTCAATGTAAGCCAGGCGCGTTTCGCCTCTTGCTGTTCCCCACATGGGCTGGATAGATACGCCCATCCACCAGTAAGGAGCGCGCCCATGAAAATCGCCACATTCAACATCAACGGCATCAAAGCGCGCATTGAAACCTTGCCTCGCTGGTTGGATGAAGCGCAGCCCGATGTTGCCCTTCTGCAGGAAATCAAATCCGTAGACGAAGCCTTCCCGCGCGAAATCTTCGAAGAACGCGGCTATCAGGTCGAAACCCACGGCATGAAAAGCTTCAACGGTGTGGCGATCCTCTCCAAGCTCCCACTTGAAGATGTAACTCGCGGGCTTCCCGGGGACGATAGCGATGAGCAGGCCCGCTACATCGAGGCCACTGTGATGGGCGAAGCGCCCGTACGGGTCTGCGGCCTCTACCTGCCCAACGGCAATCCCTGCCCCGGACCAAAATATGACTACAAACTGGCTTGGATGGAGCGGCTCTACGCCCGCGCTCAAGAGCTTATAGCGGCAGAAGAACCCTTCTTAATGGCAGGTGACTACAACATCATCCCTCAGGACGAAGATGCCGCCAAACCCGAAGACTGGCAGGAAGACGCGTTGGCCCGCCCCGAAAGCCGCGCTGCTTACCGTCGCCTTCTAAACCTCGGCTTCACCGAAGCCTTCCGCGCCCGCAATCAAATGCCTGGCATGTATTCCTTCTGGGACTACCAAGCCGGCGCCTGGAACCGCAACAACGGCATCCGGATTGACCACTTCCTGCTGTCGCCACAATGCGCGGACCTGCTGCAAGACTGCCAGATCTACAAAGAAGAACGCGGCCGCTCCAAGCCGTCTGACCACGTGCCTGTCTGGGTAGACCTCGCCGCCTAAGCGCGTCCCCATACTGCTGCTGTGGGTTTTCTAAAGGAAAACCAGAAAAAATTACACTCACTCCTCCGCAGCGATCACCGTCAAGCTTTGCACATATGGGCCAAGCACCGGCACAATCTGCGCCACGCCTTGCACATTTGGGTGGATTCCATCGGCCTGCATCAATGCCCGCAACTCCTCTGCAGGCAAATCCCGAATGGCTTCAAAGAAGTCCGGCGCCAGTGCTACGCCATACTGTGCCGCCAATTCGCCATACATGCCGTCAAACGCCTCCTTGTAGTCCGCACCAAAATTCATCGGCGCTTCGACCCCTATCAAAAGCACATTCACGTCCGCGGCCTGACCAGCCTCAATGATCCCCGCAAGATTGGCCTTGCTCACCGCCGGATCAATCCCACGCAGCGCATCGTTGCCTCCCAGGGTGACTATCATCGCGTCCACATCGGGCCCTAAGGTCCAGCCAACCCGTGACAGCCCGCCCTGTGTCGTGTCACCAGACACCCCGGCATTCTGCACGGTCACGTCCAAACCCTGCGCCTGCAGCCAACTTTCAAGCTGCGGAACAAAGCCTTCTCCCTGCGGTACGCCATAGCCATGCGTCAGGCTGTCGCCCAAGGCGGCAATCACCACTGGTTCCGCAAAAACCTGCCAAGCCGTTACCGGAACAACTAAAATGCTCAGCGCCAACGCCTTGCCCCGACGCTCTAGCGCCCCATATAGGGTGGAAACATTCATCAACAGGCGGCCTCTTTCATGTCATCCATTCTCTCCCTTCAAGATGCGGTTTTGGCGCTGGATAGCAATGCCGGACGCATAGAAATTTTGCACGGCATCTCTTTGGACGTGCAAACGGGAGAGACTTTGGCGCTGGTTGGCCCTTCTGGGTCTGGCAAATCCTCGCTGCTGATGCTGATGGGCGGGTTGGAGCGCGCCACCTCAGGCACAATCACGGCACTGGATCATGATCTCTTTGCCATGGACGAAGATGCGCTGGCCCGCTTTCGTCGCGAAAACATGGGTGTGGTGTTTCAAAACTTCCATCTGATCCCAACCATGACCGCGCTTGAAAATGTCGCCACCCCGCTGGAACTCGCAGGCCGCAAAGATGCGCTGGAGCGCGCCAAAGCCGAGCTCGAAGCCGTAGGCCTCGCCCATCGGGCTGACAACTACCCCAGCCAAATGTCCGGCGGCGAACAACAGCGCGTTGCCCTCGCGCGCGCCTGTGCGCCTTCTCCCCGCCTTTTGCTTGCCGACGAGCCCACCGGCAACCTTGACCAATCCACCGGCGAAACCATTATGGATCTGTTGTTTGACCTGCACGCCAAGCGCGACACGACGCTTATTTTGATCACCCACTCCAACGCCCTTGCCGCACGCTGCGAACGCGTCGTGCGCCTGCGTGACGGCCAAATCGATGCTCCACTGGCGGCGGTTGAGGCCTCCGCATGAGCCTGTCCGCCGCGACGCGCATCGCCCGCCGTGAAATCCGCGGTGGCCTGCGCGGCTTCACCGTTTTCCTCGCCTGCCTGATCCTCGGCGTCGCCACCATTGCCGCCATCGGCTCCGTCCGCAGTGCTATCCAAACCGGCCTGGCCTCGGAGGGTGCTGCGCTTTTGGGCGGTGATGCAGAAATGAGTTTCACCTACCGCCGCGCCACCGACGCAGAATTCGCGTGGATGGCGGAGAACGCCGAAAGCTCTTCAGAAATAATCGACTTCCGCTCGATGGTGGTGGTTCCCCGCGCCGACAATACCGAACGGGCCTTAGCGCAAGTCAAATCCGTGGATGACGCGTACCCACTTGTCGGCAACGTTGACATAACGCCTGACATTCCATGGCAAGAGGCACTGGCTGGCTCGGACACCCTCCCCGGCGCAGTCCTACACGGCCTGTTGGCGGACCGCCTATCGCTTAGCATTGGCGACACCTTCCAACTCGGCACCCAAGAGTTCATCCTGACCGCGCGTTTGGACCGAGAACCCGACACCGCAGGCGGCTTCAACTTCGCCCCCCGCGCCTTTGTGCGCACAGCAGACCTCGCCAACAGCGGCCTCCTTGCCGCAGGCACACTCTTTACCAGCCACTACCGCCTCGACTTGCCTGACAATCCAGACTTGGCTACACTGGAAGCGGACGCCCGCGCGAAATTCGAAAGCACCGGGTTGCGGTGGCAAGACAGCCGCAACGGCGCACCTGGCATCACGCGCTTTGTAGAACGGTTCGGCGCCTTCTTGATCCTCGTAGGGCTTGCAGGCCTCGCGGTAGGCGGTGTTGGCATCTCCACCGCCATCCGCGCCTACCTCTCGCGCAAAACCGAGACCATCGCCACTCTGCGCAGCCTGGGTGCAGAACGCCGCGTGATCTTCCTCAGCTATTTCCTGCAAATCGGCTTTGTGTCTCTCCTTGGCATCTCGCTCGGCCTTGTCCTCGGCGCGCTCTTACCAATCCTGCTCGGCCCACTGATCGAAGCCGTATTGCCCTTCCCGGCCAGCTTCAGCCTCTACCCGGTCCCTCTGATCGAAGCCGCGCTCTATGGCGCCCTCGCCGCCGCAATCTTCACCCTTTGGCCGCTGGCAAAAGTTGAAAACGTCCGACCGAGCGCGCTCTTCCGAGGCCAACTCGGTGAGAACCGCTATCTCCCCGCTTCGCGCTACATATTCACCGTTGGCCTCTTGATCGCTCTTTTGCTTGGCCTCGCCAGCTGGCTCTCTGGCTCCGCGCGCCTGACACTCTGGTTTGCCGCAGGCGTCATGGTCGCCATGATCGTGCTCTCCTTTGCCGCCACCGGCCTGCGCGCACTTCTGCGCCGCCTCGCGACCCGCCTGCGCAGCCGTCCCGAACTCCGCTGGGCAATGCAATCGCTTGGCCGCGCTGGTGACGCGACAACGCCCGTGGTGCTGTCCCTTGGCCTTGGGCTCAGCGTTCTGGCCACCGTCGGTCAGGTCGACGGCAACCTGCGCAACGCCATCGCTCGCGATCTACCTGACGTGGCCCCCTCTTTCTTCTTTGTTGATATCCAGCGCGACCAGATGCCGAACCTACAGGCAGACTGGGACGCCACTCCAACCATTCACAACGTCGAAACCGCCCCCATGCTGCGCGGCGTAATCACTCGCATCAATGACAAACCCGCCAAAGAGGTCGCGGGCGATCATTGGGTAGTGCGTGGAGACCGTGGTGTGACCTACGCTGGTGCCATGCCACCTGACACCAAGCTCACTGCGGGCACTTGGTGGGATCCGGACCATGCCGGCGAACCTCAGATCAGCTTTGCCGAAGAAGAAGCGATGGAAATGGGCCTAGACCTCGGCGATACGCTGACCATCAACATCCTGGGCCGTGACATCACCGGCACGGTCACAAGCTTCCGCGAGGTGGATTTCTCGTCCGCAGGCATGGGCTTTGTGATTGTCATGAACGAGGCCGCACTGGCAGGAGCCCCACACAGCTTCATTGCCACAGTCTATGCCGAGGCCGACAGCGAAGCGACACTTCTCAAGGATGTCTCTGAGAAATACCCAAATGTGACCGCTATCCACGTGCGCGACGCCGCTCAACAGGTTTCTAGCCTCGTCGCACAACTCGCCAATGCCACCACTTACGGTGCGTCGACCATCCTGCTCACCGGCCTTCTGGTGATCTTTGGCGCGGCGGCCGCGGGTCAAGCCGCGCGTACGTATGAGGCTGCAATCCTGAAAACCCTCGGCGCCACCCGCGCGCAGGTCCTATGCAGCTTTGCTTGGCGCGCAGCCTTGCTTGGGGCAGCGGCTGGAGCGGTCGCACTTGCCGTCGGCCTCACCGGTGGCTGGGCGGTGATGACCTTTGTCATGGAAAGCGATTTCTACGTGATCTGGCCCAACGCCCTATTGATCTTGTCAGCAGGTATTCTAGCAAACTTGCTGGCAGGCATGGTCTTTGCCCTGCCGTCTTTGGCCAATCGCCCCGCACAAATCCTGCGCGCCCGCGACTGATGGTTCCAAAAGAAGAAGCCGGGCGCAAACCCGGCTCCTTCACGGTCTTGAATAATCCCGGGGGTGCGCTTGCATGGGCAAGCGAGGGGGCTGGCCCCCTCCCCCAAACCGAGAAGTTTACTCAGCTGCCTCGGCGTAGTCATCCATCGGAGGACAGATGCAGACCAGGTTACGGTCGCCCCATGCGTTGTCCACACGGTTCACCGGCGGCCAGTATTTGTCCACACGGAACGCACCAGGAGGGAAACAGCCCTGCTCGCGAGTGTAGGGACGATCCCAGTCTTTCACCAGATCTTCCATGGTGTGCGGCGCGTGTTTCAGCGGGTTGTTTTCCGCATCAATCCGACCTTCTTCGATGTCGCGAATTTCTTCGCGAATGGACAACATCGCATCACAGAACCGATCCAACTCAGCCTTGTTCTCAGACTCAGTTGGCTCAATCATCAGCGTGCCCGCAACAGGCCAGCTCATGGTTGGCGCGTGGAAGCCACTGTCGATCAGACGTTTCGCAATGTCATCCACGGTCACACCGGCGCTGTCCGCAAACGGACGGGTGTCGATGATACACTCATGCGCCACACGGCCGGTTGGGCCTTTGTAGAGCACGTCAAACGCACCTTCGAGACGCTTGGCGATGTAGTTGCCGTTCAGGATCGCCACACGAGTCGCCTGTGTCAGCCCTTCGCCGCCCATCATCAACACATAGGCCCAGCTGATTGGCAGGATCGAGGGCGATCCAAATGGCGCCGCAGAGACCGGCCCTTCTACACCACCGGCTTCCGGGTGGCCTGGCAAATGCGGTGCCAAATGCGCTTTCACGCCAATAGGCCCCATGCCGGGGCCGCCCCCGCCGTGCGGAATACAGAAAGTTTTATGCAGGTTCAGGTGGCTCACGTCACCGCCGACATCACCCGGCTTAGACAGCCCCACCATCGCATTCAGGTTGGCACCGTCGATGTAGACTTGCCCGCCAAAGCTGTGCGTGATCTCGCAAACCTCATGAACCGTGTCTTCAAACACACCGTGGGTAGACGGATAGGTGATCATGCATCCAGCAAGGTTTTCAGCATGCTTCTCGGCCTTGGCGCGGAAGTCTTCCACGTCAATATCGCCGTTCTCTGCTGTTTGAATAGCCACGACCTTCCAGCCCACCATCTGTGCAGAAGCTGGGTTGGTGCCATGTGCACTCATTGGGATCAGGCACACATTACGCTGCCCCTCTCCGCGCGAGCGGTGATACGCCGCGATGGTCAACAGACCGGCATATTCCCCCTGCGCACCGGAGTTAGGCTGCATTGAAATCGCATCATATCCAGTAATCTGACATAGTTTTTCGTTCAGATCATCGATCATCTGCGAATAGCCTTCGACCTGATCTTTCGGCGCGAATGGGTGCAGATTGGAGAACTCCGGCCAGCTCACTGGCATCATTTCCACAGCAGCGTTGAGTTTCATGGTGCAAGACCCCAGCGGGATCATTCCCCGGTCCAGTGCCAAATCGCGATCCGCCAGACGACGCATATAACGCATCATCTCGGTCTCAGCCCTATTCATGTGGAAGATCGGGTGATCTAGGTAACCAGTTTCCCGCAGCAATTTCTCTGGAAGCCGGTACTCTGGTTCAAAGTCCTTGTCGTCTTGCACAATGCCAAACGCGCGCCAAACCGCCTCGATGGTCTGAGGACGGGTGGTTTCGTCAACCGAGATACCCACTTTGGTTTTGCCAACCTTGCGCAGGTTAATACCCTCTTGCACCGCATGCTGAAGCACACCGCGTTGCAACAAGCCAACGTCCACAGTGATGGTGTCAAAGAACACGCCCGGCTCAACAGTAAAGCCTGCATCTTCCAAGCCTTTTGCCAGCCGTGCTGCCTTACGGTGCACACGCTGCGCAATCGCTTTCAGACCTTCTGGACCGTGAAACACTGCATACATAGAGGCCATCACCGCCAACAGCGCCTGAGCAGTACAGACGTTGGAGTTGGCCTTTTCACGGCGGATGTGCTGTTCACGAGTCTGCAGCGACAAGCGATACGCACGGTTGCCTTGTGCATCAATCGACACACCAATAATCCGGCCCGGCATAGACCGTTTGTAGGCATCTTTACAGCTCATATAGGCCGCGTGTGGACCACCGTAGCCTACCGGCACACCAAAGCGCTGGGTGCTGCCTACAGCAATATCTGCGCCCATCGCGCCTGGCTCTTTCAGCAGGGTCAGTGCCAGAGGATCTGCTGCGACAACGCCGATCGCCTTGTTGGCGTGCAGCGCTTCGATCTCGGCAGTGAAGTCACGCACGTGACCATGGGTGCCAGGATACTGGAAGATCGCACCGAAGACTTTGTCCGCTTCCAGATCATCGGGGTCACCAACAATCACTTCGATGCCCAGAGGCGCGGCTCGGGTCTGCATCACCGCAATGTTCTGCGGATGGCAGTTTTCGTCCACAAAGAAAGCTTTGACTTTGGACTTGGACTTGGACACACGCTGCGCCATGGTCATCGCTTCGGCACAAGCCGTGGATTCATCCAGCAGAGAGGCGTTGGCCACATCCAGCCCCGTCAGATCGGTGATCATGGTCTGGTAGTTCAAAAGCGCTTCTAGACGGCCTTGAGAAATCTCAGGCTGATACGGCGTGTAGGCAGTGTACCACGCCGGGTTTTCCAGAATATTGCGCTGAATCGCTGGCGGCGTCACGGTGCCATGATAGCCTTGGCCAATCAGGCTGGTCAGCACTTTGTTCTTTTCGGCAATGGCGCGCATGTGGCGCAACACCTTGCGCTCGGACATCGGGCGGCCCGTGTCCAGAGGCGCCTTCTGACGGATGCTCGTCGGCATCGTGTCATCAATCAGCGCCTCTAAGCTGTCAGCACCAATCACTTCGAGCATCGCATCCATCTCATCTGGAGACGGACCGATGTGACGGCGGTTGGCAAAATCATAGGGTAGATAGTCGGTGGGTTTGAAGGTCATCTTCATCTCCTCAACAGTCCGCGGCAACAGGTGCGGCGAAGAAAAAGTAAGATTGAGGCCCGGCAGCAAAGCCGGACCAACCATTCTCTTAAAAAGTCAAAGGCATCATGTGCTGAAGGGCTCCTCAGACATGCAGGCAAATCGCGCTTAGCCGATGAACTCTTTGTAGGCGTTTTCGTCCATGTAGTCGTCCATTTGAGACAGATCGGACGGCTTGATTTTAAAGAACCAAGCGCCTTCCATGGGATCGTCGTTCACCTTGCCTGGCTCATCAACCAGCGGCTCATTGACTTCGACAATCTCACCATCAATTGGTGCCAAAATATCGGAAGCAGCCTTCACGGACTCGATCACACAGACTTCTTCGTCTTTCGTGACTTCAAGCCCCGTTTCAGGCAGTTCGACAAACACAACATCGCCAAGTTGCTCGCTTGCGTGTGCGGTAATACCTACCACCACCAGATCGCCTTCAACCCGCAGCCATTCGTGCTCTTCGGTATATTTCATTGCTTGCTCTCCTGTTGCTCAACGTTTGAAATTGGCAGGTACCAGCGGCATCTTCGCCACGTTCACGGGCATACGTTTGCCGCGCACCTCACCAAAAATTTCTGTCCCGACAACGGCTTGCGCCGTGCCAACATACCCCATGGCCACCGGGCCTTCGAAAGTTGGGCCAAAACCACCCGAAGTCACCTCACCAATAGGCTCGCCACCTTCTGCTGCGGCAAATAGAGGTGTGCCAGCCCGCATCGGGGCACGCCCGGTTGGCGACAAACCAACCCGCTTGCGTGCCACACCTTCCGCCAGATCACCAAAAATGCGGTCCGCACCGGGAAACCCACCTGCGCGGTCGCCATCTGCACGGCGCACCTTCTGGATCGCCCATGTCAACGCCGCTTCAATTGGAGACGTTTGAGCATCGATGTCATTGCCATACAGGCAAAGCCCACCTTCCAAACGCAGGCTGTCACGCGCGCCAAGGCCGATGCCTTCAACCTCTTCCATAGCCAGCAGCTTGCGGCAAATGCCAACCGCATCAGCTTCTGGAATCGAGATTTCATAACCATCTTCGCCGGTGTAACCCGAACGACTGACCCAACAGGCCACACCATCCAGCTCCACCTCAGTGAAATCCATGAACGCCATGTCTACAACAGCTGGGTTCAGCCGTGCCAAAGCTGTCTCCGCCGCCGGACCTTGCAGGGCCACCAAAGCGCGATCGGTGATCTCTTCGACGGTCACATCAGGAGACAGAGCAGCGATCATGCGCGCAATATCAGCTTCCTTGCAAGCCGCATTCACCACCACAAAAAGGTGATCGCCGCGATTGGCAAACATCAAATCGTCTTCGATCCCGCCGGCTTCGTTTGTAAAAAATCCATAGCGCTGACGCCCAGCGCCAAGGCCAATCACGTCCTGCGGAACCAGCGCTTCAAACGCCTTCGCTACCGCCTCATAACTCTCGGCACGCAACGCGACCTGTCCCATGTGGCTTACATCAAACAAACCTGCAGCCCCGCGACAATGCAGGTGCTCTTTCATGACACCCAGCGGGTACTGTACAGGCATATCATAGCCCGCAAACCCAACCATCTTGGCGCCAAGTTCAACATGCAGATCGTAAAGCGGAGTCCGCTTCAAATCTCCCATAGTCTTCGCCCTTCTCCTTCCGGGCGTGTCCATGTTTGGAGGTCACAACCGGCATCCCATTTTCGCGCAACTACTTTGCGCGTGCGATGCCCCCTCTGTCCGACTGCCTGAGATCGTTATCCCTTCGGCGGGTGTTCTGACGAACACCACTCTCCAGAGTGTGTTTTTCAAAGGCGGTCGGTCCCTGTGGCCTGAGAGTTTCCGGGGCGGTTGCTCCTTCGGCACTGGATCGTCCAGTTCTCCCGATTCACCTTGGCGTGCACCGTAGTATGCAGAATCAAAACTGACAAGCCTCAATATCGCAAGTGGTTATCCCGCAATAAGCATTGGTTATCACGAACCCTACAGGCCTGCTAAGTAATTGCGAAACAACAAAGGGGTTCCAACACGCGAGTGGCTGTTTCCCTCTGCATCACGCCTTCACCCCACCTTATGAAGGATGGATCCGTTACCCGCCTCAAATGAGCTTCCGCAAGTCAGCTTGGCTTCACCCGTGCGAATCCCTAGGTAAGCACCCATCCAAATTGGACGCTTCTTATGCTTATGCTCGCCTTGATAATTTTTGTTGGCCCACTCATTGGGGCAACCTTGTCTCTTGCTGCAGGCATACAACTTTGGCGCGGCGGAAAAGTTGAAGGCGCAGTGACGGTCCTGATAACAACAGCCTTCGGACTTTTGGCTGTCTGGAGCCTTCGTTTTGACCTGGGGCTCAACTTGCCAGAAGTCTCCGCCTTGCCTTCTGGCGCAGCACTTGAGGAAACTCTGATTGTTCTCGCAGGAGTTCTGCTATTAAGCCTACTGATTGGCGCTCTTCGTTGGCCCGCACAGTACAAAGGCCGCTGGATGGCTGTTCTTGCCACTCTACTATGGGGCGTTGTAATCGCCGCTGGACTTGCGCTGTCTGGCATCGATTTTCGCCACTAAATGAAGCGCCAAATGCTCAGCTAGCTTTGGAACTGCAGCGATCTGGTGCCAGTATGCCCAGCAACGCCACATTGTCACACACCAGCGCATCCAGCGTCACCACGTCCAGTCGCCCGTAAAATGCCTCGGCCGCTTCCTGCAGCGCGACTTTTAGGCGGCATGCTTCCACGAGTGGGCATGAGTTATCGACGTCCGCAAAGCACTCCGCCAGTGGCACTGATGCTTCCATTGCGCGAAAAATCTCGCCAATTTCGATATCTTTCGGCTCCCGCGCCAGCTCCAGCCCGCCATTTCGCCCGCGCTGCGTGCTCAACACGCCCATTAACGCAAGCTGATGAATGACCTGAGCCAAATGGTTCTCCGACGCATTGCACACCCCGGCAATCTCATGCTTGGTCACCAAGCGACCACGGTGCGCTGTACAATACATCAGCACACGAATGGCAATATTCGTCCGTTTGGTTATACGCATGTCGGTCCTCTCGCTCCCACCCCCTGATCAGATGAGTATCCCGGTTGTGACAGAACGCCGCTGCGACAGCATTGACATGGATCAACACACGTGTAGGGAAGAGCCATGACCGCATCCTACTTCTTTGGCTATGGCAGCCTCGTAAACAGCACCACGCACTCCTATGAGGATGTGCACCCAGCGCGCCTGCATGGCTGGCGCAGGGAGTGGCGCCATACAGAACTGCGGCCCATTGCTTTTCTGGTTGCGGTGCCGGACACCTCTACTGACATTGACGGCATAATCGCCCATGTGCCTGGCGACGATTGGAACGCATTGGACGAGCGCGAGTTTGCCTACACCCGCATCCACAGTACCCCAAACATTACGCACCCAATCACAGCTCCAGTTGAAATTGCCGTGTACAAAGCACGTGACGACATCGTGGTACCTGCGGACACGCGCCACCCAATCCTGCTCAGCTATCTGGATGTGGTTGTGCAAGGCTATCTTCAGCAATTTGGCGAACAAGGCGTTGCAGATTTCTTCGCAACTACAACCGGTTGGGACGCGCCCATTCTGCATGACCGTGCCGACCCGCAATATCCGCGTCATCGTGTATTGACCAAAACGGAAACAGCCCTAGTGGATCACCACCTCGCCTCTCTGGACGCAAAATTCACCAGCTAAAAGGCCCGACGCCATGCCCTCTTTGATCTGGCATAATGACCACACAGAGGGCGGCAAGCTGGCCAACCGCAAGCTACTAAAACAGCTCGATTTCTGGCTCACGACCGGTGACAAGGTGGCCTTGCTCAAAGCACTAAAAAACTGGCCGACCGCAGACACTTTGGCGGCCCTCACGCGCCTGCGCCCTGCCCGCGCCCGCGTGATGTTTGACTGGATCCCCGACGCGCTTGGCCTCAAAGTTATGGCCGAACTTGATCCAAACCTGCGCGCCGTTTTGTTCTCAGAAACCTCTCTCACCACATTCTTCAACATCATCGCCATGATGGATGTGGATGAGGCCGTCGACACGCTGCTAGAACTGCCACGCAGTTTCGCCGCAAAACTGGTCGCAGCGCACCCGAAGGCGGACGACATTGCCGCCGTTTTACAAGCCCGCGACGACAGCGCCGCAACCGTCATGCGCCTTGGCGTTTTGATGGCCCCGGCAGATTGGACCGTCGCGCAGCTCACAATAGACATCCGTGCACGTAGCCAAAACATCTCCAAAATCGACATGATGTTTGTGGTGGACGCAAACCGAAAGCCGCTGGGCTTCTTACGGTTCCGAGAAGTGCTGGCCGCAACCGACGAGGTGATCCTGCGTGACATCCTGCATCCGGAACTTCTTTTGGTCAGCGCCGACTGGGACCGCGAAGACGTCTTGTCCATGGCTCGCGCCAAAAGCCTGCACGCCATTGGCGTGATCGACAGCACCGGCAAGCTCGTCGGCGGCATCTCCCCCCGCGAGCTAGGAGAGATTGTCCGCGAAGAAGCAGAAGAAGACATGCTACGCATGGGCTCGGTCTCCACCGCCACGACACAGTTTGACAGCCCGCTCACCATCCTGCGCCGCCGTCTGCCTTGGTTGCTCGGTGGCCTTGGTGGCGCGGGCTTTGCCGCCGGTGTAATTGGCTCTTTTGAGGATGCTCTGGCCCAAGCCGCCGTGCTCGCCGGCTTCATACCCGTGGTCATGGCCACCGCAGGCAACGCTGGTATTCAGGCCTCGACCGTGTCTGTGCAGTCCCTTACCTCCGGTGTGAACTGGCGCGGCGACTTTGGTGGGCGCATCTTGCGCGAACTTTTCGGCGCCATGCTGAACGGGCTTTCCATTGGCTGCATAACCGCACTCATGGTCCTTTTGGTCAGCCTGTTCATCCCACTGCACGCACCAGTTTATTTGGCTGTCACCGCACTCTGCGCCCTCACGCTCGTTACCACCATCGCAGGAACCATCGGTGCCATTATTCCGTTTATTCTTAAATCGTTGCGCCTTGACCCTGCCGTCGCGACCGGCATCTTCATCACCACCACCAACGACGTTTTTGGGGTTTTGATTTTCTTCCTTGTCGCCTCAGCGCTCTACCTCTGAGCTATACCGCCAAGTCGCTCAACAGACACTTTGGCAAATACCGCTCAAAGTCTGATTTCCGGCACAGCTCTCGCGCAGGTGTGGTCACCGCCGAAGTCGCCGCTGTTGTACCCCATTGCAACGCCGTCGTCGCATCTATGCCCGTCGCCATGGCCAAGACATATGCCCCGACAAAACTGTCCCCGGCCCCAACCTTACTGTCCACCGGGACATCCAACCCGGTCGCGTGCACGCAGCCTGCGCCCGTCGCCAAAACCGACCCATCCGGCCCCCGCGCCACAATCACGATGCGCGCCACGCCCTTGGCGACCAAACTGAACGCAAACCGGGCGGTGTCCTCGCGACTTGCCAATGGTCTACCTGCGATCTCTTTCGCCTCATCATGATCCATACGCAGCACTTCCAGCCCACAGCCGGTATGCGCGCACAGATCAGCCAACGGCGCGCCAGAAATGTCACAGATAACTTTCGGCACATCGCCCCCAAACCGCTGCATAATACGACGGATCACATCCACCGGCATACCCGGCGCCAAACTACCCGACAGCACAACCAATTCAGACGGCGACACCATCCCGCACAGGCTATCCAGCATCAGCTCACAATCCGACTCTCGCCACGTGTGCCCCGGCATCACATAGCGAAACTGATCCCCGCTTGCCTCCTCGATCACCGCCACATTTGTGCGAGTCTCCCCGGGTGCAGAAAAAGGAATCCGCGCTATGCCTTCCTCCGCCAACAGATCGCCTAGCTGCTCACCTGTCGCGCCACCCGCCGCCACAAAAGCGCGCGAATGACCGCCCAAAATGCGAATGGCGCGCGACACGTTGATCCCGCCACCGCCCGCACTGAACACCGGCGCCTCACAACGCAACTTCGGCCCAGCGCTCACCTCCGGCGTTGTGGTCGACATGTCTACGGCCGGATTGAAAGTCACGGTCAAAATATCTTGCAACGACCCAACCTCCAGAGGGAACAAGCGCACGCGACGCATCTATTCACAGCAATACCGTTATCGCAAATACGAACTTCAGAACACGGTCCTAGGTCAAGGACGGAAACAAAAAACGGCGCCCCGAAGGGAGCGCCGCCTTCAAGAACCGAACGGTTCTTATCCCAGCATCAGCTGGTAACTCGCCGGTGCGTATTTGTAGCCACTGTCGTGTTTTTCAACATAGCCAACCGCCGGCCAAGGCATGTGATATCCTATGAATGGAATATTGTCCGCCGCCAGCATGTCCAGCATCTTGCGCCGGGTCGCCGCCGCCGCAGCCTTGTCACGGTCAAACTTCACTTCCCAATCCGGGTAGGCCAATGACCAGACATAGTGATTGGCAAAATCTGCCGCAATCACAAGCTGTTGTCCCTCGCTCTCGATGCGATAAGCCATATGCCCCGGCGTGTGCCCAAAGGCGGCCAGCGCCGTGATCCCGCCAGCTACAGATGCACCGTCTTCGATCATGTCAAAGCGTTCCGCATGGGGCCGCACTTTGGCTTCAAAAGCTTTGTTGCCATCTGTTTTGGCCCAAGCGTCAAACTCAACCCGTCCTGTCACATGTTTGGCATTGGCAAAGGTCACACCTGACTCACCTGCCACCCCGCCAATATGATCACCATGCATATGTGTGATCACCACGATGTCAATTTGGTCCGGACTGTATCCAGCAGCGGTAAGCGCGCCTGTGATCGCATCCGGGGTCAAACCAGCGTCAAACAGCACCAGCTCATTGCCGGTGTTCACCACTGTAGGTGTGAAGAAGAACTGCGCGGCATTGGTCGGGATATTTGCCTCACTGGATGCCGCCGCAAATTCGTCAGCGCCAACATTCATACCAAAGATATTTTGTGGGCTTTCTACCGTGCGCGTCCCCACAAGCAGGGTTGTGACCTCAAATGCCCCCAACTTCATGCGGTTAAAACGCGTAGCGCCCACCCCCATCATCTCCGCTTTGGCCACTGCCTGCTTGGGCAAGGCTGCGGCCAGTGGCACAGCCGCTGCACCTGCCAATATCCCGCGTCTTGAAATCGCTCTTTCCTGTGTCACGCCTTATCTCCCTCTAGAAACTTCACAAAGTAAGTATGGGCACTCTACGATGCCAGAAGCCGATCGGATTGCTTCTCACGCGAAGTTGAAACACCGCGCGTCTATCTTGCAATCAAAAGAGAAAAGCTCTCACGACAAAACCCGCCTTGCTTGCACAAGCAGCCTCACTCATAGTGATGCAATGCGTTTCTGGCTTTCCATCAAGAGATCAACAGCATGACATACCGTATTTCGATGATGGCCTTGGGCACATTGTTGTTTGCACATGCAATTCAAGCAGAGCCAGTGGCAGGCAACGAAAACACACAGAAAAAGACTCTTTCAGTGTGTCTCGGCCCGCAGCAATTGTCGGTGCCGCTGGGGTTGAATTTCAAGGCTATCAACGCGAGCGACCGCGATCTGATTGACCTCAGAAAGCTCTATAAGATGTCCCTGGAAGAGCGTGAAAAGCTCTTTGCGCAAGCACCTTTTGACGTTTCAACCGTGTATCTTACCTCCCCAACTCTTCGGAATGAGATGCCTTCAGTTCTTGAACTTCTCTTAAACCGCCCCTCCGAGTTTAGACTATATACCTTGAGGTTGCGCCACTATCGTGGCCCGAACCCAGACGACTGGCAGAAACGTTCTCCCAGGGTGGCTCGTTCTCCTAAAAAAAGCACAGATGTCTTCGCACCAACACATGTGATGTTTAACAACCGTTTCCTGAAGGTAAGTTGCATCAAAGGGATGCCGCCCAACAGCGAAGATGAGGAGTCCCGCTGGTGCAAAGCACATGGGTTTGTTGGCCCAGCACTAAGCTTACAGTTCTCATTTTTCACTGGGCGCGACTTGGTGGGTCATTGGCCCACAACAGACACCGATTGGGAAACGCTCGAGATGGCAGGTTGGGCTGAACCGCTCAAAGAGGTTGCAGTCGCCTTTGACAATTTTACCGCCCCAATCCCAGAAGCCACCCCATGTGAGTAATCCCATCCAGCGCCACCCCATGTGGCGCACGCTTCCGCTAAGACAGCGCAGTTTCCCTTCAACAACGCGCCATTAACCTCCCCTTAGTGGACAAACCGCGCGAGGTGTGGAATTGGGAACCCAACAGGAGATTCCCATGACGACCACCCGTTTTGCCCCTTCGCCCACTGGCTACATTCACGTTGGCAATCTGCGCACCGCGCTGATGAACTATCTGATCGCCCGCAAGGCTGGCGGCACATTTGTGCTGCGCATTGACGACACCGATCCAGAGCGCAGCAAACAGGAATATGTCGACGCCATCCAGCAAGACCTTGAATGGCTTGGTCTGACATGGGATCGCATCGAAACCCAGTCCTCGCGTCTGGACCGTTACGAAGACGCGGCGCAGCAGCTGCGCGACATGGGCCGGTTCTATGAGTGTTTCGAAACCCCAACCGAGCTCGACCTGAAACGCAAGAAACAGCTCAACATGGGCAAACCTCCGGTCTACGACCGCGCGGGCCTAAACCTGTCTGACGACGAGAAAGCTGCTCTGCGTGAAGAGCGCGGCAACGGCCACTGGCGCTTCAAGCTCGATCACGAACGTATTGAGTGGACCGACGGCATTTTGGGCACCCGCTCGATTGACGCCGCCTCCGTGTCCGACCCGGTACTGATCCGCGCAGACGGACAGTTCCTCTACACGCTGGCCTCGGTGTGTGACGACATCGACTACGGCATCACCGATGTTGTGCGCGGCTCTGACCACGTCACCAACACCGCCACGCAAATCCAGATCATCGAAGCGCTTGGCGGCGCGGTGCCAAACTTCGCGCACCATTCCCTGCTGACCGGCCCACAGGGCGAAGCGCTCTCCAAACGCCTGGGCACCCTAGCGCTGCGTGACTTGCGCGAAGCCGGCGTACAGCCCATGGCCCTCCTGAGCCTGATGGCCCGTCTCGGCAGCTCCGACCCAATGGAACTGCGCGCCAACCTCGAAGAGATTGCGGACGGTTTTGACATCACCAAATTTGGCGCAGCGCCGACAAAATTTGACGTCGAAGACCTCTACCCGCTTACCGCCAAAGTGCTACAGGAAAAACCTCTCGCAGAGGTGGCAGACGCCGTTGCCGCCGTTGGCGTACCCGCTGACAAGGCCGAACGCTTCTGGACCGTGACCCGCGACAACATCACCACGCTCAACGATCTGGGCAAGTGGTGGGATCTCTACACCAATGGCGCGGAGCCAGAGATCGACGACGAAGACAAAGAGTTCATCGCCGAGGCCATGAAACTCCTGCCCGAAGGCCCGTTTGACGACGACACATGGTCCACATGGACGTCAGCTGTGAAAGAAGCCACCGGCCGCAAAGGCCGCGGCCTCTTCATGCCGCTGCGCAAAGCTCTGACCGGTCAGAAAAACGGTCCAGACATGGCCTCATTGATGCCTCTCCTGCAGGTCATCAAAGCGCGCGGTTAAACCGTTCAAAAGAAAACGGCGCATACCAGATCGGGACGCGACGCACTTTTTGTTCATGAAAACAGGGTAGGACCTTCAGAGCGGATGGCAGAGATGCGGGACATTTCTGCCGTTCGCAATCTAAACGCTAAGGTCCGCTATTTCGCTGCAAAGCCGGACAAGCAAATCCGCAGAAAATTTCTGCAGCCGACAAATCGTTGGGAAATCCACCACACCGAAATACTAGCACAACCCTTCACTGTAGCACTTCATCAAATCCGAAAGCTGATCTTGATTAATCTCAAAATAGCTCGGGCAGGGAAAAGTTTCTATTTTAAAACCCTGTTCATTTCTGCCGGTTCTTAACACGCCTATTACGTTGCTTTCTGTTGTCGGCAAAGCATCCACAATTCCTTCATATTCGGCAGAGATTGATACCTGCGCATCGATTACACTGGTGGCAAAAGGAACCACCGTTGCGCCAACAATTTCATGGCCTGTAAAACTGAAGGCCCCAAAGTAAGTGTATTCGATACGGTATGGCATCTTAACATCTTTAGTGGGAGGCCAATACAGTCCCCGGATTTGTTCAAGTTGCTCCTCATGAAGTAAGGGCGTTAAATCGTTTCGTTTGAACCTTCCAACAACGATTTTTTCCCCACTTCAAGTGTGTCGGGCAATCGATCCGCAAACGCTATCGAGCGATGACGCAGTATCTCTTCTTCAGTAGGAGCGTTCTCTCTGTTCTCAAAAAACTCAACATCAGGTTCGCCGCAGCTCCACGCCTCAGCTTGTCCTGCTGTAACTAGTGGCAAGAAAATCAAAGGTAAAAATCTAATTCGCGTCACAGCCATTTACACAGTTGTCCGAGTATCACGTTTTGTTTGCGTTCGTTCGAGGGCGTGGCAGACTTGTAATTCCTCTGCAGCATTTCTCCATTTTGAGTTCGTCCCAGCGCAAATCCCATCAACGTTTCCTCAACCGCCTTTCACAGCAGCCGTCACAATCACCTCAACCTTCAGCACATCCCGTGCCAGCTTGGCTTCGCCACAGGCCCGCGCAGGCGCATGACCTTCCGGCACCCAGTCATCCCAAACCGCATTCATCTCGGCAAAATCCGCCATATCCGACAGCCAAACAATGGCCTGCAAGATATGTTCGCGATCTGATCCAGCCTCTTCCAGCAACGCGTCAACGCGGGACAGGCAATCCCGCGTTTGCTCCGCAACGGTATCGCCCGCGCCAACTTGTCCACACAGGTAAGCCACCTGATTGTGGATGACAATTTTGGACATCCGTGTGCCCGTGTGTTTGCGCTCAATCATGTTTAAGCCCCTGATAATTCTACGTTAGTGCTGAAGTTCAGCTCGGATCGCGGAACCGATTGACAATCGGATAGCGCCGGTCCAGCCAAAACGCCTTCTTGCTCAACCGCGCACCGGGCGCGGACTGAAAGCGTTTGTATTCGCTGATATAAACCAGATGCTCCACGCGCTTCACCGTCTCCCGATCATAGCCAGCCGCCACACAGTCGGCGACGGATTTGTCCTCATCCACCAACATGAACAGGATCGCGTCCAGCACATCATAGGGCGGCAGGCTGTCCTCATCTTTCTGATCCGGGCGCAGCTCCGCTGACGGTGGTTTATCAATGATATTCACCGGAATGACCTCTCCCTCCGGCCCGCTCATCCAGTCGCGATGCACCTCATTGCGCCAGCGCGAGGTTTCAAACACGCGGGTTTTGTACATGTCTTTGATTGGGTTATACCCGCCCGCCATGTCGCCATAGATCGTGGCATAGCCCACCGCGACCTCGGATTTGTTGCCCGTGGTCAGCAGCATCTCACCAAATTTGTTGGACAGCGCCATCAGCAGCAGCCCGCGCAAACGGCTCTGAATATTCTCTTCGGTCAGCCCAGGATCCGTGCCTTCAAACAGCAGCGCCAACGTGTTGGTGATCGCGGCGCGGCCTTCAGCAATCGGCACATAGTCGTAGTGCACGCCCAACCGCTTCGCGATGTCCTCGGCGTCATCCAGCGATTCCTGCGAGGTATACTCAGACGGCAACATCACACAGCGCACGTTCTCCGCGCCCAGCGCATCCACCGCAATTGTCGCCACCAACGCCGAGTCAATGCCACCGGACAGGCCCAGTAGAACTTTCTTAAAGCCGGTCTTACCCATGTAATCGCGCAACGCCTCAACACAGACGCGATAATCCTGCTCCTCCCCCGCTGGCAACAGAGCCTTTGGGCCATCTTTGCAGCGCCAGCCAGCCGCGGTGCGTTCAAACTCGACATGTGCCACGGCCTCGTCAAACACCGGCAACTGCATCGCCAATTGCCCGCCGGGGTTCAACACAAAGGAGCCGCCATCAAACACCTGATCGTCCTGACCACCCACCATATTGAGGTAGACCAGAGGCAGTGCGGTCTCGATCACCCGCGCCACCATATGGTTCATGCGGCGATCAAACTTATCGCGGTAGTAAGGCGAGCCATTGGGCACCACGAGGATCTCCGCACCGGTTTCCTCCAATGTCTCCGGCACATCCTCAAACCAGGCATCCTCGCAAATTGGGCTGCCAACCCGCACGCCGTTCACGTCATACGGTCCACCCATCGGCCCATGGGCAAACAGACGCTCCTCGTCAAACACCGTGTAATTTGGCAAATGGTGCTTCAATTGCGTATGGACAATTTCGCCGCCTTTGAGAATGAAATAAGCGTTGTACAGCGCGCCGTCCTGCACCAGCGGTCCGCCAACAGCCACAACCGGTCCTTCGACACAATCCACCGCCAGTTGCTCAACTTCCGCCAGCGCCGCCGCCTGCAAGGCCGGCTTCATGATCAGGTCCTGCGCATTATAACCCACAATGAACATTTCCGGGAACGCCACCATGTCGGACTTCGCCGCCTTAGCCTCAGCCCAGACCTCACGCACCTTGTTGGCGTTGCCCGCCACATCACCCATCACCGGATTGGCCTGCGCCAGTGTCAAACGGAATGTATCAGCCATCAATTCTCTTCCCGCACCGCGTTACTTGCGCAAAGATGTAGCAGACACAGCGCCAAGGAAAAGCGCAAACCACCGCCCCCAAGCCGCTCAAACCCGCCAAAACACAGCAAAACTGCAAAACCGTTTGCCCCAATCCAACCCTTGCCCTAAAATCGGTCAAAACACCGCAAGGTGATGGGGATGCTCCATCGGGGCAACAGTGGGACTGGAAATTATGAGCAGAACTCAGGCACTTACCTTAGCCATCCTGTTGGCGGGCACTTCCGCCTTCGCACAGGACAGCCAGGTTCTGACCAAACAATATGACGACGGCGGTGTCTATGAAGGCACCTTCAAGAACGGACTGCAACATGGCACCGGCATTTACCGCCTGCCCAATGGGTACGAGTACGAAGGCGCTTGGGTTGACGGTGAAATTGTTGGCGACGGCGTGGCCCGCTTCCCCAACGGCTCGGTTTACGTTGGTAATTTTGCCAAAGGTAAACCACACGGATTTGGCAAAATCACCTTCACCGATGGCGGCACCTATGAAGGCGATTGGGCTGACGGCAAAATAACTGGCACCGGCGTGGCGATCTATGCCAATGGCGTGCGCTACGAAGGCAGCTTCCAAAACGCCAACCACCACGGAAAAGGTGTGATGATCAGCCCCGCAGGCTACCGCTACGAGGGCGACTGGCTCAACGGCGTCAAAGAAGGCCTCGGCAAAATCACCTATGCTGACGGCACCATCTATGACGGCGAGATCAAAGCAGGCGAACGCGCCGGTCAAGGCCGCCTGACCATGCCGGGTGGCCTTATCTACCAAGGCACCTGGGCTGCCGGTCAGATCGAAGGTGATGGCACCCTGACCCAACCCAATGGCGACGTTTACATTGGTCAGCTTGTCGGAGGCCAGCGTCAGGGCAAAGGCATGGTCACCTACGCCAATGGCGACACCTACGAGGGCGATTTCCAGGCTGATCAACGCCACGGTCAAGGCACCTTCAAAGGCAGTGATGGCTACGCCTACGTTGGCACTTGGGTCAACGGCGACATCGAAGGCAGTGGCAAAGTCACCTATGCCGACGGCTCGGTCTATGTTGGACAGTTTTCCGACGGGCTGGCGGATGGTCAGGGCAAAATCACCTACACCGATGGCACCACCTACGAAGGCGACTGGAAAGCCGGCGTGAACGAAGGTGTGGGCAAAGCAATCTACGCCAACGGTCTGGTTTACGAAGGCGATTTCAAAAACGCCAAAAACCACGGCCGCGGCGTGATGACCTACGCCGATGGCTATCGCTATGAAGGCGAGTGGCAAGATGGCCAACGCCACGGCATGGGCGTCGCCACTTACGCAGACGGCACCACCTACACCGGCCAATTCTCTCTGGGTCAACGTAGTGGCATTGGCGAAATTGTCATGCCGGATGGGTTTAAATACGCTGGCGAATGGAACGGCGGCGAGATCGATGGAGTTGGCGTTGCCACTTATGCCAATGGCGACATCTATGAAGGCACCTTCAAAGGCGGCCAGCGCCAAGGCGAAGGCACCATGACCTACGCCTCCGGCGAGGAACGCAAAGGCAACTGGGCCAACGGCACATTGTCCGAAGCCACGCCCGCGCAAAACGACGGCTAGTCAATAACCTCGGGAACACTCAAAAGCCGCGCCGTCTGCGCGGCTTTTTGGTTTTTAGGTCAGCGTCCCGGCGGCCCCTGGCGCCAACCGCCGCAACATTTCCGACAGCTGCTCCACCTCACTGCCCCGCCAACGATCATCCAGCAAGTACCCTGCCCGCTTGGCAAAGGTCACCAAAGCATCCGCCAAGCGCTCCGCACCAGCCGCTGTGAGCGCTACAAACACAATCCTTGCGTCCCGTTCATCCACATCACGACTGAGCAGCCCAATTTTTTCCATTGGCGCGGCCATGCGCGTGACCGTGGACGCGCTGACATGCATCCGCTTTGCCAGCTCCACTCGCGCCAACCTTTGCTTCGATGACCGCTGCACATGCAACAGCATCAAAAATTCATTCACCGAGATGCCATGCACCGAAGAAAACTCACCGGCCAGCCCTGCGCGAAACTCATCCGCCGCCTGCAATAGCCGCAGAGTACTTGTTATTCTAATATCTGTCATACACCTCACTTATTGCAATATACTTGCATATGCAAGCGAATCGCAACATATAACACCAAACACCTAAACACATGGACAGTCAGTATGCCCTTTGAAACCGCCTTTTCCCTCGCTGGCCTCATTGTAATGTCAGGCTGGCTCCTGCTCCTCGCCTCCCCATGGCTCCCCAACCTGTCAGACAGAATCGCAGGCGTCCTGTTGCCCGCACTCCTCTCACTTGGCTACCTCGCGCTGATCACGGTCCCAACCGAAACCACCGGCGGCTTTGACAGCCTGGCAAGTGTCAAAGCCCTCTTCTCCCACGACCAGGCGCTATTGGCCGGCTGGGTGCATTTCCTCGCCTTTGACCTTTTCATCGGCGCTTGGGCTTGCCGCTCAGCACGCGCCCAAGGCACCCGCTTCATTTGGGTCGTCCCAAGCCTGCCACTGATTTTTCTCTTTGGTCCCGCTGGGCTGCTTGCCTACTGGGCGCTTTCCGCTGTCAGCCGCCTAACAGGTCGCACTCACCACGGCACTTCAAGCCCGACGTAATCAAAGAACCCACCACTCTGATTTGGTGTCAGCCCGTCACACACGCCCAACAGGTTTGCGGCCGCGTCCTCAGCACCAACTTTCTTGTGCGCCGGGTAATTGGCTGTAAAATCTGTTGCTACCGTACCGGGGTGCAACGCCACACAGACCGCTTTCTTGTGACTGCGCGCCAGCTCAATCGCCCCTGTCCGGATCACCTGATTGAGCGCCGCCTTGGACGCCCGATAGGAATACCAACCACCGGCCCGGTTATCGCCAATCGACCCAACCCGCGCCGACAAAGCCGCAAACACGCCCCGCTCCCGCCGCGCCAACAACCGCGATGCCTGTTTCAACACCAACGCCGGGCCAATGGTGTTCACCGCAAACTGCGCCGCCATCTCTTCCGCGCTTAGCTCCCGCAACGCCTTCTCCGGCGCAACCAGCGTGTTCACTAGAGCCCCCGTCGCCACAAAGATCAGATCAAACGGTCCGTCCAGCGCATCCAGCACCGCTTCCACCTGCGCCGGATCGGTCACATCAAACCCGTCCCGCTGCCGCGACAGCCCAACAACCGACACATTCTGCGCCCGCAACCGCGCCGCCAGCGCCGCTCCAATCCCACCTGTATCGCCAACCACCAATGCGCGCATCTCTCTCTCCCTCGTTTCCCGATACTACGCACCACACGGCGAACCAGATGCCCCAAGTCTTTCACAGTCCCCAAATATCTTGGGGAGTCACAGCCCCGCTGTGACGGGGCAAAGCCCCGAACACCCTCGGACAACAATCCAAAACTTTTGCCCTTTTCATTTGCCAAGTGGCATGTATAAATCTGCGCCATGACCACTCAATCCCATATCGCAACAGACGCGCGCCTTCCGGCGCCCTTTGCGCGTGGCCTTGACCTACTCCTAGTTCGCCTCTGAGCGTGACCCTGTCGGTGCGCGTGCTCAGAGGAGACTGTTTCGCACCGATTGTCCCAAGCAACGCCGCTTAATCGACATTTACAGGACGCTAGGAAACACCATGCAAAAGATAAACCTCGCTAATAAACTGTCCAAGTTTTCAAGCCACTGGGACCCACATGTGGTTGCCAGCTACAATGACAATGATGTCATGGTGGTGAAATTTCAGGGCGAATACGCCTTTCACCAGCATGCCACCACCGATGACTTCTTCCTCGTGCTCGAAGGCGAAGTCACCATGGACTATGACAACGCGCCCTCCGTCACTTTTGGTGCTGGCGAGATGGTCGTGGTCCCCAAAGGTCAAATTCACCGCCCGCGTGCCGAGAAAGAAGTCAAAGTGCTTCTGATCGAGCCCAAAGGCGAACCCAACTCAGGGGACAGCGACACACCGCCTGCCCCCAAACCGCATATCTGAACAGGAATAAGAACCATGTCCAACAACCAAGTCCTGATTTTTGACACCACTTTGCGCGACGGCGAGCAATCTCCTGGCGCCACCATGACCCATGACGAAAAGCTGGAAATTGCCAGCATGCTTGACGACATGGGTGTGGACATCATCGAAGCCGGCTTCCCCATCGCCTCCGAAGGTGATTTTGCCGCCGTTTCCGAGATCGCCAAGAACTCCGTGAACTCCCGTATCTGCGGTCTGGCGCGCGCAAACTTCGCCGACATTGACCGCTGCTGGGAAGCGATAAAACACGCCAAGCAAAACCGCATCCACACCTTCATCGGCACCTCGCCGCTGCACCGCGCCATTCCCAATCTCACCATGGATGAGATGGCCGATAAGATCCACCAGACGGTGACCCACGCGCGCAATCTGTGTGACAACGTGCAGTGGTCGCCAATGGATGCCACCCGCACTGAGTGGGACTACCTCTGCCGCGTGATCGAGATCGCCATCAAGGCAGGCGCCACCACCATCAACATTCCGGACACCGTGGGCTACACCGCCCCCGCCGAAAGCGCCGACCTGATCAAACGCCTGATCGAAACCGTGCCGGGCGCGGATGAGGTGATCTTTGCAACCCACTGCCACAACGACCTGGGCATGGCGACCGCCAACTCCCTCGCCGCCGTAGCAGGCGGCGCGCGTCAGATCGAATGCACCATCAACGGCCTGGGCGAACGTGCAGGCAATACCGCGCTGGAAGAAGTTGTGATGGCACTGAAAACCCGCCACGACATCATGCCTTGGACCACTGGCATAGACACCACCAAGATCATGGCGATCTCCCGCCGTGTCTCCACCGTGTCGGGCTTCCTGGTGCAGCCCAACAAGGCCATCGTCGGCAAGAACGCCTTTGCCCATGAAAGCGGCATCCACCAGGACGGCATGCTGAAAAACCGCGAGAACTTCGAGATCATGCGCCCCGAAGACGTGGGCCTCTCCGGCACCTCGCTACCGCTTGGCAAACACTCCGGCCGCGCCGCCCTGCGCGACAAGCTGGAACAGCTTGGCTTTGAAGTGGGCGACAATCAGCTCAAAGACATCTTTGTGCGCTTCAAAGAGTTGGCCGACCGCAAGAAAGAGGTGTTTGACGACGACATCATCGCGCTTGTGCGCGCGGATAGCGGCGAAGACGAAGACGACCGTTTGCAGCTGGTCTCCATGAAAGTGGTCTGCGGCACCGGTGGCCCGGCCGAAAGCACCATCGAGATGGAAGTGGACGGCAAAGAGCTCTCCGCCACCGCCGAAGGTGACGGCCCGGTGGACGCCACCTTCAAAGCCATCCGTCAGATCCACCCCAACACCGCCCGCCTGCAACTCTATCAGGTGAGCGCCGTGACCGAAGGCACCGACGCGCAGGCAACTGTTTCTGTACGTCTGGAAGAAGACGGCGTCATCGCCACCGGCCAGTCGGCCAACACCGACACAGTAGTGGCCTCCGCCAAGGCTTACATCCACGCACTCAACCGTCTTCTAGTGCGCCGTGACAAAGTGGGCGAAGGCGCGGATGCCAAAGAAGTGTCCTATAAGGATCTCGCTTAGACGAACGAAAGGCTGCCTCAAACAAGGCAGCCCTTTTACGTATTTCACCGACATGGTTCGGCTCACGGTGGCTCGTATTCCAGAAGTTAGCCTTAGGCATAATGCATCATTCCGCTTGAGGATGGAGACAACTTCCAGTGGAAAGTTCTGATAGGTTCTGAAAGGTCGCTTGTCTCTCTGTGCGAACTGTGATTTCCAAGTGTCGCCTAAACAAACTCGAAGGATTTCCGGGTGAATAGAGTTGTTATTTTTATCGTATTTGTAGCATCGGCAGCAGGGATACTTTTTTCTGTTTTTTCAACTTCGGCCGAAGATCGACTAGGGCCTGTTGACGTTCACCTTATGTGAATGAGCGTTGCCACGATTGAGATAAAGGCTTTGAAGCTCTGGTCTGTTTTGCACGAGCGCATGGCTATCCCTCTGTTTTCCTTCAGTTTGC